>ERZ773065.46-NODE-46-length-83428-cov-25.710194_pt1 | contig 83428 bp, 82 predicted proteins | sample MGYA00580623_ERZ773065 | MGnify/ENA primary metagenome ERZ773065 (study PRJEB29015, sample SAMEA2738017) | human oral metagenome | biome: human oral; feature: human-associated habitat; material: dental | place: China | collected 2047 ... | reverse complement strand
TGGTTGTGGTTTTGGATCAGGCGTTGGCGCTGGATCTGGTTGTGGTTTTGGATCAGGCGTTGGCGCTGGATCTGGTTGTGGTTTTGGATCAGGCGTTGGCGCTGGATCTGGTTGTGGTTGCGGCGTTTTAGTATAGAAATTACTAAATTTCTGTACCGTCGCACCATCTTTGTATTCAACACTATATGATGGTGTTGAATATTTGATGGCTCCATCAATTTCCATAGTATCATCCCAATAGTAACCATAAGAGAAATTATATTCTCCTATGGTGGACGGAGCCGTCATATTATAGGTCTCCCCCTTGTTTAAGATACTATAATCAGTATCTGCTAGCTGACCCGGATGGTCAGCTATTAAATAGTCAACCTCTACGTTAGATACTTCTTGAGCTACAGTTTCAACCGCTGGGGCGTTATCCCCTGCAACAGCAACATCATCAGCAGCTACTATTGGAGCAGTAGCTGCGCTCAAAACAAGTGTAGACAACAACAAATATGAAAAAAAATTCTTTTTCATGTTATTTTACCAAGCCACCCCCTGATGGGGGTGGCTTCCTTTCTAAAAATATATTGAAAAAGCAAAGCCCCCATCAAGAACAAAAAAACAATATCCAGATTTTAAATCAAATCTATCAACTTGTCAATGTTCTTGATAGAAGTTTTTAGCTTCTATCAACTGGTTGATATATTATCATAAATTACTATTTTTGTCAACAGTTTCTAAGTATATTTTTCTTTTTCGCCAAATAATGGTATAATTTCCATTATGAATAGCAAAGAATTTCAATCTGTAACTTTCAAGATTCTCAGGGCAAATTCCCTCAAACTAAATTCTCAATTAATAACCGAAAAACTACTCTACCAAATCGCCAATATTGCTCAACTAACAATTCTAGAAAAATCAATTCACCTTTTTCAACCACAAGGAATCTCAGCTACGCTAATTCTTAGTGAAAGCCACATCGCCATTCACACTTGGCCAGAGACGGGAGAAGGATATGTCACTTTGACCAGCTGCCATTATTTACCCAAAGAAACTTTACAAGAAATTAAATATCAAATTACCGAAACTTTAATCGCTAAGCAAGTAATAATCAAGGAGGTAGTATGTTAATTAAACGAACCAAAGCTAGGCTAAAACTCAATCAAATTCTACGAGGCAAAAAAACTAACTTTCGCGTCGCTGGTTGTTTGTTATTCCGTGAATACGACGCAGAAGACAAAACTTATTACTACTGGGAAGAATGGGAACTGCTCGGTATGGAAAATTACGACAGCTGGGTAGAATATGACCACTACAATCGAGAAGTTGCAATTTATGAGCCAGTGCGATTTTATCATGATCATATTGACCCAAGTAATTTTAAGACTGGGCAGACTCTGGAATTCGAAGATCCTACTGAAGGTAAAAAAACCGGTGTAGTTCGAGAAATTGGAACTGGTGAAATTGTTAAAATTATCGGCAAAAACACCCACCAAGTCTTCGAAAAAGAAAAAATGACTTATGCAACGTTAGCTATTCCTCATTCAAAAGAAAAAATCACTATTGAAAAATACAATAACCGCGAATATGATGCTTACAAAAAACGAGTAATCAGCAAAAAACAGCAAAAAGAATTGTTCGGAAAAGTGCTTACACCTTGGAACTGGGGATTGATCTTTAGTTTAATTTTTTGGATTACATTGGGTGGCTTTATCATTTGGGATTCTTTTATCTTGCCAAGCTTGCCCTGCAACCCTCAAAGCCAAACATGTGAACGAAGCAGTTCTGGCAGTTATCACCATCGTAGCGTATTTGGCGGAGGTGGCGGCGGAGTCGGTAAATAATGGCTCGCTCTAAACTAACAAAAGCCGAAAGCACAGCGATATTTTCGGCGGCAGTTTTAGTCGCCGTTGGTGGAATTATCTATGAGTTGATTCTTGGAACAGCGGCTTCTTACCTTATCGGCGACTCAATTTTAAGCTTTTCTTTAGCTACTGGTATCACTCTTTTCGGCATGGGAATCGGATCCTTAATCGCGCCGAGAATTAAAATATCGGCAGCTACAAGTTTTGCGATCAACGAAATCCTACTCGGTGTTATTGGTGGAAATTCAGTATTGATGCTCTACTCAGCTTTTAGTTTTACTAAAATATCTTGGTTAGTTTTTGCTATTATCAGCTTGATTGTTGGAATTTTTATCGGCCTAGAAATCCCACTGCTAGTTAAGATGTTTGAAAGCTTCGGCCGCAAGTCTTCGGTGAGTCTTTTGTCAAAAATCCTTGCGCTTGATTATTTTGGCGCGCTTTTTGCCTCGCTTGTTTTTCCGTTGATTTTACTACCTTATCTTGGCTTGATGAGAACGGCTTATTTAGTTGCATTTTTAAATGTTTTAGTTGCAGTGTTGATTCTTTATTCAATGAAAGTTTCTAAAAAAATCCTGATCATTAGTGGAATTACCATCCTAATACTCGGCGCATTATTTTCTGACGCAAACTGGCTTGAAAAGCAAATAGACTCCAAAGCTTATAAAGATCCCGTGATTCTATACGAGCACTCAGCCTATCAAAAAATTGTGCTAACTAAATTTAAAAATGATACAAGATTATTTCTGAATAATCAGCTTCAATTTTCAAGCCTAGATGAAGCTCGCTATCATGAAACGCTAAGTGGCGCAGCGATGACTTCTGTCAAAAATCCCAAAAAAGTCGCTATTTTTGGCGGGGGAGACGGCATGTTAGCGCGTGAAGTTTTAAAATATAATTCCGTTGATAAAATCACTTTAGTCGATCTAGACCCTTTCGTAACTGACCTCGCTAAAAAATCGCCAGAAATCACAAGACTAAATAAAAATTCTCTCTCCAATCCAAAAGTTGAAATAATCAACCAAGACGCCTTCAAATTTGCTTTTGAAACTAACGAAAAATTTGACGCTATTTTAATAGACTTAGTTGACCCTTCAAATGAAAAGCTCGCTAAACTTTACAGTCAACAATTTTATGCTCAAATTCCCAAGATCCTCAGCTATAAGGGAGTTTTTATAACCCAAGCTACTAGTTCTTATTTTTCACCGAACGCTTTTGCTAGTGTTTTTAATACTATAAAATCATCTAATTCATCGAGAGAAGTTATCGCCTTTCAAACCAATATACCAAGTTTTGGTGAGTGGGGATTTGTGCTGAGCGCGCCAAATTCAAGCGCAATCTTGAGTCAAAAACTACCTCAAGAACTAGCTTACCAAAATCAAGAACGGCTTAGCTACACTGTAAAAAAATCTGTCTCAAACCTACCAAAAACAGAAATCTCTACCTTACTAACCCCAAAAATTGTTCAATACTACGAAAATGATATGAAGCAGTGGCGATATTACTAAAAATCTTCAATAAAAATAAAGCCTCAGTAGAGGCTTTTAAACATGGCACTTTTTACTTCGCCGTTGATGAATTTCACGGCGATAGATTAGCTTACCGCTAAAATCTATTTTGTAATGACCGTGGCTTTTTTGGCTTTCTCTTTTATTAAAGTAGAAATTCACAGAATAAGTATCAACTTGGATACTCACTCGATAATCTTCTAAGCCAAGCCTTACAATCTCATCTTCAAAGATCTTTCGAGCTGCCTTAATCTTTTCATCCTTAGCGTTAATAATTTCAGACCTATGTTTCTCTAGTAGCTGAAGATCCTTATATAACCTTTCGAGCTTACTTTGTTTTTTGCCAATACTATTTTCTATTTTAGAGGTATTGCTAAATCTATTACGCCTCTTTTTTTGATTCAATTTAGGATAGAGGTTACATAATTTATTCTTTTCGTCGCGAATATCCTTATTAATTTTGGATATCTTTTTTATAATTTTTTCTAGTTCCCTATGTATTTTAGGGAGTTCAAGCATTTTAAAGGATTGTATTTTTTGAGCCATAGCTACATTCATCCTAGTCACCACTTTCTAAATTTTCTTTACCTAAAAAATATTTTAGATAATATAAATATACTAACATATATTTATAAATAGTCAAAGTTACTCTATATGTTGACGCTATAAAGTTCAAAATACTTGCAATAAAAGAAGAAAGGCTCTATTTTAATCTGTTAGAACCTTTTCTCACATTATCAAATTGTCGTAAAAATCAAATTTGGCTCCGGCAGCTGGGCTCGAACCAGCGACCTATTGGTTAACAGCCAACCGCTCTACCACTGAGCTATGCCGGAATAATAGTTATATTATACCGCACACTTTCTAAAATTTCAAGGTTTTTTCGAAAAATTAACCCCAAATTTCTTCAACTGCAGCCTGAATTTTTTGCGAAGCTAAAACATCACCTTTCTTCAAAAAATCACGTTGCTTTCTTTTCAAAAATTCAAAAACAAATTTTTCATCATCCATGAAGTCACTACGCGGAATAAGCTTCAAGCTAACCGACCGAGCTTCACCGTTATCTGCTTTTTCTAGCTTACCTAGCGCAATTAGATTGTCGATATGCTTTGCCACCGTAGCAACAGATCTATATCCTAAGCCAGACTGAATTTCACGATAGGTCGGACTATAGCCTGTTTGTGAAATAAAATTCTCAATAAAAGCAAGGATTTCTGATTGCTTTTTGGTTAGATTCATTCTGCTTCCTCACCTATAACAATCACAATATCAACGCCCTTACCATATTTAGCAAGCTCATCTGGTAGTTCAGATGATTTAACGTTAAACTTCTGCTCTAACTTTTTAATTGTCGCTGATTTATCTTTATTCACAGTATGGACTTTTGTTTTATTGTATTTTTTAGTTGGCGCAGAATCAATATTAACAATATTAAAGCCTTGTTTTTTAAGTTTTCCTTGTTGCTCGGCCGCTAAACCAGAAATATTAGTTCCGTTTAAAATAACAATCTTAGCGTTTTCTTCTGATATCTCATTAGCAAGGGTATTTTTCGCTATGTAGGCCTGAATATCCGAGTACTCAAAAACTCCAGCTGTTGGCAAAACTGCACTCCTGCCGCTAACTTGACCCGTTGTCATCAAATTAGCCTGTTTATCGGTATCGCTGATAAGAGGTAGTGATTTAATATTTTCTGATTTTGTACCAATTGCAAGCTCAGCTAAAGTCTGGTATTCTTTAGTACTAAAAGTAGTTTTAACATTATCACCAACAGCATTTACAATATTTAATAATTTAGAAATATCGTATTTAGATGCATTAATTTTTGCTAAAGTTGCTTGAATAATTTTCTGCTGATTCCTCTCGCGATCAAAATTTCCACCGCTTAGCCCATACCCACCTTCAGAACCACGAGCTCGCGAGAATGCTAAGGCTTGTTCACCATTCATATGGGCAGTTTCACCATTTTTATATCTAACTTTAGTTGCCACATCATACATGTAAGGAGATCCATCCCAAACTTGAATTGCTACGTCGATACCACCTAAGGCATCAATTATCTGAATTAGCACCTGCCAATTACCATGAACTTTATAATGAACATCTAGCCCTGTAATTTCAGTAGCTGTTCGAGCTAATTCTTGCTGGCCATTTTCTTCGGCAATAGCCTCATTAGTAATATTTAGACCGTTGCTATATTTTCCGCAACCGTAGCTCTCATTTAGTTTTCCTGCTGTTGTACCAAGCCACCTCTTGCAGCTATGTTTTACCCATAAATCTCGTGGCAAAGAAATGGTGTAGGCTTTCTTTTTAGTTTGGTCAAAAGATACCATCATAACAGAATCCGTCAGATCTTCACCATCCCAACCTTTTGGTGAAGTACCAAATACTAATATGTTAGTTCGCCCATTTGAATCTTGCTTTAATTTTTCTTTCTGAAGAATACCAAAAATGTCACCGCCTTTAGACAGTTTCATAAGCGGCGCAATAAATCGATATGCCTGATAACCTCCCCAAACAAGTAAAATTGCTATAGCAAAAAATACAATTCGACGAACAATCAATCGCTTTTTGAACTGCTGGAAAGTAAGTTGTTTCTTGCCTTTTTTTGAGCGTTTATTCTTAAATTTTTCAAATTTTCTCTGAAGTTTAATCTCCTTGCGAGATTGTCGATCTGATTTATTCTGTTGATAATCTTCTATTTCCAAACGAGAAAGTGCTTCATTTATATCTTCAGTTGAATTTTTCGTTCGATTTAGTTTCTCCAAATTACGTGAAACTTTTTCACGCCGGCTTGAAACTGGAGCAACTGTTTTAGGCGTTTGCCGGCCATTAGTTTGTTCCGTGGAAGATGCAGTTCTTCGCCGCGGCACAAATCCATCGATTGATTGCTGATTTTTTTTCATAAGCTCTTTTTATTTTATCAAATTCAACACTTAATTTCAAACTTTTCGAGATAGCTCAAAGCCAAAATCACCACCAAGATTAAATAAATATGTAAAGCATTTGGTAGCCCTGAAAAGAAATTCCATTGTAGTAAAAATGCTAGTAGAATTGCCCAAGATAACTTAAAATTACGACTTTTCCAAACTAAAAATCCAATACAGCAGAACCAAATCACAAAACCAATTAACCCAAGTTCAAGTAAAATCGACAAAAATTCATTTTGAACAATTTCAAAATCCCAAGCAATTTGATGTGTAGCCTTTAAAATAGCCGTTCCAGCCGCGCCCAAACCTACACCAAAAAAAATCGTTCGGTGATTCATACGCCAAGTTTGAATAGCAAGCGTGTTTAATTTAGTTCGCTCATCTGTCGATTTTTCGACATAACCGTCAAAAATAGCTTTCGACGCGGTTGATTTATCTAATGCACCATTTTGCTTCTGTTGTAGTTGTAGTTGTGGTTCTATCTTTAGTCTTTTTTCCACAGGTTTTTCCACAGGCTTACTCTTTGGTAAAGAAATTTTCCCGAGGCTTAGTTGATTAATACTTTTAGCGACTGAATCATAAAATCCATCAGAAATACGCGGATTCAATTCAGTAAAAATCCCGTGCCATAATATTCCAATCAAGAAACTAGCAAAAATAAATACTCCTAATTTCAAAAGCCCCTTTTTTAAAGACAATCCGAGTTCTTTATTCACAATGAACACCTCTAAAACCATAGCTGGAACGAGCGCAAAAATCGCCCCGCGGCTAAGAGTTAAATAAATAGCGATCAACATTAATATCAGGGCAACCTTATGCTTGCTATCATTATTCCCTGATAAAATTCGCCAAAATTCAATTAAAATTGGCGCAAGTAGCATAGACCCAAAAAATTGTGGCTCAATTGCAAAAACACTGGGTCGAACAAATCCAAATCCAGCAGCCAAGCAACCCCGACATAAACCAAAATCCGTAAAAGCGCCAATCGCAACCTGTATAATAGCCAAAATTGAATTAATAACAGCCGATACGATAAAAATCTTGGTAAGGATAGGTAACATTTTCACTAGGTTTCTAGAAAGCAGTAATCCAATAAAAATCAACCATAATATACCCCAAACTCCAGATGTTAAAATCGCCCGTAAAGTATTTTCACTCCAAAATATCGATAAACCATTCCAAACTACAAAAGCACTACTCAGCCAAAAAGCCTTCTTTGCGCTTAACTGCCGAAAGTTTTGTTGAAAATTTTTACTTATTTCAAAAATAGCCGCTAACGACAGAGCGAAGCAAAAAATTAACGGAATCGACAGTTCTAAGTTAGTTCCACTTTCGCGACCAATCTGGAAATTAGGAAAATAAGAAAACCAAACAACGATCGGAGAAAATAAAAACATTTTCTCAAAAAAAGAAAAATTTTCAGTGCTTTGAATGATTTTATTTTTCATTATTTTTCTCCCTAATTATTTTCGCAAAATTCTCTTTAAAATTATCATCACTAAACTTCTCAGCCGTTTTTGATATTTCTTTAGCATCAAAATTAATTTTCTGAAAACGATCAATTGCCTGTTCTAGAGATTTGACAGTTTGCTCCTTGAAAAATATCCCATTTTTACCGTCTAAAATATAATCTAGCGAGCCACCTTTCTCCAGTGCAATCACCGGCGTGCCAGCCGATAATGCTTCAATCGGCGCGATACCAAAGGGCTCCAAACTAGGAAAAATAAATCCCCGGGCATTGGCCACAATCTTGGCTAATTCATTTGGATTTTGAATAGTCTCAATAAATTCAATATTCTCAAAATCTTTCGCCATTTCAACTAATTTTTGATGTTCAGCTCCACCGCCGACTAGTTTAAGTTTTAAATTATTATTTTTAAAAGCTTCAACCGCTAAATCAAGTCTTTTCCAATTAACTTGGCGCGAAGTCGAAATAAAATAGTCATTTTTCTCCTCTTGAACTTTAAACTTTTCAATCTCAACTGGCGGAAAAATAACTTCAGATTGCCGCTTGTAAAACTTCTTAATTTCACCCTGACAATAAGTAGAATTAGCAATTAGGAGATCTGGTCGCTGCGCAAATTTTAAATCCCATTTACGTAGCGGTCCAACTAAAAGCTTGAAGAATAACCTAACAATTGGATTAAATTTGCCAAAACCTGGATTTTTAACGTAATCATCATACATACCCCAATAATATTGAATCGGCGGACCTTGCAAATAGCTAACGTGGAGCTGGTTTTCTTTAGTTTTTACACCTTTAGACTCAGCACAGCAAATCGAGACTATAATATCAAACTCACTCAAATCTAATCTGGAAAAATAAATTATTCTTAGCGGGCCTAAAATTTTGCGTAATTTTGCTGGTAAAAAATTTAGCCAACCAGTTCGTACATCTTTCCCTTTAAACCAATCAACTTCTTTTTCGGAATATTGTGAGGTAAAAATTGGAGCCTCGGGAAAAATCTCACTAACAGATTTGACTACCTTTTCAGCACCACCATAAGTCGTTAGCCAGTCAGTCACAATTGCAACCTTTTTACCTTTTAGCCAAGTTGGATTATTCGCCATTATTTAGCACCTTTTCTAAAAATAACTGAAAAAATAGTCTTAAATATAATTTGAATATCCAATAAAATTGACCAGTTCTGCACATAATACACATCTAAACGACGACGCTCTTCAAAAGAAATATCACGCCTACCAGAAACCTGCGCCAAGCCAGTTACGCCAGACTTAACCGCTAAAATAATACTTTTCTTTTTGTATTGATTAATCTCTTGTGGAATTAATGCACGAGGACCGACCAAGGATATATCACCCTTTACTACGTTTAGCAGCTGTGGTAGCTCATCAAGAGAAGTAGCTCGTAAAAATTTACCAATTTTAGTTACTCGTGGGTCTTCATCTAACTGATCGCCATTTGCACGATAAATCTTAGCAAGTTCTGGCTTACCCATTTTTTCAAAAGCTTGCTCTGGGGTTAGACCATCAAACTCAGATTTCTGCGAGCGGAATTTATAGATATAAAATTCTTTATTAAAACGGGTTAGTCGAACCTGACGGAAAAAAATCGAATCTTTTGGAGCGGTAATTTTCATCAAAATTGCCACAATTAACATTATTGGACCAGCGACAATCAACCCAATTAAGCTAAGACTTAAATCCATAACTCGCTTCCAGATCCGCCCAAAACCGAATAGTTTAGTAATTTTTATCTCAATCACCGGTAAGCCACCAACAATTTCAACTGTATTTAATTGCGAGAGCAACCTATCCTGCTGTGGTACAAACATATACGAAAGATGGTTCTCGATCGCATAATTATAAAAATCTTCGCTACGAGCTGTATCGGTATGAATAATAATTTCTGGACAAATTTTAGAAACTGCCTCTTTAAAACTTAAAAAATGGCGTGGACAATTTTTGACCGGTAAGAACTCTGGTTTTGAAACCATCCCGATAACATCGTAGCCATAATCAATATTTTCCATGAAGAAATTCGCTAGCTCTGTTGCCCTATAATTATTACCAATAATTAGCACCTTAAGTCGGCCAACCCCACCACGAATTAATTGCCGATTAAGCAAACGAACGGCCTCACGTCCTAAAATCATCAACACGAAGTTGATTACAATAAAGTAGACCGGAATTATACGCACCGGAAAAATTTGTTCGCCAGTAAAAAAACTAATTGATATTACCGCCATCATGCTTAAGATTGAAGCGACTAGCATACGGCCATATTCTTTAGGACGATAAAGAAAAATGGATCGATCATATAGACCTGATATTCGATTAATAATTAACCACAAAGGAACAAACGATAAAGCTAAAATTAAAAAATTAATTGTATGAGCTTCAAAATAAAACGGACGGCCGTCAAAATTGACCCGAAAATAATATGCTAAAACTAGCGAAAGAACTACCGCTAATACATCAGAAACAGTAAGAGCAATTCGCAAAAAAACAGATTTATCATTTTTCATTACTATTCCATTTTATCATTTTTAGTAGAAAAAAGCACTCCTTTTGAGTGCTTAAAGTCCTATCCTCCAGCCAAACGGAGCAAGTATTGTCCGTATTCATTCTTCTTCAACGGCTGCGCCAATTCGTGCACTTGCTCTTTAGTGATATAGCCCATACGATAGGCAATTTCTTCCAGATTTGCCACCTGAACATTCTGCATACGCTGAACTGTTTCGATATATTGAGCAGCTTCTAAGAGACTTTCGTGAGTTCCTGTATCCAACCAAGTAAAACCACGTCCCATAAGCTCAACAGACAAATCACCACGTTCCAAGTAAGCCTTGTTGACATCTGTGATTTCCAGTTCTCCGCGAGGGCTTGGCTTGATGTTCTTGGCAATTTCGACGACATCGTTATCGTAGAAATAGAGTCCAGTTACTGCATAGTTAGAGCGCGGCTGTTCCGGTTTTTCTTCGATGGAAATAGCATTCATATTTTCATCAAATTCTACGACACCAAAGCGTTCTGGATCCTTGACATGGTAACCAAAGATAGTTGCTCCTTTTTCCTTAGCAGCAGCATTTTGGAGCATTTTACTCAGACCTGGTCCATGGTAAATATTATCCCCAAGAATCAGCGCTACATTATCATCTCCAATAAAATCAGCCCCGATGATAAAGGCTTGTGCCAATCCGTCCGGACTTGGCTGCTCTGCATAAGAAAGCTTGATGCCAAATTCAGAGCCATCACCCAGCAGATCCTCAAAACGAGGCAGATCCGTCAGAGTGGAGATAATCAAGATGTCCTTGATACCAGCCAGCATAAGAGTTGACAGCGGATAATAAATCATCGGTTTGTCATAAACCGGCATGAGCTGTTTTGACACAGCGCGGGTCAATGGATACAAACGTGTACCAGAACCACCTGCGAGAATGATTCCTTTCATATAACGGTACCTCTTTCTATTTTTTCTTTCGCAAAGATGAGACTTAACGAATATTTTAATAATACCATTTTCATGGAATTATGTCAATTTTCATCTATAGAAAAGATTATTTTAGTATCCGAAATAACTTTTTAATCCGATTGACTTGACGAAGAGGCAATTGGTGTAGTAAAATACTTGAAATATATTCGTTTGAAACGACTTTACTTTTTTGGATTTTATAACGCTTATATAAAGATTTTGGCATCAATAATAAACTTTGCCCCAAACCTTTTAGCGCAAATTTTACGCCACCTTTTGGAATTTGATAAAAAATGAAAGCCGTATAAACTAACATAAATTTTGGCAACATCCAAATAATCATCGGAAACGGTACATTTTTCCAAAAAACTTGCGGCAAATTTTTAAAAACTTGATTAATTGTAAAGCCTGGAATTTTCGAGCTCGTCGCTGAATGTTTGTGCCAAACTACGGCGGATTTTTCATACCAAACTTTATAACCAGCTAGTTGCATTCGCCAATCAATATCAACGTCTTCATTATAGGCAAAAAAATCTTCATCAAATAAACCGATTTTCCGAAAAACTTCGGCGCGATAAAGTGTAGCTCCACCAGTCGCACCAAAGACCAATCCGCTCTCTGGAGCATTCTCTTTTGGCTCATTTTCGTTTCTGAGCGCCGGAATTCCCCAGGTCGAAAATTCATCACCAGCATCGTCAATAAATTTACCAGTTTTATCCAGCATTAAACTAGTCACCGCACCAACCTTAGGGTTATTTTCGAGCGCTTTCTCTAGATTCTCAAGCCAATCAGGTTCAGCGATAGTATCGTTATTGAGTAATGCTACTGCATCGAAATTATTTTCGAGCGACCATTTAATTCCAATATTGACACCACCTGTAAAACCAGTATTTTTTTCTTCAAGATGAAAGTGAAGATTTTTATGGCTAATCTTCGAAAGCTCTTTGACAGATTCATCACCCGAGCCATTATCGATCAAAAAAATCTCGAAATTTTTATATGTTTGTTTAAAAAGTGCAGCCAAACATTTTTTTGTATCGCGCCAACCTTTATAATTCAAAATCACAACGGAAATTTTCATATCTCAATAATAGTCTAAATTGAAAAAACCGTCAAGCTATGTTAAACTTAAGATAGTTATGAAAATTTGCGTAGTTATTCCAGCCTATAATGAAGCTAAGGTGATCAAAAAAGTTATAAGTGATTCTTATAAGATATTTAATAAAAGTAAGTATAAAATTGATATCATAGTAATAAATGATGGGTCATCAGACAATACTTCATCAGAAGCATCTAGCGCTGGAGCGCTAGTTATAGATCATATTCTAAATTCCGGTGCGGGTGGAGCTACAGCAACAGGTTTAAGTTTTGCTAATCAAAATAATTATGATATCGCTATAACTATGGATGCCGACGGACAGCATAGCCCGAAAGATATATTAAAAGGGATTGATTTCGCTATAAAGAATAAGATAGATCTAGCAATCGGCAGTAGATTAATTGATAGCAAAGGAATGTCTAAGGTTAAAGTTCTAGGAAATAAGGGCTTATCATTTATAACGTATTTACTTTTCAATGTTAGCGTAACAGATTCTCAATCAGGTTTGCGAGTTTATTCAAAAGCAGCTCTCGAAAAACTTCGCTGGAAAACTTCTGGCTATGAATTCTGTTCGGAAATGATTTGGCGTGCCAAACAACTTGAGCTAAAAATAGACGAATATCCAATACAAGCAATCTATACAGACTATTCTCGGTCTAAGGGCCAGAATAACTGGAATGCAATAAATATAATAAAGAGCTTATTAGCTAGAAGAATATCGGAGATTTTTGAATGAGATACATAATTTTAACCCTGCTAAACCTACCAATTGTCTTTTTAGCATTTCTAAATATAATAACTCAATACAAACTTAAAAAAATAAACAAAAAAAAATTTATACGTCAGATACTTATATGGCTAATAATATCTTTAGTTATTATTTTTGCTTTTCCTATCTACAACTTATTAATAGGGAAAGAAATGTTCAGCTCAAGCGAGCTAAGTTTATTTGATATTGCAGAAATTACATCTATCATTTTTATTTTTTACATTGTTAATAATCAAATACGAAAATTAAATGCTAGTGAGCGTCGACTACGTGAGCTCCATCAAGAATTATCGATTATTTTATCAAAGATGGATTCTAAGAATGGCAAAAATTGACATTTTAATGCCCTATTGGGGTAAATTTGAATTAGCAAAGCAAACCGTCGATTCTGTTTTAGCACAAACTAGCGACAACTGGAATTTAATCATTGTCGATGATTGTTATCCTGACGATAGTCTAAGAAAATATTGCAAGTCGCTCAACAACCCTAAAATAAAATATATTAGACATAATCAAAATATTGGTATCACTAATAATTTCAATTTTTGCGTAAATCAAGCAGATTCACAATTCTGCACAATCGTTGGTTGCGATGATCGATTTTTGCCAAATTTCGTCGAAACTGCATTAAATAATATTAAAGATGCTGATTTCTATCAGCCTAATGTAGAGATTATTAATGCTGAAGGTGAAAGATATTTACCACTAGCAGATATAATAAAAAGACTCCTTAGACCAAAAAGATCTAAAATATACTCAGGCGAAAAACTGGCAGCCTCCCTCTGTCATGGTAATTGGCTTTATTTTCCATCGATAGTCTGGAAAACTAAAACTATAAAAAAATACAAATTCGATAATAGTTATAAGATAGCTGAAGATTTATCACTTGAACTAAATCTGATTATTGATGGCGCAAAGCTATTTCTGGACAATACTACCACCTTCCAATATCGCCGTTTTAGCGAGTCACTTTCTAGCAAAGAAAAAACTGGTATTAGGTTTTTAGAAGAAGAAAAACTATATACCGAATTTTCTAAAAAGTTCAAAATATCTGGTTGGCATAGAGCAAAGCGAGCTGCCAACCTACGAATAACAGCTCGCATCCATAAGATATTAAGTTCCTTTCTGCGGGGTAAATCTATCCAAGAATAATATAACCTTGTTTCTCTTTTTCTTACCGTATTTGTTATAGACCGCATATTTATATACTTTCATAAAAATAGTCTTAGGAAGAATATCATAAAGAAACCAATTTATATTATATTTCGCTCTTGGATATACATCATCTTTCCATGGTGATTTATTTTTATACTTATTCCATAAGTACGAGTTCGGGTGTTTATTACCCCTCTCCCAAGGTTTGCCTGTAATGCCAAATAATGAATGAATTATTTTCGGAGAGTAGTATTCAGACATAATATCATCATATGAATAAAAATATTCTTTATTATATAGCTTATTAACTTTTAATAACTTTTTAATATCATAGCCATAATACGCACTTGAATAATTATATTCTACACCTAACAAAGCAATATCATCTCTAAACACGTCGTTACAAAAATCCTGATCAACTATAACGTAATCATTCTTCTCTTTTAGTTTATCTATGACATATTGATTAACATTATCGGAGATCCATTTCTTATAGTTTATCAGCATAACACCGCAATTATAATATTTAGAATTATAATTTAAGCCTATAGTTTCTTTATGATCGTTAATTAAGCAATCATATGATAATCCTAATAGTTTGCCTTTAAAATCAAAATCCAATAAATTATCTAGAGAAGATGTGACTATTGTGTGGGCATTTAGATACAGTATTCTGTCAGTGTTTAGCTTTATGTCGTTAATGGCTAGTAGCTTCATCCATGTTATATAGAGACCCCTCCAAGATCTAACACTAATAGTTTTTAGTTCTTTGTGATATTTATCACCATTAATATAGTAGAAATTGCAATTACGATACTGCCGGCCAAGACTCTCTAATTTTTGAATGTTGGCTTTGGTTATTTTGTAACCAACATAGTATATGTTTATTTCGTCAAGATGAGTATTATTATCCAATAGAGACATTATAGACATATAGCATATTTTAGAATAATTATCATCGCTCTGGTGCAAAACGTTTAAGATTCTTTTCATATTCAAGCTTCCAATTCATTATTTTCTTCAAGAGCCTCTTTAGTTGCGTCCAAAAATCCATATCCATTCTTTGTATCTGGCTCTAGATAGCATCCTTCAGCCCATTCATTCCATGCAGTAAAAAATATATAATCTTTCTTATATTCTTGTCTAGTTTTTCTAATTAATTCTGATAAATATTTCTTATATAAGTCAACCGAAACCCCGCTCAGGCTAAGGCCGTACTCCTTAGTTCTAGGAGTATTATCCCAATCATTAAATGCGCCTGGAATCATTTTTTCATTTACGGGTTTATGGTTTAGTATCTTCATCCATATGTCAGAATATTCAATCACCTCTAGCTTCTTAGCGCCCACATTCAACTGAATCTTCAGTATACCAATTAGCTTATTGACTATATAGCCTCCTATTTTTCTAATATATAGGTCAATAGGATTTCTTAAATTCTGTATAGAAAAGGCTGGCTGAAATTCAATACCATACTTAAACCTAGAGATATCATTCTTTTTATTATTAGCGAAGAAAGGATCCTGAAAAATAAATACCATACCATCAAAGCCATTCTCTTTTGCTCTCTTTTCATAAAAGTCTAAGCGCTCGTTCATTCTTGGTATATCATTAGGCCTGTAAATTACAAACAGTGGCTTGTTATCTTCTTTAATGTATCTATCATCTTTAAAAAACTTTAATAGATAGTTAAAGTGATCGTTCCATTCTTCTTCGTCACCATATTTCTGGTCTCTAATTAACTTTCTATTTCCTCCTGTTAAATGCTGGGACCATGGATGGTTCGCCCAAGATAAGCAAAATGGAAATTGTAGATCTTTATTCTTAAGCCATTGCTCAACAGGCCTTTCAAGCAATAAGTCACCACTAGACCAATAATGATACATGCAAAACCCATATATGCCGCCACGCTGGGCCAACTCTATCTGCCATTGCTTAACACTATCATCCTCTAAGTTATAATAATTGTTATTTAACGGCACCCTAGGTGCATTATGACCTTCATATAATTTTTTGGATTTTTTTAACGATGTCCACTCAGTAAATCCTTGTCCGTGATGTTTGTTATTAAAATCAATCTCATGAAATTGAGGGAGGTAAAAAGTAATTATTTTCATTCAGATTTCCTTTCTACATATATTATAGCAAATAATTTAGTCAATTTAAGCTTTTTAATCATAAGCAATAAGCGAATTCCTATTCTTACAGATATTTTTTCACCTTTTAAACTCTTCCAAAGCCATATATTTTTATATATATTTATTCCCTTACTATTAAACCACTGATCAAGCTGGTTATCAAATTCGACGAATCTTTCTACTGTTGCATATTTTCCATATAATAATAAATAGTAATACGCTGTTCTAATTATATTATATTCAAGAAGACTATCACCTCTAGATATTTTATACAATTCATCCATAAGTCTTATGAAATTAACTTTTGGAGCTAGACCTTTATGTAAAGAATTCGTCACACTGTCAGAATTATCAAAATGGTTATAACCAGCATACTTTATTGTTTTATATCGGTCTTTTTTGAGCTTTTTAATAATATTAATAGTGAATATGTTATCTTCACCAATATTATTACTAAAAAATTCAATTTTATTCCTACGCAAAAATTCCGTTCTATATATCTTAGACCACGCAGGCATGGCTAAAAATTTACCAAATTCTGTATTAACGGGATAAATTGTCTTAACTTTTATTCTAGCACTGTTATATATATTAAAACCACCTTGAATTACATCAACTTCATCTGTCATACTTAACAAACTTTTCTTTAAAAAATCCCGGTCTAACCAATCATCTTGATCCATAAATGTTAAAAACTTGGTTTTTGCTATAGAAATGCCAAGGTTTCTAGTATCTGCTACACCAGAGTTATCTTTCGTGATCATAGTGAATAACTTAGGGTATTTATCTACATAATCATTAATTTTTTTTACAGAGTCATCACTAGACCCATCATCTATAACTAGAACTTCTACAAAATCCTTATCTATATCCTGCTCAATGATTGAATCAAGACATCTTTCGATAAATTTTTCACCGTTAAATACAGGTATAATTATTGTAATTATTTTATCCATACTATTCCTTATTATACTTTAATTTTATAAATAAAACATATGACATAATGACGCACTGAATAAAACTAGTCGCAGCAAATAATATAGACCCCATTAACAAATCTATATTAGCTTTGATTATGTAACATATCATAATTAGTATACTGTTAGTTATAAATAGTATTAATACGTGATATTTAAGCTTGCGCATAATATTAAAAATAGTACAATAAATAGAAATTATTGATCCAAATGTTGCACCGACCACCATAATTATTAGACTAATAAGACGACTATCCATATTCGCCTTAAAAATAATTTCTACCACCTTATCACCAATAAGACCAACCATAATAGTGGCTATCAACCCCATCAATATAATAAAAAATACAATTCTTGATACTTCACTATAAAACTTTTTTTTATAATAGTTATATTTCTTAGATAAGGAAAGAACATTAGGTTGAATAATAAAAGAGGCAACCAGAATAATTATAGTTATAGGCATAGAAAATATATTAAAATAAGTAATATCATTTGGATTATTTAGATCTATGAAATATCTAATTATAGTAAGCGTAAAAAGCGACAAAAAACTAACCACAAAGGCGGGTGAGCTAACCTTTAATATCTTAATCGCTTCATTAACATCAGCTTTATCCTCAATATTATGTTTAGCATATTTAATATCAAACAAAAAAAATACTAATAAATTAATTAATATCATACTCAAACCAGCCATCAAAATACTATTAGTTATTAAATCAACAAGACCAAAAATAATTAAACTAGCTATCGACTTTATTGATAACGATATTCCTGAAATATACAATTTTCCATCTGTTTGCATAATTCCATAAATAACATCAGCTATAGACTCTATAATTTTTACTAATACAAATATCATCAACAACATTATTTTATTAAAGCTATATCCATTTAATAAAACAAATATTAACGATGCAATAATTGTTATCAGACTAGTAATTATTCTACTTAAGATATAATTTTTATTATTAAATTGATTTTTAATATCAGATACTTGATATGTTCTATTACCCCATATTGATATAGCCGAAAAAGATACTGCCATGGAAAAGGTAAAAGAGAACAACCCTCCATCTTCTATACCATTAAATCTTGTTATAAAAATTAGCAAGATTGGCGATAATAAATTTTGTAAAAAAACGCCCAAAGTATTCCAGAAATAATCTTTTTTACTGTTGTTAAACATGTTATAATTATACCATGTTTAAATTATTTAAAAAACCAGAATATGCTTTTCTAACTATAGCTTCTTTTTTTGGATTTATAATACTCTTATTTGTACCTATTTTATCAGCCCCCGACGAAAATCAACATTTTCAAGTTGAGTATGCTATGTTCAATGGCGGACAGCCAATACCTGACGATATTATATTAAATGAACGAATGGTTTTAGATAAAACACAGCAAAACTATTTCGGTTTTTTCACAGAAAACCAAAGTATAAAATCTAGCAATATAAGTTTAAATTTAAACAATGATAGTGTTACATTTGATGGAAAAACTCCCACAAGTATTCAAAAAAACATAATGCGAATACCTCCTGCAATTGGAGTTCTTGTCGGTAGAGCAATTCACCCCTCGATCGGCTCAGCCGTCACCGTAGGAAGAGTCTTTAATTTTATACTATATACTCTGGTCGTATTCGTTATAATAAAATACATCAAAGTAGGAAAATGGGCTATGTTTATTATCGTGCTAACCCCAATGATGATGCAACAAGTAGCTTCTTTATCTTACGACACAGTAAATGTCTTGGCGATTTTCATATGGATATCATTAATTTTAAATATTTCTATAAATAAAAAAATCAATAAAAAATACGCCCTGGCGGTATTTTTATCAATAGCCTTACTCCTAGCAAGTAAATCAAACAATATAATATTAATTCCGTTGATTTTCATACCCCTAAGACACTTAATTCTTGAAAAAATACGTTCACATAAACTATACAATTCTCGACATTGGAAAAAGATTAGAATTATATCTATAGTACTATTATCTTTTTTAGTAATAACAGCTGTTTATATCCTAGTTTATATCCTATTTAAAAAATTACTCTACGGCCATAAGTTTATACCTAGACAGTTTATTGGTATGCTATTAAATACCTTTGTTCGCGGAACGAAACTAGCTCTCATTGATACGGTTGTTATAGGTACCGTAGGATTTTTTGGAAGCTTCTATTATCATCTGCCTATGTGGACTGTGGTTGTTTATTTTACAGTTCTATCATTAGTTTCTATGAATGAATTCAAAAATATAAGCAAAAATCTAGCACTATCTTCTGGATTTCTATTTATATCTTCCATTCTCCTCATTTCGATCGGAATGTTTTATGCTTGGGCTATGCAACCATTCAGATTCGGACCTTTAGCGCAAGTCGCCGACGGAATACAAGGTCGATACTTTACACCTTTACTAATCCTACTATCCATTTTTTTGGGTTATGTTGCAAAAAAAATAAACATTTCTATCAATAAAAGATCTACGCCGTACATATCTATCTTCACTGCTATAGCGCTGCTAGCTCTGTATATTTTTCAAACTATTGATTTTTATTACTGGACATAGAAGAAAGCTTATGCTATAATCAAAATATATGAAAATATCAAAAAGAAAAAATAAAAAATATATTATCTTTATTATGATTATTTTTATAGTAACCGTTCTTGTTGTGAGCCTTATATATATAAAAAACGATCGAATTTCCGAGCATTCCACCCCATCTACTGATAAATCTATAGAGTCAAACAGTACACAGATAAATAAAGCTACCAAGTCTAAAAATGGTAATTCCGACGTTAAGAGAGAAATCAAAAACATAGAAGGTTCCGATCCACAAATATCAGAAAAACTATCCGGGATAATAACATACAGCGGAGTAGTAGGACAAATGTTAGTCATAAGAACCAACATAGACCAGTTTCTTAGCGAGGGAAGTTGCTACTTAAAACTATCAAACAATACTACCGTCATAGAAAAACAATCTAACCTAATCATAAACCCCGCCTCCTCAACTTGCGACGGTTTTAATTTGCCACTAGCCGAATTATCGAACGGTAATTGGGATATAGAAATAACAATATCAGGAAATAATAAATCTGGAACTATTAAAGGAAAGGTTTCGATATAGATGAGAATTTCTACAAAACAAAAAAATATAAAAAAATATCCATTAGTACTATTAGGCGTAGCCTTATTATCAACATCTATATTTTTAGTTTTTAAATTACTAGAAACAAGAGCTTTAGCTAAGTTTGATCCTGGTAATATCATATCTGATATGGTAATGCGAGACACTTCCACGATGAATAAAGATCAAATCCAGAGCTTTCTTATCTCAAAAAATCCATGCAACAACACTCAAATTCATTTAGCTAATTCATACCCAAACATGAAATATAACATTCGCAACGGTAAGTTTGTATGTATGGCAGAGGAATCATTTAATGGGGAGTCGGCAGCGGATATTATTTGGCAAGCGAGTAGAGACTATCAAATAAATCCTCAAGTTTTAATAGTACTTCTAGAAAAAGAACAGGGACTTATTACCGATTCATGGCCTAATAATATTCAATATCGATCCGCTACAGGATATGGATGCCCAGATACGGCTGCTTGCGATTCTAAATATTACGGATTAAAAAATCAAGTACGAATGGCTGCTGCTCTTTTCGATAACGTATTGAAAGGCGGTTGGAGTAATTATCCTATTGGCGATAACTATATTCAATATAATCCAAATGCAAATTGCGGAGGATCGGTAGTTAATATAAAAAACCGTGCAACTTCTGCGCTATATAGATATACACCATATCAGCCAAATCAATCGGCGATAAATGCTGGATGGGGGCAAGGTGATCAATGCGGAGCTTATGGAAATCGTAATTTCTGGCTATTTTTCACAACATGGTTCGGAGAAACCCAAGATTCAACAGTATACTTAAGATCCGATGCTTATGTTAAGTCTTTAGAATGGACAGACAAAATTAATAATAGTGGTGTTATCGGAACCTACGGACAAAGCTTACAGATGGAGGCTTTTAGGGTTTATGGTGATGCAGAATATTCATCATATAATGATTTATCCGGATGGCAGCCTTACGTAAAAAGTGGAATGATATCTGGAACCACATCCATAAATCAACCTATTAGAGCCATAAAAATAAAACCCACATCAACTATATCTTCAAAATTTAACCTGTGGTACAGAGCCCATGTAAGCAATATTGGCTGGATGGGATGGGTTAAAAATGGCGAGCCTGCGGGAATTATAGGCGAAAAAACTAACAATATCGAATCTATCGAAATAAAACTTCTTCCAAAATTATCATCTCCTAACGACTACAAACAAGAGAATGCTGGTTATGTAGACAAGGTTTTAACTATTCCACAAAATAACCTCTATATCGAATCCAAATCTCATATTTCATATATTGGATGGACACCCACTCTACTAAGCGACATGACAATAGGTACTACTAATCAAAGCTTATCTATTGAAGCCCTAAAACTTAACTTAATAAACCGAACCGGAATCTCTGGGGGAATTATATACTCCTCGCACATTCAAAATATTGGATGGCAATCCCCTCAGAAAAACAATACAGAATCTGGAACTACCGGAAAAGGTTTAAGAATAGAATCGTTAAGAATAGCTCTAACAGGAGAACTTAAAAATCATTTTGACATTTGGTATAGATCACATATTCAAAATATTGGATGGCAAGGATGGACAAAAAATGGTTCGCCTACAGGTTCAGTTGGTAGTAGCCTACGAATGGAAAGCTTAGAGATACATATAATTCCAAAAAAAACAACCCCACCTTTCCCTATTGACTCGAATAAATCTTCATTCTTTAATCCTAGAAAACAAAGGATCAACGATATAGATATTCAATATTCAACACATCAAAGTGGTGTGGGCTGGGTACATGATGGGTATATAGACGGGGTGGCAGGAACCACAGGTCAATCTAGAAGTTTAGAAGCTATAAAACTAGACACTATAAATTCTGTTGTAGATGATGATATAGATATATCTTGTTATGCTTTAACTAATAAATCATCCAACTGGATTGAAACTAAGTCTATTAATAAAGTTTGCGGAACAACAGGCCAATCCAACCCTTTGCGTAATATAAAACTAGCTTTAACTGGAACAGGCTCAGATAAATACGATATCTACTATAGAGTTCATGTTGCTTATAGAGGGTGGCTGGATTGGAAGAAGAATTCAGAATTAGCAACAGACGAAAATAACATCAACAATATCGAAGCAATATCTATAAAAATTGAACCAAAAAAATAGTCCAACTGGACTATTTTTTATTATCTATTTATTCATAAAGCTTCAAAATATCTGCTTCTTTTTTACTCCACCTATATCTAGTGGCTGTTTTTATGCCGTTTTCAATCAATTTGTTTCTTAATTTATCATTCGATAAAATCTCCTCGATACATCTCACAGCATCCTCTATATCACCTTGTTTATATAGTAAGCAGTTTTTTTTGTCAATTAAATATTCAGCATTACCACCATTCGGAACAACCACCGAGACGCCACCAGTTGCCATCATTTCTAAAGGGGGGTAAGAAAAACTCTCCAAGATACTTGTTTTTAATAGGATATCGCATTCAGCGTAAACTTTTCCAACTTCTTCAGGTGGTATCCTGTTATAAAACTTATCAACCCTATACCAATCTTTAGGTTCTTTTCTATACGAAAGATAATGAATCTCAAATTTGTCAGGATCTAACCTATCAACCACTCTAAATGCTTCATCTGTATTTTTGTATTCACTTCTACTATCTCCTTCAATTAGAATTTTTATTTTATCTTTAAAATCCCTCTTTCTAAATGGATATAATTTAAGATCAATACCATTCGAAGCATACTTAGATTCTTTATTAAATCTCTTTTTAAGCCACTCTTGACACCACCCAGACATGGTAATATATCTCACACCAGTAAGATCGCTATATGTGGAATTAGACAACAATCTTGATTCTCCAAAACCAGGTGTTTGAAATTCAGTTTCCATACTCTGTACAAAATACAATCTATTCTTAACATTTGGATACAATTTAATTAAATCAACAGTAGACCAAAGAGTTGCAACCATAGTATCAAAAAACTTAAATGACTTAGTTTTATTCCATAAAACAATATTATAATCAGTTATTTCATATCTATAATTGTATTTTTTTTGATTTTTTCGTAAATATGATAAACTAACTCCGTCCAAAATAGTAACATCCCAACCGCACCTCCTTAAAATATCAGCATGCTTCAAAACTACAATAACCCCACCGGAAATATCGGTTGACGGAAGCATAAAGCCGATATTTCTAGATAGTTTCCTCCTTATAAAATCGGCCAAACCAAAGCTCGTAACAATAGTCGTGTTGTTTTTTATAACTTCTTTAAAGGCGTTAGCGCCAATTTTTTGTCGCTTAATTGGATTGTCAATCAAGTCTTTTAAAGCTTTACGCCAGCCATTATCATCAACTAGGATACCAGTCTCGCCATTAATTATAGATTCTTTGAATGCGCCAACATTTGAAGCCACTATAGGTCTTTTAACCAAAGCTGCCTCAATCCATTTATTTTCAGATTTAGCTTGATTAAAAATTGAGTCTTTGAGTGGAGCTATATGAATGTCACAATCAACCATTTCAAAAGGAAGTTCTCGCCAATCTTTAAATGGCACACTAATTATTCTTTCCTTATATTCTCTGAAACTATCAGGAATATCTAAAAGTCCCATTATTTTAAGATAAACATTAGGATATTCAGATAATATCTTTAGTATATCTGAAGCTACTATTTCAAAATTTTCATTATGTGTTATACTTCCGCTAAAATATCCTATAATAATATCTTCGTTAGTTCTATTATACTGCTTGATGGCATTATTCGAATGCATTATCATTTCATCCGAGGCAGTATTTCTGTTAATAAAAACTTCTTTTAATCCACATTTATCTAATTCTTGCTTTAATCGCGTAGTTGAAGTTATAGCATAATTGCATAGTTGCATAGTTTTTTTCATTCTATTGACGCCATTATCATACAGTTTTTTATCACCACGCTCCATCTTAGAAACATAATCAATTTTGTTGGTATATTTAGTATCTATAACTAAATCATCTATATCAAAAAAACAAGTTTTATTAAAAAACTTAGCACGCTCAATAAATTCAGAAATTGTTTCTGTTATCGGACACCTGTAAAATACAAAACCTCGGTATCTTTTAAGATCGTTCATACTGAGTTTTTCGTAAAATATTTCATCACAAGAAATTCCTTGAGACTTCAACTGCTCTATCTGGTGATGAACTCTATATCTCCTTGGGTGAGGTAAAGTGCAACCATTAATAAAAAGTATATCTTTTATAATGATACTTTTCTTGTCGGGAAATATTTTATAATACAAGAATTTAGAACCTATTTTCAAAAAATTTACAAATCCTTCATTTTTAATTACGCTAAAACTAAGCGACGCTATTCTTTTAATACTCATAAAACTCCTTACTTAATCCACTATTGGTATATTTAAAATCTTATCCTTATTTTTATTCACATTAACAACCATATAATCATAATCGCAAACTTTTTCTAAATTATAAGAGGTATTCAGATATATGTTTTTACTCAAAGAAATTCTGCTCATTTTTTGAATCAACCCAATAATCTCTTTATTCTTAATAATATATTTAAGATTCGTCAATATCTTATTAAAGCCTAAGCAACTTACGACCACCCCATTATCACCTTCTAATACTTCGTGGATCATGCGATTTACGTGCTTAACAGGGAGTTTTTTATTAGTATTATTATATATTTCTATAGTATCACCTTCATGAACAATAATTATTTTCTTTTTTCTTAAACTATAATCACTTTTATTAAGTAGATTATTTTCATTCTTAAATATTCTATACCAACAGCCCTTGTCACTTATTTTTAGTGAAATATTTTTACTGGAATTTTCTTTATAATATTCTTCCAAAAGTCTTCTTTGAGAATCTACAACATAAGGTTTTGCATTTACGTTTTCAGACGTTGAATTACTATGGACTCTCCAAAAATACAAAATTTTAGGTATATGATAAATATTTAGCGGATCTATATTATTCGATATTCTCATGAATAACTCCCAATCTTGAGCTCCATCAAATTCAGACCTTTCGAAGCCATACTTCTCTAAAGTAGTCCTTCTTATAGAGGTGAAATGAGTTATATAATTTACAGATTTAATAAATTCTGGATTCCAACCCGTCTTAAAAAATGGATCAAAGACAACACCGTCTTTAACTTTCGCCTCATCTGTATAAATAAATTCAGCGTTAGGGTGGTTTTTAATTATATTAGCAACTTCTGAAAGTGCGTTGTGATGTAGAGTATCATCATGATCCAATAAACAAATAAAATCACCCTTGGATTTTTCGATCCCCTTATTTGTAGCACCCGATATACCTAAGTTTTTAGTCAACTTCACTAGCTTAATTCTTCTATCACTCTTAACACTCTCTTCAGCGTTAACGATGGTGTTTTTATCTGTAGATTTGTCATCAATTAATATTAACTCCCAGTTACTGTAAGTTTGATTCTTAACGGAGTTAATCATTTCATTCAGCAGATTTTTTGGTGTGTTGTATATTGGAACAACTAACGAAAAAAGAGTATTTTGCTGGCGCAAAGTGAAAGGCATGCTGTTTCTAGATAGATAATCTGCTAATAATTTATTATCTTTTCTCTTCAAACACCCAACATAAAAACTATATAAAAAACGTATAGGTTTAGATACTACACTATATTTATCGATTATTTTCTTCATTTTCCCAAGCATACTTCAATCTCACAACCCCACCCCATCGTCCTAGGTCATAATTTCTTTCCACCCAAAAATGAGGACCTTCCTCGATAAAGCAAATTATATTATTATCATTATCCCCCATAAGGCCAACTTTTATAAAATATTCACCCTCATTAAGATTGAGCTCAACATTATAGTTTATTCTTCTTGTCTTAATAAAATCCTTATTTTTTGGTTTCTCTTGATATGTATTTGGCCCAAACACATATTCTCCGTTAGATCTAAAAATAGCAATACCGATATTTTTAACACCATCGATATTATTCCAGTCTAAAGAAATGGTCATCTTTTGTCCATATTTATATGAGTCTTTTTCAATATCTACAGCAAAAGGATATCTATTAGAGTTTTTAAGATATTTAGACATACTAATGCTATTAACCTTGCTATATTCAGCAGCAATCTTTCTAGGATTCCCTATTTTCTCTACGACGCCTTTATTTATAAAAATAGCTTTATCACAATATCTTTCCACAGCCAACATATCATGAGTTACTAAAATAACTGTTTTAGAGTTATCTTTTTTAATCTTCTCAAAAAAATCGTTACATTTTCTTTGAAAAGCTTCATCGCCAACCGCCAAAACTTCATCCAGAACCAAGATATCACCCTGCGCCTTGATCGCGATCGAAAATGCCAAACGAACTTGCATTCCACTGGAATAATTCTTTAATTTTTGATCCATAAATTCTTCGAGTTCAGCAAATTCAACAATCTCATCATACATTTCAGAAATTTCATCTTTAGAAAAACCGAGAAGAGCTCCATTAAGATAAATATTTTCCCGACCCGTAAGTTCTGGATTAAACCCAACTCCAAGCTCAATAAATGGAATTAAAGTGCCGTTTACCTTAACTTCACCCTGTTCCGGAGTGTAAATTTGTGAGATTATTTTTAATAAAGTTGATTTACCAGAACCATTCCTTCCAACAATTCCAAAGAAATCACCCTTTTCAACCTTAAACGAAATATCTTTTAAAACATGTTGCTCTTTATAACCTTTAACACCTTTTGTCCAGTTAATAAAAGCTTGTTTTATACCACTCGCTTGCTCAGTTGGTAGCCGAAAACTTTTTGAAATATGGTTTACTTCTAGCGCATATTTGCTCATTACAACATCTCCGCAAATTTCTTTGAATTTTTATTAAAATACCACAAGCCAAAAGCTAACAAAAATATTACTATCAAAAGAGGTATAATCGCCACCCAGACATTATTAAAGAAAGTCCAGAAAGTCGGAACCTCTTTAGCGATTAAATTATGGCGAACATTTTGAATAGTAAAGGCGATTGGATTCATTATAACTATTTTAGCGATCGAAATACCCCAAATTTTAGCGCCAGCTAACATTGAAATTGGATAAATAATTGGTGTTGAATACATCAAAATTTGCATAAAAACTTCCCAGATATGCGAAATATCACGGAATTTAACATAAAGCGTAGCCAAAATCAGAGATATTCCAAATGCCATCGCAAAGAGCAAAAGAATATCAAAAGGCACCAAAAAAGTATTCCAAGAAAAATTAACACCTGCAAATATCGCAAAAATAACAACCACCAAAATATTAATCCCTAGAGAAATTAAAGCGGTAGCCATTGATGAGATAATTACAATATATTTTGGGAAGTTAATTTTTCTTAACAAATCACCACGCGCCACAATCGAGTTCATACCAAGGCTTGTTGCTTCTGTAAAAAAACCCCAAAGAGATAGTCCAAGCAAAATTGTTATCGGGTAATTTGGAATAGTTGGATCAGTAATTTTCAAAAATCGCACAAACACAAAATACATTACCATAAAAAGCATAATTGGCTTTAGTACCGACCATAAAATCCCTAAAAACGAACCCTGATATCTTAACTTAAAATCGGTTTTTACGAGCTCATAGAGTAAAACTCGATTTCTTTTACTAAACACTCCTTCTTTCATTCTTTTTATATTATATCATAAACATATTTTTTATGCTATAATCAGGCTATGAAAAAGCTTATAACGATTATGATTCCCGCTTACAACGAAGAGAAAGTTTTACCAAAACTTTTTGTTCGACTTGACAAATTAGCCCAAAACGAAAGTAACTATTTATTTGAATTTTTATTCATCAATGATGGGTCAAAAGACTCCACAATGAAACTTATTGCTGAAAAAGCAACCAGTGACACAAGAATTTCTTATATTAACCTCTCTCGCAACTTCGGTAAAGAACGTGCCATGCTGGCCGGTTTTGACTATGCTAAAGGTGATGCAATTGTAATAATTGATGCCGATTTGCAAGATCCGCCAGAGCTGATTCCAAATATGATTTCTCTATGGGAAGAAGGATATGACGATGTTTATGCTAAACGTGAATCACGCGAAGGGGAAACATGGCTTAAAAAAGCGACATCTAGATGGTTTTATTCTATCTTAGATAAAATTTCATCTATCGAAATCCAGCGCGATACAGGAGATTTTCGACTTCTAGATCGGCGAGCGGTTGAAGCACTCAAAACCCTCCGCGAAAGCAATCGTTATACCAAAGGGATGTTTTCTTGGGTTGGCTTCAAAAAGAAAGAAATCACTTACAAACGCGACCCGCGCGCAGCAGGTGAGACGAAATGGAACTATTTTAAGCTATTCAATTTAGCGATCGAGGGAATTACTAGCTTTACTACTTCGCCGCTACGAATTTCATTTATTTTTGGACTTTTGATTTCGATCGTGGCATTTTTTTGGATTTTATATTTATTAATTCGCCCTCTTTTCGGCGTACCGACCGGTGGCGGATATTCCTCCCTGATGTCAGTAATTTTATTTCTAGGTGGCGTTCAGCTACTAGCTATCGGTATTATTGGTGAATATATTGGGCGAATTTTTATCGAGACAAAAAATCGCCCAGTCTATCTAATTCAAGATAAAAAAGAATATGATCGAAAAACTAAAAAATAATCAAGGTTTTTGGTTTGCTTTAATTGGCGGATTAAACACATTGCTTGATTTCGCAATATTATTTATTTTAAAATCTATCGGGTTCTCGTTGATTTTAGCAAATATCTGCTCAACAACTATAACTTTTGTAATTTCGTTCTTCCTTAATAAAAAAATTACTTTTAAATCAGAAACGCAAAATAAAAAGGATATTGCACGCGAGATGATACTTTTTACCATCGTAACGCTTTTCGGACTCTGGGTAATTCAAAATATCATAATCTCCGCTACCAAGCCTATAATCATCCACTATTTTGGGGATATAAATATTCTATTCGTGAATATATCTCAGGATAATTTCGCAATTCTAACTTCAAAAATAATTGGTACAATTTTCAGTTTAATTTGGAATTTTATACTCTATAAGAAAGTTGTTTTTAAAAAATAAAAGCAGGTTTTAGTCTGCTTTCTTTGAGATAATTAAGTAACGATCTCGACCTTCACCTTCAGAATGAGTCTCAATGTCAGAATAATCCTGAGCAGTTTTATGGACGATCCGACGGTCAGAAGCATTAAGATTAACCTTAAAATCATCACCAGTTTCACGAACTTTTGCAATCCAGCTTTCAGCTTTTTTTGCAATCCTATCAGCTCGCTGACGTTTGTAATCTGCTACATCAACATTCACTCTAACCAACTCCGCCCCTTTAATCGTTAAAGCTGTTGCAATAATATGTTGTAAAGATCGCAAATTATTAGCGTTCTGACCAATTAGCAACGAATTTAACTCGCTCGAAGGAACTGATAGCTCAATCACATCTTCATCAGCCGTGGAATAAACCGCTAAATTTATTCCATAAAAGCTTAAAATATCCTCTAAAAATTTCTGCGCAAACACAATTGATTCTTCGCGATTCATTATTTTTTCCTCCTGTTGTCTTTTGCTTTGATTCGCCGAATATTACCTGATGATTTTTTATCCGATTTAACAATTTTTGCCTCTTTAGCATTTTTTATTTTTTTATTAGTTTTTTCGCTCGCAACTTCTTCTAGCTCTTTTTTATCTATATCAAAAATATATTTCTGCTGAATAATTTGAATTAAATTTGTTATAAAATAATAAAAAGTAATTGCTCCATAAAAATTAACCATTACAACAAACATCATTGCAGGCATCATAAAACTCATCTGACGAGAAACAATCTGATTCATTTCAGCTTGATCAGCTTGCTTACCTTCAGCCGCTTCTTTCATAATATCGCGAATCTTTCGACCATTTGTTTTGCCTTGAGTTTGACGTATAGAGTACCATTGAGCTAAAGCTGAAAAAACTGTAATGATAAACAAAAAAGCAGCAGATTTACTATTTATAGGTAGGGCTTTCTCAGATAATCTAACGACACCAAATAATTTTGGATCAAATGATCTAGGATTCTTAATAACTTCTGAAACTTTAGCAAATTCAGAAACTGGAGCGTAAACATATTTTGGAATCTGATCCTGCTGCGTGCTAATAATTCTAATTACACTAAATAATGTAATAAAAATCGGAATCTGAATAAAAAGAGTTAAGATTGAGCGGAAAGGTTTAACATTATGCTTTCGATATAAGTTAAGCATCTGAATGTTTTCAAGCTGTCTATTTCCATTTGCATTCTTTTTAATCTTTTTTAATTCTGGCTGAAGCTTTTGCATTAGTTTAGATTGATGAAGCTGACTTTTAGTAATTGGCCAGAGAGCTATTTTAACTATAATTGTAAAGATAATAATCGCCAACCCAAAATCACCAACAAAATTATAGATTACCAAAAGAAGATTAAAAATTGGCTGAGTAATAAAAACTTCGAATAAATTCATATCCTAAATTATATCACATTATTAAGATAATTAAATAATTATACCTTTTAATCATCAAAACCATTCGGATGCTTACTCTGCCAACGCCAAGCGTCTTGACACATTCGTTCAATATCAAACTTAGCTTCCCATCCTAGTTCATCTTTAGCTTTTTTGGAATCTGCATAGCAAGAAGCTATATCTCCTGCACGCCGTTCTGTAATCTCATATGGAATTTTCTTTCCAACTGCTTTTTCCATATTTTTTATAATTTCTAGAACAGAGTAACCTTTTCCTGTTCCGAGATTATAAATATTTAGTCCAGACTTGCCCTCTAGCTTCTGAAGCGCAGCAACATGCCCTCTTGCCAAATCTACAACATGAATATAATCTCTAACGCCTGTCCCATCAACTGTAGGATAGTCATTACCGAATACTCGTACTGATGACAATTTACCTACCGCAACTTGAGTTACATAAGGAAGAAGGTTATTTGGGATTCCATTCGGATTTTCCCCTAAATCTCCACTTTCATGTGCACCAATAGGGTTAAAATAACGAAGAATTACCACATTCCAACTCATATCGGCTTTATAAATATCTGTCAAAATTTCTTCTGTCATTAATTTTGTTCGGCCATGTGGATTTGTAACTGAAAGTGGAAAATCTTCTAAAATTGGAACTGTGTGAGGATCCCCATATACAGTTGCTGAATAAAAATAATGTTTTTACAATTAACCTCTTCCATCACTTTTAAAAGCGTCAAAACACCTGTGATATTATTCTTATAATATGCAAGAGGTATTTGCGTAGATTCTCCTACTGCCTTTAAAGCAGCAAAATGAATGACCCCCGTAGGTTTTTCTTTCATAAAAATTTCGAACAGTTTTTCCTCATCACAGACATCTGCTATATAAAATGGAATGTTTTACCCAACAATTTTTTCAACAATTTCAATACTTTTTTTGTTGCTATTGATTAAATTATCTACTACTTCATGACCAGCATTAACTAGTTCAATAACAGTATGAGTTCCTATAAAACCTGCCCCACCTGTAACTAAAATTTTATGTCTCACATATCCTCCTTATTAAAATTATTTATTACAATAGAAATCTGCTTCTTTAAAAATATCAACAAGCGACTCACGAAGTTCTTCGTGCGAAATATCTCTTATAGATTTGTGAAAAATCATTACTACCACATCAAAATTACCGTCAAATCTCGGCAATTCACGGCGAACTATTTCGTAAACACGCCGACGGATACGATTTCGTCCTACGGCAGATTTCAACACTTTTTTAGAAACGACTACTGCGAATCTAGATTCGGTTCGTCGAGGGTTCTTAGTAAATTTAACAACAATCTTTTGCGATCTAACTGATTCACCATTCTTGTAGATATAACGAAGGCTTCCGTGTCCATGAAATCTATTTTTATAGGGTAACATAACTAATAGATATTATATCATAAAATCCATCCCTTTAGAATCGACCAGTTCATTGAAAAATATAAAAGCTCATGTTATAATTTTATTGATGAAAATTGGTGGGAAAAAAATAAAAAATCAAGGCTACGAGACCGAATTAACGGTTCAATTTACAGCCGAAAAAATTATCGAAAATGCTTTCAACTTACGAGCAACAGATATTCATATTGAACCTCATGAAGATTTTACTCTGGTGCGTTTTCGAATTCACGGAACTCTTAAAAATTTCCAAAAACTACCACAAAAATATGCCAAAAAACTCGCAAAACATTTTAAGTTTATCGGAAATTTAGATTTTAGTGAAAAAAACTTTATGCAAACCGCATCAATTAAGTATGGAAAAGCACGAATCAGGATTTCTATAGTTCCAACATTCCTAGGTGAAAAAACTACTTTAAGATTATTATCAACCAAAAGCAGAGTTAGGACTTTACAAGAAATTGGTTTATGGGGTGATAATCTCCGACTAGTCAGGCAAGCCTTGAATCAACCTCACGGCATTATTTTTACTATCGGGCAAGGAAAAAATAATACCAATTTCGCTTTATTGAATGAATTATTATCAGATGAAAAAAACGTCGTTACTGTTGAGAACCACATCGAAAAATCAATCCCTAAAATCAATCAGACCGAAGTAAAACCACGACTAGGAGTAGATTATTATATCGCAACAAAAGCTGCTTTAAGCCAAAACCCAGACATCATTTTAATCGATAATTTACAGGACGCAAAAACAGCTAATTTAATTTTTGAGGCTTCGAGAAATAAGTTAATTATTACTTCATTGCCTGTCAAAAAAACTAGCGAGGTTATTCCGTATCTCGAATTTCTAGGCATCCCAAGTTTTATGATAGCAACAAATATTTTAGCTATCATTAGTCAAACCTTAATTCGAACAACTTCACAAAATACTATCGAATTTAGAAAAATAAATAAAACCGAATCTAAAGTCCTCCTTAATGAATTTAATACTGATATAAATCTAATTCACAACCTAGAAAAGTTAGCCCAAAAAGAATTTCAAAATAAAAAAATCCATTCTTCTAGCGAAACAATTTTAGAGATACCTCAAATTAAAAATGAGTTTATAGATTCTGGATTTACTGGAGCTACAGGAATTTTTGAAGTAGTGAGTTTAATTAATAATAAACTAGGCAAGGAACTACAATCGTTAATAATTTATTCGCCTAGCCCAGCAGATATAGAAGAGCTTTTGAAAAATAATAATTTTCCAACTATGAGAGTTGATGGGCTAGTTAAAAGCCTGCAAGGTCAAACTTCGCTTAAAGAAATTATGCGCCAAACTGGTTATTAATTTGTAAAAATGATAAAATATAATCATGCTAATATTAAATTCTAAAATAGCTAAAACACCAGTAATGGGTCTCCAGACAGGTTCTCAGCTTGCGGTAATTGGCGAGCCTGTCATAAATCCAGCTAACCTTCAAATTATAGCTTATAGCCTAGAAAATAATTCCTACTCTAATGAGGAAATGTTTGTGAGAATTGATGAAATTAGAGAATTATCAAGGCTCGGTTTTATTGTCGATTCTGGAGAAGATTTTATATTACCTAATGATGTAATTAAAATTAAAGATATTTTAGATTTAGATTTTCATCTAATAGGTATGAAGGTTATTGACGAAAAAAACAACCATATAGGCAAAGTTGTCGATTTTACTATGAGCTTGTTAAACTTTTCAGTCCAGCAAATAATTATCAAGCGACCTTTTTTCAAAAGTCTAAATAATCCGGAATTAACAGTCCATCGATCACAAATAACTAAAATTGATGACGAAAAAATTACAATCCATTCAGAAATAGAGGAAAAAATAATTTCTACCACTGAGAAATCAGACAATTTTATACCAAACTATACTAACCCATTCAGAAATTAAGCAGATTATTTATTGAGGGCTTTTTTGATTTCATCGAAAGAAAAACCCTGGCGAGCTAAATAAGAGATTAGCTTTTGCTCATCTCGATATTTGCGAGATTTTTTTTCGATTATTTTTTTAATTTCATCAGCATCACTACGTAAGTTTTCTGCGAATATTCTCTCTTGAACATTCGCAGACACACCTTTTTGAGATAATTCCGCTTTCAATTTGCGAATACTTATACCTTTACGCTGATTTCTATTTTCAACCCAAAATCGAGCAAATCTTTCGTCGTCAATATATTTTTTTTGTTTAAGCCTTGCCATAGTCTGATCAACGGATAAGCTAGAAACACCTTTTTTCTCATAAATTTCACCCGTTTTTTTATTCCGAAGTTTTTTCGTTAGAGTTTTCTTCCGTAAATAATCACGAATTTCTTTTTCCGAATGAGGGCGCATCAAACAATAGTTAAGCGCTAAAGAATAAAGCTTACCAAATTCACTCTGTTGTTCTAAATTAGAAATTTCATTTTTATTAAATACTTGACCAATTTTAACATTCAGATCACTCAACTGAAAAACATCAAGCGAAAAATGATATTTCCCGTTTATAAAAATATTTACGCGATTCGGATTTTTAATAGCTTGCTTAATATCAGTAACCGTAAAAGCCTCGTCCTCAAAAAAGGTTTTTTTTGATTTCGTGATAGTTGCGGGATTTTTATTCTTTGCTGTTCTAAATTCAAAATCTTGCTGATCAAAAATTTCTAATGACATTTATTTTCTTAAACAATTAAAGATACTCAAAAACCAACCTCTACCTTAGAAGCTGGTTTTTAAATTTATTGTTCTTTCGCTTCCTTAATATTGGATTTTTCTTCTTCAGTGGTCTGGCCGTCATTAAAAACTTCAGCTCTAACTTTCTCCTCAATTTCCGCCATCACATCTGGATTATCTTTCAAATATTGCTTTGCTTTTTCACGACCTTGACCAATAGTCTGATCATTATATTTATAAAATGCTCCCGATTTTCCGACTATATCATGCTCAACCGCTAAATCTAAAACATCACCAGTTTTAGAGATTCCTTCGTTATACATAATATCGAATTCGGCAGTCTTAAATGGTGCAGCAATTTTGTTCTTAACAATTTTAATTTTTGTGCGGTTACCAATCACATCCTCACCATTCTTAATCTGACCAATTCGACGAATATCAGCCCGAACAGATGCGTAAAACTTCAAAGCGTTACCACCTGTCGTGGTTTCAGGATTACCAAACATTACACCAATTTTCATACGAATTTGATTAATAAAAATAACTGTCGCCTTTGATTTATTAATAATACCTGTCAGTTTACGTAGAGCTTGACTCATTAGTCGTGCCTGAAGACCCATATGCGCATCACCCATATCACCATCAATTTCGGCTTGCGGCACAAGAGCAGCTACAGAGTCAACCACAATCAAATCAACTGCGTTTGAACGAACTAATGTTTCAGTAATCTCAAGCGCTTGCTCGCCATTATCAGGCTGAGCTACGAGAAGATTTTCAATATCAACGCCCAATCGTTTTGCATAAGCTGGGTCAAGAGCGTGCTCAGCATCAATAAACGCAGCCGTTCCTCCTTGTTTTTGAATTTCAGCAATCGCGTGAAGTGTTAAAGTTGTCTTACCCGAGCTTTCAGGGCCGTAAATTTCTATAATCCTACCTTTAGGATAGCCGCCACCAAGAGCAATATCGATTGAAAGCGACCCGCTTGGTAGAAGTTCAACATCAACTTTATGGTCTTCACCAAGCTTCATAATTGACCCATCGCCAAATTGTTTAGAGATCTGTGCGATTGCTAAATCTAAAGCTTGTTTTTTTCCATCTTCTATCACTTCTGTATTTTTTTTGGTTGCTTTTGCCATAAAATCTCCTAAAACATCCTTAATTTATTATGCTTATTCTAACATTTAAATACAAAAACAGCAATATTTTTTACTCATTTCCTCTTTTCATATAGAAATGTGTAATTGCAGCAGCCAGAGCATCAGCCGCATCATCGGGCTTAGGAATTTGCTGCAGATTCAACTGATTTCTAACCATTTCTTGCATCTGTTTTTTATCAGCTCCCCCATATCCCGTTAACGTTTGTTTAATTTGATTTGGAGTATATTCGTGAATTGGTATTTTATTAATCTGAGCAGCTAAAATAGCCACACCACGCGCCTGAGCTACCGAAATCGCCGTAGTTACATTCCGGGTAAAAAATAGCTTTTCGATTGAAACTTCATCTGGCTTAGTCTCGTTGATAATTTCATTTAAGCCATTAAAAATTTCTTCTAGTCGTATTTCAATCGGCGTATGAGCTGGCGTAGAGATAACTCCACCAGTTACCATTCTAAGAGGTTTACCAACTTCGCAATCTACTACGCCAAATCCTAAAATTCCAGTACCTGGATCAATACCTAAAATTCGACGCTTAGACATTCATGACCTTTTTCTTAATTTTACTAAAAAATAGAAAGATATCTTTTCTGAATTCCCAGATTAATATAACAATAAATACAGCAACAATTCCAGCTATCGCCAACCATCCAGTAAAATCAGATTTATTATCATTTTTATTTTCTTTGACTTCATCTTTTGCGCCAGTATTTCTAACAATCTTTCTACACCGTCCCGTATCTGGATTTCGCTCATAGCCTTCTTTACATGGTTCAACTTTTTTCTCAGTAGTTAAAGCTATTTTTCGACATCTACCCGTTTCCGGATTTAGTTCGTAGCCAGCCCTACATGTAGTTAATTTCTGACTAGATAATGTTGAGGTAATCTTCCTACAACGCCCCGTCTCTGGATTTAAATAGTAACCAGGACCACAGGTTTTTGGAGTTTCAATTTCAGTCTTTTTACAGCGTCCTGTCTCTGGATTACGATAATAGCCTAAACCACATTCTTCTTGAATCTTTTCGGTAATAATTTTATTACAGCGATTAGTTGACGAATTTAAGTAATACCCATCTTCACAAACCTTTTCAGTTTTTATTTTTTCACACTTTCCAGAAGTTAAGTTCCATTCCATCTCACCCTTACATTCGGGTTCCTCCTGAATAATATTTTGTTCATTTCTCGTAACTTTAAATGTTTTTTTCCAAATATTATCGCCAGAGTATGCAATCGAAGAATTTCTATTTGTCGATTTATAGCTATAACTAGTTTCATTATTCAGATTATCAATAAATAAAATTTCATAATTCCCACTCGGTCCAATTTTTAAATTTTTACTCAAAAAATCCGCCACAAAAAGGCCATTAGCCTTAATCTTATCTTTTTCATTAAATAAATACGATAATACTAACCTCCCATTGCGTTCTCGAATCTCAATTTTACACCCCTGAAGATTAATTTTTTCTTCATTTTCACTACGAATTTCTATAAATTGTTTATCTGAATTTATCAATATTTCATTTAAAAAAACATTCGGACAATTAGATTTTTCAGTAATTGCATTATCAGGCTGCTTTGAAGAGCCGCCTTCGGTAGTGGGAGCAGAATTTTCATCTTTTATTTCGTTGTAATTATCTGTTATATTTTCACCTTTATTAGTCCACTCGCTAGATAATAGTTTTTCTTCTCGGCTAATTTTACCATTTTCAGTCCAAATTTGATCATCTTCAATTAAACCGTGTTGCTCAATAAATTGATCACCGTTAATAATTATTTTAAAATGAAAATTTTTAGGTATGAATTTATCTTTACTAAGCCTTATTTCTTTATAAGTTTTACGTTTAAATATACCTTTGTCTTGAATCGGAAATAATTGAGTATCTTTATCTGTTATCTTTTCGATACTTAGAGACTCCACATTAAAATCATCACCAGCATTATAAAGCCAAATAAACTCATCACCATCTTTAGCTGACACATAATCAATATATATAGGATGGATTGAGGCATTCGCAAAACTATTAAAGCCAATGATAAAATTCAAAATTATTATCAATAAAGACGTTAATAATTTTCGCATCTCAACCTCCAATTTCCAAAATTATTACCCTTAATTATAAGCTTAAGCTTATTTAAAGTCAATGAAAGTTTAATTTTGAGGCGGTAGGGCTTTCACAAAATTTATCTTCAATCCTTCAGAGATAAATCGTCGTTCATAAGTAGTCATTACTTTATAATTTTCGTTTAAATCACTTTCATGTAAATCAAAACTAAGCCGCTGAATCTGCCAGCCTTTGGCAACCATCTGTTCTAAACTCCAATCAAACAGTTCTTTAGCATCGGTTTTAAAATAAAGCGCACCATCTTCTCTTAGAAGTTCTTTATAAATCTTCAAAAAAGTAGGATGAGTTAAACGTCGCCCAGCGTTGCGTTTTTTAGGATACGGATCAGGAAAAGTAATCCAGATATATTTTATCGAATGAGGAGCAAAAGCTTCCAATAATTGATCCGCGCGAGCACGTAAAAAACGAATATTTCTTAATTGATCATTTTCTGCTTGTTGAGCACCTTTAACCAATCGATCAGCTTTAACATCAATAGCAACAAATTTCTTATTTGGATTTTTAAGAGCTAAACACTCAGAAAATAATCCAGTTCCCGCACCAATTTCAAGATTATCAACTTCTGTTCGTTCTGGATTCCAATCATTAAATTCAAAACAAATCGAAGAATTATTAAAGAGCGCGAATTTATATAATTTACGCTTACGGGTAATTATAAAATCTTGTGGATTCAGGAACGACATTATTAATTTTCTCCTTGTGATTGATTATTTATATTCAAAGTTTCATCACTTAAGGCATTTTCACCAAAGAAATTGTCTTTTAATCGATTTAGACTTTGATTATAGAGATTTTCAAATTTTTTAGTAGCTTTAGAATCTATTTTACCAGTAGAATCAAAATTTTCCGCTTCAGCCTTTTCACGTTTTTCGCGTTCCGCATCCTTCTTAGCCTGCTCGCGAGCTTCTTGTAGACTTGGACGAGATAAATCAAGTTGCGCAGTACCAAATTGTTCATACATCCATAATGAGATTCCAATTAAGGTAAAGGCTATCAATAGCGCACCCATGATAAAAACTATCAGTTTATTTTGATTTATTTTAGACTTATTACTTTCAATGATACCAGATAAATATTTCATTATCTCACCCCTTTTTTAAGCTCAATAAACTCTTTTTTATATTCTTCAGCAATTTCGCGAAGTTTTGAAACGTTATAATTTAACTCTCGACGCTGATAACGGACTTTCTCTAACTGAGTGTAAAAATTAACCCCATTTTCGTTTTTCACACAATCAAACTTTTGAAGTTTATCTAACTCCTGTTCGTATATCCGATAATTATCTTTGAAATAGTTTATATTTTCATCAAATTTTGCAGTCTGCGAAACTAAATTTGTTACAGAAAAATGGTTTAAAATAGCACGGGCAGTAAATTTAGCCATTAAATCCTTAGAAGTCGATTCATAAATTTGACCTAATTTAACTCGCTTTAGGGCATCGGTTGAATGAACCTTAGCTAGTTGTTTTTTAATATTCACACATTCTGTCGTTATTTTATCAAGCTGAACTTGAGTAGGCTGCTTAGGTTCAAATTTAGCCGTTTCTGCCGAAACATTATTTGATAAATTTAATATTAGCGCGATCGAGAATATCGAAATCGTAATAATTTTTAGGAAATTATTCTTCATCTTCGACTAATTCAATCCTTAATTCTTTTAATTGATCTTCTTCAACGACACTAGGTGAATTCATCATCACATCTACACCAGATCCATTTTTTGGAAACGCCACCACTTCGCGAATATTTTCTTCACCCATCAAAATCATAAAAATACGGTCTAAACCAAATGCACAACCTGCATGCGGAGGCGCACCAAATTTAAATGCATTCAACATCGCACCAAATTTTGCTTCAACATATTTTTTATCATAACCAAGCAAGCCAAAAGCTTCATACATCACTTCTGGGCTATGGTTTCGAACGGCTCCTGAACATATTTCATAACCATTCATCACCATATCGTATTGATCAGCTTTAATCGCTAGTTTTTCAGCGTCAGTTTTAGCACTTTGAAGAGCTTCAATACCACCTTTTGGCATCGAAAATGGATTATGACCAAAATCAACTTTTTTGTTTTTCTCATCAAATTCATAAAATGGAAAATCTACAACCCAAGCGAGAGCCACTTTATTTTCATCTTTAAGATTGAAGAAATCAGCAAACTCATTTCGAAGACGACCCAAAACTTTATTCACAACTTCACGTTTATCTGCTCCAAAGAAAATTGTATCACCAGGCTGTGCATCCATAATTTTAATTATACTAATAACTTCTTTTTCCGATAAAAATTTAACAATAGGCGAAGATAATATTTCAAGAAAATCAGTTTTAACACCAAAATTACTATTGAAATTAATTTTAATGCCTGCTTTATATTTTTCATTCTCTCCAACTTTTATATAAGGAAGCCCTCCAGCACCTTCAGACTCTGCAATTTTAGTGAATCCGTCTAGTTGTTTTCGACTCAAGCTTGCGCCATTTTTAACACAAATTGCTTTCACACATTCAGCGTTCTTAAACACACCAAATTCAGTTTCAGCTAACACATCATTTAAATCAATCAGTTCCATTCCAAAACGCAAATCAGGCTTATCACTACCATATTTTTCTATCACAACTTCATAAGGAATCCGCGGAATTTCTTCGCTCAAAATCTCTTTTTTAGCAAAATTTTTCACTAGATCTTTAATAAGAACTTCCATTTCCGAGCGAATCTCTTCACCATTTTTAACGAAGGCCTTCTCAAGATCAAGCTGATAAAAATCACCATAAAGCCTATCCGCCCGCGGATCCTCATCACGGAAACAAGTAGCAATTTGATAATATTTATCAATTCCGCCAACCATCAAAAGTTGCTTAAACTGCTGTGGAGCTTGAGGTAGAGCGTAGAATTTTCCGGAGTGAACACGGCTCGGAATTAAAAAGTCGCGCGCGCCTTCTGGGCTAGAATTTGCAAGAATCGGCGTAGCAACTTCAACAAATTCGTGATTTTCCATAAATTTTCGAATTTCACGATAAAATTCCGCTCGGCGACGCAACATTTTTTGCATTTTTTCACGGCGTAAGTCCAAAAAACGATATTTTAATCGCAATTCTTCATTCGATTTTTGGCCATTATCGGAAACTGCGATTGGCAAAGGTTCACTTCTGTTCAAAATTTCAAGTTTTTCAACAATAAGCTCAATTTCACCAGTTGAGATGTTCGGATTTTTCAAATTTTCAGCGCGTTTCTTTACTACACCAGTTGCCGAAATCACAAATTCATCACGACATCTTTCAGCCAATTCAAAACTTTCCGCGAAATCGGGAGAGATTACAAGCTGAAGCAATCCAGAATGATCTCGTAAATCAATAAAAATCAGCCCACCGTGATCCCGCCGAGAATTAACCCAACCTTTTACTGTAATTTTCCTACCAATCTCCTGTATAGCTTTCTCCGTCAAGGTCCGCATATTTTTTAAAACTCTCTCCTAAAAATTTATATTTTCAACTCTTTTTATTTTACCATATTTAAGCTAAAAATTAAAACGCCCTGCTTTATTATGGGCGTTTTAATTAAACTGAAAGCTTTTTACGACCTTTAATTCGGCGACGTTTTAGAACTTTGATTCCAGCTTTTGATGACATTCGGTTTCGAAAACCGTGAGTTTTCGCACGATGTCGCTTATGTGGTTGATGTGTTCTCTTTGGCATATCTTCCCTATTTTATAATTTATTATTCAAAAAATCAAGTTTAACAGTTTACGTAAGCGTAATAATCTTATCTAAAACCTTGAAATCTTAATCAGTTCATTTTGTAATATAGCACAGTTTTCCACAAAAATCAATTAGTTTTCCACAACTTAAACAGTAGTTGTCTTAAAATGTGGAAAACTTTTAATAGTAGTTCAAAAATTATAACATAAAATATCTTTAAATAAATTTAGGTTGTGGAAAACTCAAAAAAATAGTAGAATAGATTTATGGATGAGTTGTGGAAAAGCGTTCTAGGAGAGATCGAACTTGAATCAAAAATTACAGAGGCAACTTTTAAGACTTTCTTCGCAGATCTGCAACTTCTTAAAATAGACGATAATATAGCTATTATTAGCGTAAAAAATTCCTTTTTAGTTAAAACTCTACGCGAAAAATATTACGATATTATCAAAAAAATTCTTGCAAAAAATGGCTATACACCAGCCCGAATTGATTTTGAAGTTATAAAATCCAACAATAAGAAAAATAAAAGACCAGAAATATCACCAGAAGAGCTTTTGCCTAAAAAAATAGCTTCCGGCCAGAATTCCAATTCTTTTAAAAAAATATCCCATCATGATGGATTGAATCCTCGTTATACTTTCGAAAATTTCATAGTTGGATCATCAAACGATCTAGCTTATTCTGCTGCTAAAAATGTCGCCGAAAATCCAGGCGTAAAATACAATCCTTTATATTTCTACGGAGGAGTTGGTCTTGGTAAAACTCACTTAATGCAAGCGATTGGTAATGAAATTAAAAAAAATCACCCAGAATTAAAAATCTTATATATAACTATTGAAAATTTCTATAAAGACTATCTGGAAAATGTCCGATTTAAGAAGCAAGGTTACGCCGACAAATACCGTAATGTCGATGTCTTAATCGTCGATGATATGCAATTTATTGCCGGCAAAGAAAAATCGCAAGAAGAATTTTTCCATACTTTTAATGAACTACATCAAGCTAATAAGCAGGTTATTATTTCTAGCGACCGAGCGCCAAAAAGCATTCCAACTTTAACAGATAGGCTAAGAAGTCGCTTCGAATGGGGTATGACAATTGATATTCAACTTCCAGATATCGAAACTCGACAGGCTATAATTGAAGCTAAGACCGAGCAAAGCGGCTATCATTTTGACAGCGAGACGATTGATTATCTAGCTTCGAATATTAAAACTAATATTCGCGAACTAGAAGGTATAATTAATAAACTATCAGCCATTGCCGAGCTACAGGGTATAACGCCCGATGTTGAGCTAGCTCGTGGCTTAATATCTTCGGAAGCTCGAAATGGTATATCAAGAAAAAGTTTAACTACAAAAAAAATTATTGATAAAGTCTGTAAATTTTATGATGTATCCAAAGAAGATATTTTAAGTAAATCACGCACCAAAGATATAAATCACGCCCGTCAAACAGCTTGCTATTTAATGAAATACCAGCTTAAGATGAGTTTTCCACAAATTGGGCGCGAGTTTTCGCGCGATCATACCACAATTATGAATAGTGTTTCTAAAATCGAAAAAGGCGTTAAATTCGATATTGAAATTCGTGAACAAATCAATGCTTTAGAAGAATTAATTTACGAATAAGGCTTTAAATATTTTTTATTCAATCTGTTATTTTTGACAGGTTGTTTTTTTATTTTATAAAAAGCGAACAATATTTTATTAATTCATTTTGACTTTTTATTATTTTATAGTTCTAAGTATGTAAAGGTATATTTGTATTTATTAAAATAATATTCTATAAATATACTTGACATTTGGTATATAAAATACTAAAATTATGTTAAAAACTTGTGGAAAAATCTATAGATATTGTTTAAAACATTGTGATTAGTTCGTGCTATTCCTCAACTTATTTTCCACATTCTAAAAATAATTAACGAAAACCTTTCGAAGTCTATGGAAAACTATTTTTTATGCACAAAGTTTATAAATGGTTCTGCTTGAATTTTGCACATCAAAAATGTTATAATTTTAAGTAGTAGAATACGTGGTTTTCCACAATTTCCACAGGATCTATTATTATAACCACTACTTTTTAAGAAAAAGGAAATTATTTTTATGGAACTCACTGTTAAACAAGAGTATTTGTCTAAGGCATTCAATATAATTGGAAAAATTGCAAGTAATCGAACTAGCTTACCTATTTTAAGTAATATTTTGCTTCGAACTAATGGTTCAAGATTATTAATTGCGGCAACTGATCTTGAAATTGCTATTTCTCAGAATATTGGGGCTAAGATTGAAAAACCTGGAGAAATTGCAATTCCCGCAAAACTAGTCGCTGAATTTATTTCTAATTTACCTCGTGAAAATATTCTCTTGAAAGTGGAAGGTGAACATTTATTAATTGAAAGTGGGAATTATAAATCTAAAATTAATGGTGTCGCAACGGATGATTTTCCAGAACTTCCGATTGCCGATAGGGATTCTGCTAGAAAAATTGTTTTAAATATTGATGAATTTAAAATTGCAGTTAACCAAACAGCTTTTACGGCTAGCACTGATACCTCGCGGCCTGTTTTAACAGGTGTCTATTGGCATACTTTTGAAGGTGATTTATATTTGGCGGCGACTGATGGATATCGGTTAAGTGAGAAAAAAGTTTGTAAATGTGACGAGGAAATTTCGGCTATCATAACTACATCTTCACTTCAAGAGGTGATGCGCGCTATTTCGGATTCTACTGAGGAGATTGAGATATATATTGATGAAAATCAAGCTGAATTCAGGATTGATGACATCGTGATCGTTTCGAGATTGATAGATGGAAAATTCGTCGATTATCGTCGATTAATTCCTAGCGATACTGAAACTAAAATTGGAATTTCTAAATCAGATTTTATGAGAGTAGTAAAAATCGCTGCCCTTTTTGCGCGAGACTCTGGTGGAAGCATCACAGTTCATGCTGATGGAGAAAATTCTAAATTATCAATCCATTCAATTGCGAGTGAATTTGGTGAGAATAATTCTGAAGCTGATGCGGAGATTTTTGGTGAAGGCGAAGTTACGCTTAATTCTAATTACTTGTTAAAAGGTATTTCGGCGCTAAATGGTGAAGATATTCAATTTGGTTTTTCTGGCAAGCTTGCACCAACTGTCCTCAAAGATCAAAAAGATCCTGATTATATTCATATAATTATGCCACTAAAAAGTTAGGCCTTGAGTGAAACTATTAAAACTCCGCGTTCAGAATTTTCGGTCGCATAGTGATTTTATGCTTGAAATTGGAGATAAATCAACTTTAATTTCTGGTAGAAATGGAAGTGGAAAAACCTCGTTAATTGAAGCAATTTATATATTACTTCAAGGTACAAGTTTTCGCTCAAGTGATAAAGAAATTCTCAAAAATGATGGATCTAATTGGTTTCGGGCCGATTTAAAAATGGTTTCTGGTGAAATGCGAACAATTAAATTTGAGAGTAAAACTGGAAAACATAAAAAAACTTTTGAAATTGACAATAAAAAGACAGCTCGGCTTCCAAGTAATTCTAAAATACCAGTAGTATTATTTGAACCCGATGATCTTCAATTACTGAGTGGCTCACCAAGTCGTCGTCGAGATTTTATGGATCATTTCTTGGCACAAGTTTTTCCTAGTTTTAGAATTGCCCTATCTAGGTATAACAAAGCTCTTAAACAGCGAAATAATTTGCTTAAAAAAGAAATAGTTACGAGGGATGAGCTTTTTCCTTGGAATGTAATGCTAGCGGAGTTTGGCGCTGAAATAATATCAAAAAGAATAGAATTTATCGATAATATTAATGCTAAAATTTCGAATATTTATGCTGAAATATCTGGTGTAAAAGATAATATAGAAATAATCTATCTAGGCGATAAACTTTCTAAAGATGCCATTTTAAAAATTATGGATAATAATTTTTCTCGTGATCGAATTTTAGGTTATACTGATTTTGGTCCGCATAAACATGATATCCAGTTTACTTTTAATAAAAAAGATGCTAGGAATGTAGCTAGTCGTGGTGAGAATCGTAGTCTTGTGTTGGCTCTAAAATTTATTGAAACAGATTTTTTAGCAGAAATGAGCGAACAAACACCAGTCGTTTTATTAGATGATGTTTTTTCTGAGCTAGACGAAAATCGTCAAAAACTTTTAACGGCTCATTTTTCTAAATATCAAACAATCATCACTTCAACTAATGAGATTGAGGTTGATAATTGTGTTAAAACGATGATTTAATTGCTATGCCTATGATCGTCGGGGTTATTTTTTGGTGGGCAAGCTAAAGCACTGCAGAAACTATATTTTTTAACTTCATTTATCATCGCTTCATCATCATAAAGATGAATTTCGTAATTATCTACACCTTTTGATATTATTTTGACGTAAATATCTTTCTTGTCGTTATTTAATGCAAATTTTAAGGAGTGAGTAACGGGACTTGATTTAGATATTCGTGTGTATGAATTTTTGTAATAACTTATTCTTTCTAAATTAGAAATAACTGTTTTGCCATATTCTTTGATTTGATTTTTTAAGTCTTGTATTTGATTGCTAGTTACGCCTGAGTCTAGTAGTATATCAAACCCGATATACATTATATCGTTGGCTTTATATCCTGAGAAAGTGGTGATTGTCTGTCCAGTTGCTTTATCTTTCTCTGTCTTAGGTGATGAAGTTGTGTTATTTTTGGAACTATTAATACTATTTAAGATAGCCCATACTATCACGATAATTGATATAAGGATGAAAATTGAAATAGTTAGGACTATTTTTTTATTTTTTAATAAATCTCTGATCATTTATTCTCCTTTATTTCCAGACGGCGGTAGCCATATTGCTTGCTGAAACTATAGTACTTGGATTAAACTCTTTCATTGGGTCGTTATCTATATTATTACTATATGGGTAGTTATAGGGGTTAGCAATTAACCAATTTCCCTTATCTGTCTTTTTGCGAACAACAATCATATGACCGCCTGCGGTAAAAGGCGGTTCTAGGGTAGCACCACCCATCCAAATTAGATGACCTTGATCAAGATGTCTATTAATATCTTCTATACTTTTATTATTTATAATTTCTGATTTTAGACCGTAATGTTTTGCTAAAACTGATGCTTGGGTTCCTGCAGCTCCAGCTCCAGCTACTACTTGCCCTAATTCAGATGCTTTTTCGGCTACTTCTACTGGAGTGACAGATACTCCAAGAGCGACTAGGATCATTGTCATGGCAGTTGGTCCGCAGCCTGCTTCACCGATCGTAAAATTACTTGGTTTATAATACACTTTATCCGCCCATCTTTTATCGGTTTGATAAAAAATCGAAAACCCATCTTTAGTAGTTAATGAAGCCTCTGAAGATCCAGCAAAATTAGTTTTACATGAATCTGAAGAAGATGAACTTCCAGATACTTTTTCTTTTAAGAATTTAACATATAGATCATTACCTTCATTATTTAAGTGGTAATTAGCGCCCCCTGCTTCTTGAGCATAAAATTTGCTTCGACCGCCATTTTGGTCGACATAAGCTTTCCAATCTAATAATTGAGCATTAGAGAAATCTTTAATCGAGTCAGAAATATTTTTGTTTGTAGTTTCAAAATCTGCATTACCACCAGTGCCGTATATATTTACTAAATAGACCTTCTTTTTATCTTTTAGTTTATTGAGTAAATTTTTACCGTTAGTAAATTTATCGTTAGTTCCAAGGTTTACGATCACTGATTCTTTAATATCTGAGGTTAGCTGGTTTATTGCCCAATCAACACCTTGCCCGATTTCGGCTTTGACGTTCGATCCTGAGAAATTTGCTTCAAGTTGTGACTTTACGCCCACTGTAATAGAATCACCAATAAAGGTTATTTTTCCGCTACTATTACTATTTGAATTTGATGAACTTTCGCCGCCCTTACCTTTAAATTTAGCTAAAAACTGGTTTCCTAATTCTTCGCCTTCAGCAATACGATCTGCTATCACGTCTTCTCTTGGCCTTTCAAACCCTAGAGTCCAAGCTATGGTTGCCTCTCTAACAGATGAAGAAGCTTTAACCCGTATCAGGGCATCATTTTCAGGTCCTTCAAGTTCGGTCCATAAGAAGTCTAACTGAACACCAAGATCTGAAACTGGTTTTCCTTGTTGTTTTGCATAATTTTCAAGGTTTGTTCGGCGACCAAATGACCACTGAGCAATACCATAGCCAATGCTATTACCTATTTCTTCTGCACCTGGGTTAAAGTGAGACTCACCCCAAAGGCTTCCCATAATTCCAGCGACCTGCTCATCTGTTAATCCTTTATATTTTAAAAAATTCCAAACTTTTTCTATATTGTCGCTTCCAGTTAGGGTTGTTCCGCTACTAGAAACGCATTCCTCAGTGTCAGCATCATAATAAACTATATTATTTAGATTGAAAAAATCAGCGTCAAATTTATTTACAGCATAAACACTCTGACCGCCAGATAAAGTTATTAGAAAAATCAAAAAGAATGATTTTATTTTTTTTCTCATCTAAAAATCTCCAATATAATCTTTAGGATTTTTTCTTCCTATGTTCCAATTTGACCAATTCGGTTGGCCCTCAGTGATTTCTAAATGGACATGAGAAACTGTCCCTTTTGCGAATCCTTCATCTCCAACAGTTCCAATTTGTTGGCCTTTTTTAACTTTATCGCCAACTTTGACACTTCCAGATTGATTATGGCAGTATACAGAATAGATATTATTTGCGTGCCTAATTTCTATTTGGGCAGGACCACATCCAGCTGATGGTGATGCCATTGTAACTTCTCCGTCGGCCACGGCGTATAGAGGAGTTCCAATGTCTGCCCATATATCAAGACCTGAATGCCATCCATTATGTAGGGGTATAGTGCTTGGTCCGTATTCGGTTTGACCAGTGACTTTGGATTTCTCTACAGGCCAAACAAAATCACCTTTACCACTAAGGGATGTATTGGTACTTGAAGAACTTTGGTTGTTATTTGGGTTTAAATCATCATCCATCCCGTTTTGAGCCCGCACACTCGTCATAAAGGAGGCATAATATGAGATCTTTATATTATCATTCTGAATACAACCAGCTCCCATTTCATCCAGAGTTTCACCGACACCAAGCGAATTACCTCTCTCGTAGCAATGTTTTTTATAATTATCTAATCCAGAATTTGGAGTTATCGCCTCGAGAGGGTCATCTTCCCCTTTAGATGTATTCAAACTACCGTCTGCGACCAAAAAATCTATTACTTCATCCATGCTTTTCGTATTGGTTTGAGTAGATACGCCAGTATAAGGATTACAGAACGGATCAGTTGCAACACCTATATCTATCATATCTGCGTCCTGGCAAATTTCCATATTAGCTTTAAATCCAGCAGTATCAGCGGCGCTAGCGCTTGGTAAAATTGAAGCTAATGAACGACTAGTAATCGAAGCTATCGACGGTATAAATCCGCCAATAGTGGCTAATTGTTGATTATAAGGAATCGCGCTACTGATTATTGAGCCAAAAAAAGTGTGCCTCGATGAGATATCAAATGGGCTAAGTGTCGCTCGCTCTTCTTCTGCGATTTGTGCGATGCGAGTTTCATTCTGTTGATAAAATGCTAGAGCTTGAGTTTTATTTAAAGCGCCACTACCACCAGTTATTGTATTTTTGCTCATAAGAGAACCAGCTCCTGACATAACCGCATTTCCGTAGTCTTCGCCGGTAATTCCTTTTTTGACGACGGTTCCAGCGATTAATTCTGGTAGATCTTTAAGAACCGTACTGATTACTTCCCCTGCAACTAGTCCAACTGCAAAATCAGCTACTGCAGCTATCACGCCGCCAGTGAAAAATGTGATTACAAAATCTACCGCATCATTTTGAAGAATTTTACAACCAATATTAAAACCGGAGTTTCTAGCACCTCGTCTAAGCTCTGCAAAATTTTTTGCGATCCAACCAAGGGCTCCATTAGAATATTTACTTGCCGATTTATTGAGACTGCCGATACTATCGTTATAAGCTAGAGCGCGATAACCTTGTGAGTCGGTTGCAGCGGTAATTTTTTTCTTGCCGATTCCAGCTAGTTGATTGCCGATTGCTGTGACTTCGTTTGGTGATGCGTGACCTGCTTTAATTTTAGAAGCTAAGCTTAAAAATTTCATAGCAAAAGTGGCGAGCTTAACTGCTCGAACGGTTTTTACGCCGCTATAAAAGAAATTTCCGATTGAATATGCTAAACATGGCAGCTGAGCCACACCAGTTTTATCTAATAAGTCTTTAACTTGGGAACTTTTTGCGTCAAAATCTACATCGACATCAGTGTCTATATCAGCTTGGTTAGCTATCTTTTTACTTTCATCAAAAAATTCTTCTCCCTTTTTCTTGGTTTTTTCGGATTCATCTTTGATATTTTTATTTTCGTTATCTGGCGTTTCTCCCTTAGCTGACGGAGTTTCACCAGTTGAATTAGTCTGATCTACAGCATCTTCGGAAATTTTCTCGGGTGATTTATTATTTTCTTCCCCGTTTACACCTTTAACCTTAAATAATGATTTAAATTTTTTAGCTACACTATCACGAAAACTGGCGAATTTGCCCTGATAAGCTTTATTTAAATTAGAGCGCAGATTAACATCATTTTTCATTACAGACGTTAGATTGTCTGAATCTATCTTTACGCCATTTTTTACATCCGGGTGAGATAGACTTGTAATGCGTTTCTTGCCGGTGATAGTTGGATTGTCAGTGTCGAGCTCAACCTTAAAACCAGCTTTTTCGAGTTTTGCTAGCTGCTTATCTGAGATAGCTTCAAATTTACACATTGCTTTAATTGTGCCGCACTTAACTGACTTTTTAATTTTCGAATTGAAAATTGCATCAGCTTTGTATTCTAGGCTTGAGGCTGTAGAATTAATTTTTTCGTCAATAATTTGCATTACATGAATTGGCATGATGCCTGTGACTAACATCGAGAAAGCGCCTATTAATGCTGAAGCACCACCACCAATAATCGCTGCCGCTATAGCTGCCTTTTTAGTGCGAAATTTACCCTTTATTCCGGAAGGATTTGATTTTTGGTTTCTAGTAGCCCAACTTCCGCCTTTATCGTCTTTTCGACCGGTGACATTATTTATGAAAGGTTGGTTTTCTTTAGAGAGAATTTCATTTTCGGATGATTTATCTAATGAAGTTGCAGAATTTTCAGCCGAATCTAAAAGCTGCGGATTATAATCTTTGGATTTAATAGCTTGATTATTAAATCCTCCATAATCACCGCGGATAGATTCGTTGATTCCGAAATCATCATTACTTACGATTGAACGGTTACCGTCTTCATCGCGCTGTCCGTCAAAAACTCCCATAATTATACCTCTATTTTATCACACGCTTAAGTTAAAACAAAATTAAAACAGATCTCCAGCATCGGCGTAGCCATTATTCATACCGTTATCATTGTGACGTTGCTCTTTTTGGCTGGGGTTTGTAGTTATAAGCTGGTGTTCAGTGTCGCTAGCGATCACCTGAATATGAACGTGATTTGAACCAGCAAAAAACAAACCTTGACCTACTGGGAAGTTAGCTAGTCGTTTTCTCTCTTCCTCGGTGAGTTTAAAGACGTCGCTCAACACATCAACTGCGCTAGCTGATTGTTTGAGTAGAAGTTGCATAGAACTGTTAGAAACTATCGCCCGTCCCATTTTTGAACCCATAAAATCTTCAACGTCCTGAGAAATTGTTGTAAGGCCAAGATAGTATTTTCGGGCACGTTTCGCTAAACTAAACAAGAAATTAGCTGAATCGTCATATTGCATCAATTGCCAGGCTTCATCAACAATTAACATTCGTTTTCGCTGATCGGTTCGCACAATATTCCAAACGTGAGAAAGAACGATATACATTGCTACTGGGCGAAGATCATCCTCTAGATCACGGATATTAAATACGACCATTGGGTTATTGATGTTAATATTAGACTGTTGCGAGAAAATTCCAGCAAAAGTTCCTGTGGTGTATTTTCGTAGGCGTTGCGCTAATTGTGGGCCTGTTCCTCCCATATGAACTAAAGTATCGTATAGATTAGCGATTGTTGGTGGGGTAGAATTATGCGTTAACGGGTCGGATGTAATGCCGGCGCGGGCATAAGTGTCGATTAAAGCTTGATCAAGGTCAGCTTCTTCAGCGGGAGATAGTCCAATTTGTTGTCCGTGAGCTGTTCCTCCAAGCATTAAACGAAATAAACCGTGCAGTGTAATAATGTTAGCGCGAAGAGCATTATCGGCCTCATCACTATCGATTACGCGTGGTAGGTCAAATGGGTTTATTCGTGTGTCACTATTTAAGCTTAGGCGAATATAACTTCCCCCCACGGCGTCACTTAGTTTTTGATATTCATTTTCCGGGTCGATAATTATTACGTCTGACCCCATCATCATTGTGCGAAGCGCTTCAAGTTTAACTGTAAAAGATTTACCTGCACCAGATTTAGCAAAAACTACCATGTTGGCGTTCTCGAGCGTAAAACGATCAAAGATTACCAGACCATTATTGTGCATATTAACGCCATAAAGTACTCCATTTTCTTGGGTTAGATCGGCTGAAGTAAATGGGAATGAAGTAGAAATTGCGCCAGTATTCATATTGCGGCGAATTTGAAGTTGGTCGTTCATTTGTGGAACAGTCGCATTTAAGCCTTGCTCTTGTTGTGAAGAAGCAACTTTTGAATAAATTAATTGCTGACCGAGCATTGTTTCGATTTTATTCCGCACAAAATTTAACTCATCCATTGAATCGGCATAAAGTGTAATATAAAAGCCAAAGCGGAAGAATTTTTCAGCTCCAACTTGTAATTGATCACGCAATTCTTCGGCGTCTTGGTAGGCTGCTTCAAGTGAAGGATCGCGAGTTTTACCTTTTTCAGCGTTAATGTTCATCGAGGCTTCAAGCTGAGTAACTTTGCGACGAAGATTTTTCATCACTACTTCAGTTTCAACTGGATAGATAAACATTGATAAATCTAGAACCTCATCGGCGTTAATCAACCCAGAAAGCCAACCGGTATAGAGTTGACGCGGATAACCGTAAATATAAAGTGTTTGACCATATTTTGTGCCTAGTCGAAAATAACTTGAATGTAGTTCAAGGCTTGACGGTGCGATTAAGTCGCGAAGAGTATTAATTCCAGTTAGAAAAGCTTGTTCAACTTCGGCTTGTTCTTGTGCGCGTTGTTGAGCGGCGATATCAATAGCGGTTTGTTTTTTACGTCCCATTAATTTTCTCCTTTTGGCTCGTCGGCTTTAGAAACATACAGAGATGCTAGTTGCTTGAAATCACCAAGTGGTTCATAGACGGAAGTATCAGGGTTGTAGAAATTATAATAAAGCTGTCCAAGCTCTTTAGTGTTGAGCTGAACGCTCTTGATTCCGATTTGAAATAGTCCGCCGGTAATTGAATCGACTCGTTTTTTCATTTCATCAAGCGCGGTATCCCAAGTAGCACGATTTATTTTAGTAACATTAGCGGTTGGTTTTGCGAAAATTTTACCAAAAAAGCCTTTTGCTTGCTCTTTGATTTTAGCAGCATCACCGGATGGGTAATATGGAATTACCACAAAGAAAGATTTATCCATAATATTAGCGCTCTGGGAAAGATTATCAATAAAATTGATATAATCCTCCATTAGGTCTGAAAGCAGCATATTATCTTGATTACGGTTTAGATCGGCTAATTTATTTAGATAAGGCTCGATATCAATTCGTTGTGAGCGCACTAAAATTTGAATTGGAAAAGTTAACGAATTTAAAAAACTTTGGTAAGAGTATTCTATCCCTTCTCGTTCGGTAGAACTCATTAAATCGTAGTTAATAGATTTGCAAGCGACAACCGCTCGAAAAGAACCATCCTTCATTACTACAATACCTTCGCGTATCTCGGCGATTTCTAGTGAATTTTGAGTTGATGTTGGATTTTGCGATTGAGTCGGACTTTGCTCATTTTGAATATTTTGTGCTGGTGGCACAAATTGTTGGTTTGGGATTTGATTTGGATTATTATTCATATTACCTCAGTGAAATTATTACTTCGTCTTCGTTTAAATCTATTTCATCATATTTTTTACTAATTTTATTAGCCTGTCTAGCTAGAGTTTCTATTGATAAATCTTTTCCTTCGCTAACTAAACGGGCAATTTCTGGATTGAGTTTTTCTTTAGCTTCTTGTTGTGTAACATTTGGTGGACTTTGAGATGATGCGGGTTGTAGCTGAGTTGGCTGTTTGCCACTTGGTGAAATTACGCTTTGACGAATTGAATCGGGATATGGATTATAGTGAAGTTGAATATTATTGACGTCACTATTTGAATTCTGAAAATTATAGGCGGAAGACTGTGCTGGCTGATTAATAGTTTGCGGTTGTTGTGATGGGGAATTCCAGGTTAAAAATTCATTTTGATTAGTAGATTGAGCTCGCTCTATGGATTGATTATAAAGATCGGTTGTATTTTGGCTAGTAAAAGTTTGAGTTTGAATTTGATTAGCGTTAGCTTGGGTATAATCTGCTAAATCGCGGGCAGTGTTCATATTTTTAATAATTTGTTGCTTACGAAGATTTCCATGATTGGTAAGCATTGAGTCAATTCTATCGGCACGATGATTTTCGAAGATATCGCTCATTTGTTGGCTCTCATAAAAAACATCTTGTTGAAGATTTCCTTGTTGTGAAACAGCATTTTTAATTGCCCAGCCTTCTGTGTCGACAATATCCGCCAAGTAGTTAAGGCGCCGTGAAGCCTCATCGCGGCCGATATTTTTAGTCAGATTTTCATCTGTCTTATTAGGAGCGGAAATTTCGATTAAATGTTCGATGCCGTCTGCCTGCCAAATTCGTTTATTAGGTTTAATATAAAAACTTAGCACTGCTGCTAAATACAATTCCATTGGCTGATCTTTTTTTAATGGTAAAGCTAAAACTAAAAAGAAAATTAAAAACGGTGCGGGGATAATTATTAATCCTGGAAAAATTTGATAAAGAAAGAATCCCATAGCTAATAATCCCGCCGCAACCATTAAATAAATAAATTGGCGAAAATTAAACGGACCGAGCAATTTGTCGTCAGCCTCAACATCTTGAGGAACTTTATAAACACTCACGGTGTGCCCACTTCTCCCTTCATTCTTATGTTTTATTATAGCAGATTACAGCGAAAGAAAAAAGCCTTTCAATTGAAAAGCTTATTTCTTAGTCTTGATATTTGACATATCAGTTGGTTGAACTCCAACTCGGTTACCGACACGATGGATTTCATCACCGAGGTTAGCATTGATTTTGTTGAATAATTTTTGGTTATCGTTAATATCTTTAATGCTCTTCTGGAGGTTTTTAAGAACGTGAGCACCATCAATTTCCTTGTATTTACCACTTTTAATGTCGGTTAGATTGTTATTGCTGAGCATGAATTTAACAGCACTATCATCCATAGTAGCTAGAGATTCACCACTAATTTTATTCATAGATTTAGCCAATTCAACCATAGAGGCGTCAAAGTCTGTAATTGCGCCAGAGGCAATGGCGTTCTTGAATCCAGCACCCAGAATTTTAGCACCATCTTTCTTGCCAGATTTATCCCATGCATCTGCATTAGCACCGCTAATATTCGCCAATTTTTTATTAGTTAATGCCTTGAAGGAATCACCAAAATCAGCTGCTGCGTGCCAGTCTTCTGCGACAGCTTCTCGCCAAGTGTCGCTAACTTCAAGTTCGAAGCCGTTAACTTTTAGCTTATCGCCGTCATTTTTATTTAAGAAAATATTATCACGATCTTCTTTAGACATTTTAAGATGCTTGGAAAGGTTTCGTAGAGCAGTAACTTCATCATTGTGGATTTTAGTTGATTCAGCGAAAGCTGACGCTAAAGCGACACTTCGGCCGACATTTCCACGTCTACCTTCAGAAATCGATTGATAATAATCATCAGCTTGAAGATTGCGAGCTAATGAATCAGCGATCATGGATTTATTGTTTTGATCGGCTAATTTATAAGCGTTAGCAGCATTCATTGTATCAAAAATTCGAGTAGCGACTGAGCCGAAATTTTTACGCAGATCTTCTGGATTTGAAATTGTGATTTTACCATCGGTAATTTTGATACCTTTTTTAAGTTCAGTTAAGATTTGGGCATTTAGACCAGATACAGCCGCATTTTTACGATTGGTAGAATTTGCGATTTCTTGAGCTGCTAGATTTTCTTGAAATGCAGTGTTATTTTTAAGTACTGAATTAAGAACATTTGGGTCTGTCCCAAGGCGTGAAGTAGCCTCTTCAATCTGTTTAGATTCCATATTGTCGAAACGAGATTGTTGATATTGTTCACCGATAGATTTAGCTGAGTTAACGCGGCGTGAACGATTAAATTTAAATTGATGAGCCTTGGCTGTCCAGCTGTTTGGATTATCTCTAATTTTTTGGTTAGTTCTAATATCCATTTGGTCTTTGAGGAATTTTTTCGAAGTGTCAATTGGCCCTTTGTTAGGATTATTAATCATGCCAGCAAACTTGCCGAGTAGGTTTCCACTTAACTTCATAATTGTTGGTGTAATAGCAAGGGGCACAACTTGAACGACCATACCTAAGATCAAGGTTACAATATTACCATTGGCGTTAGCAATGATCGCAATTCCTGCTAATTGCGAGCCGCCAAAAAGCAAAGCGATAAGTGGATACATTACTAGCATTGTCGTGAATAGATCTTTCCACTTATTGAACCATTTTTCAGTATTTGGCCAAATATTAGCAACGAAGGCTAAAGGTGCTAGGAAGATTAAAACAGTGATAATTGCTTGGCGGGCAGCTAGAATTACAACTGCTACAAAAACTGAATATAGAACGATTAGAAGCACGAACATCATCATTAAACCAAGATTTTGTGGTCCACCCGCAATAACAAAGCTCCATACACCCATAGTTATAGCTCCAGCGCCACTCAATATTCCGACTACTAGACTTTTCCAAGATAGAGCTTCAATTTGAATACCAGAGCCGCTTTCAAAGATATCTTTTCGAACTCCAACTAATAAATCTTGCAGTCTAACTCCTAAAATATTTGATAAATCAACTGCTAGTGCGCATATATAATAAGAAACGTTAATTAGAATTGCTGCAATAATTAATTTCGGAAGCATTTTTTTAATGCCATAATTTGAGATGCCAACATTAGTGATTTGAGAATAAATTATTAAAATGAAAACAATCACGAAGAAAATATTCGCAATATTACGCATATAATCCCAAACTCGATAAAGACCAGACTTATCTGATGTTTGGAGGGGCTGAACTTTAAGGAAATCACTTACGATATTATAAAGTCCATCCATTGCTCCAGCTAAAGTATTAGAAATCATACAAACAGCCCATCCTCCACCACCTTCGATTGCGCAAGAAGTTTCGGATTTAGTTGGGTCTGTTTCGCTTATTCCTTGACCAGTAATTGATTCGGCTTGACCTTCTTGTTTATAATTACCGGTAACTGAGACTTTAAATTTATAAAGTTTACCTTCTATTTTGCCTGAATCAGTTGATTTAACTGAAATGACTTCAGCGGTTTGTTCACCACCAGCTGTAGCTGGAGAGGTATTAATGAAAGCCGTGCCCCCTTGCGCATCTTTTGGTAGTCTAGAAGTATCGGTAGTCTTGGTGAATGTTTTTTGATTATAAATAATAGCGTTTTTATCTGAATTCGCCCATTTTGCACCTTCAAGAGCAAAAGTTTGGCTAAAATTAAAAATTCCCAGCATCCCAGCTGAAATGATAATCGCTACCAAGAAAAAATTTATTCTTCGTCGAGAAATTTTCTCCAAATTTTCCACGATTCTTATCATATGCGTTAATTTTAGCATAATTAACTATTTTTGTCAACCTTGGGTCATCTATAAAATACAATAAAATACTTGCGTTTTTACTGAAAATCGGGTAAAGTATAGTTAATATGAAGAAAATAAACATGCTTTTTAAAATTTTTATAGTTATTGTGACTGTTTTTAGCTTAAATTTAATACCTTTAAGCAGATCATTTGCTGAATCCACAAATCAAGATGGCTGTGCTTCTACTTCTATCCTTGATGGCTGTTGGCAGATTGAAGATATTTTAAACCTTATTTTAACGACTCTAACTATTGGTGCTGGGGTGATGGCGACTGGCTCAATAATTGTTGCCGGCGTAATTTATGCTACAGCTAGAGATAATGCTAGTCAAGTCCAGAAAGCAAAAACTATGATTTTTAATACTGTAATTGGGATTATTGTCTATGCATTTTTCTGGGCAATTATGCAATGGTTAATTCCGGGAGGCGTAGGAAATTAAATGACAAAAAAAATATTATTTTTTATTTTAGCGATATTTGGAATATTAGTTTTTTCACCAGCTAATAATGTTGCTTTTGCAAAAGACTGCTCGAAAGATAACGGGTTTTTCGGCCTACCAGCTTGGCATAGGGGACTAGTTGATAAAAAAACTTGCCAAATCAAAAAAATTAATCAAAAAAATGGGGCAACTCATAAAAATGATTCCGAGGTTTCGCTCCAAGTATTCATCTGGACTATTATCGGAAATATAGCTGATATGATTATGCGTTTGATCGGTGTTATTTCGGCTGGCTTTATTATTTATGGTGGATATCAGTATATGCTGTCAGTTGGAGATGCTAGTAGGATGGCAAAAGCAAAAGTTACTATAACTAATGCAGTAGTTGGTTTGATTATTGCTATTGTTGCCTCTGGTTTTGTCAGTTATTTAATGAGTAATATAAAATAAAGGATTTAAAATGTATAAAGCATATGCATTAGATGAAGCAAAAGTATTCAAAAATGTAGCTGTTGCTAATAAAAGCAAAGAATTAACTAGCCAACAAGTAAAAGGTATGTTTAATCTGGCTTTCACTTGGGCGGGAATAATTTGCGTAATTGTTATTATTTCGGCTGGCGCGATGTATACTTTATCGGCTGGAAATACCTCACGTATTCAAAAAGCTAAAATGGCGTTAATTGGTGCAGTTATTGGGTTAGTGATCATAATAATGGCTTTTGCGATTGTTAACTTTGTAGTAGGAAATATTTAATGAAAAAGATAATTTTAGTTGTAGCTATGATATTAATTCCTGTTTTTGTGCCTGTATTTTCTTCTTTGCCGGCTTTTGCTGATGATGCTTGTGATTATATGGCTAGTGATGCCTTATGTAAAAATAAAGACGATACTAGTCCAGTTAAACGAGCAAAAAATATAATAAATATTTTATTAACGCTTGTTGGCGTTGGATCTGTTGTTGTGATAATTTATGCTGGAATCTTATTTGTGATTTCGTCTGGTAATTCACAGACGATCCAGACTGCTAAAAATACAATTATTTATGCGGTCATAGGTTTAGTTATTTCGATTCTATCTTTTGCGATTGTTAATTTCGTGCTTGGTAGCGTATCTTGAGATCCAATTTAGAAAGATAGAAAATAAATAAAGTATTCAAAAGAAAGGTAAGAATAATGAAGAAAATATTATTGATTATTGGATCTATTTTAGCGATAATGATTCCACAAATTATGTTAGTAAACTCATCTAATTTAGTGTTTGCTGATGCTAAGTCCCAGATTGAAAGTGCAGTTAATGAGGTTGGTGGTAATGAAAATAAAACTGACGCCAAAGGTTTTATTGGTAATATTATTAAAACTATGTTCTTTGCAGTTGGCGTTTTGGCGGTTATAGTAATTATATTTGCTGGAGTGACTTTTGTAGTATCTGCAGGTAATTCGCAAACTATTCAAAAAGCTAGAACGACAATTATTTATGCAGTAGTCGGTTTAGTGGTGTCAATTCTTTCATATGCGATCGTAAACTTTGTGGTTAGTTCTCTTTAATATTGACATTAAGGTGAAAATTGGTATAATTTAATTAAGATATTAAAAGAAAGGTAAGATAATGAAAAATGTAATAAAGAAAATTTCAGTCGCAGCATTTACGGTTGCTTTATCTGTTGCTGGTGTATCAACTCTAGCAGTTGCAACTCCTGCTTATGCTGAACCTAAAAAATCCAATTCTGGAAGTTTTAGTCTTCAGGATGGTATGAACGCCGCTAAAACAGATGATCAACAATCAAACTTGTTCGGTGATACTGGTATTTTTACAACGATTGTTCGCGTTTTGCTATTCTTGATTGGTGTAGTTAGCGTGATTATGCTTATTTATGGTGGTATTCAATATGTTCTTTCTACTGGTGATTCAGGGAAAGTTACGAATGCTAAAAATACAATTCTTTATGCAATAGTTGGTTTGATTGTTGCGATTCTTTCATATGCGATTGTCAACTTCGTCTTAACTTCAATTAATGGCGATAAATAAATAATTCGTTATCGTAAAAAGGCTTCATGGAAAGCCTTTTTATTTTTTTATTGAAGAAATTACTAATACAAAAAAATACTCGCTTTTTGGCGAGTATTGTAAGCTTATAGAACTTGGATTTTCTTTGATTCTTGTTTGACTTTTACGAAGCTGATCGTTAAGATTCCGTCTTTTAGCATTGCTTCTACTTCATCTTCTTTGATATCTACTGGGATATTATAAGTTCGGCTAAATTCGCCCCAATAGCATTCTTGGGCATGCCATTTAGTAATTCCCTCTTGATCACCAGCAGTCAAAGTTCCGCTAATTGTTAGAATCCGATCACTCAAAGAAACATCTAAATCATTTTTGTTTACACCTGCCGTACGGGCTTTAATAAAGAATCTGTCTTCAGTTTCGTAGGCATCAATTGCAAGTTGTCCAGGAAGTTCATCTTCTTCCTCGGTTGATATAATTTCAGCAGTTTCGTCAATAGTTTCATTAACAACAGGCTCATCAAGTAATCCTGTATCATCAAAATTGAACGCAGCTTCAAGTTCATCTTTCAAAAAGCTATCATCTTGTCTTCTAGCCATTTCTCCTCCACATTATTTTAAATAGGCTTAAACTTACTTTATTATAGCGTATTTTTAGGGTATAATCAAGGGGAAAGTTTAATTTTTATGAAGAAAAATTTATTAGCTAGTGTTTTGGATTTATTCGCCCCTAACCACTGTTATATTTGTAATAAAATTGGTAATTTAGTTTGCGGTGAATGTCTTGGAAAACATAATTTTCAAATTCAAATAATTAAACGGCAGTCTAAGCGTCGCCCTTCTCGCGAGTTTTTTCTGGGGGATCGTGAAGGTATTTTAGCAAAAATTTTAGACGATGCTAAGTTTAACGGCTGGCGGGAAAATTTTGAGATTTTAGCGCTTATTTTGTCTCGATCGTTAAAGAAAAATAACCTTTTCTACGGTTCGAAAGATGATATTATAATCGTGCCGGCACCAACTTCTTCTCGACATGCTCGTCAGCGTGGTGTGGCGCATAGTGAGTTTATGGCGGAGGTTCTAGCTAATGAACTTAGTGTTGGAAAGGTGGATATTATTGCTAGAAAATCACATTTCGTTCAAAAAGGCGCTTCGGCTAAAGTTCGCAAAAAGCAGGCTCTGGAAGGATATCAACTAGAAGGAACGATTGATACTAATAAAACCTACGTAATCCTTGATGATATTAAAACAACTGGCGCGACTATAGATTCAATTTCTGATATTTTATTTAAAGCTGGAGCTAGCGAAGTCTGGGCAGTTTATTTGATGCGTCAAAAAATATAAAAATAATTGTATTAAAAGATGTATTGTGTCTATTTATTATATAGCTTAAAAATCTCTATCTTGAAATAGTGAATTAAATGTGATAAAATAATTAAGTCTGGAGAGGTGGCCGAGTGGTTGAAGGCACCGGTCTTGAAAACCGGCATGCGGGAGACCGTATCGAGGGTTCGAATCCCTCCTTCTCCGCCAGAAATTTGAAGTTCAATAAAATAAATAATCCTATTCTGCGAGGTAGGATTATTTTTATTTATCAATTTTGAAATTTAAAACCTCATTATTTTAAATGAGGTTTTTATATTATGAAACGATAAGATGATTTATTGCTTAACACCTTTCATCGTAAGATTTAGGCGACCTTTTTCATCGATTTTGTCGAGCTTGACCCAAATTTCTTGATCTTGACTTAAAACATCGGTCACTTTTTCGGTTCGTTTTTCAGATATTTGCGAGATGTGTAACATTCCGTCAATTCCTGGTAGAATATTTACAAAAGCGCCAAAATCTTTGATTGATACCACTTTTCCATGGTAGATTTTGCCGACTTCTGGCTCTTCAACCAAAGATTTAATCCAGTTGAGGGCTTTTTCGATTTGTTCGGCATTTGGACTGGCGATTGTGATTAAGCCATCTTCTTTGATATCAATTTCGGCGCCAGTTTCAGAAGTGATTTTATTAATTGTTTCACCACCCTTACCAATAATCGCACCAATTTTATCAGGATTAATTTTGATTTTTTCGATTCGAGGCGCATATGGCGAAAGCTCAGCTTTTGGTTCAGAAATTACGCTTAACATATGGCGCAAAATGTGTTCGCGGCCTTTTTTCGAAGTTAAAATTGCTTTTTCGAGAACCGAAACTGGCAATCCATGAACTTTCATATCCATTTGTAGTGCAGTAATTCCATTCTTCGAGCCTGTACATTTGAAATCCATGTCGCCAGCAAAATCTTCTGCATCAGCAATATCACTTAAAATATAAGGTGTTTCACCGTCCATCATTAAGCCCATTGCAATTCCAGAAACCGCATTTTTTATAGGCACACCAGCACTCATTAACGCCATACAGCTTGAGCAAGTTGCCGCCATTGACGTTGAACCATTTTGGCTCATAATTTCAGTTACGCTACGAATAGCATAAGGAAAATCTTCTTCACTTGGCAAAACCGCTTCTAGTGCGCGCTGAGCAAGATATCCGTGACCAATTTCGCGCCTACCAGGGCTACCTAATCGACGCGGTTCGCCGACAGTATAACCAGGAGCGTTATAGTGGTGCATATAACGGCGTTCGATTTCGTTAAACTCCATTGTATCAACCAGTTGCGAATATGAAAGTGGTGCAAGCGTCACAATATTTATTGCTTGAGTTACGCCACGAGTAAATAAACTCGAACCATGCGCCCGTGGCAAAAAGTCGATTTCGCTTGAAAGCGGGCGGATTTCATCTAGAGCTCGCCCATCTGGTCGCTCGCCATCCTCCACAATTCCCTTTCGAACAGCTTTATGAACCGCCAAAGTGAAAGCTTCATCATAATCTTTTCGAAGCTCTTCGTATTCTTCTTCCCCGAATTTTTCAAGCATTTCTGAGTGGAATTTTTCACGAATTTCGGCAATATTTTGGTTATATTTTGGGTAGGCTTCACGAATTTCGGAGCCGAATTTTCCTTCTGTCCAAGCCTCAACTTCTTTCGAGATTTCCTCATCTGGCAAAATGAGCTCAAATTTTTGCTCTTCAAAATAACCCGCCTCGATATATTTGGCGCGAAGTTCATTTTGTAGCTTGATTGCTGGCTGGAAGTTCTCAAAAGCCCAAGCAAGCCCTGCGATAATTTCTTCTTCGGGGACTTCGTTTGCACCTGCTTCCACCATAGTAATTCCGCTTTCGATTCCGGCTACAACTAAATCAAGCGAGGAATTTTCGCGCTCCTCAGGGTTTAGAAAGGCTTTAAACTCGCCGTTCACTTTGCCAATTCGAAGTCCAGCAACTGGGCCATCAAATGGAACACCAGCTAGATGAAGCGCACTTGAAGCTGCAATCATCGCAATAATATCTGGGCGAAATTCTGGATCAGCCGAAAGCACGGTTGCGACAACCTGTACTTCTTCGCGATAACCTTTTGGAAAGAGTGGTCGAATTGGTCGGTCAATCAAGCGCCCAATCAAAATTGCGTCGTCTGAAGGCCGCCCTTCGCGCTTAATGAATCGTGAGCCTGAAATCCGTCCGCTAGCATACCACTTTTCTTCGTAATCAATTGATAGCGGAAAATAATCTAGAGCCACCGGTTTTGAACCCAGTTGAACTGTTCCTAAAACCACAGTTTCACCGTATTTCGCGATCACGCTTGCAGTTGAACGAAAACCAACTTTACCAACTTCTAGCGTTAATTTTCGCCCCAAAAAATCAGTGCTAACCGAAATTACACTTTTCCCTGTTGGGTTTATAATCATATTTTCTCCTTCTGCCAAATGAGTTGCAGGAATCTTCTTCGAAAAGGCTTTCGAAAATAATTTCTACCACACATTCAGCGTTAATTTTACTATTTCATTATAACATTTTTAGCTTATTTTTAAAAGGTCGGCTTAAGGGTGAGACTTGTTCGAATTTATGCTAAAATAATTACTATGGAAGATTCAATTTTTACAAAAATTATTAAAGGTGAAATCCCCTGCTACAAAATTTATGAAGACGAAAAAGTTTTCGCAATGCTTGATATTGAGCCACTTTCGAACGGTCATGTTTTGGTTATTCCAAAAAAGCAAGTTGATTTGCTGTGGGATTTAGAACAAAGTGATTATGATTATTTGTGGCAAATTGCTAAAAAAATTGCCCAGAAAATTCAAGCTGAAATGAAGCCGATTCGCGTGGGTGTTGTGGTTGAAGGTTTTGGTGTGCCACACGCGCATATTCACCTTGTGCCGCTTTATGATAAAAATGTTTTGCAGCTCCACCACGGCTACCCTGCTGAAACTTCGCCCAAAGAACTTGCGAAAATTGCCGAAAAAATTACTTTCGAAAGTTAAAATTACTGTTTCAAAAACCCAGAAGAAAATTTCGAAAAAGAAAAACCCCACCATTTCGGTGAGATAAGAGGTTTTAGAGTATTTCTACACCGTGTTCGGCGTAGAAAGCAATTTCTTCTTTGATTATATATCCGTAACGAGCATCGTTTCTGTCGGCCAGCATTACAGAGTAATTCCCATTTTCATTCCAATAATCGAAGATGCGATTTTTCTCGCGACCCAAAAAGAAGTTTAGTGCAGATTCTGTTTCTGCGGAAACTCCTTTGATGGTTTTCCTTTCAAAGCTATTTGCGAGTTCTATTACGAACCGTTTGCCACTTTTTATAATCCTTGATGTAATCATTGAAAGTACCTCTCACTTTTAAAGCCCGTCGGCTATAGATTCACTCCACCTGGAGCCCTAATGTAATACAATATAATTTGAAAAAGTCAATAATTATGTTAGAATTCAAGTATGAATATTATTGCGATCGGCAAAAAGCACGAAAAGTGGGTGCTGAATGGAATCGAACTTTTCGAAAAACGGCTCAAAAAACCGTTTAATTTGAGCTGGGATATTTTGTCGCATTCGAATTTTGCTGAAGAAAAAGCACGCGAAGAAGAAACGCAGCGAATTTTAGCAAAAATTAAACCGAGTGATTTTGTGATTTTGCTAGATGAGCGTGGTAAAAATATTTCTAGCCCAGAGCTTGCCAAAATGCTTTCGAACGGATTTGTAAATTCGCAGAATTTTGTGATTGTGATTGGTGGAGCTTTTGGCGTGTCTGAGGAGCTTCGCCAACGAGCGAATTTTGTTTGGAGTCTTTCGAAATTAGTTTTTCCGCATCAAATTGTGAGATTGATTTTGGTTGAACAAATTTATCGGGCGCAAGAAATTTCTTTTGGCGGAAAATACCACCATGAATAAAATAAATTAAACATTAGCAATTGCTAAAAACTAACTTAAAATATATAATATAATTATGGCGAAAAATGAAACAGAAATATTGAAACTACGAAATTTAAAAAAACGTTTCGGTGTGGGTGATGCGGAAAATTACGCTTTGAATGGCGTTGATTTGAGCGTTAAAAAAGGTGAATTTATTATTATTATGGGGCCAAGTGGTTGTGGTAAAACTACTTTATTGAATATCATTGGCTTGTTGGACAGATCAACAGAAGGTGACTATTTGCTTGAAGGCCGAAATGTTGCACGAATGTCGCGTCGCAAACATGCCAAGATTCGCAGTGAAAAAATTGGTTTTATTTTTCAGAATTTTAATTTAATCCCTCGATTAACGGTAATCGAAAATGTTGCTCTACCCTTAGTTTATAAGTCGATTGGTAAGATTAAACGTTTAGAAAAAGCTAGCGCCATTTTGAAGCAATTTCACCTTGGTGAGCGTGAATATTATATGCCGTGGCAACTTTCCGGTGGTCAGACGCAGCGTGTGGCGATTGCACGAGCTTTAGTAAATGAACCGTCGATTATTCTGGCGGATGAGCCGACTGGTAATCTTGATTCTAAATCGTCTCATATTATTATGGAGGAGCTTGCAGATGTTCATAAAAAAGGCAACACAATTATTATGGTAACCCATAATCCAGAGCTTATGGCTTATGCAACGCGAATCATTACGATGTTTGATGGTAAAATTGATACCGATACTAAGAACAAAAAGAATAAACAACAATCAAACATAGAGAATGATCAAAATACGCTTGATAAAATTGAGGCTGTCGCTGAAAAATTAGATGAAATTAAAGAGGAATTAGGGGTTTAATATGTTTAGGATTTTTAAAACACATATCGAAAATGCACTTGAATCGCTCCGTGCCAACCGAATGCGAACTTTTCTTACGATGCTTGGTGTGATGATTGGTATTGCTAGTATTACAATAATTTTTGCCCTTTCTGGCGGGATTGGTTCACTGATAGCTAGTCAAGTTGATAATGAGGGTGCGATGGTGCTTATTCGACCGAAAGAAATTTCTACTGGCAAGACTAATTTATTGGCGGATTTAACAAAAGCTGATAATTTTATAAAAAGTTCGCTTACTGAAAAAGATCTTGAAGACACTTCAAGAATTAAAAGTATTTCTGCTGTAGCACCCTTAGCTAGTTTTACTTCAACTATTAAGGCGGAAGGTCGGGCTCTAAATTCTAAAATTATAGCAACTACGCCAAATCTTGAAAAGGTAATTAGCCTAAAGATGCGTGGCGATAATAGTGAATTCATTGCGGAAACGCCAAATTCTAAGCTTGCTGTGGTGGGCTATCAGACGGCGGTAAATTTATTTGGAACTCCAGATGCGATTGGTCGAAATTTTCAGGTTAAAGATCAACAGTTTTTAGTTATTGGTGTACTTGAACGTAAGGAATCGGCGATAAATTTTAATAATGTTGATTTTGATAATGCTGTGATTATTAATTATTCGATGGCTAAAAGCATTCTTGGTGATAATCTTCAGATTCAGCAAATTAATGTTAAAGCTAACAGTATTAATAATCTTTCGCGAACAGATTCGGAAATAACAGATTTAATCTCTAAAAACCATAAAGGCGAGCAAGATTTTGAAGTACTCTCGGGTAAGGAAATAGCGAAAACTTCCAGTAATTTAATTCGGACTGCCAGCTGGATTCTAGCTTTAGTTGCGGGAATTTCTCTAGTTGTGGGTGGGATTGGTATTATGAATATTATGCTTGTAAATGTCAGTGAGCGGACTCGTGAAATTGGTATTCGCAAAGCTTTAGGTGCTAATAATCGACATATTCTCTTTCAATTCTTGACGGAATCGATTATTATTTCTATCGGTGGTGGTATATTTGGTTTTGCATTAGGTTTTTCATTTGCGTTTGGAATATCTGTAGTTTTACCGTTTAAGCCATTTATATCGTGGGAAATTGGACTATTGATTGGTGCAATTTCAATCTTGGTTGGTATAGTTTTTGGAATTTACCCTGCTCTTCGTGCTGCGCGGAAAGATCCGATTGAAAGTTTGAGACAGTATAATTAAAATTAAAAATCCGCACTTGTTGCGGACTTTTAATTATACTTAATGTGACATTTTAGATTATTTAACTAGCTCTACCTTCAATTTTTCGATTAAGTCAACTGGTGTTGGATCAACGCCATTTAATATAGCGAGGTAGATACTAACAAAATCAGCAAGAACTGAGCCCCAAAGCATTTGTTCAAGTGGAGTGGCGCCGCGTAGCTCGATATTTCGGGCAGCCGGCCTCTTCCCACTAAGTAAGTGGTCGGAAATATCAAATCGTTTGATTATTCGCGGGTCATCAAAAGAGCTACGTAGATTAAAGATCACAAACAATTTCTCGATAGGATGTGAACTCCAGCCGATAAATTCATTATGATTAAATTCTGGGTATTCATTCCAGAAGCTAACATTTTTGGCGTTTTCATTCCAGGAAATTTTCCATTTGTAAGCTACTGGAGAAAAATCACTGCTGCTCAAGAAAACTGCACTTCGCCCTGCCGAATATAAAGCGAGTTGTTTTGCGAGATTATTTTGGCTGGGGTTGCTTGGTAACCAGTGCTCAATTTCTTGATGGAGGAAATTTGCCGAGCGGGCAATTTCTTGATATTTATCTTCTGTAACAATCCCAAAATTAACTAAGATTTTAACTAACGCTCGTAAATTATAAAACACCGCCATGCGAGGTTGAAGACCTTGAGGGAGTTTGATATGCGCGATATCATTTACTTTAGCAATTTGTTCAAGTTTACCGTGAGCACTAATTGTGGCAATTTGAGCACCGATTTGTTGAGCTTGATTAAGAGCTGCGATAGTTTCTTCGGTGTTACCCGAATAAGAACTGGCAATCACTAGAGTGTTGGCAGTGGCACTTTTTGGCAATTTATAATCACGCACAATTTCAAGGGGCTGAGAAATATCTGATGCTAACCATTTTTTAATAATTAGTGCCGCTAATGCCGAGCCGCCCATTCCTGTGATAATGATGTTTTTAATTTCACGATTATCATGTTCTGAATTGATGATTTCTGCGTTGAATTTTGTTTGTTTCCATTGTTCGCTTGCTGCTAAAAGTGCGTTTTGCGGATCGCGCTGAACAATTGTATTTAAGTCGTCTAACATTCCCACCTCTTTAAAAATAATCTTGATTATGCTTTATTTATATGATACAATAGATTTAGTAAAAAGTAAAGTTAGATAATTTAAGAATAGGTGGGCTATGGACGATACTAATTTAGTGCAAAAACAGACTGTTAGCGACGATCCAGAACTAGCAAAAGTTTTGGCTGGCGTAAATGCTGCAACCGCACAAACAGATAATGATGAAGAAGAGACAACCCTTCAATACGAAGGTTTAGAGCAAGAGATGGCTGCAATGCCAGATAATGAAAATCCTGTTGAATCTCCAGCAGAAGAAATTCCAGTTTCGGCAGCGCCAATAACACCAAGCTTTGGTGGCTTAAATCTTGATGATATTAAAACTCACGCACTTCAAGATTTGCGGCCATTAGTGGATAAATTAAACGTTTCCAGCGAGGAAAGATTTGATATTTATTTGTTATTACTCCGCTCAAGTGATGATAATACGCTTATTCAGCCAGCGTATGAGGCTGCTCGCAATATTGAAGATGAAACTAAACGTGCTAATGCTTTACTTGACGTGATTAAAGAGATTGATTACTTTAATTCGAAAAATATGGCGGCGTAATTTTATTTAAAAAACCAGCTTTCTAATTGTCTTGAAAGTTGGTTTTTTGCTTTGCTTAAAGAAGACTAACCTTCACTTTTTAGGCTATTTATGGTAAAATAATCATATTTGGAGAAGTGGCCGAGTGGTTGAAGGCGCACGACTCGAAATCGTGTATGCGGGCAACCGTATCGAGGGTTCGAATCCCTCCTTCTCCGCCAAATTAAAAAATCCCTGAAGTGGATTTTTTAATTTATCTAAAATTTATTTCTCAAATTAAAGGCTTTTCTATTTTTTGCTTGAGATTTTTTGTCCAAAAATTTCAGTAGCGATTTCGCGAGCTATTTCTGTATCATTCCAAGGGACTTTTTTGCCATCAATAATCCTGAAGACTTCATGTCCAAGCCCAGTAATTAAGACGGTGTCACCCTTACTTGCGATATGGATGGCTTTTTCGATAGCTTTTCGCCGATCAGGGATTTCTTCGACGCTAGCTGGGAGTTTTTCTCCCATTCCAGCTTTGATTTCTTGACGAATTTGTTCTGCGCTTTCAGTATAATTTTCTTCGTCGGTTAGAATTACACGATCGGCAAGATTTTTAGCGATTTCACCCATAATTGGTCGCTTAGCGCGATCTCGATCTCCACAAGCACCAAAGACTAAAATTGTGCGTCCTTTAGTGATGTTTTTTGCCGCTTCAAGTAATTTTTCTAGTCCATCTGGCGTATGAGCATAATCGACAATTATATCAAATGGCAATCCTTCTACCGCGCGTTCAAATCTACCAGAAATAGCTTCAAGATTTGCAATACCATTTTGAATATCTTCTAGTGAAATTCCTAGCAAATAAGCCGCTGAAATCGCTGCTGTCATATTATAAATATTAAATTTGCCGGGCAGATTAGTGGCAGCTTCAAGCTCTACATTGTTATCAATTATAATTTTAGCTTCACTACCTTTTTTATAAAGAGTTGCGCCGGTGATTTTAACTTCAGCATTTTCACCTGTTCCATAGGTGATTTTTTGCTCACTTGCTTTAAACTTATTGAAATATTCAAACCATTCATCGTCAGAATTTAAAACGATAAATTTAGGCTGACTTTCAAATAATTTAGCTTTTGCTGCGGCGTAATTTTCCATTGTTTTGTGATAATCTAGGTGATCTTGAGTTAAATTAGTCATAATTGCCATTTCGAACTCTACGCCTGCAAATTTGTACTGGTCTAACGCATGTGAAGTAGCTTCGACTAGCGCAAACTCAACGTCAGCTTTTAAAGCGTCAGCGAAGAATTTTTGCAAACGTGAAACGGTAGCGGTAGTTGAATTAGTATCGTTAACTAGTTTATCATTGGCGATTTCGATATTAGCGGTCGAAAACATAGCTGTTTTATAGCCAGCTTCTTTTAGAATTTCGTTTAAGAAGTTAATAGTAGTCGTTTTACCATTGGTGCCTGTAGCTGCAATTACGCGAAGTTTTCGTGCAGGGTTACCATAACGAGTAGCGACTACTTTGGCACGCATTTTGCGGTAGTCTTTTTCGATAACTTTTAAAGTTCCTTTTGGTAAAGTATTTCGGGCAATTTTTGCTAATTTATTCTTAATGCTCATTCTTTGATTATATCACTATTCTATTTCTTTTGCGAATTTATTATGCTTGTGCTATAATTAAGCTATGAATTTCGATCGGGAAGAAAAACAGTCGCTACAGGATTTTAACTTGCCTAAGCAGAGTTTTTATGCGCCAGAAACAACTGATTCTGTTGGTCTAGTTCGTAGTGAAAATTCTGACATCTCAAATCAGCTTGCGCAGGGGGTAAATGATAATCTTGAAAATTCTCAATCACAATCAGTTGAGCCGTTCGTACCGCCCGAGTATGAAAATGAAACTTCTGATAATATGAACTCTCTAGAAAATGACAGCTTTGAAGAGCGTGAAATAGTTAATTGGCGTGCTCCAGATTTACTAATTGGCAAAAAAAGTAAGACTTGGTTTTCGGGTTTTTTTGTAATTGTGGTGGTTTTGGTCGGTTTGTCTATCTGGCAACAATTATGGACTTTTATGGCCTTGATTTTAGTTTCGGCTGTGGCAATTTTCATTACTCGTCGAGATGATCAATCAAGTTTGATTGGTTATTCTTTGAGTACGCGAGGTGTTTATATTGGTAACAGCTTTCATTCTTATGATGAATTTAAGGGTTTTGGTATCATCAAAGAAACTAACTTGTACTCGATTGTATTTATTCCTAAAAAGCGCTTTTCTCCTTCGACTTCAATCTATTTCAATAAAGAAGATGGTGAAAAAATTACTGATATTATTGGTGCGCGCTTACCGATGGAAGAAATTGAGCATGATTTGATTGATAGGATAATTCGAAAAATAAATCTTTGATTTGCTTTTTTGAAAAAAATTTGCTATAATGACTTTATTCGCGTAAGCGAAAGAACTTCATAATTTATGCTACGAAAGTAGCGTTTGCACCTGTAGCTCAGCTGGATAGAGCGTTGGCTTGCGGAGCCAAAGGTCGTAAGTTCGAATCTTGCCAGGTGTACCAGAGAAAAAGCGCCAAATTGTAAAGTTTGGTGCTTTTTCTCTGTTTTATATTATTGACAACGATGATACATATTTTTATTAAATGATTTTTTATGGAACTAAAGTGCTTCCCAGCTCTTGCCAATTTTGATATCGACTTTGAGCGGAATATCAAGTTCGGGGTAAACTTGCTCCATAATTTCACGCAAAATTTTAGAAACTTGCTCAGCGTTTTCGATTGGGGCCTCTATTAGAATTGAATCATGAATTTGTAGGATTTGTTCTCCGAGCCCAGCCTGAGTGATTTTTTTGTCAACCTCAATCATAGCTCGCTTCATTAAATCGGCCTCTGTTCCCTGAATCGGCATATTGGCAGCAGCGCGTTTGGCGGATTCTCTAATCATGAAATTGCTTGATTTTACATCTGGAGTCGGACGTCGCCGGCCAAATAGAGTTTCAACGAAGCCTTGCTCTTCGGCTTGTTTGATGGTTTTATTGATGAAAATTTGAATGGGTTTTCGCACTTCAAAATAATTATCAATAAAACTTTTAGCCTCGGCAAAATTAATTTTAAGTTCGCTAGCTAGCCGGTGGGCGCTCATCCCGTAGAGTACGCCAAAATTAATCACTTTAGCTGCGCGGCGTTGTTCGGCGGAGATTTCATTCTCTGGTAAATTAAACATCATTGCCGCGGTTTTAAGGTGAATGTCGGCGCCAGAACGAAAATCTTCAATTAAATTTTGGTCTCCTGCCAGAACAGCTGCGAGGCGTAACTCAAATTGTGAATAATCTGCCGCAATTAGAATATTTCCCCTCTTTGCGACAAAACCAGCTCGGAGTTTGCGACCTATTTCACTGCGGATTGGGATATTTTGTAGATTCGGATTCGTAGAACTTAACCTGCCTGTGCTTGTGACATCTTGATGGAAGGTAGAATGAATGCGATTTTGCTCGTCTGCTAGCTTTGGCAGTGTGTCGATATAAGTGTTTTTTAATTTTGAAAACTCGCGGAATTGCTCAATTTTTTCAATAATTGGATGGAGACCTCTTAGCTTATCGAGTTCTTTTTGGCCTGTTGAGAAACCAGTGCGAGATTTTTTAATTCCTTTGGTTGGCAAAGCTAGATCCTCGAACAAGACTTTAGAAAGTTGCAGCGGACTAGCTACGTTAAATGTTGTGCCAGCTAGTTCAAAAATTTCAGTTTCAATTTTGGTAATTTTTTCACCAAAAATCTGGCTTTCCTCCGCAAAGAAATCTGGATCAATTTCAACGCCAGCCTGCTCCATTTTAAATAAAACCGACGCCATAGGGAAATCTAGATTTTTGGCGATCTCACGAATTTTAGGCAGATTCTCTAGCTGTTTTTGTTGGCGATTATAAATAAAAATCATCGCTCTCAAACATTCAATTGGGTCTTTTTCATTAATTTCTTGTTCTAAGATTCCGCTCAGGCTTTTGTCTCGCATTAGCGGATTTAGCAAAAATTCCATTTGGTGAAGATCGTAAAATTTATCCGTTTGGTTATAAAAAATTCCATTTTCTGCCATGTTGTGAAGGTGTTGTTTGATATCAAATATAATTATTTCATCGTGCAAAAAGTTTTGTTCTAGATCTGTAACGCTATACTCTGAAATTTCGCAAAATCCATATTGTTCATTATTTGCGTAATAAATTTTATTTTCATAATTTACGATAAATAATCTATCTGATTGAGCTAAAAAATTAGCCATATTATCGTGTGTGTGAAGATTTAGCTCTGGTAATAGAGTGTTGGATTTTTGTAGCTCTAAATTCTCGAAAAGATTGGTTTGATTTGGATTTTCTGGAGTATTTGTATCTTGTTTCATCTCGGCGGGAATTTTTCGCACTAGCGAATTAAACTCAAATTCTCGTAATTTTGCAAGTACTTTTTGGTAGTCAAAATTATGAATATCGGCATCTTCAAAATTTAGCTCAACTGGCGCATCGAGCCAAATCTCAGCGATTTTTTTGCTCATAAAAGCTGATTCTTTACCAGCTTCAAGTTTAGATCGCCAAGCTGGTTTTATCTTATCGAGATTGTCATAGATATTTTCAAGTGTAAAAAACTCTTGAAGCAGCGTAGTGGCAGTTTTGGGGCCAATACCGGGAACTCCAGGGATGTTATCACTTGAATCACCTTGAAGAGCTTTTAGATCTAGGAACTGTGCTTGTTTTAGTCCATATTTTTCTTCAAAATATTTCAAGTCAAATTCTTCAATCTCCGAAAATCCGCGTTTCATAGCGAAAACTTTCGTGTCTGAATCAATCAACTGAAGCATATCAAGATCGCTAGTAATTAAGTCAGCCTCAATACCAAGCTTATTGGCTTGAACTGCAAGTGTGCCAAGAATATCATCCGCCTCGTAACCATCGCATTCAAAAAGTGGCCAGCCAAGCGCTGCGAGAAAATCTTTCAACAGCGGAATTTGCTCGTAGAAATCATCTGGCGCTTTTTTTCGCCCAGCTTTATATTCTGGATAGATTTCGCTCCGTCGTGCGGTTGAAGTCCCTTTTTTATCCCATGCCACTACTACGTAATCGGGCTTTAATTTACGGATTACTTCAAAAGCTAAACTCGCAAAACCATAAACCCCACCAGTCGGCGTGCCATCGGCAGTTGCAAGATTGCTCATTGCATAATAACCTCTATAAAAAACACTTTTTCCATCAATAATTACTAGCTTTTTCATTATTACAATTATATCATATTCACAGGTTTTAGTACTTAGACGCTGAGCGAATCTTATATGCGGAAGTATAAAATCACCCTACAATATGCTATAATTAAGCTTATGAATAGACAAATCTTACGCCTAAAAAATAAAAAGCAAAAACCAAATTCGGTTAAAATATTGGCCTTTGTCGGCATGAGCGGCTCGGGTAAAAGCACGGCGGTAGAGTTTGTTAAGCAAAAAGGCTTTCCGCATGTTTATTTTGGGGGCGTGATTCTTCAGGCTTTGCGTGACGCTAATCTTGAAATTAACGAAAAAAATGAAAAAATGATGCGCGAGAAGCTGCGGCAAGATTTTGGTAAAGACGTGGTGGTTAATAGAATGATTGAACAGATGGAGAATTTAATCAATGCTGGACAGAGGCGAATTTTAGCGGATGGTATTTATAGCTGGACGGAATACAAAATTCTCAAAAAACGCTTCCCTAAAGAGCTGAAAGTTATCGCACTAGTACCACCAAAAAGCGAGCGTTATAAGCGAATCAGCGGTCGAATTGAACGACCTTTGACGCAAGAAGAAACTGTGACGCGCGACTGGGCTGAAGTTGAAAATCTTGAAAAAGGTGGGCCGATTGCAATGGCGGACTATTTTATTGTGAATCGCGGATCAGTATTTGAAACGCGCCGTAAAATTGCGAAAATTCTGCGTGAAATTGATTTTTAGGTATTTTGAAACCGGAAAAAGAAAAAGACCCAATAGTGGATATTAATAGTTATACCAAGAGGACTCGCCTTTTGGCGATTTTGCATATTCTTCTCCTAGAGAAGTTATGCGTATTAGACCACCTTCCTCTTTGAGGTAGCCTTTTGCTATAAGCTTTTCAATTTGTTCCTTGAAGTCATCATAGCCAACTTCTGTTGGTTCACCACTGATATAGATATTACCTATATCTAAGTGACGAAAAAGATCTTTATAATCAGCGACTGCCTCTTTTATTTTTAACAAGCTTGTTATAATTTTATAACGAACTTGTTTTTTTGATATTTCATCTCTTTGTAGGTTCTTGCTCATGTTGGTTTCCTCCTTAAAATAAAGTACATTTTCCTGAGCAAAATAGAAAATGCCGTATCTATATAATACAGCATTTTTTTGTTAAGAATTAATTACATTCTCTCTGGGGCGTCTATTCCGAGAAGGCTCAAACCTTCAGCAAGAGTGTCGCGATATCGCGCAACTAAAGCGAGACGTAATTCTTCGCGATCATCGCCAATAACACGATTTTGCTCATAAAAGCGGTTGAACTCTTGCGCTAGCTCATAGAGATAGCGACAAATACCATGCACCATATACTCGCTTGCTGCTTTGGCGACTATACCAGGGAATTCGCTGAGCTTTTGGAGTAATTTGCGTTCAGATTCTGTAGTGTTTAGCTCGGTTGAAGGAGCTTTACTACTTTTTGCTAAGATACTACAGGCTCGTGCATGAGCATATTGAATATAAGTACCGGAGTTTCCATGAAGGTTAACAGTTTCTTCAATATCGAAGGCAATATCGCCGCCTAGGCGGTATTTTACAAAAGCATACTTAATTGCGCCTAAAGCAATTTGGTTTGTTAGTTTTTGATTGTCTTTGGCTAGTTCACTAGCTCGAACTTTAATTTCATCTAAAACATCAACTGCGCGTGAAACATTGCCTAATCGAGAACTCATTTTTTTACCATCAGAAAAACGAACTGTACCGTTGGTTAGGTGAGTCATCTTTGCGCCGATTCCAGGTTTAAAGGTGTCTGCGGCAGCGTAAACTACGCGCATGTATTCTTTTTGGTCGTTGCCAGTCATTAGAATTCGATGGTCGAAGTTATAATCAGCGATTTCTTTCCAGATGACGCCGATATCCTTAGTTTCGTAAGTTGGCAAACCGTTCGATGTTACAAATACGCGAGTGTGCAGATTTTTACTTTCATCACCCTTGAAGACGATTGCGCCTTCACTTCTCTCTAATTTTCCCGCTTTGAGTTGTTCGGCGACAACACTCATGCCAGTTGGTGCGGTAGAACTTTCTGGGTAGTAATGCATGCGGTCAACCTCAATTAAATCATAGAATGCATCAAAATAGTCAAAACTCCACTGGCGAGTTTCCCAGTATATTTTTGCCATTGGCGAAGTAGTATCATTTTGCTCATGAAAACCATAAATAGCTTTGTTTAGATCAATAATCTCTTGCTTGGCGGTTTCGTTTTCTTCGTAAGCTTTAGCTCCAATGACATAAGTTTTACCTATCCATTTAGCTCGCTCAAAAGCGTTATTCTCAACCTCTTGCAGCCGGTCTGGATTTTCACCGCCAAGCTCTTGACGCATCCCCCAGAGACATTTAGCGACATGTAGGCCAACATCGCCACCAAAACTAGTACGATTAACTTTTGCGCCAGCTGCCTCTAGGACTCGCGCTAGGACGTCGCCATAAATTGTCTGATAAAGATGGCCTGTGTGTAGATCTTTAAAAGCATTTGGACACGAATATTCAAGTACATAGACTTGATCTTTGAATACTTGATCTGGTTGTGAATTAGCTAGCTCCCAGAGTGATTTATCGCTGATTTTAAGATTAATAAAACCGGGGCCTGCAATTTCGACATTTTCAAATAAAGGGTTTTTTTCTAATTCATCACATAATATTTCGGCAATTTCGCGCGGATTTTTACCGAGTTTACCAGCAAGTTGCATCGCTGCGTTAGTCGCAAAATCACCAAATTCTGGCCGAGGCCGAGTCAAATTTACCTCAATCTCTTGGTTGAATTGTTGTAAAATGATTTTTTGGATAATTTCTGCTACTTTGTTCATAAGAGATATTTTAACACAATGGAGGCGTTTTAGCAAAAAAAGAACGCGTTTAGTCGATTTCGTGAGTTTCGTAAATATTATCGACATACAAAAATCACCCCTTGTCGGAGTGATTTTTGCGGTTTCGAAGTGGTTATTTTCGAAGTCCTAGTTTAGAAACAACAGCTTTGTAGGCTTCAAAATCTTTTCGTTCAAGATATTTTAGAAGTTTTTTACGGCGACCAACCATTTGCATCAAACCGCGTCGAGCCATGAAGTCGTGCTTGTTTGATTTAAGGTGTTCCGTCACTTCTTTGATACGAGCCGTCAAGATTGACACTTGTGCCTGTGGCGAACCAACGTCATTCTTTGAAACCTGAGTCAAAGCGATTGCCTTCTCTTTATTCTCTTTAGTAATCATCTTTAAGATTTTATCATTTTTTAAGATTTTAGTCAAGAGTGGACTATATTTTAATTACAATTATTTGTAGTATAAATATTAAAAAGCCTCGCACTAAGTCGGGGTTGGTTTATTTTAACCTTCTATTTCTATTTACTGTCTCTCTTTATAAGTTTTACAGAAATCATCGATGAATTCTTCTGACTTCCCTTCTTTCCGGAGTTCTTTCTTGTATTTATTCAGAACCCAGTCTTGGAGTTCATCATTAACCCAGTCTTCGAGCCTTTGCAATTCATCCCATTCGGACAATCTGCGGACTATAGGATAGTCTAGGTTAAAGCCACAATAAAAGACTTGGTGTGGTGGTAAATATAAATAACTTATCAACTTATTGTCATCTTGATTGTCATCTAAGTAAACAGCATGTTCTGCTGTTTGCTGTTTTAGGCTTATTTCGATCCTAATTTCTTCCTGTCCATAAACACGGTATTTGAATATAAACTGACCGAATTTTATTTCGTCCCAGAATTCAAGATTATGCTTATTGATATTACTCAAAGTGATATTGAGTTTATCCTTTGTGTATCGAAGAAGATACTTCTCTTCATCTCTAATTTTTTCGAACTCAATATCTTCTAGCCATTTTTCTTGATCTTGAATTTCAATTTCACTTTTGATTTTCTGCATTTTTGATTTCTCTTTCTAATAATTCTCACATTTTAATATTACCGTCGCTAGAAAGTTTTTTGCGCCGGTAATTGTTTTTCCTCCTTATAATATTTAAAACATGCGAATTATGAACATATTCTAAAATAAATACAATAAAAAGTCAAGAAAAGTGTTTTTAATTAACTTTTTATTTTTATTAAAAAAATCGCCAGCTGGGGCGATTTAGTTAGACATCGGTTGGTGCGACACCGTTAGCTCCGCTGGAGCCAGTAGAGTTGATTCCGCCGCCGCTCGTAGTAAAACTAGAAACGACGAAATTTACAATCGCGTAGGACATTATAGCTACAATTAGTCCAACGATTGCATAGAGAATGGTATTTTTGGCTGCTTCAACTTTTTTGGAGTCACCGTTTGAGATAATATAACGCAAACCACCAAAAATTAACATAATCACGCTTAAGATGCCTACCGTGAATAGCATCACGCTCACGATTCGAGTAAAAATTCCGGTATTTCCAAAAATAGTAGTCGGCATTTCGCTGGTTTTACCCTGTTGAAGCCCACTCTGAAGTCCGCCGTCAAAAATATTCGCTGCCAAAACGGGAGCTTGAGCCATAACGGTAACTATGCTTGAGATAACTAAACCTGAGATCAAATAATTTGATAATTTCTTCATGATAATCGTATTATACCAAAAATATTGATTTTTGTCAATGAGCTTGCGTTTTTGGGGGTGATTTGTTAAAATATAAAAAGTTGGAGGATTACCCAAGTGGCTGAAGGGGACGGTTTGCTAAATCGTTAGTCTGGGGAGACCTGGAGCGGGAGTTCGAATCTCCCATCCTCCGCCAGAAAGAATTTATATTTTAAGAAGTCTCGAATTTTTTCGAGACTTTTGTTTAGTCTTTAACTCCTAGATCTTTAAGCTCGATTGCATTTGATATGTCAAAATCGGCAATTTTTATTCGGCGTAGTTTGGAGCAAAAAGCACCGCATCCAAGCTTCTCGCCCAAATCTTCGGCGAGTGAACGAATATAAGTCCCGCTCGAAACATGAGTTCGGATTTTGAGAATAGGAAAGTTATAATCTAAGATCTCAAAACTGAAAATTTCAACTGTCCGCTTAGGGATTTTGAAGTTTGCGCCTTTTCGCGCTAAGTCATAGGCTCGCTGGCCATCAATTTTTATAGCGCTAAAAGCAGGAGGTGCTTGCTCGATCTTGCCTAAAAAATTTCTGTTAATTTCATTTTGGATTTGTTCTAGTGTAGGAATTTTAAAATTATTAAAATCAGATATTTCACCTTCTGGATCACCGGTGTTTGAAATTTGCCCAAGGGTAAATTCAGCTTCGTAAACTTTGTCTAGCTTAGTTAAACTCATTGCATTTTTGGTTTGTTTGCCGTAAAGTAAAACCAATAAGCCTGTTGCAAAAGGGTCTAGTGTACCAGTGTGTCCAACCTTAATTTTTTTCTTATTGAGCTTTTGTTTAAGCACACGCCGAACTCGCGCTACTACGCCAAAGCTAGTAATTCCAGCGGGCTTATCAATTAAGATTCGCCCACTTTCTGCTGGATTTTCGAAATCAAAATCTGTATTTTTAAGGCTCATTACATTCCTGGAATTTTGAATTGCGATGGATCTTGGTAGATTTGCTCAGTCATAATGTTGTTAGCGCTAGCCGAAACGCCCTGTCCAGCTGGGATTTGTTGTGGAGTTTGTGCGGCAGAAATTACAGCTTGAGCGTCGGCTTCATAAGGATCTGGTGTAGGTTGGCTAGGGCTTGGAGCTGAATTACTCAAAATTGGTGCTGGTGCAGGAATTTCACCAAAATTCATATTCGAGAAGTCGGGCACTGGAGGAAGTTCTGGAGGCATTGGCATAGCGCTAAAATCAGGTGCTGGTGGCATTGCAACTTGATCAGCTGGTGTATCTGGATAATTTTGAGGGGCGAAATTTTGAGTGTCTGATGTGGCCGCCGGCGGCGTAATTGTTTTTTGATGATAATAAGCATTATTCTCGGTAGAAAGTTCGCTCGGCTCCGGCTGAGAGCCATTTAGGATTGGCTGATTGATTGGATCTGATTCTAAAATACGGCGGGCTTGCTCAGGCTGATAATATTCATCATTGTTATAATCTTGAGCACCAAATTTTGGCTGAACTGGTGTTTGATCTTGACTTGGTCCTGAAAAATCAGGCGCGGATTGAGGTAATTCTGTATTTTCTCCGCTTTGAGCTGAAGAAATTTCGGTTTGTTGCGCTGGCACAAAAGTTTGGGTTTCAACAGGTTGTTCGGCAATAAACGCTGAGTCATGGCTAAAGTTACTATTTTCTGGAGAAATTTCGGGCGCATAATTTTCGACTGGTGCAGTTACGGTCGGAGCTACTTCTGGCTGGTTTTCGATATAATTTTTTGCTGGACTTTCTTCGAAATTGGCTTGAGGTTGGTCGTTATTAGCGCTTTCGGTAGTCTCGATTGGCGTCTCAGGATCTCTAGCAGCTGGAAAATCTACAGCTAAGTTGGCGATTTTAGCAAGTTCAGGATCTACTTCTTCTGCTTGGGTTTGCTCTGAGTTATCCGATAAGGCGGCTGACATTTTAGCTAAAGAATCTTCTAGCTCATTATCGGCGGTATTTTCTTCTTGGCGCTCAATAGTGAGAACGCTCGTGTCTTTTTTCTTGTTTGGCTTTGATTCGGTTTTTTTCGATACATTTTCTACTTCTCTATTTGGCTTTTCAAAATTTTTAGCTTGATTTTCGATTTCTTCGCGGAGATTAATTTCGGCTGCGCGGTCCTCAGCTTCTTTTAGCTTAGACACGATTAACTGTTGATCGGCACCAGCAAGAATTAATTTTGAAGCTAAATTCATTACTTTAGCATTAGCTTTTTCGTTCGAAAAGCGCTCCGTTTCAGCAACAATTCCGGTTAAAATAGCTGTCGAGACAGACTTGGTTAAAGATTTTTTACCGATAGAATCAGAATCGATTAATTCGAATGCCATTTCAGAAAGACTAGACGCTTCATTACTATGCCAGTTTAGATCACTCAAATCGCTTGAAATTTCACCTGTCGTCAAAACGCCCACTGACGCGTCGTGAAAAATTTTACCATGAGCTGTAAGCGCTCCATCTAGATGATCTTGGCTAGTTACTCCTAGGGCCAATACAAAATCAACGTTAAAGTCGCCCTGCTCAAATTCAAGGTCTTGTTTGGTTAAAGTTGTTTTATATGGGGTGATGAAAATTTTAACATAATCACCAACTAGTTTATAGCGTAGGTGATCAGCCTTATCTTTATTCAAAGCAATAATAAAATCACGTAATGAGTCAACGGAATTTTCGAAAGTTTTATTAGGGTTTAAAAATTCCAGTGCATCTGGCATTTTACCGCTAGCAACCGCTGTGGCATGCTTACCTGTTTTATTGATTGCGAGAGTTAGAGCTAGCGCTGCAGAAAGTTCATCAACGCTAGGATTATTGCTAACAGTAATCAGAATATTGTCTGACTCTTTGAGCTTAGCGATAATCTGCTCTCGGGCGTTATTTTTTTGCATTTTAATCTGATCCTATGTTTATTTTTATTAATTCTGAATTGATTTTAGCATAATCAAGATAAAATGTCAAGCTGATTTGAATAAAAGTTTTGACTTTTTTCATTAAATACTGTATAATCGATTTTGAATTGTAAATAATAACCTAAAATGAGGAACTAAATGCCAATTATTAAATCTGCTGTAAAGCGAATGCGCCAAACTGCGAAACGACGAGAACGCAATGTCGGTATTAAAAAAGATATTAAAACTGCGGTAAAAGCTTTTGTAGCTGAACCAAACGCAGCCAACCTTTCAAAAGCCCATAGTGAACTAGATAAAGCTGTTAAAAAAGGTCTAATCAAGAAAAATACTGCTGCCCGACGTAAATCTGCTCTATCAGCCGCAGTAAAAAAAGCTGGCGTCAAACTTGAAGCGAAATCAGCTCCAGCCAAAAAAGCTCCAGCTAAGAAACCAGCTGTTAAGAAAACTACCAAAAAAGCTGAAAAATAGTTTTGAAAATAAAATCCGCCTTCTAGCTACGATGAGCGGATTTTTATTGCATAAAATTTAGAATCGATAGTTCTTGGTTATATCCTTAAGGAATGGTATAACGCTCGAAAAATAAGCTAGGGTCGCTATTGCTACATTTATGATAAAAATGATAAGCGCAATTTGAGCGATAGTTTTAGCTTTAGACCTAGCGCCAGTTTCCAGCTCAAACTGGTTTCCGGCTTTAATTGCTTTATAAGCGAAAAATCCCGCCAGCAACACTAACGGCTGTAAAAATATCCCTAATACCGCACAGATAATTGCAATTTGGGCTGATGATAAGTCTTCGTTGGCGATTTTTGCTGCTCGTTCTGCTTTGAAATTTTCTTCTATTCGGCGATTATGGCGATCTTCATCGGAAAGAATTTCGGCTCGGTCATAAGAATTGTTATTATTTTTAACTTCAGGATAAATATCACTAGGGTCAAATTGTTTATGGTTGTCCATAAGATTAGTATAGCAATAGTTAGGCAAAAAATGAAGTTAAAATATAGTTTTGCGAAACATGTTTCAAATTGAAAATAATCGTTAAAAGTGTTAGAATCAGTATATGAAAATTTTGGGAATTGAGAGTACGTGTGATGAAACTGCGGCTGCAGTGGTAGAGCTTCAAGCTGGGGAAGTTTCACGCGTGAGCAATAACCATGTGAAATTACTTTCAAGCGTAGTTCATTCGCAGATTGATATCCATGCTCAATTTGGAGGTGTAATTCCTGAGATAGCGGCGCGATCGCACATCGAATATATAAATCCAGTTA
>ERZ773065.45-NODE-45-length-83481-cov-31.021168_pt1 | contig 83481 bp, 80 predicted proteins | sample MGYA00580623_ERZ773065 | MGnify/ENA primary metagenome ERZ773065 (study PRJEB29015, sample SAMEA2738017) | human oral metagenome | biome: human oral; feature: human-associated habitat; material: dental | place: China | collected 2047 ... | reverse complement strand
CATAGTTATTAATACCTGCACCATTGCCGATAGCTACATCACCCGTAGCCGCACTGGCACCGTTCGAATAAGAAATGCTGGCCCCTTTGCCAACAGCCACATTTTCTGCTTTTGGTGCATTACTACCTGTACCAATAGCCACACCACTACCGGAACCCGGGTTATTATCCGGTGCCGCATAGGCAATGCAAAGACTCGACATTAATACACCGTTAATCAACAGTGTTAATAAACGTTTCCGTTTGTTCATTTTACCAATCTCCATTTCACAAATTATACACAAAATGAATTATATGCCAAAAAATTCATTTTATCCTTATATTTTATTATACTACTTTGATTTGATTTGTGAAATCATGAATTTAATATTAAGTTCCGACTTTTTAGATCTTCCTTATACTTATTTTTTAATAATAATCTGTAATATCTCCTAACAATACAAAATTCACTATAGAATTTTATTCCTTAATAGCATACAAATTTTACAAGACTGTTAAACAAAATAAAAAGCGGATAGTACATCACAAAGGATAACTATCCGCTTACATACTAAATTTATTCTATAACGGATTCACTTATGATTTCCATACTAGAATATTTAACTATCATTTATTATTTAATTTTTGTAATGACCATAACCGCCCATCACTTGTACTCGATTATTTAAATCAAATTGCATGGGGTGTAATGCAGCTAATGCCGCAGCACGAGCATCGCCCTTATTGGTTTCTTTACCCAATGCACTATTTTGTTATTAAGATTATCGATTTGTTAGTTTACACCATAGATATTACTCTCAAAATAGTATTACACGCGAGACATCGTTCTTGATGCACCATACATTTCGGCCACCACGTACGGGTTGCCACAGGTACTCATTTTAGCGAGTATCCGTCTCGTATAATCGAGGTGTTCTAATAAAGCATCGCGTAATTTGCGTTGCACGTGGTCAGGGGAATGGAATACGAGTATAGGATCAAAATCTCCTAAGATGATATAGGTCGTATGCGGTTCGGGTCCTGGCTCAATATGGTATTGGAATGGAATGATTACATTGAATAAACCATACACCACATCACGCCCAATTGGTTTCCGCGATTTTAGACTCGCAAATGTCATGTTCGGCCCCAATGTCCTTGGATCCGTATACATCGGCTTTGACCGCCTCGACGATTGTATGCCGTTTGTTAGCACCCCTTCGTGGTGCGCTACTTCTCGCAATACCATTTTCAGTGGTTTATGGATGATTTCACACCGACCATCTACATAATAACAGGCGGTACAATCACCACCGTCAATATAGGTAGGGATTAAGCAACATATATGGTGATCCACATCGCCATATACAGCATTAGGGTTACAAGAAATAGATTCGTTATTACTTACATTTTGATACGTTGTATTGTGCATCATCATGACCTCTTCTTTTGTTAAAGGAGTAATAATAGCAAGGAATTCCTCTTGTAAAAATTGATTCATAACACATGTTATATAAAGATGCTTTAGCAGCACTTATGAGTTAATTGTATACCTATAATTACAAACTGTAAATATATAAATCAAAAATTTATATCAGATCAGCAATTTTACTTATAACTATACATGTTCTGCATATCCTGAATATCGAATTCTTTATTATCCGCTACCATCATATAGTATCGTAACTGGTCGATAGCCTTTTGATGGCGCTGTTGTACGGCTTGACGAGACTGGCATGTTTCACTGCCTATATCGACACAGGTCTTGCCATCACGATAGAGGGCATACAATAGCTGTTGTTGCTGCCGTGGCAATTTTCTGAAAGCGGCCCACAGACGATTGCGCAGTTCGTCTTCTGTCAGCATTCCAATAATGTCGTGTTCGATATCTACATCATCGGGGAACTGATCCATGGCGGGTTCTGATACATCGTCGCCAGTACATAGGGGCAAAGTTAACTCATGGCGCCATTGCCGCGTCGATTGTTTGTAAAAATTGAAATACCCATAGCGAATGGCGGCTTTCACATAACCAGAAAAAGGTACCTTACCTGATGTGTGAAAGCTATAGATGGATTCGATAAAGATAATCCACAGAAATGATTCCACGTCATCGGTTAGCATAGCCGTACTCGAGCGGTTCGCATAGCTCATGATGAGTGGTCGATAGCGCCGGCATAGCTCGACTTGTGCCGCATCGATGGTCAGTTCCTCGATAGGCCACACGGCTCGTTCCGTACTGAGCACCGATACACGGCGCTCTTGGCAAACGCGCACTAAACTAAGATCTGTCACGGCTTGTAATACCTTTTGGGGACATACCACATGTTTCACGTTCATATTTGATCCTTTCTGCCTAGGCTTACTTGGAATATACACCCAAATGAGTATTTAGACAAATGAGAAATTCCGCCATAAATGCATACATTTACAGCGGAATTAACGTTGTTACATATGTATTTGTGAATTATTACAGACCAATTTCAGAAAAGTACCCCAATTTAGATGAATGTTACCTACGTACCGCTTCATCGAGGCGCACCTCAGAAATTGTTCCATTTGCTACGGCCTGCATCGTCGTTTTGACAAAATAAAACTGCAACCTAGTCGTATATACTGGAACTAATACATTCTCAGTATGTAGGACTAAATTGCAGTTTTAAATTATTTATGAGTTCGATTGACCCCTGTTTCATCATATTCAGATGTAGAACCTGTTGTTTGTTGAGGTGCTTTATGAAGTGTCATCATCGTTTTAGCTGCCACCTTTTTTACAGGGCCCGTTGGTAACACAATTGGAATTTGAGTGTTTACTTTCACAGGACCATTGGCAGGTACAGGTGTTTGAACTGGCATCGACAAAGCCTTAACGATAGTTGGTTGCGGTGCCGTTGGCGCTGCTGTTTGAGTCGCCATCGATTGTGCCGCTGTTTGCTGTGCCACCACTGGTTTTGGTGCTTGTTTAAGCGCATTCGGTTGTTGACGTGCCACACGAGCCGACGCCAAAATCCCTGGATTGCGATATAATAACTGACCACCTTCAGTAGACAATTTTTGATCATAATAATATACATCAGCATTATAATACTCACTGCCACTGGCCACATCATAACGCAAGCCAATCATGGTATACACCGTGAAATGTAGCAGCCCATCCGGTTTGCTGCGGTCAATCGAATCACGGTCCACATACCAGTTATTGCCATTATAGGTGAAAGCATAAATATCTTGCCGAGCATCAGCATTAGGTATAACAGATATAAACAGCGCTGCTATAAACATAGCCACTGCGCATATACGTTGAAACATGAGGCCTCCTCAATAATGATTGTATACGATTTAACAACTTATTATACCACATTTTCTGAGATTGCGTTCCCATGATATGCCTCGATACATTTAATCTTAGGCTTTAAATATAACACCATTATGCTCTAGTTGTTCCACCGTTTTTTTACCAATGCCCGGTAGCATCAATACTTCTTGTTTAGTAACTGTTTTAAAATCATCTACTGTGTATAGGCCGGCTTGTGAAAGCGTAATTTGTGCACCGAACCGTATATTGTCATATACCGGATTTCCACGCAAAGCCCCACCTTTAGCAACCTCTACGGGGCTCATATGAGCAGACTCGCGTTTTCCTATATAACTATCATTAGAGTACCGATTTATAACAGTTCGACCGGTAACATGTTCATACGCATCATATAGCGCCTGCCATAATGGGCTTTCAAAATCCACCAATTGAGTTGGTAAAAATGAGATAGCAGTATATAAGCTTATTAATTCTCGTGGATCAGAATCTATGTCGCTCACTTGGTCCACCATATACATAATGGCCTCTAAATGGTCTTCTACAAAATCGTTCCACCGCGTTGCATCTTGTAATAACCAATCAATATCTTCATATTCATCAACAAGATCTGCTAATACATCATGGGCAACCTTGCTTTCACCACACTGCAAAGCCAATACAATATACAGCATATGCATAGGCAACATGATATCCGGCGTCTGATTAAATGCATTTTGTATATCATCACAACATGCGAGATAGCGCTGATACACCTTGCGACCACGATCCCAATTGGCAGCGCCACAACAAGCAACCATCATGTACACAAGGAATCCTGAATGGTCTTGCTTGTCCCCGTGAAAGACAGGCGTAAAGCATGCAATCGCATCATTATACATATTGTATTCTAAATATATCATCCCCATATCGATGAGGCAGCGCATATAAGGACGTGCCTCTATTATATGCCAATCCATTTTCTTAGGTTTTTTCAACGATTCTATTAGCTGTTGTAGCTGATGAAGTTGAAAGCTTGGATGCAACTCAAGAGCTATAAGTTCCCGTTTAGCATCTACTTCGTCAGGACATAACGCAAGAATCTGATTGTAGAATTTCTTTGATTCCTCAGTCGTATCAGCCTCTTCAGCAGCCTCGTATAAATCACGTAGTTTCATTTCTATCGTATCATTAAAATCACCACGATTATATTGAGTCATAAATGCTTCTATCAAATCCTCAATAGATTTGAATTCAGCCTCATGTTCAGATAGAAATTGTTTCTGTAAACGCAATAGTAACTCACTTTGAAAGCGAAACATAGAGTATCTCCTTATACATATGAACGTAAAAATACTACTTATCTGTAATATATCACGAGGAGATATATTAATTCTAGAGAGACTATATCAGGCTATCTTACTAATTACTACAAGCGTGTTCTAATGTAAAATCCCCTTAATAGGTACCGAGATACTCATCAAGGGGATTGTTTTAGTTATGAACGATACCAATCATCACATTAGAATTGATAGTTAAGGTCAACACGATAGTATTCAGGTTGTTTTTCGTTATTCCCAAATCGTTTGTTTGTTTTGTTTTTAAAGCCATAGTATGCAGTCAAGCCCACATTGTCTTGCAATGCATAATCGGCAGTCAATAACCAACCTTTATATCCTTGGTAATGTTCTTCATCAAAATAAATATCCCATGTGGAGGATATTGGCGCCATATGCTGACCAAAGTTGAAGTATTGAGCTTTTACATCCCAAGTACCCCGTTTAGCTTGGTCATAATCACCATATCCAATACCTGCGGTCCATGCAGAACCTTTTGGCACACTGGTAGCTTTCACCCATTCACCGCCAATCCAAACTTTATTAAAGTTCAAGTCTGTGCTTAGGCCATATACATTTTTAACATCCAATTCATTACGTTTTGTTTTATTTGCCCTCGCATAGAAAGCACCGAGGTTAACGTGTTTATTCAAGTCGGATTTAAGGCCAAGATATGTAACCGTATTATTGTTTTCTTTACTTATACCTGCTGCTGTCCCTTCAATAAAATAACCATACGCCGCTTGGAATTCAACCTTGTCATTCACGGCATTGAATTGGATTCCGTCAAAGCCATCATCATAAATTAAACCATTACCGATCATTTGGTTCAAACGACCTGCTTTTACAGATACATGTTCACCAAATTTGTGGTCTACATAGACACGGTCAAATTTTACATTGTTTTCATTTACCTTAATTTCGGAATTACCCAACTCAAAATCACCGGTCGTGAAACGGACAACGGCTTCCGTGCGGTCATTAACCTTAGCATTAAATTGTAAGCGTGCACGAGCGTCAAATTTAGACTCTTTTTTATAGCTGTTATCATAATCGGTTGTTCTAAAGAAAAAATAATTTTTCTTTTTCGTGTGAGAATAACGAAGACGCATATCGCCAGTTACTTTCACATTACCAACGCGGTCTTCCAAACGACCAACACGAACGCCCAAGTTGTTCAATTCGTTGGAGAATTCATCAGCCAAACGGTTAATCATAGCTTGTTGTTCAGCATTAGCACGGTCTTGGTTAGCCATTGCTTTCGCAATCATTTGAGCCATTTCGTAACGAGTGATATCGTTTTGGCCTTTGAAAGTGCCATCTGGATAACCATTAACGATACCAGCTGCTGCCAATTGGGATACAGCTTGGTATGCCCAAGAATCAGGAGTTACATCGGAGAATGGGTTAGCTGCGAATGCCGTAGTTACACCCAAAACTGCTGTTGCTGCAAAGATTGCTGCGAATTGTTTTTTCATAATACAATACCTCTTCTTTACACTACAAACAATTACTATACGATCTTGTAAAGCAATACGCTTATCCCTATGTGTCCATGTTTCCATACAAATAATACGTATACCTTTACAAGATATACGTTATCATATAGAGTTTAAATATTATTTAAATATTCATGAAATTTTCATTCATTTAAAGCTGCCCCCATCCATACCTACATATTCAAATTGAAATAATAATCTAGATTCTGAATTTTGAAATAGGTATTACCTTCTCCATTGGCAAAAGAATCAACAGGTAAAGCCTCTAACTCAGAAGATGTGCCATGAACAATAATAGCTCTAAGTAGTTGGAAAGCTCTAATCACATTAGATTTTCCAGATGCATTACCGCCAAAAATAAATAATGATTTAACAACATCTATATCTCTGGATGTCGCACAACCCATGAAGTCAACTCAACATAAGCTTGTTTTATCTCTTCAAAATCATGACGTTCTATATGTGTTATAGGTGAATCTTGCTGTTTAGAATCTCTCCAGTTAATATCCTGTGCTGTATAGTTACCATAAAAACCGATTTCAGATTGTGTCATCCAATGGTACGGAGTTACAATGTGTTCTTGAGGTTCAAATAAGGAAGGCATTAAAGAATAATATTCAAAATCTTTTGGTGCTATAAGTTCAAAAATAGTAGGCATAATTTGCATATGATCACCAATACTATTTTTATTAATCCAGTTAGCATCAATACCCTTATGATACATGGCAAAATATGTACAAAATGATTCTCTAATAGTTTGCTTTCTATATGAAAGCAGAGAATCCGCAATGCCACAGGAATGATCACCTGTGACTATGATAAAACTATCTTCAAAATGTTCTTTCATATCATCAACGAAACGAAATAATGCCTGTTCTGCATACCAATAAGTACCCAAAGCTGCTACTTTGCTCTTATTATCTCTCACCACTCTAGGAATATTGCCAAAAATCGTATCTGCATCCCATCCATATCGTTCAATAGGAATTGTGCTTGGTGAGTGATTAGATGTTGTATAAATAAAATGCATAGTTGGCTCATCATCAGCTGCCAATATGCGTTTTTTTACCTCATCTAAAAATAAATGGTCATACACACCTAGCCATGTAGCAGGCGCATCTTCACCACAAATATCTGGACCACCAATACATTCATCAAAGCCCATTGATGGAGCAAATAAACCTAAACTAGCCCAAGAAATATTACCTCCATACCAAAGTTTAGTTTTATAACCCAACTTCTTAATTTGTTCTGGCAGAGAAGTAATTATAGTATGTTCCCAAAATTGTGTTTTCTCATTAATTTCTAAATTAGAATCATAAATCCCTGAAATGAGACTTGTAATAGCCGGTTGAGAAATCATACCTGCAGGCAAAAAATTCTCCATAGAAATAGTATTCTTTTGTGCTTTAAACTGCTTTCCTGCATCGGCAATATGATATTCTGAATAAATATCGTCCGTCACAGATTGTGTAAGACTTTCACCAACAAGAATAAAAATATGCTTAGGCTTGGGAATTCGCGGACCTTCAGCTTTTTTTTGTAAAAACTCTAATGGATTTACTCCTATCTTTACGTCTTTAAATTCTGGAATAATACGTAAATTTTTAATAGCTGTATCATCATCATGATTCAAAACTTCATTAACATTATGTTTATACACTAATTCTAATGCAATCAAATCATCAATAACGGCTTTAGCCAAAAATATATCATTTTTAATAATCGCTGGTACAAAATCCCACTCCGGTTTATTACGATGATTCAATGTACCACCATAACGTAACCAATAGAAAACCACTACCGTAAGAATAACTGATATAATTGTTCCTACTACTTGTCCTACAAATGGAAATGTAGGTATCAACAATACCGGTGTTAATAAAGTTGCATAAATTCCTAATGCTGTAATTACTGCAAAAGGAATAAAACCAAGTAATATCCATAATCCATGATTTTCATTAAAAAATATATCTAATAGATTCTTTTTATCAGCATTACCACCCAACCGAACTAATTCATTATATGTATCTTTAAAGTGATAATAATATATCAGCTTTCCCATAAATGCAGCATATAGTACCATTAAATACAATGTTAAAAGTATGGTTCTTACAATATCACCTACCGCGAAATAAGAGGATATAAATGCACCCGGTAAAGAGATAGCTAAAAAGGAAACTAATAATACATAAGCATGAAAATCGAGTCCCCACCAAAATCCATAAGTAAAAGTTTTAACTAGTTTTTTCTTATCCACATTCCAATGATATGAGGGTCCATATAGTTTAATAAAAATAAATCGAAAGATAGCACTGATTATAGGTGCCCATATAAAGATTTTTAAATCCTGTTGTAATCCTATTAGTAGTGACTCAAGCATATTTCACCTCTGATGATAGTTATCATTATATATAATCTACTGAAAACGTAAATATTTTATCCATACATCTTAGTATACCAAAATTATAAATAAATTATAAATTATAAGTTATATATAGATGTTTATTATTATGCATTTAAAGATATAATATTGAGAAAAAATAGGGACTGCACATTATGTTGTAGTCCCTATTAACTATATAAAATATTAAACTATTAATCAAATTTACCATTTGTATTATTTTTTAAAAATGATTCATCAAAATTAATAGCATCATCTATGGTGTCAAATTCCAAGATACTACGGCTATCAAACTCTTTGATACCAAGCTTTAACGTATCCAAATGCTTCATATATAGATATTCCCAAACATGGTGGTTGTATTCATCTATACCTTCTACATCTAGAATAACTTGCTTAAACTTTTCACTAAATTGTCGGTCAAAATAAACAAAGCCTAACATGATATGACCGCTAGGTGCTCCTATAATCACATCATTTATAACCCCTAATTCATCGGTTGTTACAACCCATTCATCTGAATTATTTTCTACATATATAGTAGAGTAAAAACCTCGATACTCATAGGTATTGAATAAGTTTTCTGGGTAGTAATTATCTACAGAGCAAATATAAGTGTTATCTAGTTGATCTAGAACCAATCGTAATGATGACACATTATCTTGCGTATCATAGTGGTCATTCACAACAATTTTCACATCATACTTGTCTGTTAAGTAAAAGAACATTTCTTTTTTATAGCCCACCACAAGCGTAATGTCATTTATACCAACAGCCTGTAATTGTTTAATTTGTCGCTCTACAAGGACTTCACCCTTAACGATACTAAGTCCCTTTGGACAATAGTCACTAATAGGTTTAAATCGCTTCGATTTACCGGCTGCCAATATAATCGCATTGGTCACTTTATGTTGTTGGATGCAATCATACTGCTCATGATTTATATACTCATTAAATTCATTTCTCGAAATCATATGCTGAAATCAACCCACTCACTACGATACCAACACCTAATATGATTTGATGTAAGGTTAAAGTAATATCAAAGAAGAAATAAGAGAATAACGCCGAAAATGCTGTATAACTGATATTTAAAGCCATTGCTCTACTAGGCCCAATGGTCGCCAAAGCTCTATAATAACAGTAATACGATACCGAACCAAATATAGCTGCCAGTCCCACATAAGTAAAACTAGAATCAAAAGCTATACTTTCACCATTATTCATAAACATAAAATATAAAACAAAAAGCATTCCATAGGTAATCATGGATAAATTTTGCCTAATACAGATAGCACTTAGATTAGATATTTCACCAGATTTCATACCATACGAGCACAAAACAGCCTCACTACCCCAGGCACAAGCACATATCAAAGCAAAGACTATCCCTAATACACTACTAGTTGTTTGATTTTCATCAACAAAACCTATAGCAATAATAAAGGCAATCGCTACAAATAGAGCAATAACCTGATAAGGTTTTCTTTTTTCTTTCAAGAATATGTAAGCAAAGAAAAGTCCTACAGCAGGATAGATGGAGCTAATAATAGCAGTCAATGAAGGTCCAAGATATTGAACAGCCATAATATAAGAGCACATACCTATGGGACCACCTAAAAATGATCCAAACCATATATACTTAGATTTTGCTTTCTTAATATCCTTAATTACAGGTCTAACTTGCCCAGTTACAACAATAGAAGTATTAATTAAAAAGGCACTAACCGTATCATGAATACAGGTTATAAATAAAGGAGCTAATAATGGAATTATAAAATATATGGTGTAATTTGAAAAGTAATAGCCCAATAAACTGGTATCAGCCCCCCAAAATATACCTGAGAAAAGAGCATTAACCATGATGATTTACCAATTCACCAAATTCTGATACATTTCGTGCCTCATCGAATACAATTTGATAGAACATTTTTGCATAGTTATACTGTTGCTTAGCATACGTACTATTTAATAGATTTTGATCTTGTTTTGCTTCGCACCAATTACTCCAAAGTAAGCCAACCATAGCAATATAGGAGTAAATCTTATATCGCTTTAATGTCGTTACTTGATGTTCAAAGTATATATCTATAATTCGATCAATCTCTTGTCTGTCAAACAAGGAGTAGACGATAAACATAGCTAAATCTAAGTCTGGATCTTGCATGGCAGCATATTCAAAATCTATGAGATATACATCTTGATTTTCTGTAACTAAAAAATTGTCACAAACCGCATCAATATGGCACAAGGTCCACTCCTTTACCAAGTTTTCAATAATAGGCTCTAAAGACTCTATATTCTTTTTAGTTTCTCCATAGTCCTCGTATATACTTGCATTTGGCATTAACGATTCATAGTAATTGATATGCTCAAATACATCAAAACAATGCTCTACGCGATGTGATTGATTGTGAAAGTCTCTCAATCTCTTTAGACACGCACTGATTTCATTCCAATCTTTTGGATTAACCGTATGAGAATTTTCTATAAATTTTGAAATCTTATAGCCCGACTCTCCATCAATATAGACAACAGGTTCTACAAACTCTTCATTTTTTATAGCTTGGTATACATCATATTCTTGATATCTATTGATTATTCTTTCTGTATTAACCCCTGGAACCCTTATAATATACCGTTCATTATTAATACTAAATATAAATGAATCATTCGTCATCCCTTGTTTCAAAGGACTAAACTCTATGTCATTATCTTGTATATTAAAAACTAATTTAATAATATCGAGTTTTTTCACTATATATAACTCCCTATTTTAAGTATTAACCTACTAGAAATTACATAGTTAATAGGTAATATTAGAAAATTATAACCAATATCACAGCTATTATACTTATATCTTTTAATATCATCATCTAAAATCCCAAAAACCAGTATGATCATTTGAGTAAATTGGGTGATATAAAGTTAACCATTCTGTATGAACAATAAATAAAACTGTATCAGGCTCGTATTTATCAATATAAGTTTGTAAACTACCATTGAATAAGCGTAAGTCAATAATATCCATCTTATCAACCCCTGTTGATAAGAAAAATGTCATAGGGTTTGCATATGAGTTCTTTATAACTAATAAACGCTTGCCGTCATTTACATTATTGTTCTTAACATGAATTAGTGCTTTATCTCCATAATTATATGCTGAATAAGGATTTGAATTATAATAATCAATCCGTTCTAACTGCTTCATATCATACAAAATAGATAGGTCACCAGTAATGTTTACCTTCTCTTCTGGTACTTCATAATGAATATTAGAATAAAATTTAGGCTGATATATAGAAAAATCTTCTGGCATCGCCTCAGCTAATATTGCTTTTCTACCTAAACTACCTAAAAAAAACTTTATCATATTGGACTCTATCATATAGATTGGGATTCAATAGTTCTAGGTTAATATGATAGCCATATTGTTGATTTAGATGCTCCCCTACTTTATTGACAGCATGCATTCCCGTTATAGGTTTCCAATGATGATCTGTCTTGTAAAACATATCTCGATAAGAAGAATCAGAGGATTCATCTATAAAATCTCGATAGTCAATATAGTCAACATTATTATCCTTTAAAGTTGATAAAAAATCATCAGCATTCTGATTGGAAAAGTCTAATATACCAGAAATACGATTATCACCATTTCTAAATTTACCTGGTGCCATAAATAATAAGAATCTAATATTCTTTTCTTTCAAAACATTATTAAGTTCAACTACTGTTAAAGCCTGTTTCGTTACATTTTGCTTTTCTTGAAAGTTAACCCAATAATTATCCTGTAAATTTACTAGTTCTAGCTGAGGACCTCTAATATAAATTTTCCAGTCAATAAAGTTCTTAAACTCTTTAGACATCGCAACCCATCTATAATACTCCCATAAAGTTTCATTAAATGAGTTATATGTCTTGTTTTGAGCATTATTTTTGACAAAATTAGTACTTTTACCGTCAACATTAATAGGATTATCTAATGTAAAGGGATATTCTTTTGACCAATCAATTTTCTCAGATTTATCTTTATTTTTTACTTTAACTTGCTGTAATTCCTCATTGTCATATAGAACCATTTGCGTAAACAAATTATTCATATGAAGCTTTTGTACCAATACATTAGTTGTAATGCTCCTAATCACAAAGGTTATAAAAAATAAGATCAGCACTGCTATACAAAATAACATCGCCTTACTGATATACTTATTCTGCATAACGATTCCCATAAAAATTAAAATAAATAAATGGATGATACGAAGATCCAATAACCAATACTATTGTTACTAAAAATAAGAATATAGCTGTAAGTGACTCTACCCACAAAAAGTTCTTTTGAGAAAAAACATTTTTACTCAACCATACATATATAGGTGTAGATAATAGAACGCCTAATAATAAAATTACACGACTGTTATACAAGTAATAGCAAAAGATATTATCTATAAAGCCATCACTGCCATAGCCAAACATCATCCCCATATAATTCACTGCAACGTCAATAGATTCAGATTGGAATAAAACCCAGCCTAAAATCACCCAAAATAATGTATATACATGGGAGAATATACCAAAATACTTATTAATATCTACATAATGTTCAAAGACAAGCAAGAGAAAATACATCATTCCCCATACCCAAAATGTATAATTAGCTCCATGCCAAATGCCAGTCAAACTCCAAACTATTAATAAATTTACTATCCATCTAGCCGTAGATACACGATTACCTTCGAGTGGAATATATACATAGTCTCTAAACCAAGAGCCTAAAGATATGTGCCATCGTCGCCAAAACTCGGTTATACTTTTAGAAATATAAGGATAATTAAAGTTTTCAGTAAATTTAAATCCAAATATTCGTCCTAAACCAATGGCCATATCTGAGTAGCCAGAAAAATCAAAGTAAATCTGTAATGTATATGCAATAGCACCTAACCATGCAGTGCCTACAGAAACAGGCATTCCTGCATTAAAAATATTATCTGCTACTTGTACAATATAGTCTGCAATAACAACTTTTTTAGCTAAGCCATAAATAAATTGCAGCATCCCTTCAGATATATTACTTAAGGATTCTCTTCAATTTAAGATTTGATGTTCAAGTAAATCGTATCGAATAATAGGCCCTGCTACTAGCTGAGGAAACATATAGATATATAAGGCCACGTTTATTAGTGATTTTTGTGCACTAACCTTTTTACTATATACATCAAATAAATAGGATAAAATTTGAAATGTAAAAAAAGAAATTCCTAGAGGTAATATAATATTACTAATCTGAATGTGACTACCAAATATGCTATTAATTTGGATTACAGTAAAGACTAGGTATTTGAAGATAAACAAAACCAATATATGGATAGTAACAGCAGCTATTAGTATCCATTTTCGCAAATTTGCAAATTTTACTTTTCAATTTGTAATGCTGCATACCAACCTATAATGATGGATAGTAGCAAAAGAAAAATAAACTTAGGTTCACCAACCGCATAAAAAATCAAGCTTACCAATAACAAAAAATTTATTTCCAATAGCAAGAGTTTTAAACCACGGATTATAGTAGATTAGTAATACTAAAGGCAAAAATAAAAATAAAAATATTGTTGATGAAAAAACCACAATAGCCCCCAAACCGACAGTTTATTCTGACTTTACTAAGGATATAAGATGGCAGAATATATTTAAAATTTAATAATCAAGATGATTTATATCGTTTTATGAATTTATCAATATTACCCCAATATTGCATATTTTCAAAAATTTTATCATCATTCCATTCCCACCATTTCATGGATAGCAAATCTTCTACTACAGAATCAGAAAATCGTTGTTTTATAACGCGATTACCACCTACAACAACTGTGTACGGTGCTATATCCTTAGTAATTACACTGCCAGCCCCTATAACAGCACCATCACCGATTGTTACACCACTTCTAATAATACTATGAGCGCCAATCCATACATCATTGCCAATTCTAATGCTTCTATCGGCATCAGGCATATCCTTCTTATAGTCAAGAAAAATGCCATAAGTACTTACATAGTTAAGGTTATGTCCATTTTGAACAAGACGCTGATCTATACCAATGGAACAAAAGCTACCTATGGAATGCATTTCTCGTTCTTTGAAGGAGCGATACCCATATGTATATTTACCTATGGGTATACCGATATATTTATGAAACCAATATCTAGCTAAATTATCACTCCACCCATACTTTTTTCGTGAATGTTTATATAACCATTCAGGTGGATTACTGGTTCCTCTAATTTTTCGTATACCTTCTAAATAGAGTTTTTCCTATTCTGTAATCCCATATTTATCTATTAAATCACTCATAATTCCCTATTTATGCATTAACAAACGCAATAACCTTATTCGCAATCATCTTCACATCATCTTTTGTTAAGTGCATATGAAGTGGCATTGTAATAATTCTATTAGACATTCTATGAGCATTAGGACATTTACCATTATCATAAGAATACATTTCATACTCTGTATTATCACGATAATGAACACCAGGATAGATATCATTTTCTTGTAAATATTCAAGTAATCCATCTCGATTATCTATAGCAATCTCATAGATGTGATAAGAACATTCATCAGCATGTGGTGCACCAATAATTTGGACTTTAGGCTCATTATTAAACATTTCATCATAACATCTAGCTAATTCACGGCGATATTCATTTGTTTCATCCAAATACTTAAGTTCCACTAATCCAATAGCCGCCATAATCGAATTGCCATGATCTTTATAACCAAGGTACTCTACATCATATTTCCATTTATAAGAACCCTTTGTACCACTATTACGAGCATACGTATCCTTATTAATACCTAACCATGTCAATTTACGACAAATTTCATCATATTTTTTATTATGGAAACAAATCATACCACTATCAGCAGTTGGCAAATTTTTAACAGCTTGGAATGAATAAACAGCCACATCTACACCATCCCATGTACCCGGCATTTTTCCACTCACACGAGTACCCGCCATGTGAGCCGCATCAAGAATTAATTTTAAATTATGTTCTTTACAGATTTCAATAATTTTATCTAATTGACCAACACGACCACCGTAACCAACAAAAATAACAGCTCTAGTTTTATCATTAATTTTACGTTTTACATCTTCAGGATCTAAGCAAAGGTATTTATCTACATCAGCAAAACGAGGTACTAATTTTTCATATAAAACAGCATGATTCGTAGACACAAAAGTAATTGGTGTTGTTATAATTTCATCACCGTTTTTCCAACCATTTTCTTTTTTTAAGATTTCTACTGCTAAATGTAAACCAACAGTAGCAGAGTTTAAGAAATGGGCATTCTCATGACCAGTATATTCTTTCCATTTATTTTCAAATTCTACCGTTTTGAAGCCAAGACCAGTCCAACCAATTTCAAGACATTCTCTGATTTCATTTAAACATTCTTCTACATGATATTTAGGTTTTAATACTTGAATCGTCATAACTATACTCCATCTATAGATATAATTCCATTTTTATAAGAATTCTATTATCTAAATTAACTCTATCATATTCTTTAAATCCGCACTGTTCATATATTTTTAATGCTGGAATATTATCAGCAAAAACGTCTAACTTTAACTTTTGTAAATGAAATTTATCTCTAGCAACATTAATCAAATATTTTAAAATAAATTTTCCTAAACCAGGTTGATTATATTTATCTTTATCAACTATAAGTCGACCAAATTCAGCCTCATTATTATTGATATCATAAATAGCAGCAAAGCCAATTATACTATCATCACTTTTACGAACTACAGAATACATATAATCTTGAAAGTTTTTTAAATACGAATTAAACCATATCTGTTGACTTTCATAAGAAATTTCCTTTTGATAGATAAAATTTTTATGATTAACACTCCTATTTCGTAAAACACGTAAAAATTCTATATCATCTTTAAGCAATTCTCTTATATAAATACTATCATTCATAGCTATATTACATGACATTTATATTCCCCACTAATAATATGTTCCCACCATTCTTGATTATCCATATACCATTGAATTGTTTTCTTTATTCCCTCATCAAAAGATGTTTTCGGTAACCAGCCTAATTCATTATTAACTTTAGTAGGATCAATAGCATACCGTTGGTCATGCCCTGGTCGATCTGTAACATAAGTAATTAACGATTCACCTTTTCCCAATGCAGATAAAATCGTTTTTACTACGTCAATATTAGCACGTTCATTATGACCACCAATATTATAAACCTCTCCTACACGACCATTTCTAACAATTAAATCAATGGCTTCACAATGGTCCTCTACATATAACCAATCGCGCACATTCTTTCCATCACCATATACAGGTAATTGTTTATTATTGAAAGTATTAATAATCATCAATGGAATCAATTTTTCTGGAAAATGATACGGCCCATAGTTATTTGAACAACGAGAAATTGTTACAGGCAAGCCATACGTTCTATGGTAGGCCAATACTAATAAATCAGCAGATGCTTTAGATGATGAATATGGACTCGATGTATGAATCGGTGTCTCTTCTGTAAAGAATAAATCTGGTCGATCTAGTGGTAAATCACCATACACTTCATCTGTGGATACTTGATGATATCGCTGAATCCCATATTTACGACAAGCATCCATTAATACAGCAGTTCCCATAATATTCGTACACAAAAACACTTCTGGATTCTCAATACTTCTATCTACATGAGATTCAGCTGCAAAGTTAATAACTATATCTGGTTTATATTGCTCAAATATTTCATATATAGCTTGTCTATCTGTAATGTCTGCTTTCACGAAAGAAAAATTAGACTTATCTTTTACAGGTTCTAAAGTTTCTAAATTACCTGCATAAGTTAGTGCATCAACGCATATAATATGGTCCTCTGGATACTTAGCTACCATCATATGTACAAAGTTACCACCGATAAACCCAGCACCACCGGTTACAATAATATTCATATGTTCACCATCCTATTGTCCACTATCAGCCATTGTAAAGGATATCTTATTCTCTAATTCATCAAAAAATGGTGATTTGGTATCCTTCTCAGATAGGATAGGTTTTTCTATTCCCCAATTAATAGCTAATGTAGTGTCATTCCATCGAATGCCTCCATCTGCTTCTGGTGCGTAATAGTTATCTGCTTTATACATAAACTCAACATGATCTGTTAATGTTACAAAACCATGTCCAAAGCCACGAGGGATTAGAAATTGTTTTTGATTTTCTTCACTAAGTTCAACGCTATACCATTGCTTATATGTAGAACTATCCTTACGAAGATCAACTGCCACATCGAGCACAGCACCACGAACACATCGTACTAATTTGGCTTGTCCTTTATCCCCATATTGAAAGTGGATGCCACGCAATGTACCTTTTACAGTAGATGATGAGTGATTGTCTTGTACAAAATTATAAAATAAGCCAGCTTCTTCCATAGTTCGCTTATTCCATGATTCCATAAAGAATCCTCTATAATCACCAAAGACTTGTGGCTCAATAATCACAAGCCCTTGTATACCTGTTTCTGTAACCTTAATCCCCATACTATATACTTCCTATCCTTGTATTTGTCCCTCTGCTACACGCCGTAAATGTTTACCATATGGTGATTTACCATATAGCTTTGCACTCTCTAGTAATTGTTCTTTACTAATCCAATTATTACGATAAGCGATTTCTTCTAATGCAGATATTTCAATACCAGAACGTGTTTGAATAACTCGTACAAATTCAGACGCCTCATTTAAAGAATCTACCGTACCCGTATCTAACCAGGAATATCCACGTCCCAATGTTTTTACTCGTAAATCACCACGTTCTAAATACATCTTATTTAAATCGGTAATTTCTAATTCTCCACGATCAGATGGTGTTACCTTTTTAGCCAATTCACAAACATCTTTATCATAGAAATATAGACCTGTAACGGCATAATTTGATTTTGGGTGTTCTGGTTTTTCTTCAATAGATTTAACTAATCCATTTTCATCAAATTCAACAACACCAAAGCGTTCTGGATCTTCTACATGATAACCAAATACGGTAGCACCACTTGTAGCCCGTGCGGCTTCTTGAAGTTGTTTTCTCATACCAGCACCGTAAAAAATATTATCACCCAAAATCATGGCACAAGAATCACCATCAATAAATTCTTCGCCAATAATAAAGGCTTGTGCTAACCCATCTGGTGATGGTTGTTCTTTATATTGTAAATTAATACCATACCGAGAGCCATCTCCTAATAAACGTTCAAAATTAGGTAAGTCCTGTGGTGTTGATATAATCAAAATATCCTTAATACCTGCTAACATAAGCATAGATAATGGATAAAAAATCATTGGTTTATCATAAATAGGTAATAATTGCTTAGATGTTACTAATGTTAGTGGATATAGACGTGTCCCTGATCCACCAGCTAAAATAATCCCCTTCATACTTATCCTTCTTTATTCTTTTAAGAAAAAATTAATTTTAATGTGTTTACTAAATTATATTTTTCTCTAATAAGTTGACCACCATTTCTAGCAATTCGATTGCGTTCATCTTCATGACTCATATAATATTCAATCTTTTCAAATAGCTCATTTATATTAGAATAACACTCGAAATCTCTTTTTTCTTTTAATTCTAAATTACATATATTCTGTCTATCACTCAAAATAAAATTATCATTACCCATAACCTCAAAAGTTCGACAATTATAACATGTATGCCCTTCTATATGGATATTCAAATTGATTTTTGTCCGTTTATAATAAGTAATTACATCACTAGGTGTTAATACTTTATTCTCAACAAATTTAGATAAATATGGATATCTACGTTTAAACTTCCATTTACCGATAATCCGTTGATGCCAATGATGATCATGCCATATACGTCCTAATACAAGCATCTTATAATTCTTCTCATATGCTAACTTAGCAGCGGCTTCTAATATATCTAATCGTTTTTGTATACCTGCAATCGTACCAATAAAAAATATATCTATATCTTGCTTATCTTCAGATGTACGAGGTGAAGTATAAAATTCTGGCCCCGCAAATAATGGCAAGTATTTTCCCTCAATAGAATAATATTTTTTTAATTGTAAAATATCATTTATCTCAAAAGAATAAATTTTAGAATATAGATATATATGATTTTTTAAATCATTTATATCATGCATAGCATCCCAAACCCATAATCGACAATCAACCTGTTGAGATATAGTTTCATTTATAAGAAATGTTTGATCTGGAAATCTAAAATCATTAAGAAATAATACAGTATCTATTGACTTATTTTCTATTACTGCTAATAAACGCTCTCGTTCTTTCTGTACTGATTGATTGTAATCTAATTCAAAGATATCTGTATTATTTCCCAATTGAGCATTTGCCTTAATTATATTATTAGAAAATATACTACCATTTCTAGAATTGGTGACCATACAGATATTCATTATTATCTCCCCATAATCCAAAGTTTTTATTAATAACTAATACTTCCAATAAGCCTCAACATTATGACCAATTTGTTGTTCCTTAGGTGGTAATTTCATATAATCACCATAACTATTTTCAAGCATTTTATCATAATTAGAAATAATAGGAAGTCTATGTCCTTCAAACTCAACTAATGAAAAGTGATTAAACCACTCATACTCGTAAATAGAATTATTCATATCTTCTTTTTTACGATAATCTTGAGTTAAAGAAACCAAAGAAGTTAATTGACTATTATACCTATTTTTACATTTCATCAACCGTTTTGCTACCATATCTAAACTAGGTAAAGGCAAATGATATTTTCTTACCAATTTATTCCACTTTTTAAAATGTCTTTGAAAATGTTGAATCCACTTCCAATAAAATCTAACATCCATAAACAACTTTCGTTGTTCATTTTTTTCAACAGGAATATGATCTAACACGAAAATATCAATATAGACACCATATTCAACTATTTTCCCCTTTGAAAAATTTTCATATAAAACGGTTTCCGTATCAAAGAACTTAGCACAAAACGCCATGAAGTAATTTTCTTCATCCATTTCAGGCCATAGTTTATAGTGATCTGTACTATTCAATATATATTGTTTCCAAGCTTTTTCAAATTTTTCATACTCTGGTCGCATCATAATAACATCAATGTCATCATCCCAGGGAATAAATCCTTTATGACGAATAGCACCTAATGCTGTACCATAAGCAATAGTATATTTAATATCATTTTCTTTACAAAATTCATCAAATCGTAACAATGTATTTAATATTACAGACTTAAGTTCTTTCCCCTCAATTAACTTTTTCATCAAATTAAATAACCCCTATTTTGTTATCATATTATTAAACAAATCTTCCCATTGAGACCATACAATATCCGGTGCAAATCGTTTCATTGAATCTACCGCTTGTCTTCCTAATACAGATCTTAATTCAGAATTTTCCATAAGCTTTTCTAAACCTAGTGCTATATCTGTAGGATTATCTTTTACTAAGATTCCATTATATCCATCTTGTACCATATCAGATACACCAAGCCATGTATCACAAGCTATAACCGGTAATCCTTTAGCCATAGCTTCAGCCATAGATAAACCAAAACCTTCTGATGCACTCATCATGGCATATATATCCCCTGTTGATAAAACAGATTCCACATCCTTAGTAATACCTTTAAATAAGATTCTATCTGATAAATTTGCCTGTTTTATCATCAATTCTAATTGTGCTTTATAGGCTTTATTTTCATCAGCCCCCCACAGTTCAATAATCCAATTTGGAAATTGATCTGCCACTTTAGAAAAAGCTTCAATTAATAAGTGAGGTCTCTTATGTCCCTTTGCTAAACGACCTATAAATAAAATCTTATGTACATCTTTTGGTATCGTTAAGTCTATTTGATTAGTAAATTGTGGTACTACATTTCCTATAACAACAATTTTATTATTAGGTAGATGTTCTTCTAATACTTTTTTAAAGGACGGTAATAGTACTTGATTTACATCAGATAACTTTACAGCTTCTAGAGATAAAACAGGATAAAACTCAAAATAATCTTCTGGATTACCATGACTCATAGTTATAATAGGAATACTTTTTGAAACCCCTAAATCTAGAATTAACTGTTTAGAATCACCAGGTGTAAAAGATACAATTATATCTGGATTAACTTTTTTTACAACTTCTCCAATATATGGACAAATATATTTATAAAAGAAATCGTTATTTACAGTACGTGCTTTTTGTTTACTAAATAATCGATAAAACTCACGTTTTAAACGTAATGAAAGAGGATATTTAATTCGTTTTCCATCTTGTAGTCGTACATCATAACACTTTATATCCTCATCAATAGGGAAGAAAAAATCACCGCTACGTTCATCAGCATAAATAACTGATACAGTATGACCTCGTTTATTCATTTCATTAGCAAAAGCACTTGTTACTTTTGCTAGCCCACCTGTATCTCCAACCATCTTTGTTGTATTTACTAATAAAATATTCATTATCAAACCCCATACGGATAGCAACTAAAAGGTGTTTACTGACTATAATAATTACATTTATTATATCATATATATAGCCATAAATACGGATAAACTCACACTCCATTCATATATTACATTATTTATCTTGATATTTATTTTTAGATTTTCCGTAGAAAAAAGAACCTCTACTATACATATAATCATGTTCGATAGTAAAAGTTCTATTTATATCAATATTTATTTCAAATACACCATCAAATTCCCCCGAATTTGTTCTTCATATCCATCAAGTAATTCATATCTCTTCCGATACTGACTACGTTTTTGTGATTTAATTTCTTCAATAGGTTTTCTATATTCTTCCAATGGAATTTTGAAGAATCGTGGATCTTGTGTAACTGTACCGCCAATGTCTTCCCACAATGGATCGAGTTCAGCTACTTTTGCCTTATGTCCACGCACCATGTGTGTATTGGCGTAGAAACCTTCGTCAGATACAGCATACATGGATTGAACTTTACAGTATTTAGCGAGTTCCCGAATCAAGAATACGATAAAGTTTTTTGGACGATATCCGAACATTTTTTTCGTAATGTGTTTCGCATTATCAAGACCATCCTTGTACCCTTGGATGGTACCAATCCACAAGGCTGGTTCCCCTTCTAAACCTTTGCCGAGGCGGATGTTCGCATGATATACGCCTTGGTCGCCTAGTTGTAACAGAATGGTAAATAAACCTTCCTTACGTTGGCCTGTCATAAAGTTAAGGTGTGCGGTCATGTTTAAATCAGCATCTTCCCAAAGTAGAATGCCTTGTTTTAATCCTTCTGGTTTTAGTTCATCCGGATTATATAACATTTCGATGGCCTCAGGCGTAAATACATCTTCTAAAGCTGTAAAGTGACTTTTTACCGCATCAATGCGTTCACGCAAGGTAGATTCTTTAAACAAGAATATACGGCTCATCAACTCATAGAGACCTTCTTGTTTATCTAAAATATGTTGATCTGGTGCGTAGCTTTCAAAAAAAGACTTATATTCCATCATCTCTTGCTTGTGGCCTACAGTTCGCAAGAAATGCAAGACTACGCGTCGTGTTTCACGCCATGATTTTTTTCCATAAATAGCTCGACCATTAGACCATTGGTCCTTTATATATTGAAACATACACTCTCCTAAAAATATAACAAACTAAAATCTTCTATATTAAATATATTTAAACCTATATTATTTATATGACTTAGTAATATGTTTTTTCAAAGTATCTATCATTTTTATTTGATCAACTGTATTCAAACTTGTATGATACAATTTACTCTTAGTTTTGCCAGTACTCATAATCAATTTGTTTTCTTCTAGCACCTCTAGTGCTTTATAAACTTTATATCTCGTAAATTGAGCCTTATTTACTATAGCTGTTACAGATAAAAATGATTTGGATTCTTTTAATATATTGTAAACTTTTTTGGCTTCATCAGATAAGTTAGGCACTGTTGTAATAGTATCTACACCCCATATAGTAAGTTCAGTTTTAAATACATCTGTATCTAGTTCTGGTTGCCTATAATCATATTGATTTGGAATTTGAAATATAATAGGTCCTCCTGAACCAATACGTTCGGATAGACCAATACGTCTAAATAAATTAACTAATAAGTCATTTCTTGGATTTGATGTTCCTCCTGAAATAAACTCTTCTAGTTCCACTCGTAAACATCCAGGATTTTTAAATTTATAGAAAAAGTCACTAACTTCTATAACTATATCAGACAAACTACTATGATAATCTGCATGAACTAAACTATTAATAAGAGCTTCTCTAATAGCCGTAATAAAATTATCATAAGATATTCTCTCTATACCATCATTCAACTTAAATGGAGTATTAATGGCTGAGACTAATTTATCCATAACAACTAAGTAAAATTCAAAGACGTTTAAATCTATATATTGACTATCCCCAAAAGCAACCCTATCTTTCCATCTATCTTGAATATTATAAATACCACGTTTATCAATATAATCTAAGTGAAATTTAGGGAAACGACTTCTTATAGCTTCTTCTTTTCCAAAAAATAGAAGAGCAGCTTCAGTTAACTTATACTTTCTTTCATCATTTCTATCAATACATCTAACACCTATAGAAGTTAGTAATTCTTCATCAGACATATTTGTGTATCTATCATTTTTATTAGAAATATATTGTCTATATTTTTGTATTGTCTCTGATGATAAATCTTCTATTGTATAATTATCTAAAAGCACCGAATCTTGGTTACTATTTTTATCTCTAAAGAAGGTACTAATTTGTTCATCTGTAGCAATTCGATCACCTTCATATAATCTAATATATGTTTTATTAGGATTATTATTCAAAAATATTGGTTTATCGCTAATATGAGCTTCTGGAACTTTAATATAAATAATAGATCTACCATTATCTAATATTTTTTGATCTATATGTCTATTATCTAATATATTCTTACTAATCTTCTCTCTATTATTAATAGTATTCCAAAAGTCTTGAATTATTTTAGGAGCATTACTAACTCCAACTTCTTCATAATTTCCGTTATCTTCAGAAACACCAAGAATTATTAAACCACCTTTAGTATTAGCAAACGCCGAATATGTTGGCCATATATCACCTGGTAATTTATCAAATGATTCCTTATATTCAATATTTTCATTTTCATGTACTAAATCAAAATCTTCAAAATTTACCAACTTATAATTCACCTCAATTCGCCGCATAAATTTAAGTATTTCAAAAGATTGTCAAAAGATTGTCAAAAGATTATTTTTGCTATAAACTCTTATTCTATCTGTATTTTTTTGATTTTCTAATCTATCAATATAATAATTTCAAAAGATTATCAAAAGATTATTCCAAAAATTCTTGTATAGTTATACATTAATGATTGAATCAATCATCCGTTTATGTCCAAAGTCTTCATTGGCTTGTACCAAACCTGCCTCATATATGTCTGGATGTTCAATCATTTTATTTACGAATTGTTCTAATCCAATACGAATCGTATCCACCGATGATATGTCTAAGCTTTCACCAATATGATAATCACGAAGTACCTCAGGGTTGATTTCAGGCGATACCAAGGCCGGTTTATAGAACCCAATAGCCGTATAGAGCATGGCGCTCCAGTGATAGCGATAGCGTTCAGCACCGTATGGCATCAAGATGGCGTCTACATCGAGTAAGGCCTTATCCCAATCGGAGCCTATAAGGTTCGCATGTAGGAATGAAAGCCCTGGCACGTCCTTGTATTCATCAGCGATGGCATCGAATAGTTCGCCGTCCTCAGGTTTTGCCGTTGCCCCTTGTACCAAGAGTTCTACAGGACCTGTAAAGGTAGCTGTTTTAAAAGCGTCTAATAAAGGGATAATATTCTTTTCCTTGCGGAATTGACCAAAAAATCCAAGACGAAGCGGCGTATGTGTAGAGAAGGTTGGCGTTTCACCCGTCGAAGGGGTAAACACAGGAGGCAAAATAGGACGTACGCGTGGTAGATCACTGCGTATCATATCATCGCGCAAGGTAATGACATCTAGGTAAATATTCGGATATCGATTGGCACGTTCCGCTTGTTTCAAGAATCGTACGTTTTCACCCTTGCCAATGCCATGGAAAATAAAGTGAACTGGTACCTTTGCATGTTTTAAAGGCGTATCCAATAGTGCTTTTATATAGCGATACGTAGAGGTAGGAATGATCAAAGCATCACAATGATGTGCCTCTAATTTCTTAGCAGCCGAAGTAAACCATGCGCGGCGACGTCGTTCACGTAAAATGGACAAGAACGGTTTTTTCCATTTCGATGCACCTGCATAGGTCACTACCTCTCCGCCCTCAAGATAGATAACGTCAACGCCATAATCAACCTTAAAGGTAAAATTCTCGGGCACCATCAATACCGGTTCATGACCTTGACGTTTTAATTCATTGATGATTATGCGGTCAAATTCTACCTCATGACCGGCAGGCATAATGATGCTTTCCAAAATGGCTACGCGCATTATGGTCCTTCCTTTCTCTACTAACACTCATCTGTTATCCAGAATTTATTATCTAGATCTGTTATAGTTTCCCATTAGATTTCAATAAATAATATAGCTTTACGTACTTAATCATGGTGTAGAAACAATGGTTCACGGATAGAATAAATCCCATTTTTCCATCTAAAAAACCTCTATCTAAAATGTACACCTTAAAAAAAGCCCAGCTTGGACGGATAAGAATATCCTTTACAAAGGAGCAGGATTTCCCGTTTTCCTTATATTTCTTAGCAGCCAATGTCGTATAATTGTTGAATTTGTTGAAGTATTGATGCCAATTATCATAGGTGTAGTGATACATTTTGCCATGTAGTTTAGCCTCAGGGTATGTACTAGATATGGTTTCATGTACAAATCCCTCAATATTCGTGCCTTCTTTTGGCATAAATCGCAACACGTAATCAGGACGCAACACACCGTGGGTAGCCTTGTTGTGATGGAACACATTGGACCGTTCAATCCAGTATGCTTTTTTCTCATTCTTAGCCAGTATATCTTGTACTTCTCGTTGTAATTCTGTCGAAATACGTTCATCCGCATCGAGGAAGAAAATCCATTCGGACCGAGCCTCTTCGACGGCAAAGCGTCGTTGTTGGGACCAATCACCATTCATAGCGTGATGTACGACGCGAGCCCCCATGGATTCAGCAATCTCTACCGTTTTATCCGTACTGCCGTCGTCGATAAGAAGCACCTCATCAGCAAATTGTGCAGATTCGATACAGTCTTTCATATGTTGTTCTTCATTTTTAGCCAAAATAATGACCGTTACTGTTGCCATGTATGTCTCCCCTATTGAATACTATCCCCATGTTTTAATCGCCAAGCCGTTAATTCTCGCATGGTTTTCATAGAGTTAGCATATGCTTGTGGCATTTTCTCATCTTCCACATATATGCCAGTCTTATCCATCCACAAACGGTGATTAAATACGAACGGCCCTTGATTAAATAGACTCGGTACCATAGCCTCATAGGTTTGCCCTGTACGTCCTACAAGTTCAGCTAATGTTGGAATGATTTGAATACTCATGCCAAATGCATCTTGTAAAAGCCATTCTTTTTTGATGCCTTGACCGTAGAAAATAATCGGAATCGTGGATGCTACCTTAGGACCTTCCTCATGAGCAAAGGTAAAGCGTTCGCTATGGTCACCGGTTATAACAAATAATGAAGTTGGATCAGATTGTTCCTCTTTGCTAATAAATTCACCCATCACATGGTCTGCATACCATATGTGGCCCATTTCGTTAATTTGCTTATCCGTATTGGCAATGGAATCTGGCAAGTTCTTACGAACCTTATCCGCATCATAGCCTTCCTTCGCCACATTCACACTATATGGAGGATGATTCGACGTAGTCATAATGACATTGATGATTTTTTCGCCACGATGTTTGTCCATGTACGCATTGATGGCCTTAAACATATCTCCATCGGCTACGCCCCAAGCATTGATTTCATTGCTCGGCATTTCAGATGCATCGTGGAATTCATCAAAACCTTGTTCTAATGCAAAGTTCTTAACATTTTGCCAAGTACTAAAACCGCCATACCAAAATACGGTCTTATAACCTAGTTTTTTCATAACCGGTCCAATACCGAGGCCATACGGTTCTTGTAACATACCTACGCTATAGTTTGGATACATCCCCGTATCCGGCATGCCCGTTAATAAACCAATAATGGCAGGCATCGTACCTGTTCCTTGAGCTAAGGCCATTTGCGTACCCATCGCCTGTGGACTAGCCGCGTACTTACGACCCTGCTCTACAAGATAAGCACCAGGTTCGTTGAATTCAGCAAGGAATGGCCATAAACCATAGGATTCACCGAGAATGATATTAATAGATTGCGGTTGTTGTTGTAATCGCTCTGTTGTTATCGTTTTTGTGAAAGCTTCATCAAATCTTGTACTATTAGGATTACCGTCAATGGATTGTATTTTTTCATGTAATTCAGCAGGTGTTAAATGAATATCTTCTAATTCTGAGGTCCGTTTCGCAATGGATTTTACACGGTATAATGCTTGTGCATCGTCCAAAATCGTTTCATTTAATAGATTTGAATTAAGTCGAGCTGCGCTTTCCCAGTTAATGGAATTCGTGTACCCAAAAGCTCCACCAAAGCGGAAAAATACGAATAGTACACCAAATCCAACAAAACTTAGAATACCAGTGATCCACTTATTACGCTTAGTGCTAGGTGCCCATTCATATGTGTTGATATTTAGTACTTTCACTAAAAGCCAACTGAAAACAATACTAAGCGCAATGCCACCAATTAAATATGGTATACCATGATATTCATTGATAGCCGTATTGATAATGGCATGAATATCGTCATGTTTGCCATTGATAAGCATCGCATTATACGAAGAATTGAATATGGTATAAAACGGGATACGCCCCATAAAGAGCAATGTAAAGAAGATGGTAACAAATCCATACCAAACCTTGCGTACACCTTGGGCCTTCCATTTCGGCCACACTATAGATGGCAATGTAGCAAATAGCAAACTTACAAGGACAATCGATCCAACGGTCTTCAAACTCAACCGAAAACCAAGCCATAAAGACATTAAAATACTGTCTATTGTAGTCGTATCTAATTGAGATTGAAATATAATTAAAAATACAATTCTAAAGAGCGTAAACAAGATTGAAAAGAACAAAAACGCCTTTATCTCTTGTTGAATTCCCTGTATCCAATGCAACCAACGATTCATACCATGTTCCAATTTACACACCAGCCCTACAATTTATTCAAAATACAAATGTATCCCCCTATTTACACGTATCATATGTACCATCACAGTTATACACGTGAATACTTCTTGCAACTCGGCCCCTTGCACCGCTTGCATTTTCCACAGCCCTTATCCGTAGTTTTCTGGCCGTGGTCATTTATAAAATCTACGGTTAGTCCTTTTTTGTGGACTTTTGAGACTCTTTCTTCAAGGCTTTTTCTAATTTTTTAGCCTTTTTATCCTTCTTAGCATCCTTGTCTTTTTTAGCTTTTTTAGAATCCTTATCCTTCTTGCTCTTTTTGGACTCTTTGTCCTTCTTGGACTTCTTAGATTCCTTTACAAGTTCGAATTCTTTGTTAGACTGCTTGTCTTTCTTGTCCTTTTTTTTATCTTTGTCTTTCTTTTTCTTATCTTTTTTATCCTTTTTACCTGAAAGCTTCGCCCATTCTTCTTCTACGCGTTTCAGTTGTTTTTTGATAAGCTTGTCGATTTCCTTTTGTTGTTTAGTTTTATCCTTATCGCCCGTGGATTGTTTAGAGTACAACAAGGAATTTACCATATCATAAGGATCTAAAGATGTATGAATATCTTGGTCTATAATACTTTCATCATCAATATCTTCGAGGTCATGATCTACATCGTGTAACTTAACTTGCTCCATCGCATAATCTAAGTTGTCTTGATTCGACGCACCATAGCCCATCGGTTTATCAAAGGAAAGAACATCGCCAAATAAATCGCGTTCCAAGCTTTCATAAGAATTAAGCATGCTCATGCGATCCTGAACGACCTCAATTTGATTCCACAATTCCATCAAATTCGCCGTATACTGCATGCGTTCCTTAACCTCTAAATAGGCTTGTTGAATAACAAACAGTTCTTTTTCATTAAGACCTTCATCAGCACCGATTTCTTCAATCATTTGCTGAATCTCTTGATCGCGATTATAACGCTCTACTAAGGCACTACGAATTTCTTCAATAAGACTTGCTGACACGCGTTCCATACGTTCCTCCTTTATGGTATATACTCAGCCCTAATCACTACGATTAATCATTACGAATCAATACATACCATGGTGAATAGAAAAAATAAATTTTTATACTCTCTAATCTATTATTATATCAGAAAATATGCGGATTTTCTGCGTGTTTTAGTGAAAGTACTAAAACACATTCACCCTATACACCAATATTCGTTCTTTTTCATCAGTTTCTTGAAATAAATCACCGCATTGTATTGATTCTTCTGCTTCTAGACGCACATGGTTATTTAAGAAATTTTCTACTTCTTCATTAACATAGTAAAAGAATAGTAGAATTTCTCTCGGATGATGATATATAGAATCAAATATATTACCTAGTACTCGTTTGATGGTATGAAGTGCAAAGGGGTTAAAGAAGAAGCAGCGATCTACAGTATCTGGCAATGTATAGGTAGCTGCATCACCAAGAATAAAGGATACCCGATTCTTAGCAGCTAGGCTTTCACCATTTACGACAGCTCGTTCATACAAACGTTCATCGTATTCAATACCGATGGAATGGCACCGCGTCTGATTAGCCATGAAAATACTGACACGTCCCTTACCACTACCGTAATCGATGAGGGTATTTTGTTTCGTAATATAACCGCTATTGGCAAGGCGTTCTAGAACACAATAATCCGTTGGCTCATACGGATGATGTTCTGTATCAGAACGGCTGTCATCACGACCTGTTGTGTTAATTTGTAATACTTGTTCCCATTCCTGTTCACTTGTCATATATCTAATCCCATCATAAATTCCCAATTGTATGACCTATTTTTAATACTAAATTGATATTTACATATACTATACCCTTATTAGAGCAATATTTACAAATTAAAGATAATCATGTATCATAATATATGACAAAGGAAGTTAATGCGTTCAATATGTTGCACGCAAAAATGAAAAAGCAGGGTTGCCGCCCTGCTTTTTCTATGCTAAGCACCCTCCATGGGTGCTTTTGTTGTATTTACCATATATGATTCGAATATGGTATACTAAAAAGTAATATTTCAATTTTTCTCATGTGCAGAATTATATCTCATAAAAAGGAGTATTTACTTACATGGACAGTGATCTGACCTTAGATTTTATAATTATTATAATATTAATCATCGCCAATGGCTTATTTTCCATGACAGAGTTAGCCATCGTCAATGCCAAGAAGCGCCGTCTCGAGGAGATGGCCGAGTCTGGCAATGAGCGCGCCAAGAAGGCCTTTGAGTTGGCGGAGAATCCGAACGAGATGTTCTCTACCATCCAAATTGGTATCACCCTCGTCGGCATTTTGACTGGTTTGTATTCCGGTGCTACCTTTTCCGCACCATTAGAGGACGTTTTGGTGAAAGCCTTCCCTAGTATCGCTCCTTATGCGGCTTCTATCAGTTCCTTCTTGATTGTTGCCATTATCACCTATTTATCGCTTGTCATCGGTGAATTAGTGCCAAAACGCCTAGCCATCAACAGCCCTGAAGCGATTGCCGTTGTTGTTTCCAAGCCAATTTACTGGCTTTCACAAGCATTAAAACCAATCGTACTATTCCTCGGCGTGTCGACGGATTTTCTATTGAAAATATTGGGCGTCACTGTGAAAGAAGAAGCGCCTGTAACGGAGTCGGAAATCAACAAAATGCTCACCGAAGGCGTAGCCATGGGGGCCTTTGAAGAAGAAGAACCAATTCTCGTAGAAAATATTTTCCACCTAGCAGACATGAACGCAGGCGATGTCATGACACCACGGACGCAGCTCAAATGGATTGATTTGAACTCATCTGAAGAAGAAATCATGGAGGTCCTAAAAACGGCGAACCAATACCGCATTCCGGTAGGTGAAGACTCACTCGACGAATTGCGCGGCGTAGTCAATGTAACCGATGTGATGGTCCAATGCTTACAAGGCGAAAAATCCTTGCACCATGTCATCCATTCTTGTCTGAAAGAACCATTGCTCGTACCTGAGTCCATTTCTCTTATGAAATTACTCAACACATTGCGTAACGAAGGCGTTCACGAAACCATCGTCCTCGACGAATACGGCGGCTTTAGCGGCCTCGTTACCTTGCACGACATTATGGAAGAAATCGTAGGCCTCATGCCATCCGGCGAAGAAGAGCGCCAAGAAGAAGAAAACCGCATCGTCGAACGCGAAGACGGCACTTGGCTCGTAGACGGTCTACTCGACGTAGACGAATTCAAAGAATTCTTCCACATCGTCAAAGAACTACCACGTGAAGAAGACGACCTCTACAAAACACTGGGCGGCCTCATGAACCTTCTATTCGGTAGAATTCCACTCGAAGGCGACAAAACCACATGGGATGGATACACATTTGAAATCATGGATATGGATAATACACGGATAGACAAAATTTTGGTTAGTTATGTTGAACCAGTTGTGGAACAAACAGAAGAATAAAATTTAGAGCACGTATTGTCATAAATACTAATATAAAAAAATAGACTCCCAAAAACTCCACCGGCCGGGTCTGACTCCGGCCTACGGCCTCCGCAGGGACAAAGTCGTTTTTGGGAGTCTATTTTTTTATTACTACTATCCTATGATCCTACGTGCTCAAATTTTCATTTCTACTGTAATTCGCACAACTGGTTAAACATAATCTATGAGAGAAACACGCTACGCAGAGCCCGAAGTCGTTTTCAGGAGGGGTTCTCTCATCTTCTATTCTACGTTTGTTGCACAACTTGGTTAAAATAAATCAGAATATGATCCAGTATCTGATAAGGTTAAAGTTAAAATATCATTTTCAATATAATAAATTAATAACCAATCTGGTTTTATATGACATTCTCTATATCCTTCATAATTTCCAGTTAACGCATGATCTCTATATTTTATATCTAATGTTTGACCTTTTCTCAACATATCAATTACATTATCTAGCAATCTAATATCTAACTCACGTTTTTTCATTAACTTATAGCTTTTTTTAAAAGTAGAAGTAAATTTAACTTTATACACTAATCAGATTCCAAAGCAGCCTTTAACTCATCCATTGTTTCATAGGATAGTACATTAGGATCTCTAGAAATTTTTTTTGCTTCTACCAAAGCTTCTAATGTCTTTTTATTATAATGTGGATCTTCAACTGTAAAAGGTAATCCACCTTTTATCAAACATTGCCGTAAAAATATATTGATTGCACTAGATAAATCTAAACCTAAATTTCTCCCCGAAGGTCCCCTCTCTCCAATTATTAGAAAATATATATGTTTGTATAGGCTCTGGTTTATGATATTTTTTAACGAAGAGGCACCTTTCTAAAACCGACTTTACTAGGTCAAGCCATCAGGCGCAGACCGTCAAGGTAGCTGGAGGTTTTAGGAAGGTGCCTCGTAGTTACTATAATCAGAAAACATATATATTTTCTAATGTACTTATAGAATTTTTATCTAAAGTGTAGTATTATTTAATTGTATAAAATATATATTTTGTAGTAGTTATTGCTTTCACAATAACCTCTATTATGTGTGTGAAGGAGGGGATTATGAATCGTAGTGTATTAGGTTTGACCACGGCGCTATTGATGAGTGCACTTATCATCGGCGGTTGTGGGTCGAATCAAGATGATCATAATACGAGTATCAAGGTGCGGACGATCACGATTGGCGAAGAGGCTGGCACAACGAGTGCTGGGTATTCGGGAACTATCAAGAATCGGACGGAAACGAATTTGGCGTTCCAGGTGGGCGGCCGTGTGATTAACAAGTTTGTCAGTGTTGGTACTGCTGTGCAGGCCGGTCAGGTAATTGCTCAAATTAACGGAGCTGACACGGCGAGTCAAGTACAAAATGCGCAAGGTGCTGTTACAGCGGCGCAATCGGCCTATGATTTAGCTAGTACGAATGCTGAAAGATACCGCGCTTTGTACGCTGAGCAGGCTATCAGTAAATTGCAATTGGATCAAGCGGAAAATCAACTGAATGCGGCGAAGGCTCAGTTGCAACAGGCTCAAGCGGGTCTTAATTTAAGTAACAATCAAAATAGTTATACTACTTTGGTTGCTCCAGACAGCGGTATTATTACAGCTCTCAATGTCGAGGCCGGTCAGGTCGTGGCAGCAGGCCAGGCTATTGGTACCTTGGCGGCCGGTCACGAACCTGAGGCAGTCATCGCTTTGCCAGAACAGGAAATGAGCAAAATTCACCCTGGTAGTACGGCGACCATCACATTTTGGGCTTTGCCTGATGTGAAAGTACAAGGTATTGTCCGTGAAATTTCACCGGTTCCAGACCCTGTAGCGCGGACGTATACGGTCAAAATTACCTTACAAAACCCTCCAAAAGAGGTGCAGCTCGGTATGACCATCAATGCCATCCTCAATCAAACGGATACAACGGATATTTCCATACCGTTGACGGCGTTGGTGAAAGACAAACAAGGTAATAACGCAGTGTATATTATTCGAGACAAGAAAGCACATCTCGTTCCTATTCAAACCGGCGAATTTGGTAATAATTCGGTCATCGTAAAAAATGGCCTCGCTAAAGGGGATATCGTCATCACCGCAGGAACCCAACAATTACAAGAAGGAACGGCGGTGCATGAATGAAGAAGTTTAATTTAGCAGATTGGGCATTACGCCATAAATCCATTATCTACTACTTCATCGCTGTACTCCTCACCTTTGGTATATTCTCGTTCACCCACATGGGACGCATGGAAGACCCAGACTTTACGATGCGTACTATGGTTGTAGGCGTTTCTTGGCCCGGTGCTTCACCGCAACAAATGTCGGATCAAGTAACGGATAAGCTCGAAGAAAAACTACGGGATTTGCCAGGTGTGGATTATACTAAATCTTTCACAGATGGCAGCAAATCGGTTATTTATATCAATCTGAAAGAAGATTTACCTTCTAACAAAATTCGTCCCGCCTGGGAAGAAGCGAGAAATATGATCAATGATGAATGGAAATCTTTGCCATCCGGCATACAAGGCCCTTCTATCAACGATCGATTCGATGATGTATATGGCACCATTTATGCACTTTCAGGTGACGAATTCTCATATGAAGAGAAACGGCAACAGGCGGAAGATTTAAAACGGCATCTCTTATCCGTTCCGAATGTTAAAAAAATTACCCTCATCGGGGTTCAAGAAAAATCCTTGAATGTAACGATTAACAAGGACAAGCTCGCATCGTATCAGGTGAGCACACAACAATTATTGACCGCTCTCAAACAGCAAAGTGCCATGGTGCCGGCGGGCATGGTCAATACGGATACGAATAATGTATATTTACGCATTAACGGCGTCTTTGATAGCGTGGATGCGGTCAAAAATATGCCGGTTCGCATCAATAACCAGACGATTCGCCTTGGCGATATTGCGAACGTAACGATGACCTATAAAGACCCATCCAGTCCTCAATTCTATTACGAAGGCAAGCCGGCCATTGGCATCGCCATTTCCATGGATGCTGGTGCGAATAATATCGAGTTTGGCAAGGCTATCGATACGAAACTGAAAGAGCTTAAAACGACGATTCCTGCAGGTTTAAGCCTCGACCAAGTGTCGAATCAGCCGCACATTGTTAAGGAATCCATTGGCGATTTCTCCCAATCTTTATTCGAAGCCATCGCCATCGTATTACTCGTCAGCTTTGCGTCTCTTGGCATTCGAACGGGTATCGTGGTGGCCCTCACCATTCCGGTCGTCGTGTCCACTACCTTTGTACTGATGTATGAAAATGGCATTTATTTGCATAAGGTTAGCCTTGGTGCCCTCATTTTGGCGCTGGGCCTACTCGTTGATGATGCCATCATCGTCGTGGAAATGATGAGCGTTAAGCTCGAAGAAGGCTTTAACCACTGGCGCGCCGCTACGTTCGCCTACGAATCAACGGCCTTTCCGATGCTGTCCGGTACGCTCATTACCTGCGCCGGATTCTTGCCTCTCGCCTTGGCGGAGGGCATGGTTGCGGAATTCACGAAATCCCTGTCCATCGTTGTCTTTATGGCCCTCATTCTATCCTGGATTGCATCTGTTTTGGTCAGTCCGGTATTGGGCTACAAGATTATCGAAAACAAGGCCGAGAAACCCGAGTCGGAATGGACTCGTCGCGATCATATCATGCATCGTTTGAAAACCGTTTTTTATGCTCGTTTTGAAAGCCTCCTTCACTGGTCACTAGGTCATCATAAGGCCGTATTACTCCTAACATTAGGGGCTTTCATCCTATCCTTGCTTTCATTCCCGCTTATCAAACAGGAATTTTTCCCATCATCAACGCGGAATGAAATCATCGTATCCATGCAATTTCCTCAAAGCTCGTCCATCGATTATACCCAAAGCCAAGCTAAATCACTGGATGCTTTGTTAAAGGATAACGAACATATCGACCATTTCACCACCTATGTAGGCGAAGGGTCGCCGCGGTTTGTATTGACCTTGGAACCGGAATTGCCGCGCGCTAATTTCATGCAAACCATCATCGTTACAAAATCCTTAGAGGATCGAGATGTATTGTTCAAGGATTTACAAGATCAACTAAACGATCAATATCCATCAGCACTCATCAATATGCAATTCGTCCAAATTGGACCACCGTCCAAATACCCTGTTATGCTCCGTGTATCGGGTCCTGATGCGTCTGAGGTTAAAACAATTGCAAACGATGTGAAAGCCAAGATGCAGGGGGACAAGGATTTACATAATATCGCCTTCGATTGGCCGGATACAGAGCCAGTTGCTCAAGTTCACATCGACCCAGATAAGGCGCGTTTACTTGGCATTAATAGCTACGCTGTATCGCTTCATTTACAAAGTCTATTATCCGGTACCAAATCCGGTGAATACTACGAAGGAAACCAAACCATTCCTGTTACTTTCAGATTGGGCGGCAATGAAAACCACAACTTGGCGGCACTTTCATCATTACCAATCCAAACAGGAAATGGTTCCTATGTACCGCTCAGCCAAATCGCAACGATTTCTATGAGTCAAGAAGAAGGCATTATTTGGCACCGCAACATGATGCCAACTATTAGCATTCATGCTAATGTAGGCCCTGGCGTGCTCGGCAATGCTAAGACTAAGGAAATTTACAAAAACCTTGAAGAATACCGTCAAAACTTGCCAACCGGCTATACTATCGACCTCGATGGTTCCGCTGAAAAGAGCGTCACTGCCGTTCAAAAATTGCTCGTGCCAATGCCAATCATGCTCTTTGCAATCATGACGATTCTCATGTTCCAATTAAAGAAAATTGCCCTCATGTTTATGGCCCTATTTACCGCTCCGCTTGGACTCATCGGTGTTGTACTAGCCCTAAACATTACGCGCACACCACTTGGATTTATGGCTATACTCGGCATCATTGCCCTCTCCGGCATGATCATTCGTAACTCCATCATTTTATTAGACCAAATCGAAATCCACCGCGCCGAAGGACAATCTGCCCGCGAAGCCATCATCAACTCCGCTACATTACGTTTCAGACCAATCATGCTAACTGCCATCGCAGCCATCCTTGGTATGATACCACTCATGGGATCCGTATTCTGGAGCCCACTCGCCATCGCATTCAGCGGCGGCCTACTTGTAGCAACCATACTAACACTTATCGTACTACCAGTTATGTACGCAACATGGTATAAGGTTAAATAAGTTGCAATGTATTTACGCAACAAAGAAAAAAACAGCAGGGTGACAGCCCTGCTGTTTTTTATTGCCTTACATACATATCCCTATTTCTCAGGAGCACTATACATACCTTTCTTAAATTAGTACACGCCTGTTCTATTTTTTAAGAACCCCATTATTGCACACTAAAAGGCAGCAGATTTCAAAACCTGCTGCCTCACACCCTACTTATGGCCCTTATCACCAAGACCCGGCCGGTGGAGCAGAGAAGTCATGCTCAGCTTTTTCCCCTTATTAAACTACAACGGCCGTCCCATTACATGTCACCATAAGCATGCCATTTTGAGCACCTACTGTGCTGTATTGGAATGATACGCCAATAACGGCATTAGCGCCGATTTTACTAGCCCGTTTTGCCATTTCATCGATTGCTGCTTGGCGTGCGTTCATTAGGGAATCTTCGTAGCTGCCGCTGCGGCCACCAACGATGTCTCGAATGCCGGACATAAAGTCTTTTACAAAGTTACGGCCTTCTACGACCTCGCCAAATACGATGCCTTTATACTCTTGTACGGGTTTATTTTCAATGTGCATAGTTGTAGTAATAATCATAGTTGTGTCCTCTCTAATTGACTACAATATATTTTGATTTATTATAGCAAGGCTTTTACAGAAATACAATTACATATTATAGCATATACAAAAAAAGACCTATTCACTACTTTCATAATGAACAGGTCTAGTTTTATTGCATTTTTATTTGTCAAAATCGCGGTCTAGGTTTACTTCTTTCAACGGAACGAGTTTAGTTTTGTTGATGTATTTGTAACCTAGGTAAACAAAGAAGAAGATAGGCAATCCGATGTACGCAACGGATACGCCATACCAGTCTATGGTGTCGCCTGTAAAAGCGGAGTAGTTTTGGCCACAGATGATGATGACGCATAGGATGAACGCCAAGATTGGACCAAATGGGAACAACCACGCCTTATAAGGCAATTCTTTAAGATCTCTGCCTTGTGCAATGAACGCACGGCGGAAGCGATAATGGGAAATGGCAATGCCTACCCAAGCGATGAAACCACAAAGGCCAGAGATATTAACAATCCATGTATACGCTGTACCTTCACCGATAAAGCTTGTAAGGAATGCAAACAAGCCGATGGCTGTAGTCAATACCAATGCAGGTACTGGAACGCCGCGTTTGTTGAGCTTTGCAAAGATTTGTGGCGCTTGACCTTCCTTAGCGAGTGCGTAAAGCATACGCGTAGAGGAATATAAGCCAGAGTTACCAGCACTCAATACGGCTGTTAAGATGATAGCATTGATAAAGCTAGCGGCGAATGCAAATCCAAAACGGTCAAATACGAGTGTAAATGGAGAGATGGATACATTTTCTACACTAGAATTCAATAGGTTTGGATCAGTGTAAGGAATGAGGAAACCGATAACTGTAAAAGCCCCAATATAGAACAATAGGATACGCCAAAAGATGGAGTTAATCGCTTTTGGCACGTTCTTTTCAGGGTCTTCTGCTTCCCCAGCGGCTACGCCGATAAGCTCAGTACCTTGGAAGGAAAAACCAGCCACCATGAAGATAGCGAGGATGGATTCCCAACCACCTACGAATGGTGCTTCCCCTACTGTCCAGTTCTCAAATCCAGGGGATGTACCGCCGATACCAAAGATGAGCATAAAGCCACAAAATAGGAATACGAAAACGGTAATAACCTTGATGGACGAGAACACGTACTCGCTTTCACCAAAGGAACGAGTGGACAAATAGTTAAGCCCAAATAGAATTAACAGGAACAATGCGGACCAAACGATGGCTGGCACGTCAGGGAACCAATATTTCATGATGAGCGCCCCTGCTAGTACTTCGGCAGCCAATGTAATCGCCCAGTTAAACCAGTAGTTCCAACCTAAGGCAAAACCAAAGGCAGGGTCTACATAGCGTTTTGCGTAGGTTCCGAAAGAACCTGGAATCGGTAAGTACGTCGCCATTTCCCCAAGGGATGTCATGAGGAAATATACCATGATGCCGATGAGGCCATACGCCACAAGAGCACCACCAGGACCAGCGGTACTTACCACTTCGCCACCGGCTACGAATAAGCCTGTACCGATGGCACCACCCAAGGCGATCATATTCATATGACGCGCTTTGAGGGATCGTTTTAAATGTTTTTGAGTATTAGAAGTATACTCTACGTTAGTATTCTGATTATCTGCCATGGGTCACCTCTTACAAATCTAGATTGCGCACATATTTTGCGTTATCTTCAATAAATTTACGTCGAGGTTCAACCTTGTCGCCCATGAGCACCGTAAAGATTTTATCAGCTTCGATAGAATCCTCTAAGCTAACTTGTAAAATCGTACGATTTTCTGGGTTCATTGTTGTTTCCCACAATTGTTCAGGGTTCATTTCACCTAAACCTTTGTAACGTTGAATTGTAATACCATCACGGCCTACTTCATCAAGCTTAGCTGTAAGTTCTGCATCAGAGTATACATACCAATGAGATTTGCCTTTTTTGATTTGGTATAAAGGCGGTTGTGCAATGTAGATATGGCCTTCTTCTACTAATGGTTTCATATAGCGGTAGAAGAATGTGAGAAGCAATGTACGGATATGAGCGCCGTCAACGTCCGCATCTGTCATGATGATAATCTTGTTATAACGGGATTTTGTAATATCGAATTCGTCGCCAATACCTGTACCGAATGCGGTAATCATGGAACGAATTTCGTTATTCGCTAAAATCTTATCAAGACGCGCTTTTTCTACGTTAAGAATTTTACCACGCAATGGCAAAATCGCTTGGTAACGACGATCGCGACCTTGTTTTGCAGAACCGCCTGCAGAATCACCTTCGACTAAATAAATTTCTGTCATAGATGTATCTTTTTCGGAGCAATCTGCCAATTTACCAGGAAGACTAGATACTTCTAACGCATTTTTACGGCGTGTCAAATCGCGAGCCTTACGAGCTGCCTCGCGAGCACGGCTTGCCATCGTTGCTTTTTCGATGATTTTCTTCGCATCTTGTGGATGTTCTTCAAAGAATGTTTTGAGACCTTCAGATACGATAACATCAGTAATACCTTTAACTTCGCTATTGCCAAGTTTTGTTTTAGTTTGACCTTCGAACTGAGGTTCTAATACTTTCACAGACACAACCGCTGTCAAACCTTCACGTACGTCCTCACCGGAAAGATTGCTTTCATTTTCCTTGATTAAACCGGATTTACGGCCATAATCATTGAGGGTACGCGTCAAGGCAGCACGGAAACCGGATAGATGAGTACCGCCGTCAACAGTGTTGATGTTGTTTACGAAGGACAACAAGTTTTCGCTGTAGCTATCGTTGTATTGCAATGCCACATCTACTACAACGTCATCCTTTGTATTCTCGATGTCAATAACAGTTGGGTTAACAACTTCTTTGTTTTCGTTCAAGAATGCGATGAAAGAACTTAAACCACCTTCGTAATGGAAACTTTCAATACGAGGTTCCTCTTGGCGCAAATCGCTCAATGTAATGCGAAGGCCCTTGTTAAGAAACGCCAATTCTTGTAAGCGAATTTTCAAGGTATCAAAATTAAACACCGTCGTTTCAAAGATTTCAGGATCTGGTTTGAAAATAACCGTCGTACCAGTACCTTCTGCCTTGCCGATTTCGTGCAATTCGGATGTTTTATGACCGCGCGCAAAATCGATTTCTTGAATGATGCCATTTTGAGATACTTGAACCTTAGTCCATTCACTCAATGCATTTACTACGGAAATACCTACACCGTGAAGGCCACCGGACACCTTATAGCCGCCACCGCCGAATTTACCGCCAGCATGCAATTTTGTTAAAACCAATTCTACCGCAGACATGCCGGACTCATGCATTCCTGTAGGAATACCACGACCATCATCGACAACGGTAATACTATTATCTTCATTAATGGATACTTCGATATGCGTCGCATACCCTGCGAGCGCTTCGTCCACTGAATTGTCTACTACTTCATAAACGAGGTGATGCAAACCGCGAATAGACGTACTACCAATGTACATCCCTGGGCGTTTACGGACCGCGTCTAGACCCTCAAGAACTTGTATATTCTGAGCGCCATAATTTTCTTCAGCCATTAAACAAACTCCTCCTAACGACATAAACCGCAATATGCTCATACACAACACATCTGCGGTGCTAGATTATCTCTTTATTATACTATAGATTGCTTATATCGTGAAAGCCCTATAATTTGCTACTTAAAAGCATATAAAACTCATCAATCCGCTTTTTTAATGTTTTAAGTGATATACCAGATGCATACACACCATCATCTGTTACAATATACGTTTTTACCTTATCCTCGGGCACCACATACATGACCTCTGCGTCATAATGCGAAATGCCCGTCCTATAATGCTTACCAGACTCCGCATGAATCATGGTAATAATTGAATTCATAGGGATGCTAAAATTATCGCCAATATGTAAGTACATAAATCTCCTTATTCTTTTGAGGTGGATGGGGAGTGCTTTCTCGCTCCACCGGCCGGGTCTGACTCCGCCCTGCGGGCTCCGCAGGGCCAAAGTCGCTGTGAAAGTACTCCCCATCTACCTCATACAGCCTAATGCTATTCTAATACACCTCATAACATATTTAGCTCTTTAATTTTTTCATCGCTCAAGAATTTTGATCTGTATTTATTACACAAGTTAATAACGTGTTGGTCTGTCAGTTCTTCAAGTCGTTTATGGGTAATGAGCATGGTGGCCATGTACATATGGTTTCGGCTTGTAGATCCATGGTAGACCTTATCTAAATAGAAATAGATCAGTTCTCGCATAGCTATGGAAAAATCTTTAAAGGTACATTTGATGTATTGTTGAGCTTCGCTATATTTTATATATGGACGTCGTCTAATTTGTGTTTTTATATCATTAATATGATTGCGATGCATTTCATATTCGCAGGACACACAATATTTTGTTTGCCTGCTCATCAACGTATGACAGCGCTCGCATCGATGATAGCCGTGTTCTAGCAAATAGACTTCCTTTTTGCGGCTGCTAATGAGCACCTTTCGAAACGGTTCTCTTAATTTATCTTCTTCTAAGCTTTCAACCATAGCATCAATAGATTTCATATCATCATTGGACAAGACGATTTTCGACATGTCGATATAGCCATCGATGTCAGGCATATCTATTTTCAAAATTTCAGTATTCACCGTTTCTTTCACATAGCTCTTCCGATGCATGATGAGGCCCATTTCAGTAATGATATCACTTTTGTAATAGTCATTAATGGCCTTGAGAATGCATTTTTGGTTCATCTTAACCTCTTGCATCCACTGCGAATTATCCGCACTCAGTACAATTTTCGGAGGTTTGATGTCAATAATGCGCGTATGACCAGCATAAATGGGGCCCACCACATCACGCCAATGATGAATGAGTCTATTCAGTTTAAATTGTTCCAGTAAACCTAATTCATGTAGGCCACCAGCTAAGCACATTTCAAGGCTTTCCATAATGGATGTGCCCCTCCTGACATTGAATAAATTGAACACCTTGCATGTTTTCAAAATCATGTATATCCGTCGTGGTAATGACGGTTTGAATGCGTTTATGAATGAACTGCAACAAATTGTTCCGTCTCGCTTCGTCGAGCTCGCTCAACACATCGTCTAAGAGCAATACAGGATATTCGCCTACTTCGGATTTGATGAATTCTAATTCGCTCAGTTTTAGTGAAAGCACAGCCGTCCGCTGTTGCCCTTGGGATCCAAATTTTTTTAAATCGATAGCATCGGAAAAGAATCGTAAATCATCGCGATGAGGACCTACGCTTGTCGTCATGCGATGACGATCTTGAGGCAATGCGTCTTGCAGTAAATCGTAAAAGGCCTCCTTCGTGTACACCATATGACCCTCTTCCCCATATGGTTGTTCATAGCCTATGGTAAGATTTTCTAGGCCTCCCGTCAATTTACGATTCATCAAATCGATAAGCAAATTGATTTTCTTTAAACTTTCCATCCGTTTTTTTACGATGAAAGCTGCCATATCAGCCAGTTGTACATCCCATTCAGCAAGAGGAATATTCTGTTTACCGCGATATTCCTTCAATAATGTATTCCGTTGTTGCAATAAACGATTATATTGCAATAGTTGATGATAATAAGTAGCGCTCGTTTGGGATATTTCCATATCTAAAAATCTGCGACGACCCGATGGACTGCCCTTAATGAGCTGTAAATCCTCTGGGCAGAAGATGACCGTATTTAAAGTACCAATCAATTCCTTTTGAGAAATCTTAGTATCATTTAAGCGGATATCCTTAGGACCTTGTCGAAATAGCTTGATATTAACCTTTTGTGGTGTCTCCTTTTTCTCAAAGTTCACCACAATGCCCGCTTCATTAGCGTTAAATAAAAGCATATCCGACGTATCATTTGTGCGGTGGCTTTTACCAATGGTACCGACGTAAATAGCCTCTAAAATATTGGTTTTACCAGCCCCATTGGTACCGTACAAGACGATGATTTCAGGCTGTAAATCAATGATTAAATCCTTATAGTTGCGAAACTGGAACAATTGCAGTGAGTTAATTCTCACCGATTATGCCTCCTCTTTTGTAACGATGAATTCCACATCGAGGCCTTCTACACCAACCACATCGCCAACGCGACATTTTTTGCGTTTTTCTGTAACCATATTGCCATTTAATGTAATCACTTGATCATCGATAAGGCCTTTTACTTGGCCCCCTGTTTCAATGACGCCTTCCAATTTAAGCAATTGATCGATTTGAATGTATTCCGTATGGATTGGTACAGCTTGTTGTTTCATAACGTCCTCCTATGGTGGACAAATTACAGAATATACCAAGTATATAATCATGACTAAAACGCATTATCATATACTTGGTAATATGAATTTTTATGCATATAAATATACAATAATCTATATATAGTACATACTGAATTCTCAATATAAAAACTAATCGTAAAATTGGCTTTCATAAAAATGAGAATACATCATCGTATGTGATAATTAAGAATTCGTACGAACAGGTGTTACTACATAGGTATAGTTCGGATTATTATCTTGGCGAATCACAACAGGACCATTTTGTTTTAAATACATGTGGATGTTGTCGCCTGTGCTGTGACGCAAGATATCGGAAATATAACGACCATTGAAGGAAATCGTGAACGGTGTGCCCTTAAATTCCACAGGAATTTCTTCCTTCGCCATACCAATTTCAGCATTTTGGCTGGATAAAGTCACTTGTTCTTCGGACCAGTCATAGCGAATTACGTTGTAACTCATATCTTTTGCTAACAAAGATACACGATCAACAGCACCGGCAAATTCCTTGCGATCTACAACGGCACTAGAATCGAATTGAGCAGGAATTACCTTTTCATATTCTGGGTACGTGCCTTCGATTAATCGGGAAATGATATAGATGGATTCAAACATGAACACGATTTGTGTGCGGTTCCAAATGATTTTAATAATAGAAGGGTTATCGGTTGGCAATAAACGAGATACTTCTGCCAAAGCCTTTGTTGGAATGATGACGCGCATAGGAGATGTAGAAGGTTCATCGATAGTTACCTTTTTAACAGCCATGCGATGAGTATCAGTAGCAACCATAGTTACTTCTTTGTCGTTTGCATCTTTGATTTCGAGCAAAGCACCAGCAAATACAGGGCGATCATCGTCGCTTGCTGCTGCATAGTTCGTAAGGTCGATGAGTTCTTTCATAGCTTGACTATCGATATTGACATAATCTTGGTCGTGAATTTGTTCTACCAATGAGAAATCATCTGGATGCAAGGTTACTAAATTAAATTCAGAGGAACCGGATGTGATTTTTAGGGTATTTCCATCCTCTGGTTTGCTTAATTGAATTGTTTCGCCTGGTAATTTGCGGATTAATTCTTGGAAATAGCGAGAAGCAACCACTAATGTACCTGGTTCTAAAATTTCGGCGTCGATTGTCAATTTAATGCCTAATTCAAAATCGTTGCCTTGTAGTTCCACTTGATTATTTTTTGTTGTTATATAAATGGAACCTGGTAGATTTGAACTTGTTTTATTTTGTGATACCTTTTGTAGAACGTTAATGGCTTTTTGGAGATTGGCCTTAGGGAATTTGATGTTCATAACGTAAATACTCTCCTTGTTTGTAATATTCGTTGTGCGATTTTCGTTGGTGCTCTATAGATAATCAACGATAGATCGGTTTTCTGATATGTTTTTGATTTGTTTGTTAGTTTAGTAGTATTTGTAGTAGGCGCTGTGAATGTGTGTACATGTGAAAGTTTTCTAGATTTCATGTGTTTCCATAGTTGTGGATAAGTATGTGTATACCTTGTTTTAGGTTATCCACATAATCACAGAAAATATTGATTTCTGTAATATCCACAGATTTATACACAACATATCCACAGAGTTATCCACACCCGTTTTAGTTGAGTGATGATAGTTTAGCTTTGATGTCTAGGATAATCTGTTTCGTTTCCGGATTCTTGTTGATTTCTTTGCTGATCTTATCGTACGCATGCAAAATCGTCGTATGATCTCTGGAAAAAGCCGCTGCAATTTGTGGGTAGCTTTCATTAATCACATCGCGGCACAAATACATGGCAATTTGTCGTGGAAATGCGAATTGGGCCTTTCGTTTCTTGCCTAACAAATCTTGTTTCTTAATGTTGAAATAGGTGCTGATAAAGTCTTGAATGGACTCGATGTCGATGAGTGTTACCCGTTCCGTCGTGATGATGTCGGATAATGTTTTCTTCGTGTATTCCAAATCGATGCTGCTGGTCCGTTGTTCTAGGGATGCGGTACCGATGAGTTTATTGAAAGCCCCTTGTAGTACGCGGATGTTTTCGTCGAATTGTAACGCTACGTAGTTGATGGCATCGTTGTCGATAACGAGATTACGATTCTTGTTGTTTTCCTTTTCAACGAGGGCTTTCAAAATGGCAATGCGCGTTTCCAAATCTGGATTTTCCATGGTTGCCACATAGCCCGCTTGGAATCTAGAACGCAAGCGCTCTTCGAATTGATCCATGTCGTTTGGCATAGTATCGCTGGTGAGAACGATTTGCTTGTTATTGTCCAATAATTCGTTGAAGGTGTTGAAAAACTCTGTTTTCGTGCCCTCTTTATTTTCTAAGAACTGAATATCATCGATGAGCAATACGTCGATGTTTCGGAACGTATTACGGAACAACTCGCCTTGCCGTTTGCGTATGGATTCGATGAATAAATTCATGAACTTTTCGCTCGTTGTGCACATTACCTTGAGATTAGGATATCTTTCAACGATGGCATTGCCGATGGCGTGCATCAAATGCGTTTTACCAAGGCCGGATGGACCATAGATAAAGAGCGGATTATAATCGCCGCCAGGATGCTCCGACACATTTTGGGCTGCTCCAAAAGGAATGCGGTTTGCATTGCCTGTAATGTAATTATCAAATCGATATCCACTATTGAGCTGCGACGAAGATAAATCGATAGGAATATCCGTAGATTGCAACGTTTGCGCCGTTTGTGGCTGCTCTACAGGAAACATTGGTTCATCTGGAATTAACTCTTCCACCTCTTTTCGTTGGATATACACAGGATCTGCGTACACCGGTGTGTAAAACTCCTCTTGATACGGAACCTTTTGCTTTGCAAGTTTTGAAGTTTTTTTATCGATGTTGTCCGCGTCACTTACCACCGTATTTTCTATAGTGCTCGTACTAGTATTTTCTACAGTATTCTCTGTGAAAGTATCTGCTACATGCGGTGTTGTTGGAGCCTCATCCTTTTGTGGAAACAAATCCAATAAAACCATATTTAATTCTTTGCCTGTCACTTGCTTGATGGCATCTGTTAACAATTTACTTACCGTTTGCTGAGATTCGATGACACTTTTTATAAAACTCTGCATAACCCCAATGTGTATAGAATTATTATCTATACTCATCGGTATGAGAGAAGTACTCAAACTTGAATAAATCGCAGGCGGCAGCGTTTGTTTTGCTACTTGTAATATACGTTCCCATATATCATTAATATCAGCTGCTTGCATTTTGTTCCTCTTGTGTATAACTTTTACTAAAAATGTGCATAACTTTTGTTATTATGTGCATAACTTATTCTAAAATTGTGGAAAAACCACAAATACCTGTGAATAGCCTGTGCACAACTTGTGAATGAGAGAAAATAAAATTCCCTTCCAACCTTATAAATACTGAGTTTATACTATTCACAGGTCAAAAGAGAAAAAATGTGGATAACTTTTCTAAACTATCCGAAAAAAACTTATAAAAATATATAATTTTACCAATTTCAATTATGATTGTACCAAAAATGAGGGAGATTGTCATTCAATCTGTGGATAACTTTTATGGAATTTGTTTATTTTAGCATTTTTATTTAAATCTGGTTTGGTGGTCACTTTTTAGCTCCACCGGCCGGGTCTGTCTCCGGCCTACGGCCTTCGCAGGGCCAAAGTCGCGAAAAAGTGACCACCAAACCTACTTTAATCTAAATTTAGCTAAAATAAACGAATTTCATAATGGGAGAAGGACAACGGGGCAAAATTTATTTGCCCCTATTTACTCCACTGGCTGGGTCTGACTTCATCTTACGAGTTTTGTCTTTCTCTTTAAGGGAAGGTGCGCGCAATCTGTTTCAATAAAAAAACAGGAGTTGATCTATAAGGTTCAGATAAAAAAGATATGGTGTCTTGATAAGATGTGAATGGTGTAATTTGTTTGGCTAATTTATGAATATTGTTTAATGAGGGCTGCCTACTATTTTCACAGCGACTTTGGCCCTGCGGAGGCCGGAGGCCGTAGTCAGACCCGGCCGGTGGAGCGAGAAAATAGTAGGCAGTCCTCATTACCTAAATGTAGTAATATAATTGGCAAACAAATTACACTTATAGATTTTAATCTAAATAACATATCTTTTTTATATAAATATATATAGGGAAACCCTGTTTTTTATTGACAGATTTGCGTTTTCCCTCTATAATTACCCTGTTATGGTATAAGTAAAACAAATATATAACGAGGAGGTGTTTTACTAATGAAACGTACATATCAACCAAATACTCTTTGGAGAAAACGTACCCATGGTTTCCGTGAACGCATGAAAACTATTGGTGGCCGTCTCGTATTAAAAAGAAGACGTGCTAAAGGCAGAAAACGTTTATCTGCATAATATAATGGCTCAGCAAGAGCTTTCAGAAAACTTGGCGCTCTTGCCAAGTTTTTCTATTCTATAGGACTCGGACGATACAATGGATTACCACTTAGATAAAACGAGACGTATTATAAACAATAATGAATATCGCCTTGTGTATAAGCATGGTAAGTACGAGGTAGGACGCATGTGCGTGTTATATCGTATGCCTGTAGCGAAGCAAAAGACTCGCATCGGATTTGTGACGGGTAAAAAGGTGGGTTGTGCGGTTGAACGCAATCGGGCACGTCGCCTTATGAAAGAGGTGTATCGCCTCAATCAGCATCAAATTCGCGAAGGGTATCATATTGTTATCGTTGGACGTGGCCCTCTGAAGGACGCAACCTATGAACGAGCGGAAAAGGAAATACTGTACTTATTGCGTAAAAGCAAGCTCTTAGTATAATCCTATATAGGACCACAAGCATGGATAGCGCTATGCTTTGGTCCTATTCGCGTATTATGAGGTATATGGATTTGGTGGAACTGTCTTAGATACATGCTCCCATCGAATCATGGTGAATTCTATGAAAGATACATGTATAACTTTATTAAATCTTATAAAACGAGGGGTTACCTTTGTTTTATGGTTCGTTATTCGCTTCTATCAGATTGCCATTTCCCCTCTCAAACCGGGATGTTGTCGATATTATCCCACTTGTTCCGCATATACTCTGCAGGCCATTGAAAAATATGGGCCTTTGAAAGGTAGCTGGCTTGGGCTAAAACGCATTTTGCGTTGTCATCCATTCCACAAGGGCGGGTATGATCCCGTTCCTTAGCCTAAGCGAGCACAGTTTTGGAAATACCTGAGCATCTGTATGGATGAAATTTAGACCATACCATAACGATATATGGATGCGCGAAGGAACCCAATTTCGACCTGCACTCGAAGGAGAAACAATGGAAATTTTTAACTATTTAGTTGAATTTATGCGCACACTTGTGACATATGCTTTCAACTTCACTGAAATGGTCGGCTTCCCAAGCTATGGGGTGGCTATTATCATCATTACTGTCATTATTAAAGCGATTTTAGCGCCGTTGACAGTAAAACAAATTAAATCTATGAAAGCAATGCAAGAGTTACAACCTCGCATGAAAGAGCTTCAAGAAAAATACAAAAACGACCCTCAACGTTTACAAGCTGAGATGGGCGCTATGTACAAAGAAATGGGCGTAAACCCATTGGCTGGCTGCTTGCCTTTATTGGTGCAAATGCCGTTCTTGATTGCTATTTTCTACGCATTGCAAGGATATCCTTACAATCCTGAATTCGAACATTTCCTATGGCTTCCTAGCCTTGGTGAAGCAGATCCATACTACATCTTGCCAGTATTGAGTGCTTTGTCCACATGGATTATGTCCCGACAAACTGGTATGGGTGCTAGTGGTGCCGCTGCACAACAACAAAAGATTATGCAAATCTTTATGCCATTGTTCATCGGTTACATTTCCTTGAACTTCCCATCTGGTCTTGTTATTTACTGGATTGTATCCAATGTGTTCCAATTGGTGCAACAACATTTTATTTACAAAGGCTTAGAAGCTAATAAATAGGAGGTACTATGGAATTTATCGATGTATCTGCTAAAACGATTGAAGATGCCATCGCTAAAGGGGTTGCAGAACTTTCTATAGATGGTCGTGAATTGGTAGAAACAAAGGTTATTGAACAACCTTCTAATGGTTTTTTAGGTATTGGCCGTAAACCAGCTGTGGTTCGTTTGTTCTATACAACGGTAACAGCTGCGGCTACGGAAGAGGAAAAAGAAGTTATCGCTGAAACTTCTGATGCTGTGGAAGAGGCACCTGTTGCGACTGACGAACGCGATGTGGCTGAATCTGTTGATGATTCTCCGGTATCTGTGAAAGCTAAACAAGAGCTTTCAAAAGAAACACAACAAATCATCGCTGAAAAAGGTAAGGAATTCCTTGAAAAGATGTTTGCTCAAATGGGCCTTATCGTGATGATTGAAAAGATGTTTACCGTTGATAAAATCACATTCCAAGTACATGGTGAAGACCTTGGTATCTTGATTGGTAAACACGGTCAAACCCTTGATGCTATCCAATATTTAACGAATTTGGTGGCTCACAAAGAGGTGTCTGGCCATTGTCACATCGTGGTGGATGTGGAAAATTACCGCGCTCGTCGTGAAGAAACGTTGATTAATCTTGCAAAACGCCTTGCAGCTAAGGTAAAACGTAACCGTCAAAAGGTTTCCTTAGAACCTATGAATGCATTTGAACGCAAAATCATTCATACCGCGTTGCATGATGATAAACACATCGTTACAGAATCCGCTGGTGATGAACCATTCCGCCATATCGTGATTTCTTACAAAAAATAAAAGTGTTTGGTGGCGATAGCATTCTGATAACCTCCACCGGCCGGATCTGACTCCGGCCTACGGTCTCTGCAGGGCCAAAGTCGGTTTCAGAATGCCACCGCCACCACCATTTTATTTATACGTAATACGATAGGTTATGGTGAAAGCTAACCTAAGGTAATCTTCGCATGGGTAAGATTGGTTTAGTTTAACTTTCACAGGCGAAGAAATTAAAGATATTCGAAGTACGGAGATTTTTATGTATATAGATGATACAATAGCGGCCATTGCGACGCCGCCCGGCATCGGCGGGGTTGGTATTATTCGTGTTAGCGGAAAGGATAGTTTTCCTATTGTAAATAGCCTGTTCAAGAGCGCTGGCACCGTTCCTTTGATGGACCGCCAAAATAGAACGATACAATACGGGACTATTGTGGATCCAGCGACGAACAAGACCATCGACGAGGTTCTTGTGTTATTGATGAAGGGACCCCACTCCTACACGGCAGAGGATGTGGTGGAAATTCAGTGTCACGGCGGCATTGTGCCGGTTCGACAAATTTTGAAATTGCTCGTTAATCACGATGTGCGCATGGCCGAGGCCGGCGAATTTACGAAGCGCGCCTTTATGAACGGACGTATCGACCTCACCCAAGCGGAGGCAATCATTGATATTATTGAAGCAAAAACAGAGGACTCCCTCTCTCTCGCTGTATCTCAGCTAGACGGTACCGTTTCGTCTTTTGTGAAAGATGTGCGAGAACAGCTTATTGCCATGATTGCTCACTTAGAGGTAACTATCGACTATCCTGAAGAGGATATCGAGGACGTAACGAGCCAAGAGGTTCGTGAACAGCTTGAGCCTATTTTGAAAGCTATGGATGAACTCTTGTCCACAGCGAATACAGGCCGCCTCATTCGCGACGGTATTACGACAGTTATTGTAGGCCGCCCAAATGCAGGTAAATCGAGCCTTATGAACGCTCTCTTGCGCGAAAACCGCGCTATTGTAACGGATATTCCGGGAACGACGCGGGATAGTATTGAAGAATATATGACTGTAGAAGGCATTTCCTTGCGCCTTATCGATACGGCAGGTATTCGGGATACACAAGATACGGTGGAAGCCCTCGGTGTGGAGCGTGCTCGCGATTATATTAATAAAGCAGATATTGTACTCTGTGTTATCGACGGGTCTACTCCATTAACCCCTGAAGAAATCGAAATTTTGATCTCTGTCAGCGGTTTGAACACCATCGTACTCCTCAATAAGTCCGATGTGGCACAAGTCGTTACAGACGAAAATATAGAAGAACACGGCACATTTACAGCTATTGAGCGCATCAGTGCCAAAGACGGCGAAGGCTCTGCAGTTCTCTCTAAATGGGTGCAAGAACTCGTCTATGGCGGTCGCGTAAAACAAGACAACAGCGCCATGATTAGTAACGTGCGCCACATCAGCCTCATGGAACAAGCGAAGGCTCAAGTAGAACAAGCCCTCTCCTCCATCGACATGGGCATGCCAGTAGACTTTGTCGCTACCGATTTGCGCAGCGCTTGGGAACTATTAGGCGACATCACGGGCGATACCATCCGTGAAAGCATGATAGATGAATTATTTAGTAGATTTTGTCTCGGTAAGTGATGATGACAATGAGTACTTCCAAAAAGCCTCCACTGGCCAGGTCTGACTTCGGCCTACAGCCTCGTGATTTAAATAAAATAAGCTTTCAATATAAGTAATAAATATAAGGAATTCAATAAATATGTACACAGTATATAATTATGATGTCATTGTCATCGGTGGCGGTCATGCTGGTTGTGAGGCGGCCCTCGCCTGCGCCCGCATGGGTCATCGCACGTTGATGGCGACCATCAGTTTGGATAATATTGCACTTATGCCGTGCAACCCTGCCGTTGGCGGTCCTGGTAAAAGCCATCTTGTGTATGAGCTTGATGCGTTGGGCGGTCAAATGGGTATCAATGCGGATGCTACGGCTATTCAAATGCGGATGCTCAACATGGGTAAAGGCCCTGCCGTGCATTCCTTGCGCTGCCAATCAGATAAAATTAAATACCAGCATTTGATGAAACATACCTTGGAAAATACGGATAATCTCAATGTTAAGCAAATCATGGTTACGGAGCTCAAGGTTGAGGATGGCAAGGTAACGGGCATCGTTACTGAGCTTGGCGAATTCTATGGCGCTAAGGCTGTCATTCTTTGTACAGGGACCTATTTGAAAGGCAAAATCCTCATCGGTGATATCGACTATGTAGGTGGCCCAAATGGGCAACGGGTAGCGGAACAATTTTCTCAATCCCTATTAGATAATGGCGTTGAATTGATGCGCTTTAAGACTGGCACACCAGCCCGCGTAGATAAACGGTCGCTTAATATTGAAAATATGGCCGTTCAAGAAGGTGATGCACATCATCATGCCTTTTCCTTTATGGACGAATGGATCAACCGCAACGAAGATGTGTGCTGGTTGACGTATACGAATAAGGAAACGCATGAGATTATTAAAAGCAATATTCATCGTGCTCCTATGTACAGCGGTAAAATTGAAGGTGTTGGCCCGCGCTACTGTCCTTCCATCGAAGATAAGGTGGTGCGCTTTGCCGATAAAGAACGCCATCAATTATTCGTAGAACCAGAAGGAACGGGCACAAATGAAATGTATGTACAAGGCATGAGTACATCCCTTCCTATGGACGTACAATACGCATTCCTTCGGACCATTCCTGGTCTTGAAAACGTCGAAATCATGCGCCCAGCGTATGCTATCGAATACGATTGTTTAAATCCAACTCAATTGACACCAGCCCTTCAAGTAAAACATATTGAAGGCCTTTACTCTGCTGGTCAAGCTAATGGTACATCTGGCTATGAAGAAGCCGCTGCACAAGGCCTAATGGCGGGTATTAATGCTGCTTTATGGCTTGAAGGTAAGGAACCTTTCATCCTTGCTCGCTCCGAAGCATACATTGGTGTTCTCATCGATGATCTCGTCACAAAAGGTACAAATGAACCATACCGCATGATGACGAGCCGTAGTGAATACCGTCTATTGCTTCGTCAAGACAATGCGGACATGCGTCTTACCGAAAAAGGTCGTGAAATCGGCCTTGTGAAAGACGATCGTTGGGCTAAATTTACAGCTAAAAAAGCGGCCATCGAAGAAGGTATGGAATTGTTGCGCAACACACCTGTCAATCCGTCCAAGGAAACGCAAGCCTTGCTTGAAAGCTTGGGCACAGCCCCTATCAAAACAGGTATCCACGCATATGATTTGGTAAAACGTAATGAACTCTCCTATGCTACCGTAGCTGATGCATTCGGTTTGAAACGCTTTACACCTGACGTAGAAGAAGCTATGGATATTGCCATTACCTACGAAGGTTACATCAAAAAGCAAATGGAACAAGTTGAGAAGGTTCGCAAACTGGAAGAAAAAATTCTTCCAAAAGAATGGGATTATACAGAAATTAAAGGTATTTCCCTTGAAGCACAACAAAAGCTCAACAAAATTCGCCCTCACTCCATCGGCCAAGCCAGCCGTATCTCTGGCGTATCCCCGGCGGATGTGTCTGTACTGTTGATTCAACTAGAACAATACAATAGAAGTAAATAAGGATAGCCCAAGTTTAAATAAGAACCACATATATTTTTGTTTCATGGGTACCACTTCCTATTGATTGTAGTGTATCCATAAATAATACTATTAGCAAGCTTTATTTTTTAGAAATGTAAAAGTGAGCTATATACGTAAATTTTTGTATATTTATAAAATATATTATTCTACCAGTAAAATATGTACACTAGAAAAATACACTAAGTGTACATTCAGAATAGACAAAACAATTTATATGTGAAGAAAAGTTCATAGTGATAAATTATAGATAAACAGTAAAATTTAAAAGGTAGAAATAAGATATATAAATTTGGAAAAGGATGTGTTAGAAGGTTAACAAAATAGGTTTACAATTATGAGGCGATTTAGATGATATAAGATTTTTATGCGTACCTCCTCTTTTTGCACTTTTATCTATATAGTAAATGAGAATATATTGAGAATATGGTATAATAGATACAAATATGACTCTTATATTTCGCTTGTATGCTCTTTTTTAGTGTTTTATACATAATTATCCTAGAAGCACATAAACAGGCATTACAGTGCGAATAAATGAATTTTAATCTGAATTACATACATATAGTTAGGAGCACTGATGAAAGAAAAATATGATGTGCCTATCGCTAGTGAATCTGAGTTTGTAGAATATATGCTTTCACAAATGGTATCATTTGGATTGCCATGCACACAGCAGCAAGCAAAAGATTTCTACGTGTACTATGCACGCATGATTGAAACAAATAAATATCTCAACCTCACCGGTATTACGGATATGAAAGAGGTCGTGGTTAAGCACATGATTGATTCTCTATCTTGTTATGATCCGAAAATTATCAAATCTGGATCCTCCATTATCGATGTCGGAACCGGTGCAGGATTTCCTGGCATTCCGTTGGCCATTTATGATAGAACCTTGCACGTAACCTTGTTTGATTCCCTCAAGAAACGCCTTACCTTTCTTGAGTCCGTTATCGACGAATTGCAATTGACGAACTGCAAGACCTTACATGGACGCGCTGAAGATTTGAGTCATCAAGATTATCGTGAAAGCTTTGATATCGCTACGAGTCGTGCCGTTGCAAGATTACCAATCCTATTAGAATGGACCGTGCCCTACGTTAAACAAGGCGGCTATGTTATCGCCTTAAAAGGCGCTATCTACGAAGAAGAAGTCGGCGAATCTGATAAAGCCCTTAGCACATTAAAAGCATCCATCGAAGATGTAAGAACCGTGACCTTACCGACACTAGACGATAAACGAGCTATCGTGTACATTAAGAAAACAGGAAAAACACCTGGGAAATATCCTAGAAAACCAAAAGAGATAAAGGATAAACCGTTATTATAATATGCTACAATCTTTTTCATTAATGTAAGCAATCTAAAAACACCTTCCAAAAAGCCTCCACCGGCCGGGTCTGACTCCGGCCTATCGGCCTTCGCAGGGCCAAAGTCATTTTTTGAAAGGTGTTTTTAGATTAAACTATATATTATAGGTAACAATAAATAGGAAAAGATTGTAGCATATTAACACTAATGGCTATATCGAAAACAAAACAGGGAACAAATCTATTTTGATTTGTTCCCTATTCTTTTAAGATTTGCATATTATTTATCACGTTTTTGCTTAATTATAGAATAAAGAAGCTCCCAATAGCCTCCTAAAAATGACTTCGGGTCCCGCTTTAGCGCGATAGCGTGTCATTTTTGGGAGGCTGTTGGGAGCACTTTTGCTGTTATTTAAGATTTACACGTGATCAATAATATGCAAAGTCGTATCTATATCATTAAGTGGCATGATATGTACGCCTGCAGCGATTTTTTTGATTTGTTCTAGTGTTTCGATAGCGATTTCTGTACCCGCTTCTTTGCCGCCTTTTTCTACGCGGTCAAGGATGTCTTGGGTAAGGTTGATTCCAGGCACTTTTTCGTGAAGATATGTTGCCATTTTAAAGCTTTTAAGAGGAATCAAACCAAGCATAATAGGTACATTGAATTCAGACATTTTGTCGATATAGCGTTTAGCTTGTTCTAAATCATAGATTGGTTGTGTTTGCACAAAATGAGCACCATTTTTGATTTTAGCAGCTAGTTTTTGCCGTTCGATTTCTAAATCTGGTGCACCGGGATTACCTGTAGCACCGATGTAGAAATTCGTTGGCTCTTCAAGGTCGTTACCAGCAAGGTCCTTGCCTGCGTTCAATGTTTTTGCAATGTTAAGTAAGCCCATGCAGTCCACTTCAAATACGGATTGTGCGAATGGGTGGTCGCCATGGTCCGGCTTATCGCCTGTCAGTGTCAAAATGTTATTAACACCAAGTGCTGCAGCACCGAGCAGTTCGGATTGTAAGCCTATGATGTTGCGGTCACGGCATGTGAGGTGGAAAATCGTTTCGATGCCTTCATTATGTTGCAATAAATAGGACAAGGAAATAGGGCTCATGCGCATTTTAGACATAGGGCTATCCGCAATGTTTATGGCGTCAACCTTGCCTTTTAGGCGCGCTGCTTGTTCAAAAACCTTTTGGGCAGAACTGCTTTTAGGTGGGTCCAATTCAACGGTGATGGTGAACTGGCCATTTTGGTGTTTTTCACGTAATGTCATCATATACCTCTTATCTATTCTTTGTATGGTGAAAGCCTTATATGCGTTATGTGAGCATTATTTTAGACTTTCACCATGAGTATTACCTATATTATATGCCTAGATTAGCCATTATTTCAAAGTTTCAAAGAAATCGTTCGCGTGATTTACAGCCGCGATGCCGTCCTTGGCGTAAATATCTGCGCCCGCTTGGTCAGCGTAATCTTGGGATACTACGGCGCCACCAACCATGACCTTCGTTTTAAGGCCGGCTGCACGAATAGCAGCGATAGTATTGTCGATTTGAGGCATTGTGGTCGTCATTAAGGAACAAATGCCTACGAGGGCCGCCTTGTTGTCCTTAATGGCTTGTACGATGACCTCAGGGTCAACATCCTTGCCGAGATCGACAATTTTATAACCATTGTTTTCGAGCAATGCAGCTACGATATTTTTGCCTAAATCGTGAATATCGCCCTTAACAGTGGCTACAACAACGGTTCCTTTATCTAAACTGTCGCTGGCCGGAATGATTTCTTTGATAGTGTTGAAAGCAGCTTGCATCGTTTCCGCAGCGAGCATAACTTGTGGCAAGAATAATTTACCAGAACCGAATTTGTCGCCTACTACGTTCATGGCTTCTGAAAGCCCTTTTTTCGTAATATCTAGTGGATCAATGCCGTCAGCTAATGCCTTTTTAACAAGTTCTATGATAGCTTCCTTTTCGCCTTGTTCTACACAAGCGCGGATATTAGCTAATGGGTCGTTGCTATCAAAGGATGCTTTATCTGGACCTTTTGGCGCCGCATTGCCTGGTGCTGTAGTTTCATCTTCGTAACCATATTCTTTTATGAATTCTGCAGAACCTGGGTCCCAACCAAGTAATGTGGTGCTTGATACAAATGCTTTTTTAGCTGCGTAGTTAAGCGGATTCATGATTGGTGTGGTCAAACCGGATGCAAGGGCCATTGTTAGGAATTGACCATTTAGATACGGACGTTGTGGCATGCCGAAGGAAATATTGGATAAGCCCATAACAGTTGGAAAACCAAATTTTTCTTTATATAAACGCAATGTGCTAAGCGTTTGTCGTGCACTATCTTCTCCGCTGGCAAGTGTTAATACCAATGGGTCAAGCAAGAGGTCGTGCGGTTGTAACCCATAGCCATATGCGCGATTTACGATGTTTTCAGCCAAAGCAACGCGATCCTCAGCCTTTTCAGGTAAATCGCCACTGCAGATTGGCAAGCAAAGCAATGCAGCGCCATAGCGTTTAGCCAATGGCATAACGTGTGTGATGGAATCTTCTTCTCCATTTACAGAGTTGATAAGTGCACGGCCAGGATAGTTTTTAAGGGCTACCTCCATGGCTTTAGGATCCAATGTATCTATGGATAATGGCGTTTCTACAAGCATAGACAATTCGAAGATGGCTTTTTCCATCAAAGGTGTTTGATCCATACCGGCTACACCCATATTCACATCGAGGATATCTGCACCTGCTTCTACTTGGTCTAAGGCATCGCGTTTTACACGAATGAAAGAACCGTCCCGTAGTTCTTGAGCGAGCACCTTACGGCCTGTTGGATTGATACGTTCGCCGATAATCAATGGCTTTACATTGTGACCTAATTCGATTAATTTTGTACGGCTTGTAATCACTGTTTTAGACTCAATATGAGTGCGTTCTTTAGGTGTATGTGCTTTTACAGCATCAGAAATCGATTGAATATGCGCTGGTGTTGTACCACAGCAGCCACCTACATAACTTGCACCTGCATCAACAATTGGAATCATCAATGGGCCCATGTCTTCTGCTGAAAGCGGAAATACCGTTTGCTTGTTAATGAGTTGTGGCATACCTGCGTTTGGTTGGCAGATGATTGGTAAATTAGTAACACTGGCGATTTTTTCAATGAGCGGAGTGATTTGCTCAGGTCCAAGAGAACAGTTAATACCAATAATATCAGCCCCCATTGCCTCTACGATAGTTGTGGCAACCTCTGGAGGTGTACCAGTGATAGTACGACCGTCTTCGCTGAAAGAAAATTGACAGATGATTTGTACATCTTCTTTAGTCTTACATGCTGTTTCACGAGCATCCAAAGATGCTAATAGAGCGGCACGCATTTCTTGAACATCGATAATCGTTTCGATAATGATGAAATCAACGCCACCTTCAATCAAAGCCTCTGCTTGTTCTCTATATGTATCGTAAATAGAATCAAAGCTCATATTGCCCAAAGGTTGTAAAAAACGTCCTGTAGGGCCCATAGAACCAGCTACACGAGCAGATGGCTTGAACTCTGCAATTGCTTTTTTTGCAACCTTTACAGCTGCTATATTTATTTCTTTTACACGATCTTGTAAATTGTAATCTTCTAATTTAAGGCCGCATGCGCCAAATGTATTGGTAGTAATTACATCACTACCATGTTGTAAATATTGTGTGTGGATATTTTTTACTACTTCTGGTCGTTCCACGTTAAATAATTCTGGGCAATAGCCCTCTTCTAGGCCTGCTGCTTGGAGCATTGTACCCATAGCGCCGTCAAAAATGTACATGTGAATCATCCTTTATATATTGGAATGTAGGTCACCAAAGACATTCGCCCTCCACCGCCTTAACAGTCGTCGGCCAAGGGCCTAGATCTGGCAAAGTCGGTCTCAGAACCTTGGTGACCTACATTCCAATTATTAATACTATAAATAGATTGTTTCACGTGAAACATTTTTGCTTGCACATGGGTACAATGGTACGGATGTATAAGGTAATGTTTCACGTGAAACATCGTGTGTTAAAATTTTATTCTGTTGGTTGGGCTTTCATAGCTATACCAGATGTTTCGGCTGTTGTTTTGCTTGTTTCTGGTTTTGAAGCTGATGCTTTTTCTGGAAGTTTTCTTGATTGGCAATCTTTTTGCGAGCAGGAGCTACAACCGCGTTTTGTTGTCAAGCATTGGTCTCCTGGCATTAAACCGATAATGGCTGTTACGGATTTTCTTGGAAATAATAAAAAGTTTTCTGTAACTTGTAGACCGATTTGTTCGGTTTTGATGATTTTACCAAGTTGTGGTTGAATTTCTAAAGGCCAGTTGCCATAACCTGGGCTAAAACGCCATGTAGGTGCATAACCTTGTTTCTTAGCAATGTTATTAATTACCTCGTTAACTTGGTCAGCCACTTGTTCAACTGCAGTTGTTGCAGCCGCATCTAGTAAGAGACCTACTGTGTAGTTGCCTTGTTTAAATAGCTGTTCGCTACGTCTTTCAACGTCTTCACCGACTGTAACACCTAGCACATACACCTTTGTAGATTTTTCAAGGTGTTTTTCAATGATAGAACCTTCAATTTTGAGCGGCGGATTACTTAGGATAACTTTGTTTTCCGCATCGTAATCATATTCTTGATAGACACCCTTTGGTGTCGCTAATAATTGGATTTCTTTACAAGCTTCGTCAACGAATTTTTCTGGAAAATCTTCGGCATGACGAAGTCCTGCATATCGTTTTACTTCGTCCTTGTTGATGACGGGAAGCATTCCGTTATAAATGGGCATGTGAAACGCCTCCTTTAAAAATAAAATAGATTGTATGGTTAAAATGTTAAACCTATTAAAATACTGTCTTTTATAAGTATAAATATATCTATATATACTGTAAAGGTTATAGCTTCATATAATTTATTGAGTTGCGTCCATAGAAAAAAGTTATATGTAAATATTTTATACCTAATGGTGTAAATCTATTAAGTGATAATATATAATTAAATAAATTTATAAGCTCTTATATCATATTGGTGAACATATGTTTTTTTGGAATGTTTCACGTGAAACATTCTTATTTGTTTTTAGATTTTATTGGAAAAATGATGGTCATATCTATAAAGTTCTATTTCTTTTGCGTGCCCTATGTTATAATGAAATGAAATATTTTTGAACGTAAAGTCGAGGTGAATTTTGTGGGCAAAGTAATAGCGATTACTAATCAAAAAGGCGGTGTAGGCAAGACTACAACATCTGTTAATCTCAGTGCTTGTTTAGCTGATGCAGGAAAAAAGGTGTTGTTAATAGATTTGGATCCGCAGGGTAATGCTAGTTCTGGATTAGGCATTGAAAAAGATGATTTAGAATTATGTATTCACGATGTGTTGATAGATGGCGAAGACATCGCTAATGTGATTCAACCTACAATGCTTAAAAAGCTTTTTGTAGCGCCTGCAACGATTCAATTGGCTGGTGCTGAGGTAGAATTAGTAGGAATTGTTTCACGTGAAACAATTTTGAAAAAATCCATTGCTTCTGTACGCGATGAGTATGATTTTATCATCATTGATTGCCCACCATCTCTTGGCTTACTAACATTGAATGCTTTTACAGCGGCTGACAGTGTTTTAATTCCAATTCAAACTGAATTCTATGCCTTGGAAGGTGTTAGCCAACTCGTTAAGACTATTACAATCGTGCAACAAACATCTAATAAAGAACTTGTAATTGAAGGTGTGTTGCTCACCATGTTTGATGGACGTACTAATTTGTCTGTTCAAGTGGCAGATGAGGTAAAATCGTTCTTTGGCACTAAGGTGTATAAAACAATTATTCCTCGAAATGTTCGCCTCAGTGAAGCACCAAGTTATGGGGAACCGATTATTGTGTATGATCCGAAATCAAAAGGTGCAGCTGTTTACACTAAATTAGCTAAAGAGGTTATTCGAGATTCTAAGAAAACGAAATAATTGGTATAGAATAGACTAAATAAATATGATTATGTAATGTAAGCACAAACTGTATATTGGTTTGTGCTGCATTTTATATATGCGGGTGAAAGTACTAATAGATTGGGGATTATTATGGCGATGAAACAGAAAAAGGAACGAAAAACATTAGCAGCAATGATGGGAGAGCAGTCCATAGAAACGGCTTTGCCTGAACGTGAAGTTCACGAATTGCCTATAGGGGATGTGATTCCTAATGAGGATCAACCACGTAAGAATTTTGATGAACAAAGTTTAGCTACTTTGGCTGAATCTATTAAGAATTTAGGTATCTTTCAACCAATCGTCGTTCGCAAGCAAAAGGATAAATACCAAATCGTAGCCGGTGAGCGCCGTTATCGCGCTGCATTGATGGTGGGCCTAGAGACAGTACCTGTAGTTGTAAAAAATTATAATACAGAGGAAATGACAGAAGTCGCTTTGGTAGAAAATCTCCAACGTGAAGGCTTGGATCCAATTGAAGAAGCTTTAGCCTATCAAGGATTAATGAATACATATAAACAAACTCAAGAAATGATTTCTGCACGTCTTGGCCGCAGCCGTTCCTATATTGCTAATATGATGCGTTTGTTAAAACTAGCTGCATCGGTGCAAAAGGACTTAATTGAAGGCGATTTAACCGTTGGTCAAGCTCGACCTTTGTTGGCTTTACGTAGTGCAGCGCAACAAGTTGAGGCAGCAGAGCGCATTAAAGAGGGCGAATTAAGTGCCCGTCAAGCAGAGCAGCTCGTAAAAGCAATGATGTCTAAAAAGACTAAGTCTAAAGACACTACAGAGCCACATGATACAGCTGAGGTTCGCGCATTGGTAGATCGTTTAAAATTGAGCCTAGGTTCTCCAGTGTCTATTAAATTTAGAGCCGGTAAGAAGGTACAAGGTAAAATTGAAATTGCCTTTAGCTCTGAAACTGAATTAGAACGTCTTATTGCGTATATGGATGCTCAGGAGAGCACAGCACATGAAGAAACAATGGAGTTTCGCGTATAATGGAACAAACACCAAAGTCGAATCGCGTTCATATCGGATTTTTTGGCCGTTGTAATACGGGTAAGTCGACCTTAATTAATATGCTAACGGATCAACCTGTATCTCTCGTGTCTGAGGTGGCAGGTACTACGACCGATCCTGTTAGCAAATCTATGGAAATATTGCCACTAGGACCGGTGGTCATTACGGATACGGCGGGGATTGACGATACATCGGAATTGGGCGCTCTTCGCATTGAAAAATCCGAAGAAATTATCAAAAAAATCAATCTCGCTGTCTATGTGTTGCGTAATGATGAAGCGCCCACTGCTGATGATATGATGTGGCTTAATAAGTTGAAACAAAATAATGTGCCTATTGCATTATTTATCAATGAAATTAACGCTTTTGATAGTGAAAGCACTCATGATAACGATAGCAATGGTAATGATACTAACCCAAATTATGTAGATGGGTATCCCGATTTGTCAGCTATTGCCACTGTCGTAGGCTCTACGGATTTTACATCGAATCGAGATCGTCTTACATTGCTCGATTTGCTAGGAGGGTTAACACCGCTCGATGTAGAAGGCGAGCAATCTCTATTACAAGGGTTAGTTGATCCAAGGGATACTATCATTTTGGTATGTCCTATTGATTCGGCGGCGCCAAAGGGTCGTCTAATCTTGCCTCAGGTTCAGACAATTCGCGAGATTTTGGACCATAAAGGCCTTGCCTTGGTGTGCCAAACAGAAGAGCTACCGACCATGCTTAGTAAGCTTTCACAAAAACCAAAACTCGTTATCACCGATTCGCAAGCCTTTGAAGCGGTGAATGCGTTGACGCCTGCGGATATTCCATTAACATCATTTTCCATCTTAATGGCTCGGTTCAAGGGAAAATTGCAGGATTTAGTAACGGGGGTGAAAGCCCTTAACAACTTGAAACCTGGTGCGCATGTGCTCATCAGTGAGGGCTGCACACATCGTCGCCAATGCGATGATATTGGAACCGTTAAAATTCCGATGTGGCTTAAAAAGAAGGGGCATACGGATCTACAGCTTGAATTTACCAGCGGTGGCGCGTTCCCTAAGGATGTGAGCGGTTATGATCTTATCATCCATTGCGGAGCGTGTATGTTGACGCGTCGCGAGGTGTTACGGCGCATTGATTGTGCCGTTGTGCAAGGTACGCCTATTGTGAATTATGGTGTACTTATTGCGTCATTACATGGTATACTAGAACGTGCTATTAGTCCGTTTATGGACGAATTAGATAGAAAGGGTTTTGAATGTTAGAATCTATACAACCCTATATCGGTGTATTAGGATGCGCATTAGCCGTTATTTTATTGGTATATTGCATTATCCTACACATTAGATTAGGGAGCTTAACGAAGAAGTTCAATTTCTTCATGCAAGGTGAAAATGGGGCTAGCCTAGAACGTAAACTTTCAGTAGAAATCACTGAAATTCGCGAGGCCGCAAAGGGATTGCAGGATATGATTGAGGAACAAACTCAAATTCGCAATATTCAAGGCAACACATTGCAAAAAATCGGCTTTAAGAAGTATAATGCATTTGATAACATCGGCAACGATTTGTCCTTTGCCCTTACATTGCTTGATGGCAATAATAATGGGGTTTGTATTTCCAGTATCTATGGCCGAAATGACTCTCGTATTTTCAGTAAACCAATTGTGAAAGGTAAAAGTCTCGTTAATCTTTCACAAGAGGAATTAGAAAGTTTAAATGAAGCGCTTGGAGAACGTACGAATGAGGAAGCGTTAGCGAGCGTTATCCATTCTCAATAGGCAAATCGCTTTGTCGTGTTCGTATAGAGCGCACATGCATGATGAGTTGAGGAATGATTAAAAGTAAGGAAGGCATTTTGAAAGTACCAAGTATTTTGAGTTCTGTAGTGTCTCAGAATGGTGATAATTGCACCATTACATTGAGTCATAAACAAGCGAAGATTGTAGCTGTAGTGGTCGTAATCTTATTTGTAGCAGCACTTGTTTTATCCATTTGGGGCATTGCACGACAAGCAGAAATCGTTCAATTGCGTCAACAAACACAATTGCAAACAGAACAATTAAAACTGTTACAACAAAAAACAGAAGTGTTGGATAAGAAAATCCAAAACTTAAATCAAATTAGTGAAGAAAATAAACAAATGTTAAAGGGTGCTGAGTCCGGCACACCATCTCAAGGTGGTAGCGATGGCTCTGACCCAAAGCAGGAAGCCGCTAGCGATGAGACTAGTCCCACGCTAAGTGCGGCGCAACTTTCAGCAAGACTATCTAAATTAGATAAGGATGCACAAAAATTATTGGTTAGCTTCTACACGATGCGAAACATCTTGCGTGATGGTGGGGCTCAAGACATCGCTGTATTGCAACAATTGAACTACACCACAGGTTCTGGTGGATATACGAATAGTACAACGCCAAGCATCTGGCCAAGTAAGGGTGTTATTACATCCCCTTATGGCCGCCGTGTCGATCCTGTGACCGGTGCTGCTAGCGCATTCCACGAAGGTGTCGATATCGCTGACGATTACGGTACACCTATCGTTGCTACTGCAGCGGGTACCGTAACATTTGCAGGCTACACCGAAGGTGGTTATGGCAACCTCGTAGAAATTGATCACGGCAACGGATTTGTGACCCGCTATGGCCACAATAGTGCCGTTCTCGTTACACCGGGCATGACCGTTAAACAAGGCCAAGTTATCGCTGCTATGGGTAGTACTGGTAAAAGTACTGGCGCACACGTACACTACGAAGTACGGATTAATGGGTCCGCGGTTGATCCTATGGTATTTTTGCCAATTAGTAATTAAAACTACATAGAGTCGATAGACCCCTCCTGAAAATGATACGCTACTGCGCTTACGCGGAGCCCGAAATCATTTTCAGGAGGGGTCTATCTTTTTCTATCCAAATTTAGCAAGCTAATTGACATAAAATACCATTGTACACCTTACATCTTTTCTCAAACGGCTGGGTTGGCAGTGATTCATATACCATAATTGCTAAGATTACTGTATAAGGGAGGAAATAGATATCCTTTTTGTGAATTAAGGCAGGCAATAAATCTGTGCCTCATATATGCTTTGTATACTAATAAAAGGGTTGAGGGGGCTGAAAAAATGACTTTGGCCCTGCGAAGGCCGTAGGCCGTAGTCAGACCCGGCCGGTGGAGTTTTTTCGGCCCCCTCAGCCCTTATGTTTATGTATGTAATTGTAATAAGGAACAGATTTTTACGGACTATATTGCATAATAAGGATATCTATTCCTTTTCGTCTATAAATATTGTACAATTAAGGTATATGAACGGAGGTATATCTATGAAGGCCTATGTACAAGTTTATACCGGTGAAGGCAAGGGTAAAACGACGGCTGCTATCGGCCTCGCTATACGTGCTATAGGCGCTGGCAAAAAGGTTTTATTTTTACAGTTTATGAAGTCTAAAGTGTATAGTGAACATAATATTTTACCGACCCTCAAAAATATTACATTAGAAACTGTAGGTAAACCGTTTTTTATCATCAAGGAAGGCATGAAGAGCAAGGATGAGCTCGCCAAATGGGGTGATGAGGTAGTTGTATTTGAATCGGGAAATCCGCCTAAGGATTATGTAGCGCTTATTGAAAAGGGCTACGAACGCGCGTTAGAAGCTGTTTCTAGTGGCGACTATGATTTGGTGGTTCTCGACGAATATAACATGGCTTTGTTCTTTGAACTCATTGATTGGAAAAAGACGGAGGCTCTATTAGAGGCTCGTAATCCTGAAACCGAAGTGGTGTTTACGGGACGCGGGGCACCGCAAGAACTTCTTGACGCAGCCGATCTTGTGACGGAAATGAAGGAAGTTAAGCATTATTACATGCAAGGTGTAATGGCTCGTAAGGGCATTGAAAATTAGAGCATACTTTCATAAATCCCATAACCTAAGGAGGTGATGTGGTTGAGTATAGTCGCTATTGTGGCACTCATCGTAGTGCTTTTCATCGTAGCGCTGATCATGATTATCCTACTAACGCCAATCACATATAGCATCGAATGGAACGGCAGGACGCCGTACCGCGTAGAATTGTCGGTCAAATGGCTGTGGCGCGTATTGTCGCTGCATCTCGCATATTTTCAGGGCAAACCATTTTTTAAAGAACTTTATGTATTAGGTATGCAGAAAATAGGCCCTGTGAAAGAATACGACGAGTGGATTCAACAACGGGTTGATGACGAATATCAGAAGGCTGTTGATGAATTTGAAAATGATCCGATGGCTGCGCAAGCGGAAGCAATGATAAAAGCCATGCAAGGCGGCGGTCAGGGCGGTACTGAACCGACTGAGCCGACGACTGCTGGTGTTTCTGGTGAAAGCCTAGATGCTACGTGCAGTGCAGGGGCATCTTCGGATGAGCTAGGTAAACAAGTTCGCGTTGAGCGTGTTGATGCATCTAAGGATGATAATAAGGGTGCTGAGGCGCGGGCTGCACAATATGATTCAATCCGCGATAACCCGACGATGAAACCCGATGATGAAGTGGTGGAAAAGGTCACTTTCAATAGTGATGGCACCGTAAAAGAGAAGGTATTTACGAAAATAGACGGCTTGAAAGATAGCGTAAAATCGCGCTTTCAGAAATCAGATCCTAACGATCCGGTGGCTAGCTTTAAATCGAAAATCCCGACCTTTTGGTTTATGAAACATGTGACGAATACGGAATTGTGGCGTCAATTATTGCTTGTTTCTAAGCGGTGTTATGACCATTCTAAACCACGAGATATCGCCGTAGAAGGGCGTATCGGCATCGGCGATCCTTTTAAGGGCGGCGTGCTTGCTTCGATGTTGTACAGCATCTGGCCTGAACAGGCTGAACATATCGAGATTGATTATTTGAATTGGCATTTAGAAGGCAGCGGTCACATTAAAGGACGCATTATTCTAGGCGCGTTGGCATGGCACGGCACACGATTCGTGCTTTCACAACCAATGCGTGCACTCATAGCTGAAACGGTCAAGGTCGTTTGGGTTAAGCGCAAAGAAAAGAAAGTATTAGAACGATTGAAAGCGGAACAAGCCGCTAACGCATAGTTGACATCAGTGGAGGTACTACGATGGAGAACAGTAACGTAAAAGAAAATTTAGAAGTCCTTTTTGAGAAGTTCAAAAATATGATTAAGGTGGAAACTGTAGTAGGTGAAGCGGTGCAAATCGGCGATACTACATTGGTTCCATTTGTGGACGTAACATTTGGTTTCGGCACTGGCACAAACCACAATACATCTGGCAAGAACCATGAATGTGGCGGCGGTGGTGGCGGTGCTCGCATGGAACCAAGCGCTGTGCTCGTAATCAAAGGCGAACGCATCGAGTTATTCAATATTAAAGGCAATCCTTACAGTAGCAGCTTTGATCGCCTTATCGGCTTGGTGCCTGACCTCGTGTCCAAATTGAAATCCGATAAATACATCTATCTTAATGATGAACAATAATAGATAGTAAATTTTTAATAAGGGTTCATGATGAATTCATGGGCCCTTATTATTATTTAATAGTATACAATTTAATTATTAGATACTATATCTCATTTATGATTTTTGAGGGTTTTTACTTGTGAAAGCAAGTTAGATTTGATATAGTAAAAATAGTGCATTACATGTTTGTGTAATGAAACTTTACTGTTCAGGAGGATCTCAAATGAAATTAACTAAAAAATTGACAACATTGGCTATCGTTGGTGCTATCTCCGCTACCACTGCTGTGGCAAGCGCTGCTAACATTGGTTTAGTGCAAATGAGTCAAGTTGTAAATAGCTATCCTGGTTACGGTGCACTCGATATGAAAATGCAACAAGTAGATGCACAATACCGTCCACAAATTGAAAAGAAAATGCAAGAAATTGATAAAATTAAAGATCAAGCTCAAGCAGAAGCAGAATTCAATAAATCCGTAGCTCCATTGTTACAAAAAGAAAACGACGAAGTGAATAAAATTGCACAACCTATGATGCAAAACATTCACAACGCTATCGAATCCGTTCGCGTTGAAAAGAAAATGGACGTTGTATTAGACGACCCATACACAATCCGCGCAGCTGATGCAAATAGTAACGTTGAAAATATTACAGATGAAGTAATTAAACGTCTAAAAAAATAATATCTTATCTAGCGTTTTAACGTGTGGTAAAAGGGATACCCCTCTGAAAGCCTCCACCGGCCGGGTCTGTTCCTTTGGAACAGGGCCAAAGTTGTTTTCAGAGGGGTATCCCTTTTTTCGTTAATCTCTTTAGATAAAATATTATTTTTTCAGACTGCAGAGAAGAAGGAGATAAGGAGGGGGTTATTATGTCGATTATGCAGGTTTGTTGGAGTTTAATGCGGTATCCGCGGTCTAAGGGGATTCCGTATATTATGGAGAATGGTACGTTTGATGAAGCGCTAGTTTTTATATCGCGTTTGTTTGGCATTATGCTTGGTTTATCGGTGGTGGAAAATGTTATCATATTTTTTATCACGCCTGCGACCATGCTAGATACGATTATATCGATTTTAGGCTTTGTTTTTGCCTGGATTTTCTTAAAAGGTCTTTGGTTGATATTGGCCCATTTTTATGTGAAAGCCACTAGTAATCGTGATCTTACGTTTAAGGACACGTTTATGGCCGTTTCGTATGCGATGGCCTTTGATTTACCTATAACCGTATTGTCCTTACTCGGTGCTGTACTTGTTATTGTATTGAGCCTTGCCGGAGCGGGTATGATTGCGTTTGGCGTTCAATTTATTTTAGGCCTCATTACGTTTGTATTGGCCCTCTATTATATACTTTGTTCACTTGGACTATACCGTCAAATGTTAAAGACTACATCAATGCATATTATTATCATTGCTATTGTATATACTGTACTTTTAATAAGTGCATCTATGATGTTACGAGTATAGGTGAAAGTTATTTCATAAACATTAAATTATACAATACATGAAATCATACCTAATTTATTGGTAGTAATGTTCATGACTAGAGCGAACCATTTATGATTGCCCTGATGGCGAAAGACCTTGTAATGGGGAAACTGCGTCCAAGGCGTATTGGTTGTAGTGTCCTCAAATTGATTGTGAATATAGGTTTCTAAATTTTCAGGTGTCATATAAATCCTTCTTTCTCTCTTACATAATTAGTATATTCTCTTATGAAAGCAACTGCAAGCGATAATACTATATTCTATAGAGATACAGTTATGAAATTAAGATATTAGGACTAAGAATGTAAAAAAACCTATATATGGTAATAGCTACTGTTTTATGTAACTTACCACTTATAGGTATTTTTTATATATAGACACTAAGGAGAGGAGGAGGTCATATCTATATAATCTTATTCAGGTTTATGAACGAGGTTTACGATGAATTCGCTATCTTCAACAAGCGTTGCTTGAATGTAGTTATCGCCATTAAATTCAAGAACTTCACCCGGTACGAGTACATGTTCTTCTGTTTCGTTAAGGAATACTTGAACTGTGCCCTTAACAACAGTAAAGATAACATTGGCTTCAGGATGATTATGTTTTTCTACCTTTTCACCTGCTTTGCCACCTTTTTTTACGATTACGTAGTTAGGGCCTTGGAATAATAAACCTAGATCTTTTTTTACTGTGCCTGCCATGATGCTGCACCTCCTATATCTGAAAGTATATGAGTAATGATTTATCTTATGGTTCTATTATAACTGATATTTCTTATCAATTCTGTTTCTGTAGCTACACTTTTGTAAGAAATTTTAAAATAGAACAGGCCTGTTCTATTTCATAGGATACACTATATATGTCCAAAAGTATTTGTATTAACAACAATTTTTGTGAATACAAATTTTAGACATGGACAAAAACGAGCGTAAAAGCGAACGAAATGGTATTTATTTTTTAGCGATTGTGTATAAGCGTGTGCCGTTTTCTTCGGTGGTAATGAGTTCGAATGCAGGATCGATAGCTTTCACAAAGGCCTCGAACCATGTTTGGTATGCGAGCATCATGAATTTAGGATCTACGCCTGCTGTGCGCCAGTAGCCAGCTTGTAAGCGGTGGTCGCCAACCCATGTGAAACGGTCTGCGCTGTCCTCAACGATTTGGTCGCCGCCGTCGCAAGGCATGCCGTTTACATAGAAGTTTTGAAGGGCGTTGTAGATGGCAGGTGCCGTATGTTCTTCATGGTTGTCTTGAGCTACCACGCCACACGCTTGACCTTGTACAGCGAAGGCGTCGAGAATCGCAGTTACTACGTGAATGGCGTTTTCATCGGCATTTGTATCGAGCATGTCTTTGATGAAAGCCGCTTCGCGTACGGATGCTGTGTTGATTTGGTTGGAGAGCCAACCGTGAATGTTGTTGTGGTCGATGATGTTTTCCAACGGAATGCTAGGATTGATTGGTTCGCCGTATGTATCTACGGAGATGGAATGCAATTCTTCAGCAAGGTCGTCTACAACCTTTGTTGTTTTTTCAAGAATTAAGTTTTCACGCTCTACGAGCAATTGGATTTTGCGGTATAACCAGTAGTGAATGTGGCCTAAAAATGCGGACATGTGAAACTCCTTTATATTAATTATGCACCTTTGCGGGCAGTTTCTAGTTTGTTAAGTAAATCGTACACGTTGACGCCGTGGATTTCAGCGGCTTGCCATAGTGGTTCCATCGTAGAGGATGGGCAACCGAGGCACCCCATGCCGATGCTTTGTAGTACAGGTACTGTATTTGGATAGATGTCCACGATATCGCGGATGATTGTATCCGGTGTAATTGGTTGACCTGGTTCAAGGCGTGGCGCCTCAACCTCTGGATCATTGCCGTGACCTGGCAAGTTAACAATAGGTTCTGCTGCTTTTACTTCTGTAGGAGCCCCTTCAAGGTCGCCTAGTACAGCTTCTTTGAAAGCATCCAAGCCGATGCGGTCGATGAATTCACCCATTCGTTCGATTTGTGCATTTGCTTTGTAATATTCGATGATGCGGTCCACAAGTGCAAGGGCTTCTTTTTCTGTTGTTACCTCTGCGATGAGATCGCCAATGCGTGGATGCGCACCGCCGCTGCCGCCAGCATAGACGCTCCAGCCCTCAACAGAACCGATAACGCCAACGTCCTTCATGCGGCTTTCAGTACAAGAATTAATGCAGCCGGACACGCCGATTTTCATCTTGCTAGGCATTTCTTGAGACAAATATTTGCGTTCCAATTGCATGCCAAGATGCACGCTGTCTTGTTTAGCCCGTTTACAGAACGTTGTGCCTGGGCAAATCTTGACGCTGCGCACGCGGTTGGACACCATGTACGCCGGTTCCATGCCAAGCATTTCCCAAGCGGCATCTACGTCCTCAGCTTTCAAATTCGTAATCATAATGCGTTGGCTGCCAGTTAGTTTAAGAACAGCGCCAAATTTGTTCGCCACATCAATGTATTTTTGCAATTGATCTGGTTGAATAAAACCCGCTGGAATGCGCGGTGTAATAGCATAACGGCGTTGGCCGTTTTTAATTCGTTGTAAATTTCCTGCGATTTGAGCCATTGTAATCCCCTCTAAATTGTAATGAACTACTTATATTCTATCATATATTTTCACTGTGAAAGTCTCTATTAGCACATGCTAGAGATGATGTGTTTCGACGGTGTACGTCCAAACGATACATATTCTAGAGAGCTAGTAAGAGATCGTTATGAAATGATTGTTATCATCATTTCAAATTACATATACTAGTATAATTCATTTTACAATAAAATAATGTGTCCCAAGCTACAAAAAAGCAAAAATTTTTGGCACTGTTTCACGTGAAACTAAATACAAAAGTACGGCCCTAAACCTTGATTTGGGGTCGTTTTTTCATGGGGAAAAATATTATTCCTCTTTTTGAAACAAATTTGCTTGTCACGAGCTCCCTTTTGGAATGTATATAGGTGAAAGGAGGTGATCAGATGGCTGAACTAAAACGCACAAAGTTAGTGTTACGTTTTAATATTGGTACGGAAGAAAAACCGAAGTACAAAGACGTCACTTTCACACGCGTCGCTGAAGAAGCTACTGATGACGCGGTCAAAATCGTCGGTACCGCATTGGCTGGTCTCTATGAGAACACCATTGCTGACGTAATACGCGTCAACGAAGTATCCCTTGGTCATTAATGTGCTTTCACTCATAATAGTTAGCACATAATGGCTGCGTGAAGGTTCGTAGTAATCCAAACCCTGTGGACCTATCGCGATCATTCCCGTCCTTATGTATATGAATTAGAAAGGAGTGCCCAACATGGCTGATAAACGTGTGGTATATCTTAAATTTGCTACAGTCGATGGTAAAAGCGCATCGATCACAATTAGTGGACCTCGCACTGGCCTTACTTTGGAACAAGCTAAAACGGCAGCTAATGCGCTAGTAGCGAACAAGGTAATCTTAGGCTCTGGCGACGCTCCATTGGCAAGCTTTACCTCTGCCAGTGAAGTATCTACGCAAAGTAAAGATTTGCAATAAAACAACATATCTCTGTTATGCGATGAATATCTTATCCCTGGTCATATGATAGCCTCGGAACCTGTCATATGACGCCTCCCAGCGGGCCGCTCTTCGGAGTGGCCCGTTTTGTTGTATAATGAACCTAGAATTATCTTGATGTAGGAGGAACGATGAAGGTTTTATACGATACAATTTTGAAAGCAACTTATACAGGCCGTCCCAATCGTTTTGTGGTAACCTTGAATCTCAATGGTGAAAGCGTACTTGCCCATTTACCAAATCCAGGTCGTATGTGGGAACTGTTATTTATAGGTGTAACGATGTACATCGTGCCCCATGATAAGCCGGATGCGAAGACGAAGTACCGCGTTGTAGGTATTGAGCGGGATGGCGTCGTTATTATGCTCGATACGAACTATAGTAATGATGTGGCTAAGCATTTGATTGAAAACAAACTCATTCCTGGTTGGGAACAATGGCGTGTTGTACGTCGCGAATATACGGTAAAACTACATGGGGCGACATCACGCTTTGATTTACTCCTCACTAATGACGATGGTGAAGAATTTCTGTTAGAGGTTAAATCCTGCACCTTGTTCTCCAAGGCCGGTGCTATGTTCCCCGATGCTATTACAGAACGTGGGCGTAAGCATTTATTGCACTTACGGGAACTTCAAGATGAAGGTTACCATACGGGTGTGCTATTCCTTGTACAATGGGATCAAGCTAAATGGTTCTTGCCGGACTACCATACGGATTTAGAATTCGCTATGACCTTTAAGGAAGTGGCCCCATTCCTTGACTGGAAAGCTGTTGCTGTAGCGTGGGATGAGACTTTCACCATGCCTACCGTGACACGCGCCTGCACCTATCCGAGCTATGTTCTCGACAGCGAAGCGCACGATAGCGGCGTGTACATCATGGTGATGCACCTTGACCATGAACTAGATCTCGAAATCGGATCTAAGGGCATGATGCATTTTAATGCAGGTTATTACATGTATGTCGGTTCCGCCAAGGCGAACCTTACGAAACGCATTGAGCGCCATAAGAGAAAACGCAAGAAAATGCATTGGCACCTCGATTACTTCCGCGGACACTGCGAAATGATAGCGGCCGTGCCCATTCGCACAAGTGGATTGCCCCTTGAAAGCTGGAGCCTTACTCATGAGCCATACCCATCCATGCCGAGCATGCCAGATTCCGATGTAGACGTGAGCGTAGAATGTGCTTTGGCTGATGCGGTAGGCGCCATTGCCGAATGGGACGTGCCCAAATTTGGCTGCTCCGACTGCGACTGTACAAGCCATTTGTTTGGGATGACGGAAAATCCAATACATAATAAGGCCTTTATGGATGTGGTAGAAGAATTTAGGATGAATCAGTTGGATTCGATAATTGTTGAGGATTAATAAAGTAGCATATTTAAGATGTGTTAGTAGTTATTTCCAAGATTAGTGCGTGTTGAGGATGATGAAAGTATTGATGAATATTTAGAGAGTATTCTTAATACGGTTATTCTGAAAGATATTGTAACGAGATTAAAAATTACGAATACGCTCACTAGTTATGGTCGCAAAACGGATAATAAGACGGTTGAGAAATATTTACAAGGTCTTAAGGATGGTCTCTTAATCTATGAAGTTGACCGATTTGATGTAAAGGAGAAGGCGTTATTGCAGCGAAATGCTAAATATTATGTTGTAGATAGTGCATTCCGTAAGTTTTTATTAAGTCGTACAGATTCGGACCGAGGTCATATATTAGAGAATATTGTATATTTGGAATTAGTTAGACGTGGATATCGTGTGTATGTGGGGCAGCTACAAAATGGTGAAATAGATTTTGTAGCTAAAAAACCACATCGGTTAGAATATTACCAAGTCAGTTATACTGTAATGGAAGATACTATGTTACGACGTGAATTATCACCGTTAGAGCAACTTGATGATAACTATCCTAAGTATTTACTTACAATGGATGTACTGCATAAAACTGACAATCATAATGGTATAGAGCAAAAGAATGTTCTAGATTGGCTGTTAGAATAGGCGGGGCGGCTTTCACAAAAATCCCTATAACAATAGCGCTAAACCCTTAAAAATGCTATAATAATATGATGAATTGTAATCAGTGTTAGTAAAATGAGGTGAGATTGTGGCAGACCAACAATGGTCCCATGGGAATATTCATCCCGTTCAGATTGATAAAGAAATGAAGAACGCCTATATCGATTATGCAATGTCCGTAATCGTAATGCGTGCTCTTCCTGATGTGCGCGATGGCTTGAAACCAGTACATCGTCGTATTTTGTACGCGATGCACGAAACAGGTATGACGCCTAATAAACCGTACAAAAAATCCGCCCGTATCGTCGGCGACGTTCTCGGTAAATATCATCCACATGGTGATAGTTCCGTTTATGACGCAACGGTTCGTTTAGCGCAAGATTTCAATACGCGCTACCTCTTGGTAGACGGCCACGGTAACTTTGGTTCCATCGACGGCGATAGTGCCGCTGCGATGCGTTATACCGAAGTACGTATGGCGAAGATTACAACAGAAATGCTTGCTGATATCGACAAGGAAACTGTTGATTTCATGCCGAACTATGATGAAAGCTTGCAAGAACCAACTGTATTGCCAGCGAAGATTCCAAATCTTCTCATCAATGGTTCCAGCGGTATCGCCGTAGGGATGGCGACAAATATTCCGCCGCACAACCTTAACGAGGTGTGTAATGGCCTTGAAATGCTCATCGATAATCCAAATGTAACTGTGGACGAATTGATGACACAAATTAAAGGTCCGGACTTCCCAACTGGGGCGCTCATTTTGGGCCGTGATGGCATTAAAAAAGCGTACTCCACAGGTCGTGGTAGCGTAAAAATGCGCGCTCGTGCAACCATTGAAGAAATGGCGAAGGGCAAGCATAAAATCGTAGTAACTGAGATTCCGTACCAAGTTAACAAGGCTCGCGTTATCGAAACGATTGCGAACTTGAGCCGTGACAAGGTCATCGACGGTATCACAGCACTTCGCGACGAATCTGACCGTCAAGGTTTGCGCATCGTTATCGAATTGCGCGCTGACGTGCAACCAGATATCGTGCTTAACAAATTATATAAACATACTCAATTACAAGAATCGTTCGGCGTGATTATGTTGGCCCTTGTGGATGGTCATCCTCGCGTATTGAATTTGAAAGAAGTATTGGGTTACTACTTAGATCATCGCCTCGATGTCATCGTACGCCGCACTCAATTCGAGCTTAACAAAGCCGAAGCACGTGCACATATCTTGGAAGGCTTGTTGATTGCCCTTGACCACATCGATGAAGTAATCGCTACAATCCGCAGCTCCCAAACTGATGAAATCGCACGTAACGCATTGATGCAAAAATTCGGGCTTTCAGAAAAACAAGCAGTAGCCATCCTCGACATGCGGTTACGCCGTTTAACAGGATTGGAACGCGAAAAAATCGAAGAAGAATACAAGGAATTGTTGGCATTGATCGAAGATTTGAAAGCTATCTTGGCTAGCGAAGCGCGTCAACGTCAAATCATCAAAGACGAACTGGAAGATATGAAGAAGAAATACGGTGACCCTCGTCGCAGTGAAATCACTATCGATACGTCCGACCTTGATGTAGAAGACCTCATCGCTGACGAAGAAATGGTTATTACCTTGACGAAACAAGGTTATATCAAACGCATGAACGCGAACGTATATCGAAACCAACATAAGGGCGGCGCTGGCGTTATCGGCATGAAGACGAAGGAAGACGATTATGTAACACAAATTATGCATGTTCGCACGCATAATACATTGTTGTTCTTCACCTCCACTGGCCATACATACCGCCTCAAAGCGTACGAAGTGCCAGAAGCAGGTTCCCGTAACTCTCGTGGTACCGCTATGGTCAACGTATTGCCACTCGCTGTGGGCGAATCCGTTACGACTATGATTGACCTTGAACGCATCCATGAAAATGTAAACTTATTCATGGTTACTGAATTCGGTGTTGTAAAACGTACGGCTATCGAAGAATACCGCAACATCCGTCGCTCCGGCCTCAATGCGATTAACCTTGATGAAGGGGACCGTTTGATTTGTGTTATCGTAACCACAGGCAACCAAGATATCTTGATTGGTACGAAACTTGGCATGGCCATCCGTTGCAACGAAGAGGACGTTCGTCTCATGAAACGTGCGGCTCATGGTGTACGCGGTATAAAATTGAAAACAGGCGACGTTGTTGTAGGCGCTGGTGTTCTTGAGTCTGATGAAAGCGAAGCACAAGTGTTCACCATTTCCGAAGAGGGATATGGTAAACGCAACGAAGCGGATGCGTACAATGTACAAAAACGCGGCGGTATCGGTACAAAGAACTTCCGCATTAACGACAAAACTGGCGATGTAGTAGCCGTTGAAGTCGTTCACAATGATGACGAAGTGATGTTAATTTCCGAACAAGGCAAAATCATTCGCTTTAACATGAATGATATTGCTGTGAAAAAAGGCAAAGCCATTTCTGGTGTTAAAACACAAAACCTCGACGACGGCGATAAGGTAGCTAGCATTGCTGTAATTCCTGCATCTGAAATCGAAAGCGAAGAATAGAATAGGATAGGATGATGAAAAAATGGTTAGCTGCCATCATGGCAGCAGGATGCATATTTTTCGGTAGCTTTGGCGTAGCCCATGCCGCTGATTGGTACTACGTTGATGCGGATACAGACGATTCCGCGTGGTTTATTGACAACTCGTCGGTGTTTAAAACAGACTCGATGGCACGTATCTTGGTGAAAGCCAACAATGTAGAAGGTTATACCTATATCTACACCGTTGAAATTAATCGCCCAGATAGCACATGGACAGAAGTCAACGCAACCGTGTATAGCCAATCTGGTGTACCTTTGTTGAGTAGCAATGAAAAACAAAGACCTGTGAAAATTGAGAAAGATACAATAGGGGCAGAAGTAATGCAGGCCCTTTGGGGAAAATAAAATTTAATTGAATATGTATGCTTATGTTTCTGAGTAGTAGCATTCGTATATAGTGTGATAGGAATGGCAGGAATCGAAAACCTCCACCGGCCGGGTCTGACTACGGCCTGCGGCCTTCGCAGGGCCAAAGTCGGTTTTCGATTTCTACCATTCCTTTTCTATATCATGAATACAAAATCAGAAACATAAGCATTTTTTATTCCTCAAAATTTTATTTTCTCCAAAGGGCCTTCGCAGGGCCATAAGTATGGTGTGAGTTAACAGAGGCGCATAGTGACGTATGGGGGGCGTAGTACATTTTATGTAAAAATATCGCAAAAATTTAGCTTTCACGCAAAATACATTTAATATATGGTATAATAAATTAAATTTGATTTTATACGAGGTGAAATATATGAAAAAATTACTAGGTACATGTTTAGCTGCTGCTGCAATTTGCGCATGCGGTTTCGGTTCTGCTAGTGCTGTTAACTGGCAAGTATTTGGTCAAGATAGTGCAGGTATCACTTGGTCCATCGATCAAGATAGCGTCCAAAAAAGCGATAAAACTGCAACTGTTATGATTAAAGCTCAAGATTCTGAAGGTTATCATTTCATCGCAACTGAAGAATTCAACCACAAAAAGAAAACTGTAAAAGACCAAAAGGTTGTATTGTATAATCCTCAAGGTTACGCAGAACGTGAAGATAAAGTTGATGGCAAAGATCGTCCAGTTGTTGCTGGTTCCCCATCCGAAGCAGTTTACAACTTCTTATGGCCTCAACAAGCAAAATAAGGTAAAAATAATATACACCTTATACGACAAAGCAGCTCGAAGGAGCTGCTTTTTTGCTAATTTAGTATAACGTAATATAGTACATTGTAATATACTATATCGTGTTATACTAAACGCCAATTCCTACTATCCCAGTACGTTGATGAACGGCCTCTATATTTGTTATGCTAGTAATATAGGAGGAATTTAAACTTTCACAATAGGTATGATTATACAGAACGAGGAGGTCCTCATGTCCCAATTTGAATTTATCGATAAACGCGTGCCCATCGCGCTCGACAATCCGTCTATTTACCACGATATTTCGAAGTGTAAGAATTGCACCTTGTGCCGTCGCGCTTGCGCAGATGTGATGAGCGTGCTCGATTACTACGACCTCGAGGCGACTGGCGATGTGCCGGTGTGCATCCATTGCGGTCAATGTGCGGCTGCCTGTCCATTTGATTCCATGCATGCGAAATCTGAGCTTGATAAGGTGAAAGCGGCCATTGCTGATCCTGACAAAATCGTTGTCATTCAAACGGCGCCGGCTGTGCGCGTATCCATCGGTGAAGGATTTGGCTTTGAACCAGGCACATTCTTAGAAGGCAAAATGGTGAGTGCCCTTCGCAAACTCGGCGCTGATTACGTAGTTGATACGAACTTTGGTGCGGATTTGACCATTATGGAAGAAGCGTCTGAGCTCGTGGACCGCTTAAACAACGGCGGTACCATTCCTCAATTCACATCCTGCTGCCCTGCATGGGTGCGCTTTGCGGAAATCTATTTCCCTGAACTTATTCCGAATTTGTCTAGCACCCGTTCTTGCATCGCCATGGAAGCGGCCATGATTAAGACGTACTTTGCTGAGAAAAAGGGTATTAATCCGGCGAATATCGTGTCCGTCAGTGTTAACCCTTGTACGGCGAAAAAGGCCGAAACTAAGCGTGTTGAGGAGAATGCGGCGGCTCGTTATTACGATGATGAAAACCTCGGCATGGATACGGATATTTCCATTACCACACGTGAATTCATTCGTTGGCTCAATGATGAAGGTGTTGATTTTGAAAGCTTAGAAGATTCTCAATTTGATGATTTGATTGGCATGGAAACTGGCGCATCCATTATCTTTGGTAATACGGGCGGCGTTATGGAAGCAGCTATGCGTACAGCGTATAAGCTCATCACTGACAAAGAGCCACCTCCATATGCATTGACTCACCTCGAAGACGTTCGCGGCATGAACGGCGTAAAAGAAGCGACCGTACAACTTGGCGATGACGTGACATTGTCCGTTGCTGTTGTACACGGCGGTAAAAATACCCGTGATTTCCTCAACGCTTTGAAAGAAAATGGCAAACACTATGATTTTATCGAAGTTATGGCTTGCCCTGGCGGCTGTATCGGTGGCGGTGGTCAACCACGTACTAAATTACCACAAGCCGTAAAAACAAAAGAAGCCCGCATTGGCGGACTTTACAAAGCTGATGAAGAGTACAAATACGTGGCATCCTATGAAAGCCCCGAAATTCAAGAACTATACAAAAATTTCTTGGGTGAACCACTAGGGCACAAAGCCCATGAACTATTACATACACACTTCACAGACCGTAGTGCACAACTAGGGGACCGCAAAGACGTGGTGCCTGAAACATGCCCTACATCACCTAAATACAAAGGGTAGTTATAGATTCCCCATGGCATCCTAAAACTTCCACCGCCTTTACGGCTGGCGTAGCCAGCCTAGGCAAAGTCAGTTTTAGAATACCATGGGGAATTTCTCTAACTTCTTTTGTATAAAGGTGATAAAAGGGCATTGTTTATGTTTATGTATTTTATTCGTAATAGGAATCAGCTAATTGACCATCTTGGTCTTGGATGATCCAGTTATTGTTGTTTTTTACCATGGTTACATTGCCGGTGAATATTTGATGTTTGATGCGGCCGTTAATGAGGTCTTTACTTTCAATGCGATAATTATATACGACGGTGTCTGGTGAGACGGATACAGCTTTTGCTGAAAGTAATGTAGTGGATAGGGTTGATTTATATCCATTGCGCCAGTAGTCGTAGGTACCGAGGCTAGCACGTTGTTCATCAGATAGGTATGTGTAGGCATTAGCAAAGTCTTTATTGGTTAGGTAGCGATAGTAGTTTTGTAACGCTTTTGTACTTTCTTCAACCGCATTATTTTGTACCACGGATTGTGTATTTGTTGATGCTGGTTGTGTGGTAGGTGCAGCTTTCACAGGTGCATTCTTACTGTTAGTATTCGTATTGGTAGAATAGTGGGTAGGTGTTGTATTGTTTATAGGATTAAAACTAGTAGCGATAGTGGCAGCACTCAAACCAATGCTTATGCTTATGAGTACGACATAGGCAATGATATACAATGCTGTAGATGTGGAGGTTGGCGAAGGCCGGAGCCCATATTGTTGTTGGATTTCTGGGGTAATTTGGATGTAGGAGGTTCTTTCACCATAGTTATTGGTATATGTATCACCTTTGGTTAGCATTAAGATTAAGAACCAAATTGGTCCTACAATGGGAATAAAATTGATTAGAAAGTACCAACCAGATTTATTGGTGTCGTGTAGACGGCGGACGGTAATAGCTAAGCCTGGAAGGATTAATGCTAAATCGATAATACCTAGAAGGATATATAAGACAATAGCAGTCATAATATCGTTAGTTACTAATTTAATGATACCCATCATGATAGGGATGATTGTTAGACAAAGAGAAATCATTAAGTTATATCTAAAGAATTCGCTGCGGCTGGCACGACCTTGAAATTCAATATATTTCTTGGTTAGAACAAAGGTAAGTGTATCTAGCTCGTTGAGTTCAAAAGGGTCCCAGTCATAAGCGGGATTGGTCTTTTGTGTCAGTGAAGTTTTTATTACTTCTGGTGTAGTTGTATCTGTAGCTACTGGTGTTCCACAATTGCTACAGAATAATGTACTGGGTTCTAATGGGGTGCCACAATTGCTACATGTTAATTGTGCTTGCGGTTGGCCGCAAATACTGCAAAATTTGGCGCCTTCCGGTAGGGGATTGCCGCAATGTTGACAAATCATGATTCTCTCCTTGTCTTGTTTTGTATATGATAGAAATATGCTTTAATTTTAACTCTATACATCACATGCCTTCAAGTGATTTTAATTTCTGAATTTTTTCTTCAATGTTTCTGAATTTTTCATTTTATTGAAATAAGTGTCTTGTTTTGATTTTATGCAGTGACAAAGAATGTGAATTGGTTTAGCACTTGTTTTTGAATAGGTGTAGTACAACCGATATCCATCTGCTGTTTTCATATGGTAGACGGGATATCCAAGAACATCAATTTTGCTATTGTGAGTGGCATCGATTTGTGTTGGATCATCAATTTTGTATAAGCGAATGAGCATTCTTTCAATATCATCTTGTATTGCTTTACTAACACTTGTATAATCCGCTAAAAATTGTTTCTCTAGTTCAAAATCTTCGTAAATTTCTTGTAAATTCTTAGCATCATCTAGACGCTTTGGATCGTTCTCATATTCTTTTTCATCTTCCGCAATCAATTGTAGTTGCATTTCTAGCTCATGAATTTTTTGTGCCGATTGATTTTCTTGGTTCTATTTTATATAGTATCATACAACAACCTTTTGAAAAATTGTTTATGTGAAAGCTTTAATATCACTTACTATTTTTTGTATATAGTTAAAAAGACAGAGTTGATATACGGTGTAATGTAGATATACTATAAGCACAAAAAACTCTACCCTAGATCTTCTAAGGTAGAGTTTTCATCTATAAATCTCTATAATACGATGCTTATTGTATCGTATATTTGTTTGCTATATAATAAGTCTAAGATAGTTAGACGAGGTTGGGCCTCTCTTCGTTATTGAAGGGAGGGGTAAGCCTATGAGTGATTATGAAATCATCATGCTCCTATTGCAGGTGATGACTGTTGTTATCGCTTTTGGAGCACTGATAGCGCTTATTTGCCTTACAAAAAGCAAATAGCCCTCCGTTACCGCTTGGTAGCTAGATAAACGAAAAGGCCATTTCCTAAGTAATTTAATTTTCGAGATGAGCCTGACGTTACGACTCGTCTGACTATCTTCTTATATTATAATAAGGTTATGATATATCGTCAAATTA
>ERZ773065.44-NODE-44-length-87171-cov-22.593266_pt1 | contig 87171 bp, 80 predicted proteins | sample MGYA00580623_ERZ773065 | MGnify/ENA primary metagenome ERZ773065 (study PRJEB29015, sample SAMEA2738017) | human oral metagenome | biome: human oral; feature: human-associated habitat; material: dental | place: China | collected 2047 ... | reverse complement strand
TCGCACCAGCGCCACGTGGTATTCCACAGATTGAAGTGACGTTTAACATCGACGCCAACGGTATCCTTAATGTTACTGCTAAAGATAAAGGTACCGGCAAGGAGCAGTCAATTACCATCCAAAACTCTGGCAACATGAGTAAAGAAGACATCGAAAAAGCCCAGAAAGAGGCCGAACTCCACGCTGACGAGGATAAGAAAAAGCGCGAGACCGTTGACGCTAAAAACCAGTTAGAAAACGCCATCTACCAAGCTAAGAAAATGCCGGATGAGTTCAAGGATAAGATTTCTGAGGACGACAAGAAGGCGATTGACGAAGCGGTCAAGGAGGCGGAAAAGCATAAAGACGCTGACGACAAAGACGAGCTGGAAGCAGCAGCTAAGGCCTTGCAGGACGCCATTATGCCGATTGGTGCCAAAATGTACCAGCAAGCCGCTGAGGACAAAAAGGCTGATGAGTCTAAGGATGATAAAAAATCTGACAAAGACGAACCAGTCGAAGGCGAGGTGGTTGACGAGAAATAAAGTACTGCTAGATAACGAAAGTACTTAGTCGCTAGTATTAGTAAAGAGAGCTGTTCTAGTGTGAGCAGCTCTCTTTATCTAAAGGGTTTTTATTGACTATTTTTCTATATTATGCTATTATATAAGAATGGATATGTTCAAAAATCTTAGAGACGAATATCGATTTGTTGGTTTGCCGGATGATGCTGCATATGGCGGTAGGCAAAGGACTTCTAGGGAACGATCTGATTCTGTGTCTGGAACTATTCATCGTGCCGTGGGCTCAGGGGCTTTAGAGTTAATTTCTTCTGATGATATATCTTCGCCAATCACGTCGCCGTCTTTTTATGAAATAGAGAAATCTGCGGGTACTGAGTTGGTTGGGGTGGATGAGCATGGGGGTATTACTGTAGTATCTGGTGAAAAGAAGAAGATTGCCACTTGTGGGTTAGAGGGTTGTACGGCTGTGGCTGTGGTTTCTGAATTTGCCGACGGTACGAAGCGAGGGTATATACAGCACTATTCTCCGTTAGGGGATCAATTGGGCGGTTTAGTTTTACGTAGAGAAATGGGGGGGGTGGAACAGCAGTCGCCGGTTAGTTGTAAGATGGTTATTATGACTCCTGGCGAATACTACAAAGACCCTGATGGTAAATGGATAATGATGCCAATATCTCAGGATTGTGTTGATAACTTGATTGCAGAAAGTGGTATAAAAAATGATAAAGATGTAAAAGTGTACCCTTATGATTTAAATCGTGACCCAGACAGGTACGGACAGTTTACTCTCATGATAAAGTTTGATTATGACGGCGAAACAACAATCTACACAGAAATGCTGCCAGTCGAGTTTGATAAGGAGCTGTGAAACCCGAGTCTGACAAAGACGAACCAGTCGAAGGTGAGGTGGTTGACGACGACACCAAGAAAAAGGGCAAAAAATAGACTAGCCTTGTCGATATATAAAATAGCCGGGAGTAAGTCTCGGTTATTTTAATGTAACAATAAGTGTTGTGTGTTATAATAAAGCATGGAGCTACTAAGTAAACAACTACTCCGCACATAGATATAGGTAATTAACCATGGTGCAGTATAGGCACCATGGTTTTTATTATCAAAAATTTGCATTCAAAATAGAAAGGAGATGCATGAAATTATTGAAACAATCAATAGAAATAGCAGAAGAAGCTCATCGGGGTGAGTATAGGCGAGACGGAACATTATATATCGAACACCCTCTACGTGTTATGAAGGCTTTGGCGGCTGCTGGGTGTTCCGAAGAAGTGCAATCAGTTGGCGTTATGCATGATGTGTTTGAAAATTCAGAAAAGTTCACTTTTGATGGGCTACTTCAGGGAGGCTTTCCAGCTGATGTTATCGAAGCCTTGAGATTATTAACAAAGCAACGTCTCAGTAGCGAGCAAAAAGCCTTACTCACTCCTGAGGAAAAAGCCAGACGCTATCAATTATATATCCAGAAGCTGATTAAAAGCGCCAATACACCAGCCGGTCAGATGGCTATGCCAGTAAAAATTGAGGATATCAGAGATAATCATGACAACAAAAATAAGCAGCCGCTATATGACTGGGCGCTACTTCAGCTCGGCGCTTGTTCACTGAATAGCAGCTCGCTTTCTGATGATGTCGTCAATTAATTAGCACTCTTGCGTGTCGAGTGCTAAAAGCGTATAATAAATATATATGAGTAAACGTGACTATTATGAAGTGTTAGGCGTGTCAAAGTCGGCCTCAGAGGATGAGATTAAGAAGGCTTTTCGCAAGGCGGCGGTTAAGTATCATCCAGATAAACAGGGTGGTGACGAAGCAAAATTCAAAGAAATCAATGAAGCGTATGAGGTTTTGAAGGATAAGCAAAAACGCCAGCGTTACGACCAATTTGGCCATGCTGGCGTTGGCGGCGCTAGCGGTGGTTCTGGTGGTTTTTCAGGTAATCCATTTGAGGGATTTGGTGGTTTCGGTGGCCAAAACGTCCAATTTGATTTTGGCGGTGATGGTATGTTTGGCGACATATTTAGTCAATTTTTTGGTGGCGCAACTGGTAGTAATTCATCTGGGCGCCGTCAAGGGCGTGATATTGAAACCAATGTGACGTTAAGCTTTGAGGAGGCGGTGTTTGGTGTTGAGAAGAAGATAGGTTTGACGCTGGATGATGAATGCGAACATTGCCATGGCGATGGAGTTGAACCTGGTCACAGTTTGAAAACTTGTGAAGATTGTAAGGGTGCTGGTCAGCAAACTCGTGTAATGAACTCAATTTTTGGTCAAATTCAGCAAGCTGTCACTTGTCCGACCTGTCATGGTCGTGGTAAGGTGCCAGAGAAAAATTGTTCAGTTTGTAACGGAAAAGGTACGGCCCGTCGCAGTCGTGATATTACATTGAAAATACCAGCTGGTATTGATGATGGTGCAACTATTCGGTTGCGTGAGCATGGTGAGGCGGTACAGGGCGGTACGAAGGGCGATTTGTATGTCAATATTCGGGTTAAAGCTCATAAAAAATTTACTCGAGAAGGCGATATTATTCTTTCAGAAGAGCATATTTCCATGGTTGATGCGGCGTTGGGCACGGAAATTGATGTTGAAACAGTTGATGGCGTAGTGCGCATGAATATTCCAGCTGGCACACAAAGCGGAACTGATTTTAAGCTGTCTGGACATGGTGTACCACATCTCAGGAATGATTCGCGCGGTCCACACATCGTTGGTGTTATCGTTGATACGCCAACTAAGTTAACCAAAAAGCAGCGCGAGCTTTTGGAGCAATTTGACGGCGCAAAAAAGCGCGGATTGTTTTCATAATAAATTTTCCACGAAAAGTTTTCTCGTGCTATACTAAAACTAGCATAAGGGGAATTAGATATGGAATTGATTTTTTGGCTGGTGATAGCTATTGTGATAGTTAAGGTGGTACAGAGAAGTAATAATCGGCTGTCTCGTCAATCTGAGGATTATCAGCGTGGCTATTGGGATGGCGTGCGTGATGCGCAGGCTGGTCGCGCCAGAATTGAAGACAGTGATAGTCAAGCGAAACTTATTACCGAAAATCAAAAGGCAGTTCCCCAGTTTAGTGGCCTTGTGCTAATTGGTGGCGAAGAGCAAGAGCCTGACGTTGCGCCACCTACCGATGCTGTACCGATTGAAGAAAATGTGAATATTCCTGCCAAAGAGGTGCAAATCTCTGAGCGGGTACCGTTAGTTGGCAACAAAGAAAAAGAGAAAAATCGTCAAACCACCATCAACGTGGCGCTATATACCGCGTCATTATTATTGACCGCTGGCATATTGTTGTTGGCACAAACGATTGAGCTTTCGGCACAGCTCAGGTTCAGCTTGGTGTGGTTGTTTATTTTTGTTTATTATGTCACTGGCCAGGTGTTGTACGCCCGATTGCCGATCTTAAAGCCAGCCTCGACGGCGTTTATTGGTACGGCGCTGGCTGCTGTGCCGATTGGCGGCTGGAGTATGCACTTGCTTTTGGGGATTGATCCAGCACCGTGCTGGCTTGTTACCTCCTTCATCGGTACTTTCCTATGCGTTGATGCTACGGTCAGGCTTAATAGCCAACCGCTGGCCTATATTTCACTGCTATCGATGTTCACGATGACCACCAGCTTGCCAGCTGTTATGCACGCTCAGTTGGTGTGGTATTATGTCGTGGTGTTGTTGTTCGGATGTCTGATGACCTTGGCTGCGTATTTTTCTAATCGTTTTCCACGCCAATTCACCGAGCCATTGACACTCATTAATCCATTCATCGTACCAGTAACATTGTTTATTGCTCTTAGCTCATCGGCATATATGGGCACGCTTGATATCAGCGTGTTGCTGCTTACCAGCGTTACTTATTATTTTACTGTGGCTCTCGTCGAGAAATCAAAAAAGATGCGTACTTATGAATTGACAACGGCGAGGATATTGCTAATGGCGATGACTGCTAGTTTTGCGCTGTACCTATCAAATAACGACAGGCTGGTTATGGGTGTAGCACTGGGTGTAGCGGCACTTGGTAATATGGTTTGGTCTATCTGGTCGATGTATGTCCAAAAGCAGCCCGATAAGCAGCACGAAATAGTATTGTGGATTAGTTTTGTTGTTTCGCTGGTCGCTTTCTCGGTTATAGCTAGTGTCGAAATCCCACTGAGAAATATAATCTCCTTTGCCTTACTAAGTATGGTTTCGGTAGCGACTTTTGTGGCACTTTCATTGCTGCGCCGTGCCCGTTTTGGTGTCATGGTAGTGATAGCTGGAATTTTGTTAGTACCAGCTGGTATCAGGCTATTTGATCTCGACTTCGTAACAGCCTTACACGTACAGCATTCTATCTTTATGGTTATGGCCTTGCTGCCAGTTGTTTGTCGATTACTGGTTTTGAGACGTCCAAATATTACTAAAAGTCAAGCAATACTAGTGTACGGTGCTGCGGCCGCTTGGTGGTTAATGACGGTGTTTATTGCGACAGTTTTCTTGGCTGCTTATCCAGCAGAAGAGGGTTTGCTTTACCTATCAAATTCGGTGGCGATTGCCGCTATCGTCATGGGCATTGCTGTGTGGCGCGAGAAAGCCTACGGTTTGGTGATTGGTGTTCACGCTTCTCTGCTTTTGATAGCATTATTGCTGGCTTCGTATTTCAAACTGGCTGGTGAGGAGCTTGCCATTTTGATGGCGTGGCTGAACGGCTTGTCGTTGCTACTATTGGTAGAGTGGCTGCATAATTACCGTAGTGAGGCGGCGGTTAAATGCCGTGAATTGTTGTTATATTCTGCCATTGGAACGGCTGGTCTAATCGTCTTTTCGTCTATTCATCCAGCAGTTTGGCTACCGTTGGTAGCGCTATTGTATTATGCGTTTTATCGGCGACGCGAAGATGGTTATCTGGGCGGAGCATACTTGGCGACGATTGCTTTGGCGCTGCTGTTCTTGCATTGGTTGAATGTGTCGCTAAATGATAATTTCACCATCACTGCTTGGGCGACGTTTGTCGGCTTTGGGGCGGTGTATTGGTCGCTATCGATGAATAAGCGAGCGTCAATCATTAGCGATATGACGCTGCTGGCTGCTACGGTACCAGCGGTGATATTACCGATGATAAATCTGTCGACGACATATGAATTGTCGTTCAAAATCTTGGGCTGGCTGGCAGCTGTCGCGGCACTTTATATGGTAGTGTATGCCAAGCGGGATTGGCGGCCGATGGTGATATTGGCACATCCAAGCTTGGTATTGTTATTCTATTTAACAGCAGAGTGGCTAGGCGTTAAGCTTGAGTTTATGTCGATCGTTTCACTGATCATCTTTGTGGTGTTTTATAGTGCCGCCGTGGCTATGCGAGCTGGGAAATTGTCGGCTGATTGGTATTATGCATCATTTTGGAGTGCCATCGGCTGGTCGATGCTTTTACTACTACTGGCCATGCCAGCCAGTGTTGCGACGGAGGCGGTACTGCTGGCAACCTTGACGTGGATAGTCAATGGCAGCGCCCTAATAGCTGAGGGGTTGTCGAAGAAGAATATTTTGTATTTTGACTCGGGCGTTCTTTTGGTGCTATGTGGTATTTTGTTCGCTATTCATATGCTAATTGCGCCTGTTCACGACATAGTGGTGCCATATCTGTGGTCGGCAGCAATTCTTTCAGGAACGGTGATGTCTTGGCGTTGGCTAGGTTATGCTCAGGCATCTACTATCGCTCATTTGGTGCTGGCACTCGCTGTGTTCAGCTTATCGACCCTTGTCCTGGCACTGGCGGGAGATAATGCCATGGAAATATTGTTCCTGGTCGAACATTCGCTGATGGTTATCATCGGTTTGACGCTTGGTAGGCGGCTAATTACTATTTGGGGTGCTAGTTGTGTGACCCTGGCCTTAATCTATCTGCTGTCGGGTTATGCTTACGCACTGGCTATTTTGGCTGGATTATCGATCATTGCGGCAGTGGTAGTTGTGGTGGCCAGGGGACAGAGGAGAAAACAGAAATAGCCCAAGTATTGTCAAGTTGTAACTTTGGATTTAATATAACAAATCACTGTACTGCTGAGTAATCAACCAGGGGTAGTAATTGCTTTTTTACGTAAATTATGTTATAATGGAATAATGAACATGAAGATTGAAGCGGTGCCACCTCAGCGGACAATTGAAGAGATTATTAGCCCTAAAAATCTTCCTGAGGCTGGATTTCAGTCTTATTCGGAACTTGTTAATAATGCAGATCAGCGAGAGGGCTTTATCGCTGATAGGTTCCGTAATCCTCATTTTAAACACCCACATTTTTGCGACATGTCGGCGATGGACAAGGGTATTGTAGCACTTGGACTAGCCTGTGAAAAGGCAGTTGATTATGAGCCAAATCCAGAGTTTCGGCAGGCAATCAAGTCATCACTTGATTTTCGTATGGCTGAGATGGAGTATGTAAAATTGCTTGGTCAGCTAGAGTTTTTGCATCATGAAGGGGGTGGTCAAGAGGACTTGAGTGAGGTGCAGGAGCAGGCTCGACAACTCGGTCATGAACTGTATGGTCAGCCGCAGCCAAAGATTCGTGATGCGGCACTTAATGAGCTGTGGAATATACTAGATAGCAAAACATATCACCCGACTGCCCAGGTTTTGTACGATGAGCTGGCGAATGGCTTTACCTGGCAGGGTCAAGAGATACCGGCGATGCTCCGTGCTGAGGACGGCGACGTACGACTCCCTCGTTTTGAGAAAAATGAGGCACTAGAATGGGCGGGCGAGCAAATTATTGAGCAAAATGCTGATATTCAGGCCTTGGTGCAGGAGTTTTGGGATCAGAAAGTTGAAGAGAATGGTGAAGATTATAAATGTAGTCCAATTGATATAGTTGAAGTGTTTCAGGCAGTGATTGATCTACGTGACCCCGACCACACCAGTGGCGTAACCGTAAAGTTGGTAGATGGTAAGTCAGCACTATCTTGGGAGTCTCCTGAGATGGCGGTGGTGGTTGGTGGTAAGCGGGCTCCGATATCGACAAGTGATCAGCTATTTCGTAAAGTATTGCACGAATTTGGAGTGCATGGACAACGGTCAATTAATGGGCTTAAGACAAAACTACCAGTCCTGGGAATGGGTTTGTTTACAGACACTCCACGGCCAGACTATCTAACCTTTGAAGAGGGGTTGGCGACGACGGTTGAGGAAATGATTGGTGATACTGTGCCAAAGTGGACGGCTGTAAAACTTGGTTACTACATTAATATTTCATTGGCAGAGCAAGGTGCAGATTTTCGCACCGTATTTGAGACAGCGTGGCGATATCGCTTGCTCGGGAAACTAAAGAATAATCAAGAAGTGACCCAGGAAATGATAAATAAAGAGAAGCAGGCGGCGTACGGTGCTTGTGTAAGGATCTTCCGTGGTACGCAACCTGATATGGCGGACAGCCAGCCTGGAGTGGTGCCGTTAACCTTCAACAAGGACCTTGCCTATCTCGAGGGGCGTGTTTTGGCGATGCAGCATCTGGAGAGCTTGTATTCTAGTCAGGATGTTGACGGAGTTGCTCGTCTTTTTGCTGGTAAATACGATCCAACTAACCCTAAGCAGCAAGAGTTGATGATGATGTCGCTTGCGGATTAGCAGAATAAATCATTTAAAAACACCCCGTTCGATTATAGGCAAAACTAACAATTTTATTTTTTGATTTTTTTGAGTAAATATGCTATAATAAAAAGATATGCATGAAGCTGGTAAAACTATCATTGGTCGCAGTGTGAATATAGATTTTGGCAGGCGGGCCATCGGTGTGCCAGCTAAAATTGACACGGGCGCAGACAGCTCATCGGTGTGGGCGAGTAATATTCGTATTGATAAAAATGGCGTCTTAAAGTTTTCGCTATTTGGCAAAGGTTCGCCTTACTATAATGGTAAAGTGTTTCGGCGTACCGATTATTCGGTGGCGATGGTGCGTAGTTCATCTGGCCATGAACAGATTCGTTATAGGACGCATTTTACGGTAACTATTAAAGGGCGTAAAATTAAAGCATTATTTAATCTTTCGGATCGTTCCAATAATTTATACCCAGTTTTGATCGGTCGTCGTACTATTACTGGCAAGTTTTTAGTTGATGTGTGTGAATGTGATTTTACGCATCAATATAAATATACCGCTGATAATAAAGTCCTGAACAAAGAACTCGCCGAAGACCCTCGCAAGTTTTATAAAAAATACCACCAGAAAGGAACGGAGTGATGCGAATTGCCATCTTGTCTAACGGAAATATCAATTATTCGACCCTGCGTCTTAAGGAGGAAGCCGAAAAGCGTGGGCATTACGTTAAAGTTGTGAAGTATAAGAATTGTTACGTTTCAATTGATGAAAATAATCCAAAAGTAATTTATCGCGGCAAAGAACTCGGCGAGTTTGATGTTGTTATTCCGCGCATTGCTAGCTATATGACGCGCTACGGTACATCAGTGGTGCGTCAGCTTGAGATGGCTAATCCAAACACCTTTTTTGTTAATCGGTCTATAGCCATCAGTCGTTCGCGCGATAAGCTGCGTTCGGTGCAGCTGCTGGCTCGTGCCGGGGTGGCTATACCAAAGACGGTGTTTTCGCGCAACGAAACTGATATCGACGTGCTGCTGGATGAGATTGGCGGTACGCCAGTGATCATCAAGTTGGCGCGTGGTACGCATGGTAATGGCGTGGTACTGGCAGAGACGAAAAAGGCTGCCAAATCAGTACTGCAGGCCTTTTATTTAACTAATTCTGACGGAACTAACGTACTATTACAAGAATTTATCAAAGAATCGGCCGGTACTGATATTCGTGCCTTTGTGGTTGGTTCGCAGGTTGTCGCTAGCATGAAACGGCAGAGTTTGGATGATGATTTTCGTAGCAATCTTCACAAAGGCGGTCTCGGCGAATCGGTCAAACTCACCGACGCCGAACGTAAAATGTGCGTCAAAGCTGCCAAAGCGATGGGTTTGACGGTGGCTGGTGTTGATTTTATGCGTTCAGAGCGTGGGGCGCTGGTTTTGGAGGTTAATGCTAGTCCAGGATTTGGTATTGAGAAAGTTACCAGACGTAATGTGGCTGGTAAAATTATTGATTATATCGACCGTAATGCCAAGCGGGGCAATAAGCGGGATCGAATCGGCGCATAGAGTCAAAAACTTGCTATAATAAGCGTATGAATAATTCCTCCGCTGGGTTTTTATTAACATCACCTAAGCCGTCATTATTCTTGCGGGTAATAAAAGCCATGATTATTATCATGGTCTTGGGGATGGTGGTGTGGGCTATTTTTTTGCGGGCTGATCAATTGATCACTAAGCGTACAATATTATCGATTGGTACAAAAACTTATCAAGCAGAAATCGCTAATACTGATCAATTGCGACAAAAAGGGCTGTCTGGACGCAGTATACTAAATGACAATGCAGTTATGCTGTTTGTTTTTGACGAGCCAGATTATCATAAAATTTGGATGAAAAATATGCACTTTTCAATTGATGTTTTATGGCTGAACGAGAATAAAAAAGTAGTACATATTGAGCGTCAATTACAGCCAGATGATCCACCACATAAAGAATATACTACTTTGGTGCCGGCTAAATATATCGTGGAGATGTCAGCTGGTAAGGCCGATGAGCTGGGGGTGAAGATTGGATCAAGAGTTGAATTTGAAATTGAGGATAAACTATGACGGTAATAGTGGTTTTTGGTGGCATAATGATTGTAGCGTTCTTGGCATCATTCTTTTCTGGACGCAGATTTGGCGTGATGGCGTTGTCCTTGGCGGTTGGTTCGTTGCTAGCAAGTTGGTGGGGGAGATTGTTGGCGGATCAATTGCATGGTTTGGGTATGACGATTGCTGGACTGCCACAAACCATTTTTGCCACTTTGATTCTCTTGTTATTGCCGTTGGTAGCGGCACTGATTAGTGGTCCAAAGTATCATAAAAAGCGTGAAAAAATAATTTCTTCAGCCGGTATTGCGATTTTGGTAGTAGCGCTGTTAACTGTACCTTTGGGTGGTTTTATCAAGATGGATGCACTATCTTTAACTATTTATAAAACTTTGGCTGAAATTTGGCGGTATTTAGCAACGGTTGGATTTGTGGCAGGAATAATTGATTTGGTATTGCTCCATAATGGGGTGGCTAGGCATCTACCAAAGAAGCATTGACTAGGTTGACGGTCTGTGATAGAATTGAAAAAGCAGTTCTTGCTGCGGGTCCGTAGCTCAGCAGGTTAGAGCACCTGCCTTTTAAGCAGGGTGTCGTGAGTTCGAGCCTCACCGGACCCACCAATTTATCAAAACAACCTCTCTCTGGATGAGGTTTTTTGTTATACTAACAGCATGAAAATAGCTAAATTGACTGAGAAGATTCATATTTCTTGGTTGGTAGCGACGTTTTGTTTGGGTTTGGTGATTGGAGTAGTGGCAGTTTATAATTTGCCGAACGGCAATTTTGCTAGTATTGCTTGGCTGATGATTGGTTTGGTGATTTTTGGAGTAACGATCATAAAACGCTGGCGATTGATGATAATTCTGGCAATTATATCGGGTGGTATGGTTGGACTATGGCGTGGCGATATTAGTCGGGCCGGTATGGAGAAATACCAACAATTGATTGGTAGAAATCTAACAATCCGAGGAAATGTATCTGAAGATCCTGATGTTGATAAAAAGGCGCAAACCGTTTTGCGATTAAACGATGTCAAATTGTTAAATAGTAATGAAGTGATAAGCTTGCCAGGACAAATTTGGGTGACAACTGCTTCAACTGACGCAGTAAAACGTAGTGATATCGTAACGGTACAGGGAAAGATTAGTCAAGGATTTGGAGCGTTTCAAGCAAGTTTATATCGGACGAAGATTATTAAGGTTGAGCGTCCAGTACCAGGTGATGTGGCGGTCGGTGTGCGTGATTGGTTTGCTGGGAAAGTGCGCCAACATATTCCTGAGCCGGAATCGGCGTTGGGATTGGGGTTTTTGTTAGGTCTGCGCCGTTCCTTGCCACAGGATTTGAGCGATAGTTTGAAAATTGCTGGTTTGACACATGTTATTGTTGCCAGCGGTTATAATTTAACTATTTTGGTGCGATTGTCTCGCAGATTGTTTGCTAAATCATCAAAATATTTGTCACTGATTAGTTCTATTATGATGACGATGATTTTTATGTCGCTAACCGGTTTAAGTCCAAGCATGCTGCGAGCTGGTTTGGTGACAATTTTAAGTTTAATGACTTGGTATTATGGACGAAAAATCCATCCGTTTGTCTTACTGCCGTTAGCAGCGGCGATTACACTAATAATTAATCCGCAATTTGGCTGGAATGACCTAGGTTGGCAATTGAGTTTCTTGTCATTTATTGGGGTGATCGTTTTGGCGCCGTTACTACAAAAGTTCTTTTTTGGCAATAAACCACCAGGAACTTTGCGTCAGATTTTTGGCGAGACTTTATCGGCGCAGATTATGACATTGCCAGTTTTGATTGCGGCTTTCGGGGCGGTTAGTAACGTGGCTTTAATTGCTAATGTGATGATTTTGCCTTTCGTGCCACTAGCGATGTTACTGGTGTTTGTATCAGGTATTTTGTCCACAATTCCACTGATCGGCTGGTTGATAGCGATCCTGGCGACGTACTTACTAAAATATATGACAATCGCTGCTGGTCGGTTAGCGAATTTACCTTGGGCTCAAACAGAGATTAGCTTTGGTGTATGGCAAATTGTGTTGGCATATACTGTAATAATTATTGCTATTTGGCTAATGGCACGAGCGACAAAGTTTAACTTTAGAGAGGTGAATATTGTCGAATAGGTAAAAAACGGATATAATAATAAGTAATTTTGAATCAATAAGTCAAGGAGAATATATGGCAGGACATAGTAAATGGGCGACTACACACCGACAAAAAGCTATCGTTGACGCAAAGCGTGGGGCGATTTTTACTAAATTGGGTAATCAGATTGCAATTGCAGCACGTGGTGGTACTGATCCGGCTCTTAATTCAGCGTTGGCTATGGCGATAGAAAAAGCTAAAGCCGCTAATATGCCAAGCAGTAATATTCAGCGGGCGATTGATCGGGTGGCGGATAAAAGTGCGGCGGCCTTAGAAGAGATTACTTATGAGGGCTATGGCCCAGGTGGTGTGGGTGTGATTATTGAAACCGCAACAGACAATCGGAACCGTACTTTACCAGAGGTCAAAACGGCGCTAGTGAAAAATGGTGGTCGTATCGCTGATGCGGGCTCAGTGATGTTTCAGTTTACCAGAAAAGGTGTAATTACAGTTGACGGGACGGGTGAAGAGTTGTTATTGAAAATTTTGGATGCTGGCGCTGAAGATGCGACCGAAGAAGATAACGAAATGATAGTCTATACCGAGCAAAAAGATTTGGCTGCAGTGCGTGAAAAATTGGTGGCTACTGGTTTGACTGTCAAAAATGCTGAGCTAGGTTATATCCCTAATACGTCGGTGGTGATTGATGACGAAGAAACTGCTCGGAAATTACTGAAGTTGCTTGATGCGCTAGATGATCTGGATGACGTGGTGAATGTTTATACGAACGCCGACGTTACTGTTGAGATCTAGTTTTATTTTATAAAATCCAGTTGCATTTTATAGCTTTTGAGAGTGGTGGTTTTGCTTTTTCGAAAAACTTTGCTAAGCTAAATGTGTAAGCATAAGCAAGGATATAGCATGAAGCAAATGCGACGCGGACTACTTATGATACTAATTATGGCCTTGGCAATGCCATCGCCGGCGGTTATGGCTGAGTCTGAAAATCCTGTTGTGGATAATACAACAGAAACTGTTGAGGTGGTTCAGCCAGTTTTAGAAGCGCCACCTGCGGCTGAGGTTCTACCAGCTGAGCCAGTTGCAGCTCAGGATACAGTAAAGCCGACATCTCCGTCAGATGGTGCGACGCTTCCAATTCATACGCCAGCTATTCCAACTGAGCCTCAGTCAAATCCGCCAACTACTGTTTCCAGCGCAGAGGTTGATAATCCGCCTGCTCAGTCGCCGCAGACACCAGCTACTGACAGTAGAGTTATAATCAGTAAAATTAACCCAGATCAACCAGAAATAGTCGAAATTTACAACTCTGGCGATAAAATTGTTAATTTGGCAGATTTGAAGATGTTCTTTGTTGATTCAGAAGGTAAACAGACGATTTTGAAAGAATTTTCTCAAGGTGAAATTATGCCTGGACAATTTTTAGTAATCGGGGATAACCAGTCGATTGAATTTAACGATAAGACACAAAATAAAATTAAGCTTGACGGAAAAATAAGGTTAACTTTGCTGAATTATGAATATGAAGTCGATTTTTCAAAAGGTAGTGAGTTGAGTATTGTTAAGAAGAAATCTGGAGAGCGGTTTTTGCAACGTTGTAGTGCTGAGTCTCCTGAGTTTATAATTGAGAAGTTTAGTGCAGAACTTTTAGGTAAATGGCCAAATTGCCAAGATAATCAATTTCAAGAGGTAGTGCTTCCGAATGTGGCTAATAATTGTGATAATCTCTTGCTGAATGAGATTGGAGTTAATATAGATGAGCAGTTTATAGAAGTGAAAAATACCGGCGTTTTCCCGCTGAATATTTCTGGGTGTAAATTAACCACTAAGCATAGTAAGGGGTTGACTTATTCTTTTGAGAGCTTTGAACTGAGTTCTAACGCAGTTTTTTCAGTAAAGATTAAAGATACTAAGCTAAGACTCAATAGGAGGACTAGTGGTGATGTGTCCTTGTTAGATCCTAGTGGAGATAAAATTGACGAAATTCAATATGCTAAATTAGCAGAAAAAACCAGTTTTGCATTAATTGATGGTGAGTGGTTGCAGACGTATTCAACAACACCTGGTGAGAGTAATGTATTTAAGGAATTTCCTGACTGTAAAGACGGTTACGTCCGAGATTCGTTGACTAATAGATGTCGTAAAATGGAAATACCAAAATTGCCAAAAACATGTCCAGTTGGACAATACCTGAATCCTGAAACGGGGCGCTGTAAGAAAATTGAAGTTGTCAAAGCGCCAGCGCCGTGCAAAGAGGGCTATTATCGTTCAGAAGAAACAGGACGTTGTCGATCAATTACTGCGACTGTTGCTAAAGCATTAAAGCCCTGTCGTGATGATGAATTTAGGAATCCTGCAACTGGCCGTTGCAAGAAAATTGCTGCCGCTAGTGACATTTTAAAAGAATGTCCAGAAGGCTTTGAGAGGAATCCAGCTACCAAACGGTGTCGCAAAATAAAATCGAATATCATACCAGCAGTTAATTTTGCGCCAGAAAAAGTTCAACAGGTGGCTAGCGCTACTTGGGGTTGGTGGGTTTTTGGCGGTGTTAGTTTATTAGCTATGTCAATCGCCGGTTGGCAGTGGCGTTGGGAGATTTCCCGTGCGACACGAAAAATTACCAGCGTCTTCACCAAGCAGCGTAGATGATATAATTAGGAATATGAGAATTATCGGTATTGACCCTGGTACAGGTATTTTGGGGTTTGGTGTAATTGACTATAAAAAAGGTAAATTTATTATGGTGGATGCGGGTGTAATCAGGACTCCAGCACACACACCACTGTCGGAGCGTTTAGAAGATATTTTTAATAGCCTAACCGAGCTGATTGACCAAACAAAGCCGGACGTGATGTCGATAGAAAAATTGTTTTTTGCGCGCAATGTGACGACAGCGATTAGTGTTTCCCATGCACGTGGTGTGGCAATGTTGACCGGGCAGAAAGCTGGACTAGAAATTGCTGAGTATACGCCACTGCAAATTAAGCAAACTTTAACTGGCTATGGTAAAGCTGATAAAAAACAAGTTCAGGAAATGGTGCGATTAAACTTGGGCTTGAAGGATGTGCCGAAACCGGATGACTGCGCTGATGCTTTGGCAGCAGCAATAACTCATGCAGTGATGAGCCGAATAAGATAAGATTGTCGTGTTACAATAATATTTATGATTGCGCATGTTTTTGGAAAAGTGGCAGAAAAATTTAATAATACACTAGTGATTGATGTTGGTGGTGTTGGTTACGAGGTGAGTGTTCCTGTGGGTGATTTTGATATGGCGCAAATAGATCAAGCCGTTAAGTTCTATACTTATCATCATATTCGTGAACAAGCTGAAGAATTATTTGGCTTTTCTTCTTTGGCGGCGAAGAAATTGTTTGAAATGTTGATAACTGTGCAGGGCGTCGGACCGAAGGCAGCCTTAGCGATTTTAAGTTTAGGCGATGTACAAAATGTTCGTAATGCTATCGCCAATTCTGATGTAGCGTTTGTACAAAAAGCTACTGGCGTGGGTAAGAAAACAGCTGAACGAGTAGTGGTTGATTTGAATGACAAAGTCGGGTTGCCAACTTGTTATGGACGCCAGAACGAGCCTATGAAAAATAACAATGCTGTTGTTGATGAAGCTCTTGAGGCGCTAATGGCTTTGGGATACACTTTGTCTGATGCTACTAGGGCGCTGGAGGGTATTGATCTATCTTTACCAACTGCTCAGCGGGTAACTGAAGCATTGAAAAAATAAAAATTTCCTTTTTTAGGTAAAAGTTAGTATAATAAGCATAAGGATTATGCGTGTTTCAGATAAGACTATTGAGAAACTTTTGACGCAGGGTGGGATTATTGATGATTCTCAGCTGGCGGATTTGAAGGTGCTGGCGGAAAGATCGAACCAAACGTTGCAAGAAGCGGCGCTGGAGCAAAATGTTATCTCTGACGACGCTATGACTAAGCTGATCGCAGAAATGATTGGTATACCATTTATTCACATCGAACCAAAAGATATTCCAGATGATATCCTGAAAAAGATTCCTGAACATATTGCCAACCAATATAACGCTGTGTTATTTGCGCAAGATGAAGATGGCGCTTTAAGTTTAGCGATGGAAGATCCTGATGATGTTCAGGCATTAAACTTTATTCAGAAAGAAATTGGTTATAATATCAAAGTTTTTTTGGCAACAAAAGATAATATTCTTGATTGTTTAAATAATTATCGTGGTGATGTTAGTGATGAACTAGACGAAGTGATCGCCATTCAAAAAGATACTTCTGATGAAGATCAGAATGTTAGTCAAGATGATTTCGCTGAAAATTCTCCGATTGCTCAGACGGTTAATTTGTTGCTTGAATACGCTATTAAATCTAACGCCTCAGATATTCATATTGAGCCACGAGAAGAATATGTTCAGGTGCGTTATCGAATTGATGGCGTTTTGAAAGAAGTGAATAAGTTACCGCGCAATGTTCATGGTGCATTGGTTAGTCGTATAAAGATATTATCAAACCTGAAAATTGACGAAAGACGTGTACCGCAAGATGGGCGTTTTAAGATAAAGGTTTCTGGCAAACAATATGCCTTCCGTGTCTCCACACTGCCAATTACCGATGGTGAAAAGGTGGTGATGCGTATCTTGGATGAGTCTAATCAAGCTGTAAAATTGGATCAGTTGGGCTATTGGGGCTTGTCACTAGCCATCGTTAAAGATGCGATGGCACAGCCAAATGGTATGATTCTGGTGACTGGGCCAACAGGTTCAGGTAAGTCAACTTCGCTTTTTAGCGTGCTGTCTGAGCTTAATACACCAGATGTTAATATCTCCACAATTGAAGATCCAGTTGAATATAGGATTCCGGGTGTTAACCAGACGCAAACAAACGCTAAAGCTGGTATGACCTTTGCTTCTGGTTTGCGAGCGTTGCTGCGTCAAGACCCAAATATTATTATGGTGGGGGAGATCCGTGACGGTGAGACTGCTAACCTCGGTGTGCAGGCGGCGCTGACGGGACACTTGGTATTTTCCACTCTACACACCAATAACGCTGCCACTTGTCTGCCTCGTCTGCTTGATATGGGGATTGAGCCATTTTTGATTGCCAGTGTGGTGAAGGCGGTGATTGGTCAGCGTTTGGTGCGTCGTCTGTGTTCGCAATGTAAAGTTAGTTACAAGCCAACCTCAGAAGATATGGAGTCAATTGAAAAGATGTTTAATGTTAAGCCACAGGATATCCCACATATTCATGAATTAGAGGAGCAGGCGATTGAAGATAAGATTGGTGGTGATGCGCCGTTAGCGACTGATAAAAAGACAATAGTTCATCTTTGGAAGCCTGGTGATGATCCAAAATGTGAAGTTTGTGGCGGTGTTGGCTTTAAGGGGCGAATTGGTATTTATGAAGTTCTTGGCATATCTATTCAGATTCAGAAGATGATTACCGCCAACGCTACCAGTAATGATATTCAAGATCAGGCGATCAAAGAGGGAATGATTACGATGCAAATGGATGGTTTGATAAAATCACTTCGTGGCGTAACAACTATAGAAGAAGTTTTGAGGGCAACCAGGGAGTAATATGGCACAATTTGAATTTTTGGCGGTAAACAATAAAAAAGCTTCTATTAGCTCGACAATTGAGGCGACGGATCGATTGGCGGCAATAAATATGCTTAAGTCAAAAGGCTTAAGGGTGGTAACTATTAAAGAAAAAAGTAGCAAAAGTGGCGGTTTTTCTTTTGCTAAAAAAAGCAAGGGAGTTAAAGCAGAAGAGTTGGTGGTATTTACACGTCAGCTTAGCACCATGGTCTCAGCTGGTGTGCCAATTCTGAGGGCGCTCAATTCTATGTCGCAACATGCTCAAAGTGCTGGCTTTCGCACGACGATTAATTCTGTCATTAAAGACATTGAAGGTGGTACATCTTTTGCCGACGCCTTATCAAAGCATCCAAATTCATTCAATGATGTTTACGTTAATATGGTTCGGGCTGGTGAAACAGGTGGTATTCTGGATGACATTCTGAAACGTTTGGCCTTGCAGCAAGAAAAAAATGATTCAATGAAGAAAAAAGTGAAGAGTGCGATGACTTATCCGATGGTATTGATCGTCATTACGGTCGGCGCATTTTTTGGCCTAATGATTTTTGTGATTCCAGCAATTGGTAAAACTATCAAGGATTTGGGTGGCGAGGACGCAGAATTGCCACTGATTACTCAAATTATGCTTAGTATTTCAAGCTTTTTAATATCGTATTGGTATATTATTTTTCCAATCATAGGTGCTGGTATTTGGGCGGTCATGCGCTATATTAAAACGCCAGTTGGCAAGCGAAAATTCCATAGATTTATATTAAAAGCGCCGATAGTTAGTAAAATTGTCAAAAAGGTGGCGGTTGCTCGCTTTACTCGAACATTCTCAGCGCTAACTGGTGCGGGTGTGGCAGTTTTGGAGGCGCTTGACACGACAGCCAAGGCGGTTGGTAATAAAGTATATGAAGATTCCTTAATAAATGCTGCTAGGCGAGTACAGAATGGTGAAGTTTTATCAAAAATTATTGCCGAAGATGAAGATTTGTATCCGCCAATTGTATCTCAGATGTTATCTGTTGGCGAGGAAACAGGTCAGACCGATAAAGTTTTGGTGAAGGTGGCGGATTTTTATGAAGAGGAGGTTGATACGGCAATTTCTGGGTTGAGTTCAACGATTGAACCGGTGATGATTGTATTTATGGGAGGTATGGTTGGCTTGATTGCGGCGAGTGTGATGATGCCGATTACAGGATTAGCCAATCAAATTAAGGGCTAATAATTACAAATTACTTATGCTATAATTATTCTAGAAAGTTTGGTGGGAATTAATATACGAAAATGTCAACGATTTTTTATAAAGATAAACCGATTATAGGGCTTGATATCAGCAAAATTGGCGTAAAGATTATGTCAATTGATAAGAATAAAATGCTGGTACGAGGTTACGGCTCAATTGGTCTTGACCCAGAAGAAGCTGACTTTGATAATGAGCAGGCAGTAACTTATATCTCCGAAAAAATTAAAGAGATGTTGCGTGAAAAGATTGTCGGTAGAATTGAAAGTAATCGGGTGGCGGTCAGTATACCAACCAGACGGACTTTCTCTCGAACCTTTACTTTGCCTGTCAAAGAGGAAAAGAACATCAAAAGTGCAGTAGCTCTTGAGGCGGAACAATATATTCCGATTCCAGTTGATTCTCTGTACCTAGATTATCAGGTGATTAGCAAAAATAAGGACGAGATAGCGGTGTTGATGTGTGCTTCACCAAAGAAAATAGTTGATGATTTGTTGAATATTGCAGAAAACTGTGGTCTTGAAATTGCTTTGATGGAGCCAGGTATCAATTCTACAGCGCGATTATTAACTCGTACCGAAGAAGGTGCTTTGCCAACAGTGATTGTTGATATTGGACCAGCCGAGACTGATATTGCTATCTTGGATTCAGTCATTAGGGTGACGGGTGGATTGAGTATTGGCGGACATACATTAACGCTTGATCTAGCTAACAAAATGAATCTGTCGGCTGAGGCGGCGCATCAATTCAAGGTGTTAAATGGACTAGCTCCTGGAGCAAGGCAGGCCAAGATTATGGCGGCGTTGAAACCGAGTTTGGATAAAATAGTTACCGAGGTGAAGAGGGTTAATCGTTACTATACGGAGCGTTTTCCAGATGAAAAGAAATTAGAGCAGGTGTTGATCGTTGGGGCTGGTAGTAATGTTCCTGGCTTGGGTGATTTCTTTACTAACGAGTTAATGATGCCGTCACGTGTGGCGAGCCCGTGGCAGTCTCTTAAATTTGGTACTCAAGGTAAGCTTAGCAAGCAATCTCGATCGCAATACACCGTGGCGGCTGGGTTGGCCTTAATAAAGTCGGAGGATGTGCGATGATTAATTTACTCCCAACTAGCGAAAAGAAAGAAATTACTGCAGGTAGAACCAATATTCTATTAAGGAAATATGTTTTTGTATCATTGTTGTTATTGGGGTTGTTAGTATCGATAACCGCAACTTTTTATATCATAATGATGCAGACAAAATCAGATATTCAGTCGCAAGTGGATGCTAATAATGCAAAAATTGCCAAATACCAATCCACCCAAAAAGAGATAGATGATTTTAAGAATAATCTTGCGTTGGCTAAGAATATTTTGGGAAAAGAAATTCATTATTCGAAGATAATTCCCAAGATAGCTAGCACCCTACCACCCAATACAGTCCTACAATCATTGGAGTTAAATAATGAGACTATAAGCGCACCGATGGAATTGAAAGTTAGGGCTAAAACTAGAGCAGATGTTGTTCCATTGAAAACTAGATTGGAGAATTCGGATGTATTCCAGAATGTTTATTTTGAGTCAGTGGTCTATGATTCGGCTAAAGGAGGTATGGGAGTATATCCTGTTGATATTACGATAAATGTTACATTGAAGCCGGAGATAATAAAACTATGAAATTAGCGCCCTCAAAAGTCAGAATAATCTTGTCGTTGATTTTAGTAATAGTGGTTGGTGCTATCTTTGGTGGTGCTTACTACGCCTACACATTTTTAAGCGGTACATCAAATGAGCTTTCGGCCTTGCGCGGAGAAGTCGCAGCGGCTGATGCTAAGATTCAGAATATTAGTCTATTGAAAAAGCAGATGGAAGATAATAAATCGGTTACTGAAAAAGCTAAATGGATTAGTGCTGAAACAAAGATGTACAAGTATCAGAACCAGATTATAAATGACATCTCGGCTTTTGCTGATAAAGCTGGTGTATCTATTCAGTCTTTTGTTTTTGATAATAACTCTGCGGGGGGTGGTAAAACATCAACCCAGAAATCAGCTTCCAATAAGTCAAATTCTCAGATAAATAGTAGAACCGTGTCAGTTGAACTAAGCGGTTCTAATGAATACACTAAAATTCTTCATTTTATGCATTTATTAGAGCATAACGTTACACGTATGCAGATGTTGGGTGTGTCGTTATCGCCGGAGAAAGATGCTAATGGTAACTTGACAGTACAGTCGATTAATATGGAGGTGTATGTGAAATGAGTGCGATAGCTGAACAATTAGAGCCAATTACTGCTCCTGTGGCTAAGTTTTTGCGACGTTTCCATTTGGTTTTATATAGCGTTTTTATCATTGGTGGATTAGCTGGCGCAATCTTTATGATTAGTGGCTTACTGGCGACATCAGAGGTAGATACTCCACTGCTCAACACTGGCTTTGATAAGCAAACGATTGAACTTATTAAAAATTTTGAACCTGCCAATTCGTCGATTGATTCTTTTAGCTTACCGAGTGGTCGAGTGAATCCGTTTGCTGAATAGAGGCCAACGGTTTATACTATAGTTGATGAAAATTGATAATGAGCAATTGATGCGACAGCTTGGTGAGCTAATCGGCCGACTGGTGTCTGGCGGTGAAATTCTAGAGCTAATTGGTGATGTTGGTGCGGGAAAAACGACATTGACGAAAGGTATCGGTTTGGGTATGGCGATCAGTGAGCCGATTCAAAGTCCAACGTTTACCATTTCACGTACATATAAATCGCCACGGGGGTTGACGTTGATGCATTATGATTTTTATCGGTTACAAGAGGCGGGTATTATGGGTGATGAGATTCGTGAGGTTGCCGCTGATCCAACGGCGGTCGTGGTGGTTGAGTGGGCTGGTGCGGTTGATAATGATTTGCCGGAGGATCGGCTGCGGATATTTATTAACGCCACAGCTGAGAATCAGCGGATAGTTAAATTGGTGACTGGCGGTGATCGTTCGGCGGCATTTCTGGCAAAGATTGAGGGGCAAATAGTATGATAATTTTACTTGATACATCTACAGCAACCTGTTTTTTAACGGTTATTGACGGCGACGGTCGGCAGTCCTATGAATGGGAGGCTGGCCGAACTTTGGCACGTGGACTACTTGGTTTTTTGCAAGAAAAGACGGGTGATTTGCGTAAGATTACAGGTATCGGTGTAATGAAGGGGCCGGGCAGTTTTACTGGCCTAAGGATTGGTTTGACGGTGGCAAATACTTTGGCGGATAGTTTGAGTGTGCCTATTGTCGGGGTTAGTGGTGATGATTGGCAGGACGTAGCTTTAGAGAGGTTGCAGTCAGGCGAAAATGAAAGAATAATCCTACCTACATATGGTAGTGAGGCGCATATTACTCGTCAGAAGAAATAACTCCAAAAATAACTTATAAACGTGTATAATTAAAATAGGCAATTCTTTTATAGACTGATTTGCCGAGACTGAATATTTGATTTAACACCCGTCGTTGATATGTTTTCTTGAGGCGACAACTCAAGGCGATTGGGTAAAAGAAAGGAAGAATTATGATAGAGATTATTATCGCTGCCGCAGTCGGTACGGTTGCTGGAGCCGGTGGCTTTGTGGCATACCAGCGCACAAAACAGGTAAACGGCAAAAATCAGATTGATAGAGATATTGCGGCAGCCAAAACCAAGGCTAGTGATATTGTTTTGAAAGCCAAAGACGAAGCATTAAAGATTGAGAATGAGCGTCGCAAAGATTGGCAAAAAACAGAAAATCGATTAGCTGATCGAGAGAAGACGTTGGATAATAAAATTGATGAGCTTGATAAGCGGGCGGAAAAGCTACGCTCTCAAGAAGATGAAGTTGAAGCATTAAAGAATGAGATTCGGGACATTCGAGTTAAACAGCAGGAAAAATTGGAAAAAATCGCTGGTCTAAAGAAAAAAGATGCTGCCGAAAAATTAATGAAAATGACTGAGCGAGATATAAAAAATGACCTAACAGCTTTGGTGTCAAAATTACAACATGATGCTATGGATGATGCTGAGGAGCGGGCTCAGCTGATTCTGTTGACAGCCATGGAGCGGATGAGTAGCGAAGTCACTGCTGAGCGGACCGTCACGGCCGTCAAGTTGACTGATGATGAGATGAAGGGTCGGATTATCGGTAAAGAGGGGCGTAACATTCAAGCTCTGCAGCGTGAGACAGGAGTTGATATCATGGTTGATGATACGCCAGGTATGATTATCTTATCTAGTTTTGATCCAGTTCGTCGTCAGGTGGCACGTTTGAGCTTGGAGATGCTAATGAAAGATGGCCGAATTCACCCAGCCCGAATTGAGGAAGTGGTTGCTAAGGCGAAGAAGCAGATTGAAAAAGAGGTCAAACAGGCGGGTGAAGATGCACTACGTGAGGTTGGTGTGGTTGGAATTCCAAAAGAAATGGTACAGTTGTTGGGTGAATTAAAATTCCGAACTTCATATGGACAGAATGTTTTGAAGCATTCAACGGAGATGGCGCAGATTGCTGGTATGATTGCTGATGAGATCGGTGCGGATGTGCGAATTACAAAAATTGCCACCTTGCTACATGATGTCGGTAAGGCAGTAACCCATAAAATTGAAGGCAAGCATCATCATATTGGTGCAGAGTTGGCTCGTAAATACGGTATGGACGAGCGAATTGTTCATGCGATTGAGGCGCACCACGATGATATCGAGGCGACAACCCCTGAGGCATTGATTGTTCGGGTTTGTGATGCGGCTAGTGCCGCCCGTCCTGGCGCTCGTAATGTTTCGGCGGAGAATTTTGCGGAAAGAATGCGTGACCTGGAAAATGTGGCGACTAGTTTTGATGGAATTGATAAAGCTTACGCCATCTCAGCTGGTCGTGAAGTGCGGGTGATTGTCCAGCCGCAAAATATCGATGATTTGAGCGCTATAAAACTAGCGCGTGATATCGCTACCAAGATTGAATCAACCATGCAATATCCAGGAACTATCAAAGTTAATGTGATCCGTGAAACACGGGCGATTGAATTTGCTAAGTAATGAAATTTACTGATGAACAGCGGAAATCTTGGCTAGTTGGATTAGATAAGCGGTTCTCTAGCTCGGCAGTATTGCTGGAAAATAGCCAGGGAGATTTGTTGATAGTAAAATCAGATTATAAAACCCATTGGAGTTTACCTGGCGGTATTATTGATGCTGGAGAGTCACCGATTGAGGCGGCGATTCGGGAAGTTTTTGAAGAGACAAATATCAAAATCTCCAAAGATGAACTACGATTTGTGGCTTTGGCTTCAAGAAAATCTTTAGAGTATATGATGCATCATTTTATATTTCAAGCCAGTTTGGATGATGAAAAATTTGCTAATATTAAACTGCAAGAGTCGGAGATTGAGACTTGTCGATTTATTAAGAAGTCGGAGATTTCGCAGTTCGATGGTGAGCTTTTATGGGTAATTCCTTATTGGGCAACGCAACAGTTTGGCTATTTTGAGACTAAAATTGAGGACGAAGATGGTTCCAAAAAAGAATCAGTTACATTTCATCTGCCGTTCAAATAAACTAGGAAAGGGGGAAGATGGGTAAGTTGGTTATTAGTCGCCATGGTGAGAGCGAGTGGAACTTGCTAGGTAAATGGACTAGTTGGACAGATATTGGTTTAACGGGTAAGGGTGTTAATGACACGGTGCGACTCGGTGAAAAATTGACAGATTTGAAATTTGACCGAGCGTATACATCTGACTTAAAGCGGACCAAGCAGACTCTGTCTGCCCTGCTTCGTGGGCAGGGGACTGACGAATCTAGCCTTCCGGTAATTAGCACACCAGAGCTAAAAGAGCGTAATTATGGTGACCTGACTGGTAAAAATAAATGGCAGGTTAAACAGGAAATTGGTGAAAAAGCTTTTAATAACATTCGCCGTGGTTGGGATTATCCAGTACCGGGTGGTGAGACGTTGAAAGATGTTTACGACCGAGTTATTCCCTATTTTCAAACGGAAATTTTACCAAAACTCCAAAACGGCGAGACAGTCCTATTAGTGGCACACGGCAATTCGATTCGTGCTTTGATAAAATATTTGGATCAAGTTTCTGAAGCTGACATTGCCAATGTGGAGATGTCTTTTGGACAGGTTCTAGTGTATGATTTTGACGAGAAATCTGCTCTGCCGACTCATAAAGCAGTGCGATCAGTAGAGATTGCGGACGTCCATATGTAACATCAGTTAGGGCTAGATTTTTATTTGATTACGTGCTAAAATTAAGTGAGGTGAGTGATCGCCTCCCTTTCGGGGTGTGGCGCAGTTGGCTAGCGCGCGCGGTTTGGGACCGTGAGGTCGAAGGTTCGAGTCCTTTCACCCCGACCAACTTAGTGTTTTAGTCCACCATTAGCCACGTGGTGGATTTAATATATATGAAAAGAGGGTAAATTCATGTGTGGTATTGCCGGTAGTTACGGATTTTCACAACAAACCAAAGAAATTATTAATAAAATGAATCAGACCATGGTTCATCGTGGTCCTGATGGCAATGGAATATTTACCAGTGGTTCGGTTGGTCTAGCGCACCGACGTCTGTCAATTATAGATCGTAAAGGTGGCGCACAGCCAATGTCTATCAAAGACAAGCGCTATACAATTGTTTATAATGGTGAGGTTTACAATTTTTTACAGCTCAAGAGTGAGTTAGAGAAACTCGGTTGCAAATTTCAAACTAATTCTGATACAGAAGTGATCTTGCAGGCCTTTGTTAAATGGGGTGAGGCTGCTTTTGATAAATTAAATGGTATGTTTGGTTTGGCAATTTACGACTCTAAATCAGACAAATTGATTTTAGCACGTGATCATTTTGGTATTAAACCGCTATATTTTTATCACAGTAAAGATCAGCTGCTGTTTGCATCAGAAATTAAAGCGTTGTTGGCGTCGGGCGAAATTGATAAGAAGCCTAATGATCACATTGTCTACCGTTATCTCAAATTCCGCGTTCAAGATGATACTGATGAAACCTTTTTTGATGGGATTTATAGGTTGCTACCAGGCCAGATGTTGACGATTGACAAAGGTGGCATGAATATTTCTCGCTATACCAAGCTAATTGATGAATTAAAGGAGTTAGCAGAGCAACAGGGTCAGCAGTATTCTAAAGAAGTGGCTGATGAATACGGTCAGCGGCTACGTCAAGCAGTGAGAATGCGATTGATGAGCGAGGTTCCGGTTGGTACGTCTTTGTCAGGTGGATTGGATTCCTCAGCGGTGGCGGCAATTATTGCACGTGAACTTGAGGAGCATCGTTCTGACCAATCTTTGAACGCTGTTGGCACAGAGCAAAACACTTTCTCAGCGATCTTCCCTAACTCGGCTAATGATGAAGAGCAATATGTTGATGCGTTGCTTAATAAATATCAAAATTCGATCAATTCACACAAAATAAAACCCGATGCTAGTCAATTTTTGAAAGACCTGAAAGATTTCGTTCGTACTCAAGAAGAGCCAATTATTAGTACCGGTCCTTATGCACAATATGCAGTGATGAGAGAAGCTAGTCGGCATGTGACGGTGCTTTTGGATGGGCAGGGTGCTGATGAGATGATGGCTGGCTATAATCCGTATTTTTACGTTTATCTTAAGCAATTGAAGCGTCAAAAACGGTATAAAGATCTACTGCATGAATTATGGAGTTCACGGGATATTGTTGGTAGATTGATTCGACATAAAATTACAGGTCGTAAAGATCAGCCGATTGATGATTTTTTGGATGAGGATTTTATGAATCGTTTTTCTAAGGAGACACTAGCCGTTACAGCAGATAATCTTAAGTTGCGATTAATTGAGGACACTTTTAAAAACAGTTTGCCGTCGTTGTTACGATACGAGGATCGTAACACGATGCGGTTTAGTCTTGAGGGGCGAGTGCCATTTATTGATAAAGAATTAGCTAAGTTCTTGTTTAGTCTTGATGAAACGGCAATTATTCACAGTGGCTGGAATAAGCGAATTTTGCGAGACAGTATAGATGGGGTATTGCCAAATAAAATTGCTAGACGACGTAATAAGATTGGTTTTACTACACCAGAGGATGAGTGGTTTTTGAGGATTAAGAATAGTATTTATGGCATCTTTGCCTCTGAAGAATTTGCTGCCAGATCTTATTTTAGAGCGGCTGACGTGGTGAAAGCTTTTGAGAAATTCATTCAACATCCAGAGCGTTATAATACGATGACGTTTTGGCGATTGTTAAACTTGGAATTGTGGCTCCGAGAGTTTTTTGATGCACCGAAAGTAGAAATTGATGAGGAAGCACCAAAGAGCGATTATCAGCCAAATCATGGCAAGGAGATTGACTTGGTGTCGCAATTTGATGATAAAACTTATGCACGTTATCCTCTTCAAACTGAACTGGTTGGTAGCGATACAAAACTTGGTGATTTCGTTGTGAAATACGTTGAACGGTTTTTCGCTCATCTACCTAAGAATGAGCTAAAGAGCGCAAAATCATGGAATTTATTTATTAGTGAAAAAATTGTGGCAATTTCTCAGGGTCGCTCATACTTTATCTGGGATATTAAACCACGTTGGTCAGCTAAATTCATTAGTCGTTTTGTGGCACGAACACCAGCTGGAATTGGACTAGGTAGTCCCGCTACTATGGAACTAGCGATTCGTGAAGCTGGGTTGGGGCGAATTTTACTTGCGACCTTGGCTGGTGCTTTGGGTAAATTGATTGGTAAAAAGGGCTGGTTCTATATCGTGGCGGGAGCTGACGTGCGAGCGATTGATGGTCCAACTGAATATTCAGTTTATCCAGCTAATGTGTCTGCCAAGCTACCGCCAAAAGATCCAGTGACAGTAGCTGAACAGCTGTCGGATGCCATCCGTCATGCAAAAATCGCCGACAAATACAAAAAAATGTTCTCTGGTACAGTTGTGATTGATGCTAACGACATTGGTCGAAACGTGCTTGGCAAGGATGCTTCTGGGGAAGATGAAAAATTTGAAGAAATGTTTGCAGACAACCCTCTTGGACAAGCCAGACAGTGTACTCCGCTGTCAATTGTGGTGGAAAAGTAGCGTTTTTAAGCTAGCTGGTGTAAAATAAGGTTATGTTTTTGGTGGGTATTTTTGAATGGTGGTACGGTACGGGTTTAAAGGGTTATCTAAAGCAGAATTTTTTAGCAATTCTGCGGACTGCTGACTTTTTTTCTGTTGGATTATTGCTGCGCACTTTATTTAATCCATTTCGACAAATATCTGCTAACAATCGTTCTGGTGATTCCCTAGCAGAGCAAATAGGCGCTTTTACTGATCGACTATTCTCACGGATGATTGGCTCGGTGGTGCGAACTTTCATGGTGATAATCGGAATTTTGGTGATTATTTTGCGCACTTTACTGGCTGGGGTGATGGTTTTTCTATGGATTATCCTGCCGTTTTGGCCGATCGTCGGCATTATTTTGTGGCAAATGGGGATAGCTCTATGAATATTGAGCCAATTTTCAATTATCATAGTTTGCGCGCCCAAAAAGCTAGATTTTCTGTAAAGTTTGGTAATACTTGGCATGTTTTTACGGTAATCCTTAGCGGCGTTTTGGTATTGCTTGGCATTTGGTCAATTATAGAACATGGTGCGGTTGGTTGGTTATTGACGGGTGTGAGTGGTCCGTTTATTATGTTGGCGATTTGGTGGCAAAAAGATCTGAAAACTGCTGAAATTAGTAAAAATCCGCAAACAATTGATGATGTTATGGCGGCGGATGTTTTAGGTAGGATGCCAGTATCGCCGACACCAAAGGATATTGTGGCTGCAATTTCCGTATCACGGGCTGGTCAGTTTCTGGCGGTTCGTTTGGGGGTGACACCGAACTTTTTGAATAATATTGCATCAGCTGATGCGATGCAGACGGCAGATATTTGGCGGTCAGCGATTAAGATTTGGCAAGAAACCAATAGTCCAAAAATCACTGGTGCAGTTTTGGCGGTGGCGGTGATTGAACAATTTCCGAACCACGATGCTTTATTGGCTAATATGAGAATAGACATCAATGATGTTAAAGAGGGTGTCCGGTGGTATGAGAGAATTAAATTTTTGATTGAGCAATATAAGATCAAGCCACTCAGGACTGGTGGCTTGGCACGTGATTGGTCTTTTGGTTATACGCCACTACTTAGTCGGTTTGCTCAAAATATTAGCTTACAAGTGTCTGGTGGTGCGCTAATTACCAAGCTTGAGGCTCATCAGGCTGTATTAGATCAGATGATTAAAACATTTAACTCTGGTGGCAGGCAAAATATCACTTTGGTAGGCGCTGATGGTGCTGGTAAAAGTACGGTAGTGTCGGCTTTTGCGGAAATGTTGATTGATGGTCTTCAAGGTGTACCGCAAAAATTGCTATACCAGCAGATTTTTATGCTCGATGCGTCGTCTTTAATTTCACAGGCGTCCGGTCGTGGGCAGTTGGAAAACTTAGTGACGGCAATTTTGAACGAGGCGTACTTGTCAAAGAATGTGATTTTATTTTTAGATAATGCCCAGCTATTCTTTGAAGAAGGTGTCGGCTCTGTTGACTTGAGTAATGTGCTGTTACCAATTATTGAAGCTGGACGGCTTAGGATGATTTTGGCGATGGACGAACAGCGCTTGTTACAGATTTCTCAGACAAAACCACAGTTGGCACACGCTTTAAATACTATGATGATTCAGCCAACGAATCAGTCAGAAACCATGCAGATTATGTATGATCAGCTGATTGCTTTTGAACATCAGCACAAAGTGACATATATGTTCCAAGCTTTACAGGAGGCTTATCTGGTTGGTGATCGTTATATTCAGGATCTAGCTATGCCAGGTAAAGCTCTGAAAGTTCTAGAGTCGGCCGCTAGCTGTGCTAATAATGGCTTGGTGACAGCGCAGTCAGTTGATGATGCTTTAGAGAAGACTCTGGGGGTAAAAATCGCCACCACCAATTCGGATGACGAGCGTCAAAGATTATTAAATCTGGAGTCGCTTATCCATCAGCGGATGATTAATCAAACTCGTGCTGTCTCGGTGGTGTCAGATGCGATTCGTCGTGCCAGGGCGGGTGTGAGAAATCTTGATCGGCCGATTGGTACTTTTCTATTCCTTGGTCCGACTGGAGTTGGTAAAACCGAACTTTCTAAAGCCTTAGCGGATATTTATTTTGGTGGTGAAGGCAGTTTGATTCGTTTAGACTTGAATGAGTTTGTGCAATCAGAGGATGTGGCACGTTTGATTGCGGATGGTGCTCGTGACCCGCTCAGTTTGACGGCGCAAGTGCAGAAAAAACCGTTTTCTGTAGTGTTGCTAGACGAGATTGAAAAAGCTCACCCGCAGGTTTTAACAACACTTCTGCAACTATTGGATGAAGGAATTTTGCGTGATGAAAATAATCGTGAAATTAGCTTCCGTGACAGCATCATCATCGCTACTTCCAATGCGGGAGCTGATCGGATTCGGGAATATATTGAACGTGGCTATCAATTGGAGCAGTTTGAGCAGACGTTTATTAATGAGCTGATCAATGCTAACTTATTCCGTCCGGAATTCTTAAACCGGTTTGATGAGATTGTTTTGTTCCGTCCACTCGGTAAAGATGAACTTTTGCAAGTGATTGATTTGATTCTAGCTGGGATTAATAAAACTCTTGAACCACAGAAAATTCGAGTGGCGGTTGATGATGAGGGTAAAAAGATGTTAGTAGAGGCTGGCTACGACCCACGTCTCGGTGCTCGTCCTATGCGACGAGTCGTCCAGCGCGCCGTGGAAAATACCTTTGCTAAACAAATGTTGGCTGGTACGGTTGCACCAGGATCAACTACTATTATTACCGCTGAGCAGATTCGGGCGACCTTGGGTGATAGCCCATCAACCGTGCAGTAAGGCAACTCGTTTTTGATGATTTTTAACGACCGTTGGGCCATGTGCTGAATTATATTGCTGAATGATTGATATAATCCGCTTGACGGTATCATCAGGGTAGACTGTACCAGTATACGATTGAATTGTTTTGACCAATTCCTTTAAGCTGGTCATGCCGGTTGAATGACGTAATTTTATTTGGACTGCTTGCGGAAAGACGACCAGGGGGATAATTGGTACTGTAAGATAAGGCTCGAGAATGTGGTTGAGGGTGCGAATATGACTTTGGTTCTGTACAAAAGGGTTGTATGGATAATATCGGTGATGACCATAAAGCACCGATAGGTAATCGTCAGTAGAATTGCCAGATACTTTACCGGTCCAACCTTTCGTCTCAATACAGAATATGCCGTAACGTGAAACCACAAGGTGATCAATCTGACTGTAGCCATCTTGTTGACTATTTGGCAGTAGGACATTATGAAAGACAGTAAAGTCTCGTGGCAGCCGCCTCAGTACCCAATGGACGCTACGTTCGGCTGTACCGCCAGTCAGTTGTTTTGTTATTGATGAGGGGTTTATTTCATAAATTGCATAGAGGAAATCAATGAAAGAGGTCATGCTTATGTATTAGCACAAAGTTGCGTAAAAGTCAATAAGATAACATTAATAAAAAATCTCCACGATGTCAGTGGAGAGTGAAATTATTTAAGATTGGTACCCCGCACAGGAGTTGAACCTGCAACCTTCGGTACCGGAAACCGACGCTCTATCCAATTGAGCTAACGGGGCGTGAAAATAAAAATGGTACGCCCGGCAGGATTTGAACCTACGACCCCTTGGTTCGAAGCCAAGTGCTCTAATCCGCTGAGCTACGGGCGCACATACATAAATTATACCATACTAACCTTGATAAAATAAGTGGTATAATCAATAATATGGAAATATTGACAGGGATATCTCTAAAACCATATACCACTATGCGTCTGGGTGGTGAAACACAATTTATGGCGACGGCAACTTCGGTTAATGATATAAAAGAAATCTATCAATACGCCAAACAACATAAATTGCCGGTCTTTGTGTTGGGCGGTGGCAGTAATGTTATCACCCGTGACGAAGAGTATCAGGGCGTTGTTTTGCTGAATCGTCTTAAGGGATTTGATGTGATAGAAGATGATGGCTCTACGGTCAGAATGAAAGTGGCGGCTGGTGAAGTTTGGGACGAAGTAGTGGCACGATCAGTGGAGATGGGTTTGCAGGGTATTGAGGCGATGTCGGCTATTCCTGGCACTGCGGGTGCCGCACCGGTGCAAAATATTGGTGCATATGGGCAGGAGATTGCTGATACACTGGTGAGTCTTGAGGCGTATGATTCATTGACGGATGAGGTGGTGACTTTTGATGCTAAGGATTGTCAGTTTGGGTATCGGCATAGTATTTTCCGTGGTCAGGCTACTGGAAGGTATTGCATTATTAACATGACTTTACAGCTTAGTCATTCTGATCCACAACCACCTTTTTATACTGCTTTGCAGAGATATTTTGATGATAAATCAATCGCTGCGCCGTATAATGTAAAGATGATTCGTGATGCTGTGATTGAGATTCGTCGTGATAAATTGCCTAATCCAAAACAGAATCCCAACACTGGATCGTTTTTCAAAAATGCTTTAATATCCAGCCAGCAGTTTGAAGAGCTACAGAAAAATTTTCCAAATATGCCATATTATAATATGCCAGATGATATGGTTAAAATTCCAACTGGTTGGTTGATTGAACAGTGTGGTTTCAAGGGTAAAGTTTTGCATGGTATGCGAGTTCATGATAAAAACGCTTTGGTGCTAATTAATGAATCCGCCACTGGCTATGCTGATTTGTCAGCGGCCCGAGAAGAAATAATTAAGGCGGTGTTTGATAAGTTTCAGATTAAAATTCAGCAAGAGCCACTTGAATTGGAATAATTTTGATAAATGCTTGCGCTTATTGTGGCGGTTTGATACAATCAAGTTACAATAATAATTAATACAAAATAGGGGGCAAATCAGAAATGATTTCTTCAAACAAAACTAAAGGTTTTACGCTCGTTGAGCTTTTGATCGTGATTGTAGTTATTGCGATCTTGGCAGCAATTTCTATTGTTGCTTACAACGGCGTAACACAAAAAGCACGTGACGATGAGCGCCAGTCAAACGCACGTAACCTCGTTAATGCAGCTGCATCTTTCAATGCTAGCTCAGAAGATGACAAATGGCCTAAGCATACTGACTTAAGTAAATATAGTACTATTAAGATTCCAGCTACAGTGATTAGTGCGACTAGCACAAGTGATCCAACAGCAACTGATAAGAATCACTACGGTTATGTATTCTGTAAGGATGGTGGTACAACAGATGTCCAAGCTGAGGCGACCGGTGTTAAGGTTAGATACTGGAAAGATGTTGACGCTGGCACAGACCACGTGAAAGAGATTACAACTGGTAAGTGTAACGCCTAAGTTAATCATAGATTAACAATAAATACCTCAGGCTTTGAAGTCTGAGGTATTTTAGGTCATAAGACTTATTATTTAATTCTCGGTGTAGGGAAGTGGAAAGCTTTTAGCCAAACGCTCAGTTTTTTGCCTCAGTTCAATGTGAACTTTCGGGTCATCTGTTTTGATGGCAGCGATGATCCACTTAGCAATTTGCCTAACGTCTGCTTCCGTCATACCACGTGTTGTGATGGCTGGCGTACCTAATCTCAGTCCGCTTGGACGGAATGGTGGCAGGGTATCATTTGGTATGGTGTTAGCATTAGCGGTGATACCACAAGCTTCCAATCGTTCCTGGGCTTCTTTGCCGTTGATACCAAAACTGCCATAAACATCTGCCAATACTAAGTGGTTGCTAGTGCCACCGGTTACCAACTTCAGACCACCTTGCTTCAGCTCATCTGCTAGTACATCCGCATTTTTCACAATTTGTTTGGCGTACGTCTTAAACTCGGGGTGCAATGCCTCACCAAATGCTACCGCTTTGGCTGCAATGGTGTGCATGTGTGGACCACCCTGAGTGCCAGGAAAGACCGCTCGGTCAATCAGTGTCGGCAAGTTTTCTAAAGTTTTTTCTGGCTTTTTCAATGGATTGCTGACAGTACCACGACTGAGGATTAGGCCACCTCGTGGTCCACGCAGAGTTTTATGAGTGGTAGTGGTAATGACGTGGAAGCCATAATCAAAAGGATTTTTGGCCACGCCACCAACGATTAATCCGGCGATATGACTCATATCGGCCATTAACATCGCACCAACTTCCCGTCCGATTTCGGCAAATCGGGCGTAATCTAGCTCACGGGGATAAGCTGAAAAACCTGCCAAGATGATTTTTGGCTTATGCTCCAGTGCTAGTTGGCGAATCTCGTCATAGTCAATCTCACCAGTCTCGACATTTTTAATACCGTAACGCACAAAGTTATATTCACGAGCGCTGCGGGTAACTGGTGCACCGTGGGTTAAATGGCCGCCATGTGCCAAATCCATCGCTAAAATAGTATCACCCGGTTGACACCAAGCGTAATATACCGCCTCATTGGCTTGGGCGCCCGAATGGGGCTGAACATTGGCGTGATCAGCACCAAATAACTGCTTGGCTCGTTCAATCGCTAATGTCTCTACCTGATCGGTATTATCTTGTCCGCCATAATAACGCCTGCCAGGGTAGCCTTCGGAATATTTATTAGTAAACACACTACCGAGCGCTTTCAAAACGTCAGCTGATACATAATTCTCACTAGGAATTAGTTCAAGTCCCGACTCCTGTCTTTTGATTTCAGCTGTGATTAATTGCTCAATATCTTTGTCCCGCATGATTTTCTCCTTTTCTTTTATTATACAAGTCAGCCAATATTGAGCGCAAGGGAGGTTGTGTGGTATAATTAAGCAGCTTGGTATATGGCGGATGTAGCTCAGTTGGTTAGAGCGCTGGATTGTGGCTCCGGAGGCCGTGGGTTCGACCCCCATCATTCGCCCCAAGTATTGAATTATGGCATAATATGTGCTATAATAGAAGTGTGGGCCAGTAGCTCAGCCGGTTAGAGCACCTGCCTCTTAAGCAGGGTGTCGAGGGTTCGAGCCCCTCCTGGCCCTCCACGAATGGAATTCCGTGTTACGAAGTTGGCGTATGTATGGTAAGCCCGTAAGATTATTCATTAGTTTTTCAGGAGGAGAAATTTGTCGTCGTTTATGACGACTTTTTGCTTTTCAAAAGCAGGTCCCAAATAGTTAAGTGAGAACTGTCTCTTTAGTAATTAAGTCGCCAGACTCGTTAAAGTACATCAGCTTTCTTATATATACTTCGGTGTTGTTCTTTCTGTATAAGAAGCAAAAACCTTTTGGAAAATTTTAAAGCAAAATACTAAAAAGTACAGAATGTGGGTATTATCTTATGCTAGAAAGAATACAGGTATTTTGTTCTAGGAGTGACTAGCTAGGTGATGAGATATGGCAGCATCATGTTGATAAAAAGCGTCGAGAGCTTGTTCTAGTTGTGATTGATTATACATACAACCATGATAGGTATTAAAAAGTACAGCGAAATGATTATTTTTACCAGCTCTGAATTGCTCATGCAGTGCAAGCATAGCAAGTACTGCCACCCTATACGGAACATCTTCTCGAATGTATAGCTTACCATCTTCTAGTTTGTTAATGCCAGGACTGCCAATTGACAGTTGTGCAAGATACTCTGTCATGCCCTCGTTTGCTTCTAGTCCTTCGTTTCCGACACGCAGTCCACAGCGATCTTCATTGACTATTTGCGCAGAACTGGCATGTTGCAATTCGTGGGCTATTATGTGATGAGCATCAGCATTATCACGCAATTCAGCAGAGCGAACGTTACCATCAAAATGTATTTCTATACGCAACGAACCTGTAAGATAATCACCAGCAACGCCAGTGTTACCTGATGTTACGAGACCTTCTAAGTGATCAAAACTACCAAAAGTCGCACGTTTTAACTGCTTTGTTGCTCGATCTAGCATATCGTCACTTAGACCGGTTGCTTTACCAATTTCTTCCGTCGTCTCTTTAACATGCTTTTTTGCTTGTTGCAAGATTTGTCCATAGTGCTTATTTAGGTAATTTTCCCCCTCAAGCGAGCGACCCGCCAGATACGTTGCTAGGATAGTCTTTAATTCTTGGTCTGGATTTTTTGTAAGCTCGGCTAGTATATTATCCTTGCCTATCATATCATCAGACTGAGCTATATCATACATAGACACACCCATACGCAGGCGCAGTAAATCATCTAATTGCACAGCCCATGGCAATTGAGCCTTTAAAAAACCTGTAGCATTAACAAAGAAATTATGACCAACAGGTTGATCTTGTGGGCCCGACACTACTCGTTCATGCAAATTTTGTACCGGCCAAGAAAATATTTCAGGATAAGAAATTTCCATAGCTTGAAGTTTATTATTCTGGGATGCTTCGAGAATTGCTGTTCGGTGTCCGGTGATCATTCTGCCTACATCACGTACTGGTGTAAACCCACTATCAAAATCAGTTATCAGTTGATAAATTTTTTGAGGTTTTAATAATTCAGCTGCAAGATGCGACGTATCAGTGGGTGATTTCTCGTATTGGCCACGAATAGGTCTTCTATCTAGTCTGTAATCAGATTGGACATGTTCCATATATTATTATTGTAACATGAAACGATATAAAACACAATAGTTTTGTGTCAGATAGATCAGTAATTAAAACAAAGCACTCTTATTCTTTCTCACATGGACAACACCCATATTTTTATGAAAATGGATTATAAGTTCGTGACGGCGGTTCTTTAAAGCAAGGTGAATTATTGGAATTAAAAGCTTGACGAGTATTATTTGTTGGATTATTAGTGCCGTTCGGTTGTCTATTTTGTCCAAATACTTCTGATGTATTGTTTTGTGAAGTGGATCGTTGACTTTGTATATTATGGATATCAGCGTTGGTTCTTAGTCCAGAATTGGAGACTGTAGAATAGCGGTAATCTTTAATATGTTTTCTATACATACTTGGTCGTCGATTAGCCTTATTGACACGAGTTGAGCCATAAGCTTTAATAGCATCAGCTCTGGTGTTAGAGATTCTTTGTAGTAGTTCTCTTGACATTTGAGGGTTGGTGTTTCTATCCATAATCATTCTCAAACTTTGTGGCGCCCCGAGTAGGATTCGAACCTACGACCTTAGGCTTAGAAGTCCTCTGCTCTATCCAGCTGAGCTATCAGGGCATACCTATTTCATTATAACACTTATTTTGCGGTAGGGGTACTATAGCTGATGGTAATGTTTTAAGGTTTCCTTGGTGATGATTTTTTGTTATAATAAAATAGCTTGCGGGTGTAGTACAGCGGTTAGTATGTAAGTTTTCCAAACTTGAGATCGGAGTTCGATTCTCCGCACCCGCACCAATTTTGATATAAAGCATAAATCCAAAAGGGCATCATGGATCAATATTCATACACTGAAAAGCCAAAATATCAACCTCAAGATATTGAAGATGCGTCTGAGTTTTATGATCTGATTAATCGCAGTAATTTGACCCATCAATTATCAAAAAATCGGCCATATATTTATTGGACTATGGAGATTTATGATAAGTCCAATGGTATCAAAGGTGGTGGCGGTCTGGGCGTTCTGGCGGCAGATACAAGGCGAGTAGCGGAAAAATTGGAAGTTCCTTTTGTGGTGGTGACGCCTTTTTACCGTAGTGAATCTCACCAAAGAATTGAAGCTTTTGCCCAGGGTGAATATTCAGAAAAAGTTTCGCCACTGGATTATGGTTTTGAATATGTTGATGATGTAACGGTGAGCTCGCAGGGATTTCCTGATGCTAGGCTGAGTATTTTTCGTAAGTCCTTAGGCTCAACTCAATTTATTACTATATCCGAGCCGAATTTCGGGCAATTATATGAAGGTGATGGGTCTGGTGATCATCGGTTATATCAAGAAGTGGCACTAGGATTTGGTGGTTATAAAGCTTTAAAATTGGTTGGTATAAAACCGGCAGTCATTCAGCTGAACGAGACAGCAACAGTGTTCGCAGCTTTAGCGCGACTGGATGAGCTTTGTGTTAATGGTATGAACTTGTATGAAGCTATTGTTTACGTCAGGAAGCATACACTTTACACCAATCACACACTACTGCAAGCTGCTGAGCCGGAATTCTTATTGTCGCAATTTGAGAAATTGGTATTGCCAAATATTCGAAGTAATGCCGTTCGATCTTGGGTGGTTGAGCAATTTAAAAATGATAGACTCAGGCCCAATATGCTAGCCATTGAACTAACTGAGGCAAAAAACGGCGTCAGTCAGTTGCATGTGCGAGTAGCTAATTTTCGGGATCGTAATAATGATAAAGTTAAATTTCACGCTGTTACTAACGGTATTGATTTAGATACTTGGGTGTTACCAGAGATTTTACAAAAATATCAAGAGTGGGGAATTATTGATAAATTCGGTCTACCGACTGATGATTTTCAAACTAAAATTGATCAAATTTCTGCCTCTGATATTAAACAGTTGAAGCGAGCTGGTAGATCAGAATTAAATAAAATTCTAGCGAATCGTAAAGATCAGTATAATCAGAGCATTCAATTGCCAAATGATGCTGTAGTGTTTGACTTTAAGCGACGATTTGCTAATTATAAACGACCATACATGGCATTTGAGAGGCCAGAGACATTAAAACAGATCTTAACCAGTCATAATGCGCATTATATTTTGTCCGGTAAAGTTCATCAGGGTGATACCATGATGTATCAGCGACTGCTGGAGATTTTGAAAATGGTTGATGGTGATGTAGTTTTGCGTCAGCGGGTGCATTATATTCAGGATTATGACGAAGAGGTTGGTCGGGCGCTTGCTGTAGGTTCGGATATTGCCATTAATGTGCCGATAATCGGCCTAGAGGCCTGTGGTACGTCGTGGGAAAAAGATATTGCCAATCTGAAAGTTTTGATTTCAACTAGTGACGGCGGTGTGGCGGATATTAAACCAATTGCTTGTATGGAAGTTTCTGGTAATAATTATGAAGCTGAAGTAACCTCTCTTTACACTAATATGTATAAGGCCGCTGTTGCTATTAAGAATGATATTATGTTGGAAAAAAATATCCGCCGACAACTTAAAGCTTACTTGCCGATAATTTCTGGCGCCAGGATGATGAAGGACTATTTGAAATTCTTATTTCCGCCACGATCTTAGGCTTATTCGTTAATGACTTCAATTTGAGCGCCGAGTGAATTTAATCTTTCGGCTAATTCCTCATAGCCACGGTTGATAGAGTAGACATCACGTAAAATTGAGGAGCCTGGTGCGGCTAACATGGCTAATAAAATGACAACTGATGGTCGTAATGCAGCTGGTGATATTATGTCAGCAGATTTCCACCTTGTTGGGCCAGTGATGTAAACACGGTGTGGGTCAACTAATTCAATTTGGGCGTTTAATTTTGTTAGCTCGGTGAAATAAATTGCTCGGTTTTCGTAACTCCAGTCATGAACTAAGGTGCGTCCTTTCGCCATAGTAGCGATTAGGCCAAGGAACGGCAAATTGTCCATATTGATACCCGGAAATGGTAAAGCATGTAGCTTGTCTTTTGCGGCATGTAAGACCGAGTGTTTAAGCGCAATATCCACTAGGCGAGTTCGTCTGTTATTCGCATAATATTCATCGCTTATCTCAAATTTTAATCCCATGCCAGATAGTGTGGCTAATTCAATTTCTAGAAATTCAATTGGCGCACGGCGGATAGTAATTTCTGAATCGGTAACTACAGCAGCAGCAACAAAACTCATCGCTTCAATTGGGTCTTCTGATGGATAATAGTCAATGTTTTTATTGATAGACTTGCGACCAGTGATTTTTAAGGTGGTTGTGCCGATTCCTTCGATTGTGACACCTAATTTCTCTAAGAAAAAACAGACATCTTGCACCATGTAATTTGGACTAGCATTGCGAATAAGGGTGGTGTGCGGGTCAAGTGCTGCCGCCATGATAACGTTTTCTGTTGTCGTGTCGCCACGTTCAGTTAAAAGAATGGTTTTATCACCGGTGATTGTATTGACAGTAGCGTGATAATAGTCACTTTCAGCTTTTACTTGCATGCCAAAAGGAGACAGGCCGGTTAAGTGCGGTTCAATAGTGCGTTTGCCGAGGTTACAGCCTCCCGCAAATGGTAGACGAAAATCGTTATATTGATGTAATAATGGACCTAAAAACATCAGGATGGTTCGGGTTTTTTTGGCCGCTTCTACATTCATATTCTCCAACTTCAGCTGAGCTGGTGGCGTAATTTCTAAGTCATTATCTGGCAGCCAACGTGTTTTGACGCCAATCGAATTTAATACTTCGATTATCCGATTAACTTCTTCAATTCGTGCTACTTTCCGCAGAGTTGTCTTGCCCTTATTAAGCAAGCTGGCGCATAAGAGTCCGACAGCAGCGTTTTTACTGGTTTTAATGCGAATTTCACCAGATAATTTATGACCGCCATGCACTTTAAAGTTGGTCTTACCAGTTTTGTTAATCAGCATAATATTGTGGCTAAGAACTTCAGAAATCCGCGCCAGCATCTCAAGGCTGAGATTTTGCTTGCCACTTTCAATGCGATTAATAGCACTCTGTGAAGTGCCTAATTCTGTCGCTAATTGTGCCTGTGTCAAGTTTTTTCTTTGACGATTCTCAGCGATGAGAATACCAATTTTTTGCAAATAGTTGTCCGCATTCATGATTATTATATATCATAAGTGATATATAATATCAATGGTATAATGGAGAATGTGAAAGAATTAAACGGCTTAGAGCTGGCAGGCTTTATAAAAAATAGACAAGCTAAGCAGGTGCGGGCTTTACGTCAGGCGCATCATATTCAGCCTAGATTGGCGATTGTGACTGATGTGGAGAATCCAGTTATTGAAACTTACATGCGCCTTAAACAGCGTTATGGCGCTGATATCTTGATCGAGACAGAGATTTGTCGAACGGATGACGATAATATAGAAAGATTGATTGATGAATTGAATGATCGTGATGATATTCAAGCGATAATTATTCAGTTGCCAACTAGTAATCCTCTGCGGGTCGATGATTTGTTGCAACGGGTACGTCCAGAAAAGGATGTGGATGGTTTGAGGCGTGATAGCTTATTTGATGCAGCGACGCCAATAGCTATTAACTGGTTGCTGGCGGGTTATAATATTAATTTAGCCCAGAAAAATATTGCTATTGTGGGTTGTGGTAGGTTGGTTGGTGCGCCATTACGACGCATGTGGCAAAATTCTGGTTATAAAATAACAACTTTCGGTAGAGGCGACGATTTAACTCAATTGCAGGACTACGAGGTGGTTGTTTCGGCGACTGGTGTACCGGGCTTGATAAAAAGCTCGATGATCAGACAGGGTGCCGTAGTAGTGGATGCTGGCACGGCGTCGGAAGATGGGGTGATTGTTGGCGATGTAGATGATGCCGTCAGACAACGAGATGACATTATCATTACGCCAAAAAAAGGAGGCGTTGGACCATTAACGGTTGCAGCGCTATTTGACAACGTGATTCAAGCTTGTCTTAAGATTGTTAATAAAAACTAGGCATTTACGGCAGATTTGACACGTTCAACGACTTGTCTAGGTGTTAGATTGGCTTTAACGATATAACTATGAATGTTCAAATCCTTTAATTCATCTGAAGCTTCTTCTTCACCCAAGTTTGTCAAGATAATCACCGGAATTGATTTGCCCCAATCGTGTGATCGGATAGCTTTTAGAGCTGTTACGCCGTCCATCTCTGGCATTTGTAGGTCTAGTAGAATGATATCTGGTTGAAATTCTTCTACTAATTTAACACCGATTTCTCCGTTAGCGGCTAGTCGTACATCAAATCCATCAGCTTCAAACTTCATACGATACATTTGGCTAATTGTTGGGTCGTCTTCAATAATGGCGATTTTTATCATAACTAAATTATAACATATAAATAAAAAGCCAAACGAGGTGTATAATAAACATTAGCATGATAAAAAATCGATTTCCAAAATCTCGACGGAGCCGTATTCTAAGTAAACTACTTAGTCAAGATAGTTGTCAGGTTGATGATTTTTTGCGTGGTATTGAGGTGATTTTGACAAGGGCGACGAATTTACAGATTTTGACTAAACGAGTTTGTAATTATATCACTACCAATCTTCATGTCAAAAAAGTAAAATTCTGTATCCCCGGCAGGGGTATCTATGGACGCCAAGGATTGATTCGTAGCCAGATTATTGATGATGATGTACAAAAAATCATCGAATACTATCAGAAAAATTATGATTTTCCAGAGGTGATGCTGGATAATACGGAAGATGATTATTTGCAAAAATTATTTAAGCTTCACCAAACAAAAATTATATTACCGTTGATATATCAAGGGCAGGAAATTGGTATTTTGCTGATAGGCGAGCGGGAAAAGGGTGAATATAGCAAGTGTGATATGCAGACACTGGAATATATAGCCGGTGAACTATCAGTGGCAATTATGAATGCGCTCTCAATTGAAGAGATACGTGAACTTAATGAAAGCCTGAAGCAAAAAGTTGAAGCGGCGACCAAGGAGTTGAAAGAAAGTAATCGTCAGTTGCAGAAATTAGATGAGGCAAAAAATGATTTTATCTCTATGGCTTCACATCAACTACGAACACCGTTGACTAGCATCAAGGGGTATCTAGATATGATTTTACAGGGCGATCTGGGCAACATTTCGCCGACTCAGCGGGCGGTTTTGGAAGAAGCGTTTTCTTCTAGTGAGCGTATGGTGCGATTGATTAGCGACTTTTTGAATGTTTCCAGATTACAGACGGGTAAGTTCATGATAGATAAACAGCTAACTGACTTATCGCAAATAATTGATGATGAAGTGTCGCTATTGAACGTTGTGGCAGATCAGCGCAATATTAAATTAGTCAAAAAAGTAGACAAAAAACTGCCTAAAACTATGATGGATGTTGAAAAAATTCGTCAAGTCGTGATGAATATGATTGATAATGCCATTTATTATTCAAAGCCTAATTCAAAAGTAATGGTTGGCGCTGTTAAGAATGGTGAGTTTGTTGAGTTTACAGTTAAAGATACCGGTATTGGTGTGCCGAAATCAGAGCAGAAAGATTTATTCAGTAAGTTTTTTCGTGGCACCAATGCTAGGAAAAAGCGTCCTGATGGTACGGGTGTGGGGCTATTCCTGGCACGCAAAGCGGTTTTGTCACATGGCGGTGAAATGATTTTTCTGTCAGAAGAAGGTAAGGGTAGCACGTTTGGCTTTCGCTTACCGATCGCTAAGATAAACTGATAACCTTAGTAATTATTGCCATGTCAGTCATAAAACGATGGTTACACTAGGCGGATTGTAGACATAATTAGGCTTTTTTGCTATAATTCAAGAGTTGTGATGGCCCTATCGTCTAGCGGTTAGGACACCAGGTTCTCATCCTGGCAACCCGGGTTCGATTCCCGGTGGGGTCACCATAAAGGGATGTATATTCCGTTCGGATTTAGAATAGCTCGTTTACCCATGGTAGCGAGCTGTTTCTTGTAGACCTTAGTGGTATCTGCTAGATGATTTTCTGTAGATATAGTGATATAATTATAAAAATGAGCAACACAGTATTTAAACGAACAAAAATATTAGCAACCATTGGACCAGCTACCTTCAGTCAAGAGAAGGTTTTTCAATTGTTGAATGCTGGCGTTAATGGCATCCGTATGAACTTTAGTCATGGCGATAATGACAGTCGTTTGGAGCAGATCGGCTGGGTGCGAGAAGCTAGTCGTCGCCTTGGTAAGCCAGTGGCAATTTTGCAGGACTTGCAGGGTCCGAAAATTCGTCTCGGTATTATTAAGGACAATATGTTAACTGTCAAAACTGGCGATATGTTGGTACTTGATTCGGAGATTGCTGAGCATGATGGTAGTCTTAATTTGCCAGTGCAGTATAATTTGGCAGAAAAGATGAAAGTCGGCGAGCCGCTTTATATGTTTGATGGCAAGATTAAGACGATTGTAAAAGAAATTGTTAGTCCAACCGCTATCAAGGTTGAGGTGCAAAATGATGGTTTCTTGATGAGTCGCAAGGGGTTGAATTTGCCAGATACCGACTTTGGTGGTGATATCTTAACAGATAAAGACTTAGCTGATATTGAGTGGGGTGCCAACCAAGATTTTGACTATGTGGCACTCAGCTTCGTGCAGACAGCAGATGATATTATTGACCTCCGACAACGATTGATCGAGCTTGGGTCAGGAGCTGATATTATCGCAAAAATTGAGACAAAATCAGCAATTGCGCCAGAAAACTTAGAGGAAATTATTAAAGAATCTGACGGTGTGATGGTGGCACGGGGCGATTTGGCGGTTGAAGCGGGCGCTGAAGTTGTGCCGGTTATGCAGCGAAGAATTATTACGCTATGCCGAAAGTACGGCAAGTTGGTGATTGTAGCTACGCAGATGATGGGTAGTATGGTTGATAGTCCTGAGCCTTCACGAGCTGAAGTTAGTGACGTGGCAAATGCAGTGATTCAGGGTGCAGATGTGGTGATGCTATCAGATGAGACCGCTAATGGTAAGTATCCAGTTGAGACCGTCAGTGCAATGCGTAGAATAATTTTATACACGCAGGATCATAGTGAAGTAATGCTGGTAGAGAAAGCTGAAATGCGTCAGAAAAACGATGCAATTTTAAGTTATACAGCAGCACAATTGGCACGTAGAATTAAAGCACGGGCAATTATTGCAGAAACCAGTACTGGCGCAACAGCAGTTAATGTTGGCGCTTACCGGCCGAATATGCCAATTATATCAGTGACCGATAATGAAAAAACTGCGCAAAAATTAGCCTTAAGCTATGGTTCTCGTCCATATATTTATCCCAATCAGCCAGATGCGGCAGAAAATTTGGCAAAACAATTGAAGAATGAAGGCTATTTCGGTGAAGATCCAGTAACGGTAGTGTTGGTGAGTGGACATAATCCTGATTCAGGTCGAACGGACAATATTCGCATAAAATCATTGTCATAAGGAAAATTGGGTGGGCGGTTTTTGTAAACAAACGGTTAAAAATGTTAATCTGCGAGATCGTACGGTTTTAGTGCGGACAGATTATAACGTTCCACTAAAAAAAGACGGTACTATTTCTGATGATTTGCGAATTCGTGCATCATTGCCTACATTGAAGTATTTATTACAACAAAATTGTAAGATTGTTATCATATCACATCTTGGGCGACCTTCAGGCAGGGATTCGTCATTAAGTTTGCGTGTGGTGGCAAAAAAACTCAGTCAATTACTTGAGCAAAAAGTGCGATTTGTTGACGACTGTGTAGGGGAAAAGGTGCGTCGGGTTGTTAAGAATTCGTCATTGGGTGAAGTGATTTTATTAGAGAACTTACGCTTTTACCATGAAGAGGAATCGGATGACTTGCAATTTGCTAAAGCTATTCAGCGGGCAGTGCGAGCCGATTATTTTGTTCAGGATGGTTTTGGGGTGGTGCATCGATCTCATGCTAGTACGCACGCTATTACTCTTTATATCCCATCTGTGGCTGGTCTGCTAATTGAAAAAGAATATACGACTATTACAGAGGTCATGGTTCGGGCGAAGCGTCCGGTGGTAGCGATTGTTGGTGGTGCTAAGGTTAGTGATAAGATAGCTTTGATAAAAAGATTGATTGATATCTCGGATACGATTTTAATCGGTGGCGCTATGGCGAATACTTTTTTGAAAAGTCGAGGCATTGAGACTGGAAGTAGTCTGACTGAATCTGGTCAAGACAAGACAATTAATGAGGTTTATGCTACTGCCATAAAGAAAGTTGGGCAAGATCAAGTTGATAATTTTTTGCGGTTACCGATTGATGTGGCGGTCAGTTCCGGTGATAATAGAGATAGGGTTGAGGCTAATATTGATAAAATTTCTAGTGATATGAGAATTTTGGATATTGGTAGTCAAACTATTCAGGATTTCTCGGCAGTCATAAAAAAAGCTAGAACAGTGATTTGGAATGGACCAATGGGTTATTACGAGGATGAAAAATTTGCTATTGGTTCAGCTAGAATTGCTATGGCAATTGCTCAAAATACAGCAGCTATTTCAATCGTTGGAGGCGGTGACACAGCGGACTTCGCTCTCAAATGGGACGGCCATGATGGTGCTAACTTTACTCATGTATCGACTGGGGGTGGCGCCAGTATGGAACTAATGTCAGGAAAAAAATTGCCAGGAATTGAAAGTTTACTAGACGCATACGGCATGAGGTGCTAAACTAAACATAAGCGATATGAGTAAGAAGCTAATTATTGGTAACTGGAAAATGAACTTCAATATGCATGAAGCCAGTTTGTATTTGCATAAATTAATGAGTATGTTAGTGGCGCACCGTGATGTTGAGGTGGTGGTTGCTCCAACTATGCTGACATTACAAAGTTTAAGTTTGCAAGTGAACCGGCGGATTGCTAAATTAGCGGCACAAAATTGCTATTGGCGTGATCAGGGGGCTTATACTGGGGAAGTGCCAGTAGCGCACCTGCGTGGTATTGCCGATTATGTATTGATCGGCCATTCAGAACGTCGACATATTTTTATTGAAAGTGAAAAAGATATACGCCTAAAAGTTCAGGCAGCGATTCGCAATCGCATCAAGCCGGTGTTATGTATAGGGGAAACTATTAATGAAAAGACGCTTGGCGAGACAAAGGCTGTCTTGGTTGATCAGTTGGTTAGTGGATTAGCTAACATTACAGCCGAGGAAATGGAAAATGTAATTATCGCTTATGAGCCAGTTTGGGCGATTGGTACGGGTGAGAAGGCCCGATTAGATGATGTTAGGCAAGTGGTGCAGATAATTCGCCAGCAAATCATTCAACTGTATGGTAGAAAAGCTGCTGAACAGGTGAAAGTTTTGTATGGTGGCAGTATAGACGTTGATTCAGCTGCTGATTATCTGCGGATTGCTAAACTTGATGGCTTATTGATTGGTGCGGCCAGTATCGATGCTTATAAGTTTACACAGATAGTAGAAAAGGCGCATAAAATTTAGGGAGGGATTATGACGGATATTGATTTTGATGAACTAGATAAGGCGGTTAATTCATTAATGAATAAGGCTACCAACAATAATAATCCCACACCTTCTGCTTCCAATGAGCCAGAGCCAGATACAGCACAAGCTGACTTAACAGATCAGCCTACGCAAAACTCTGCTCAAGTTCAAACTTCGCCAACTATATCCAAGAAACCTTCGGGTAGATTTATGGATGTGGTGCACCCATCGTCAGATATGAGACGTGGTCCAGTGGCTTCAGCACCTTCTAGAACTGGAGTATTTATTCAGCCAGCGGATAGTATAAAAGAGGAAATTGTCGCTGAAAAAACTGATTCGCAAGAGGATTTATTAAATAATAATTTGGATGCGCCAAATGAACCAGTAGAGAAAAGTTTAACGGATAAGATAGCGGAATCTTTGGCTGATAGTTCAAAAAAATCAGACGGAATCTTTGCTAGTACTAGTATGGACACTCCATTCTTACCTAATCCTAATGTTGAAAAACGGCCACTAGGCGGGACAAGTGAAACTGATTTGTCTACCACGCAAAACACGCCGAATAGTTTAGATAATGATTTAGTGGAGTCAGAAGCTGATCGATCTCAAGACGCTGGTTCTACAGAGGAATCTTTGAAGCCAGAGTTTAGCAAAGAAATTTTAGCTGTCGAGCAAATGAGCGATGAGGAAAGTCCAGTGGGCGATAAGACGGTTGATGTTTCTGAAAAATCAGACGACCTACAAAATAATTCCGTAAGCTCACGAAACTTCGGTGATATTATGCCACAATATACCGCAGAGGAGGAGCCGGTTGCTAATCCAGCGCCAATATTTGAGGCGGCATCTAGTACTTCAGGGGTCGGTGGTCAGGAGCGTAAGCGATCTGGCTGGCTGACAGTATTACTTATCTTGTTGTTCTTACTGATTGGTATCGGTGGTGGTGCGGCAGCTTGGTGGTTCATGATAAAATAAACTAGATGATAGATTTTACAAAAGGTCTTAACGATCAGCAGAGGTCGGCGGTTATTCATGATGAGGGTCCGCTATTGATTTTAGCTGGTGCGGGTAGTGGTAAAACTAAAACTCTGACGCATCGTATCGCATATTTGATTGGTGAAAAAGGTATTTTTCCTAGCCAAATCTTGGCGGTGACTTTCACTAATAAAGCCGCAAAAGAAATGCGGACACGACTTGGTGTGATGCTTGAGGATGATGCTAATAGTCGCAATTTTATGCCATGGATGGGTACGTTTCATAGTATTTGTGTCAAATTGTTGAAAATTGACGGTGGTGAAATTGGGCTGAGTCGAAGATTTGTTATTTATGATACAGATGATCAGCTGAGTTTGATTAAGCAACTGATGAAGCGACGTGGTTTATCGGATAGAGATTTGAAACCACGGGCGGTTGTGGCAGCAATTTCCAACGCCAAAAACGCTTTACTATCGCCAGAGGATTTTATCTCATCAGCTCGTGGCCCAGTTCAGCAAAAGATTGGGGATTTGTTTATCGACTATAATCGGGCGCTACACGCTGCCGAAGCATTAGATTTTGATGATTTATTATTAAAAGTAGTTGAATTATTAAAAAACTGCCCAGATATTCGTCAAAAGTGGCAAAAGCAGTTTAAATATATTTTGATTGATGAATATCAGGACACGAATGCGGTGCAATATGAACTGATAAAATTGTTGGTCAACGATAAGAGAAATCTGTGCGTAGTTGGTGATGATTCGCAATCGATCTATAGTTTTCGTGGCGCTGATTATACTAATATTCTGAACTTTGAGCGTGATTTTCCTGGTGCGACTGTTGTTAAACTAGAACAGAATTATCGGTCAACCAATGCAATTTTAAATCTAGCAAATACCTTGATAACGCACAATGTGCATCGGACGGATAAAAACTTATGGACGGCCAATGGTGATGGTGTCGAACCAGTATTATGGCAAGCTTACTCTGAGTCGGAAGAAGCTTTGATGATTGCGGATGAAATTTCTCGACAAGCTGTGGCTGGTAGGCCTTATCAAGACGTGGCAATTTTATATCGGACCAATGCGCAGAGCTATGCTTTGGAGCGAGCGTTACGACAGCGCCATATTCCATATAAGATTATTGGTGGCTTGCGATTTTTGGATCGAGCGGTAGTCAAAGATGTTCTGGCCTATTTAAAGTTACTGTATCAGCCGAATGATCGAGTCAGTTTCTTAAGAATAGTAAATTTGCCGAAGCGTGGCATTGGCCCAACAAGTGTGGCAAAATTCTTAGACTGGAATGACCAGCAAGAACAGGATATTTTAACTGGTCTTTTGCGGGCTGATCGAGCGGATAGCTTGACCTCATCAGCTAAAAAGAAGCTTGTTGAGTTTGGTAGGGTGTTGCAAGAGCTTAGTCGGGGGATTGATGGTTCGCCAGCTGATGTTTTAGAAGAGATTATCAGAAAAACTGACTACGAAAACTATGTGAATGATGGCAGTATTCAGGCGGAGGAAAAGTTGGAAAACTTAGGGGTGCTAATCGCTGAAGCTAAGGCGTATGCTGATGTGGCAACTTTTTTGGAAGAAATGGCTTTGATGTCATCGAACGATGCTGAAAGTGATAATCAAGTCACACTAATGACACTCCACGCTGCCAAGGGTCTGGAGTTTCCGGTAGTGTTTTTGGCTGGTTTGGAGGAGGGTATTTTGCCTCATGCGAGAGTTTTTGATTCTGGCAAAATTGATGATATTGAAGAGGAAAGACGGCTTTGTTACGTGGGGATTACACGTGCTAGAGAAGAATTGTTTATCTGTTGTGCTAATTCACGTACCCAATTTGGTCAGATTGGCTTTAATGCGCCGTCACGGTTTTTGGACGAGATGGGATTGGTGAGTGGCGGATTCAATCAAGCATCCCATTCGGCTCCGATTGATGATTTTTACCCTGATGAACTTGGTCTAGAGGTTGGTGATTGTGTGCGAAGTGCGAGTTTTGGTAGTGGTGAAGTTATAGACATTGAAGGTTTGGGAGTAACGGTGAAGTTTGATGATGGAAAGATCAAGAAATTAAATGCTGAGTTCGCACGGTTGGAAAAAATTTGATATAATGGAAAAAGTTTGTGGTTTCGGCTACATGATAGGTTGTTATGGAAGTGAAATTTCAGATAAAACATCAGTCAAAGCGCATTAGTTTATTTTTTGTTGCTATAGTCGTGCTTTTTAGTTCGGTGCTGTTTATCGATAAGGTGTTAGCCGATGGTCAACAGCCAACAGTAGAGTCAGATGAGAGTTTGGTGAGTATTTATGACCGAGGAGTCGAACGCTCAATTGTAACTAAGGCACGGACAGTTGCCGAGGCGCTGAAACTTGCTGATATTGAAGTTAATCAATCGCAAGATGTAGTTGAGCCAGCGCTAGACTCGGCGATTGATGCCAAGAAATTTAATGTCAATATTTATCGAGCTAGACCAATTACGATAGTGGATGGATTGATGCGAAAAACCATTACCACCGCTCAGCAAACCCCAGAATTGATTGCGCAGTCGGCTGACATAACGCTTCATAAAGAAGATAAAGTTGAGCTTGATAAAACCAGCAATTTAGCAGTTGATGGCGCTGATACACTAATGACAATTAATCGAGCTTTACCAGTAAACTTGACTTTATATGGTAAAAAAATGACGGTTCGTACTCAGGCGAAAACTGTCGCAGAATTGCTAAAAGAAAAGAATATCACCATCAAGTCAGACGATGTTTTGTTAGTCGATCAGTCAGCAGCGATATATCCGAATATGACAATTGAATTGTGGCGTAACGGTAAGCAGACCGTGACGATGGATGAGGAAATAGCGTTTAAGACGGAGACGATTTCGGATGCTAATAAAACAACTGATTATAGAGAGGTAAAAACTCGGGGTGAAAATGGTAAGAAAACAGTAACCTATGAGATTGAGATGAATGGTGGTCGTGAAGTGGCTCGTCAAGCAATTGCTAGCGTGGTTACTAAAGAGGCGAAGAATCAAGTAGAAATTGTCGGTACTAAAATTAATCTACCAGCTGGCTCGCATACGGATTGGATGGCAGCAGCTGGTATATCACCAAATGATTATGGCTATGTAAATTATCTTGTCTCCAAGGAGAGTGGTTGGCGAGTTAATGCCTCAAATAACTCTGGGGCGTACGGTCTGCCTCAGGCGTTGCCGGGCAGAAAAATGGCTTCAGCTGGAGCTGACTGGGAGACTAATCCCATTACACAATTGAAGTGGATGAACGGATACGTGAAGGGGCGTTATGGTAGTTGGGCAAATGCCGTCTCTCATAGTAAATCCCGTGGTTGGTATTAGAACGATGAGTGGTCGTTATCTTATTAGTTGGCAATATCTACGAAAAAGTATCTTGGCAGCTGGACTAATAGCTCAAAAAATCTCTACAGAAAGCGCTTTGCTATAATAGAATACGATGGGAGAAAAATTTATCTATCTTGACCATGCTGCTGCTACGCCAATTGATCCGTTGGTGTTAGAAGCAATGCAACCGTATTTTTCCGAAAAGTTCTTTAATCCGTCTAGTCCATATGCTCCAGGTGTGCAAATCAAGCGTGAATATGCGGCAGCCAAATCGCAATTGGCGCAATTATTAGGTGTCGGTGCGGATGAATTAGTGATGACAGCGGGTGCTACCGAATCGATCAACTTGGCATTTTCGTCATTTCTGGGAATGTCATTGGTGTCGGCAATTGAGCATGATTCAGTGCTACAAGCTGCGTCAGCGGGTGGCGAAGTCAGGTTAATTCAACCAACAAAAAAAGGCAGAATTGAACCCGACGCAGTAAAAAAGATGCTAACTCCGGATGTTGGTATGGTGTCGGTGGCGCTAGTTAATCACGAATTGGGATATGTTCAACCAATTGAAGAAATATCTCGTTTAGTAGCGGCTGAGCGAGAACGCCGACGGATGGCTGGTGAAGAGTTGCCACTTTTATTTCACACTGATGCATCACAGGCGGCTGCTTTGCTTGATTTGAAAATCAAGCGGTTAGGGGTTGACCTATTGACATTATCAGCAGCCAAGATCTATGGACCAAAACAGGTTGGATTATTATGGGTGCGTCCTGGCGTAAAGTTAAAGCCAACCATTTTAGGTGGCGGACAAGAACGGGGCTTAAGAAGTGGCACAGAAAATGTGGCTGGAGTGATTGGTTTTGCTGTGGCACTAGATTTAGTGGCCAAGCGTCGTGGTGGCGAAGTTAAGCGTCTGAGGGGTTTGCGTGATTTATTGACCCAGAAATTAGTAGAAGCTTTTCCTAATTTAATTATTTCATCAGATCATAAAAAGTCACTGGTTAATTTTATAAATTTATCTTTTCCGGGCGTAGATGCTGAGAGATTAGTTTTTTTGTTGGAGTCACGTGGTGTTTTGGTGGCGACCGGTAGTGCCTGTGCGGCTAATTCTGGGACGAAATCACATGTTTTAGAGGCAATTGGACTAGATGATATGGCGATTAACGGCAGTTTACGCTTAACTCTGGGAAGATTAAATAACGAACAGCAGATTGAATGTGCGGCAGAAGAAATTATTAGAGCAGTGAGAATTGAACAGGAGAGGCTAGCGTGATTCATCGAATAGTGGCTGGTGTTATTGTGCTGGTTGTTTTGGTTGTGGGGTTAAATTTTTATTTAGCACCAGATGATTTATTGAATTGCCCAAAGCCTGGCGATGGTAATTGCTTGCCGGCTGACGCTATTGTAGTGGTTTCTGGCGGTGACACTAACGCTCGCACTGATGAAGCTATTAAACTTTATAAAAATAAGTGGGCGCCACGGTTAATTATGTCTGGTGCGGCCGCTGATAAAGCTGGGTTGTCCAATGCGGCTGCCATGAAAAAACGTGCTATATCTCAGGGTGTGGCATCGGAGAATATTCTAATTGAAGAAAAATCTGAAACCACGAAGCAGAACGCTGAGGAGGTCAAAAAAATAATTGCTGACCATCAGCATCAACGGATTATCCTAGTAACCAGTGGGTACCATATGCGACGTACGCAGTTAGAGTTTTCAGCGCAACTTGAAGGAGTAAAAATTATTTCTCATCCTACTACCAAGGGTAAAGATTGGGGGGTGGTCTGGTGGTTAACTCCTTGGGGCTGGTGGCTAGCGCTAGGTGAATTAGTAAAAATTGCGGTATTCGCTGTAGGAGGGCTTGGTTGATGACTAAGGTGTTTGTTGGTATGTCAGGCGGTGTTGATTCATCTGTTGCGGCAGCGTTATTGGTGGAGCAGGGCTATGATGTAACAGGTGTTTATATGAAAAATTGGTTGGAAGACTTGCCAGGAATGCACTGTCCATGGGCAGATGATGTGGCTGACGCTAAACGAGTAGCGGTGAACTTGGGTATTGATTTTCAAGTGTTCGATTTTCAGAAAGAATATAAACAAAAAGTTGTTGAGTATATGATTGCTGAGTATCAAGCGGGGCGAACACCGAATCCTGATGTTATGTGTAATCAAGAGGTGAAATTTAAGCTATTCTTGGAAGCGGCGCTGGAGAACGGCGCAGAGTTTATTGCTACGGGACATTATGCTAGGACTAGTAATGGACGGCTATTGCGTGCTTGTGACGATAGTAAAGATCAAACTTATTTTTTGTACCGAGTGACTGCCGAAGCGTTAGCAAAAACTCTTTTTCCGCTGGGTGATTACACCAAAACTGAAGTACGGCAGTTGGCTAAAGATCGCAATTTATGGACGGCTGACAAGAAAGAATCGATGGGGATTTGTTTTGTTGGCCAAGTGGGAATTCGTGAATTCTTAAGCGAATATGTGACGACAGAACCAGGCGATATTATTGATAAGCAAACTGGTGTAGCTGTTGGTCGGCATGACGGGGCAATTTTTTATACACTCGGCCAGCGTCATGGCTTGAATGTTGGCGGTGGCTTGCCGTATTACGTTGTTGGCAAGGATATGGCTAAAAATGAAGTTTACGTTTCTCGTTCAATTGACGACGAGAATTTATGGCGCCAAGACATAACATTGGGTGATATTCATTGGATTAATCAGGCACCGCCTGAAAATAGTCGAGTTCAAGCTCGTCTGCGCCACCGTGGAGCATTGATTGACGCTATATATAGCGCCGGTACGCTACATCTAGCGTCGGCTGAACGTGCTGTGGCGCCGGGTCAATCGGCTGTTTTGTATGATGGTGAAATGTGTATGGGTGGTGGAATTATTCAAACAGATTGACGTGAATGATAAAATAGTGTACACTGTTGAGGAGTAAGAAATAAAATAAGAGTTAAAGAGAAGGAAGAATCATACATGCTCGCAATCCGTTTGCAACGTTTAGGTCGTAAGGCCTACCCAGTTTATCGCTTGGCTGTTCAGGAGGCACAACGCCATCCGTCTAGTGGTCGGGTGGTGGCCTATGTCGGATCATATAATCCACATACCAAAGAGGCTAAAATTCAGCTTGACGCTGCTCAGAAATATTTAGATAACGGCGCTCAGCCAACTCCACGTGTTGTTAAATTGTTGAAAGAGGCTGGTGTAAAAATACCAAAATGGGTTAAAGAGTCGGTTGCTGACAAGAAAAAAGCTATTCGCAACCCAGAAAAATTGCGCAAGAATCAGCCAAAAGAAGAAACGCCCGTTGAAGCTTCTGAAGAATAAAACATCATAGATTTTTCATAGAAACACTGTCTAGTGGGCAGTGTTTTTGATTTTATTTGCGATCTGATAGGCTCGACTGATTAAAGTGCCAGGAGCGGTATGTTATAATTGCCTGTATGAATGCTCAAGATATCCGCAATAAATACCTGGAATTTTATAAAAAACAAGGCCATGCCATCATCAAGCGTGCGCCACTTATTCTTCATGATGATCCGACGACACTTTTTACTGGTGCTGGCATGCAACCGATGATCCCGTATTTATTAGGTGAAGCGCACCCGCAAGGTAAGCGGATCGCTGATAGTCAAACTTGTCTGCGTGCGCAAGATATTGAAGATATTGGTGATAATCGGCATACAACGTTTTTTGAGATGCTGGGTAACTGGAGTTTGGGCGACTATTTCAAGCGTGAACAAATTGGTTGGATGTGGGAGTTTTTAACGGAGATTGTTGGGCTTGATCCAAATAAGCTTTATGTGACATGTTTTATCGGTGCGCCAGAATATGGTATTGATAAAGACACTGAAGCAGCGGAAATCTGGCGTGAAAAATTCGCTGAAAAAGGTATTGAAGCACAAATGGCGGAAATCGGCTCAGAAGAGCAAGGTGCAAAGCGTGGTATTCATCCAGGTGAACGAATATTTTACTATGACGGCAGTAAAAACTGGTGGAGCCGTAATGGTGGGCCTGAAACAACGCCAGTCGGTGATCCTTGCGGACCAGATAGCGAAATGTTTTATGAGTTTGATTTTGTTGAGCATGATCCAGTGTTTGGCGAACATTGTCATCCGAACTGTGATTGCGGTCGGTTTATGGAAATCGGTAATAATGTATTTATGGCGTACAAAAAAGTGGCGGAAGGTCAATTTGAACCATTGGAAAAACCAAATATTGATCATGGATCAGGTTTGGAGCGAATAGCGGCGGCGGCTAATGACGACCCAGATGTTTTCAAAGTCAGTTTACTTTGGTCGATTGTTGAGAAATTAGAGGAATTGAGTGGTAAAAAGTACGAAACCCACACTACTTCAATGCGAGTGATTGCGGATCATCTGCGGGCGGCGACTTTTATGGCAGTTGACGGTTGTGTACCAAGCAATAAAGAGCAAGGCTATGTTATGCGACGTTTGTTGCGTCGGGCGATTCGTTATAGTTTCGATTTAGGAATTGAACAAAATTTTCTCGAAGAAGTTATACCAGTAATTGCTGATCTATATGAAGCGGATTTTCCAGAAGTTAAGGAAAATCGTCAACAGATTATTGCGGTATTAGTAAAAGAAGAAAAAGCTTTTCGTCAAACACTGCGCAAAGGCCTTAAACAAATGAAAAATTATATCGCTGACGGCTTGACCGGCGAAGAATTATTTACCCTGTATGACACTTTTGGTTTTCCGGTGGAACTGAGTACTGAGGAGGCGTATAAGCAAGGCATCAAGCTTTCTGATGATTGGCGGGCGGAATTTGACGCACAAATGGCTGAGCAACGTCAGCGTTCCAAAACGGCTCGTAAAGGTCAGTTCCATGGTGGACTTGAAGGCGTGGATCCGATTCATTTGAAATATCACACAGCCACACATTTGTTGGGGGCAGCGCTTCGTAAAGTTTTGAATGCACCAGATTTACAACAGCATGGTAGTAATATTACTGCTGAACGACTGCGCTTTGATTTTAATCATGATAAATTGACTTTGGAAGAAAAACAGGCAGTTGAAGATCAGGTTAACGCTTGGATTGATGCTGATTTGCCAGTTAGTTTTCAAGTTTATCCGACTGACGAGGCACTAAAAATGGGGGCAATCGGCGCTTTTGATGAACGCTACGGTGATGAAGTAAAAGTCTATTCCATTGGTGAAGGCGGGGATAGGATTAGTTTTGAAGTTTGTGGTGGCCCGCACGTTAATCATACCGCCGAATTGAAAGAGGGTGGTAAACGCTTTAAAATCACTAAAGAGGGGTCTAGTTCGGCCGGCGTGCGTCGTATTAAGGCTGTTTTGAGGTAGGTATAGTAAGGAATAAACACATTCACGGTGGTTTTTCAGTAACTCTGATGTCGCCGTTTAGAGAAATTTCTCCCAAAGCTTTCCATAAATCTGCATGAATATTTTTATTTTATATGGGGGCGGAGGTTCTTAATTATAAATATTCTCCATACTTACATTATAGCATAATATATCAATAAAGTCAATAATTGCCTCAAAATCACAAGCATTATATAATAAAAAAGACATGGCATTAAAAAATATATTGAAACGAAGTAAAGAAGATTCCAGAGATGTTTTGGTTGGGCTTGATATCGGTACTGAAGTTGTCAAAGCGCTAATTGCTGAAATTAAAGATGATCAGCTAGAGATTATTGGAGTTGGTCGCAAACCGCAGGAAATTGGTGATATGCATATGGGAGCGATTGCTGATATTGCAGCAGTGGTGGCTAACTGTGAGACTGCTCTTTCAGAAGCGGAAGATCAAGCTGGCGTTCAAGCTAAACGAGTCATTATCGGTATTGCTGGCGAATTAGTCAAGGGTGTAACCAATACAATTCGTTATCGTCGTCCACAGCCGAATAAAGTGCTGGATGTGGCGGAAATGGAATTTATTATTGAGAAGGTTCAAGATAGGGCACGTAGCAAAGCGCAAGCACAGATTGCTCTGGAGACGGGCAATCAAGATGTTGAGGTCAAATTGGTTAATTCGGCACTGGTATCGATTCATATTGATGGCTATAAAGTATCTAACCCGATTGGTTTTCAAGGTAAAGATGTAGCAGTGCAGATCTATACAGCTTTTGCGCCGATGGTGCATATTGGGGCGTTGGAAAAAGTGGCAGATGAATTAGCTTTGGAGTTGATTGCGGTGGCCGCTGAGCCGTTCGCGGTGAGTCGGAGTGTATTGGGAACAGATGTTGATAGTAGTTTTACGGCTATTTTGGCGGATGTTGGTGGCGGTACAACTGATATTGCCGTGGTGAATGACGGTGGTGTTGAAGGTACTAAAATGTTTGGTATTGGCGGTCGGAGTTTTACACGAACTATTGCTAGTGATTTGGATTTAAGTTTCAAAGATGCAGAAAAACTGAAAATCAATCTTGGCCATAATCAGATTAAACCGTCGGTTAAAAAACAATCTGAACTTGCGATTGAGAAAACGCTTGAAGTCTGGTTGTCTGGTGTGGAATTGGCGCTGGGAGAATTTACTAATATTGATTATTTGCCAAACCGAATTTTGCTTTGTGGTGGTGGGTCAAGTTTGAAGCAGATTGCTGAAGCGCTGAGTAAGCACGCTTGGCCAGATGATTTGCCGTTTACTAAAAAACCGACGGTGCAATATATAAAACCGTCAGAGGTAGTTGGTGTGATAGATAAAACTGGTACTATCACTGACCATACTTTTATTACCGCTATGGGACTGCTTCGGGTCGGATATGATACAATAATAGGTAATCAAGACGCTCATGGCTTGATGGAGAAAGTGAATAACCTGTTAAAGATTTAAGATGAACAAAGACGTTATACACATTGATATAGAAGATGATATTACCACGATAATCGGTAAGATTAAGTCGTCAAAAGAGAGGATTATTGCTTTGGTGCCACCACGCCGTATTGGTGTATTGCAGAGCGCAGTTAATATGCGACTGCTGGCACGGGCGGCGGATGCGGCTGATAAAAGAGTGGTACTGGTGACGAGTGATTCAATTTTAGCGGGTCTGGCGGCTTCAGCCAGTATCCCGGTTGCTAAAACCTTGCAAAGTAAGCCGGAAATTGCTGAAATGCCACTACTAAGTATTGACGATGGCAACGATGTGATTGATGGTAGGAGTTTGCCGATTGGTGAGTTGGCTGATAGTGTGAAAAAACGTGCGAGTGATCCAGCGATTGATGCGGTAATTGCTGAAAATCGTGATAATGACGAATCTGAAGTTGATCAAGCCCCTAAAAAAGCTAGGAAACAACCAAAAATTCCTAATTTTAATGTATTTCGTAAGAAATTTGCGTTGATTGGTATGGGTGTGGTGCTTTTGGTGGGGTTTTTGGTCTGGGCTATTGCGATCGCACCGTCAGCTACTATTGTGATTGCTGCTAAAACTACCAGTGTTACTGTCAGTGAAAATGTCAATATTAAGTTTGATCGACCTACTGATGCGAATAATAATGTGATTAAAGGTGTTAAAAGAGAGCTAAATAAAGAGTTGAGTATTGAATTTAACGCAACTGGTAAGAAAAAGGTTGGCGAGCGCGCTAAGGGTAAACTCCGTCTGTCTACCGATTCTATTAGCTTGTTAGACAAAACCGTTCCAGCTGGCACGTCAATTCGTACTAGTGGTGGTGTAGTCTTTACGACCGATAGTGCTGTCACTTTTACGCTCTCTAATTCTTCGGGCGTAACTGTAATGGTGACAGCTGCCGATGTCGGTGCTGAATATAACGGTGAAACTGGCTCAGTGTCAGGAGTGCCATCAGGTGTTAAAGCAACTTTAGTGGGCGAAACTTCGGGTGGTAGTAGTCGTGAGGTAACGGTGGTTAGTGCTGATGATGTGAAACGAGCGAGTGATCTACTAAATGAAAAGAAGGTTGACTCCCTACACACTGATATTGAACAATCATTTGGCGAATCGGTCGCCAAGATTAAAGATAGTTATCAAGAGCAACGCAGTACACCCGCTCCAAGTGTGGCTGTTGGCAGTGAGGCGACTGTCGCAGTGAAATTGAAAACGATGGTCACCGCTTCAATGATTGGTATTGAGCAATCGGAGTTAAGTACCTATGTAAAAGCTAAGGTTGACAAAGAGTTAGAGGATAAATCGTCACAAAGAATCTATAAAGACGGTGTTGATAAGGCGCAATTTGCTCAATTTAGTAATCAGGGTGGTAATCTTAGTACTCGTTTGGCGGTTAATGCGGTCGTCGGCCCGACTATAGACGAGGAAAAAGTTAAGGAACAATCTCGTGGTAAAAACTATGGTGATATTCAGTCAGCTCTTGAAGCTATAAAAGGTGTTGAAAATGTTGATGTTAAGTTTTCTCCGTTCTGGGTGCATACTGTGCCAAATGATACTAAGCGAATAAATGTAGAATTTAAGCTTAATGAGGGCTAAGAACTTTTTAGCGCTGGACGTCGGCGAAAAGCGGATCGGTTTGGCGATGGCTGATTCGCAAATAAAAATTGCCGTACCGTTTGATTGGCTGGAAAATGACGACAAGATAATTGAAAAAATCACCGAATTAGTGATTAATCATGAGATTGATGAAATTATCATTGGCTATCCCCGCAATCAAGCTGGTGAGCCAACTAAACAAACTCAATTTGTTGAGGATTTTGCTAATAAACTAGCTGAAATTGACTTAGATACTGAGATAAAATTTCAAGACGAGTCATTGACTAGCGTCCAAGCCGAGCAACGACTAGGTAATAATTTGAAAGATAAGGGGCAGATTGACGCTGAAGCGGCTAGTATTATTTTACAGGATTATTTGGAGAGTCGACTGTGAAAATTAAGCGTCGGGTGTCGTGGCTGTTAATATTGTCTATTTTTGTAGCGATTTTAGGAATTTTGGCTTTGTCAGGCTCGCTGTGGTACAGGAATATGCTGACTGCCGTCAATTCGTCGTCGCAGGAGTCATTAAGAATCAATATTAAGCAAGGCATGACACCTGATAACATTGCGACAGTTCTTGAGCGGAGTAAGCTGATTCATAATTCTATGGCTTTTTCAATTTATGTAAAAATTCATAACATCGGCGACAAGTTTAAAACAGGTGTGTATTCATTAAAATATTCTCAAACCATGCCAGAAATTATTGAGCGATTGACTAGTGGTGTATCTGATGAGATTGCTATAACATTTTACCCAGGAGCAACACTTGAAACAAAAAAATCTAATTCTGACAGCAGAGAGGTTGAGTCAGTTCTGAAGAAAGCCGGTTTTTCTGATAAAGATATAGCTAAGGGGCTGGCGGCTAATTATAATAGTAAAATATTAGCCAGTAGGCCAAGCGGCCATACACTAGAGGGCTATATTTATGGTGAGACTTATTATGTTTCGCCCGATGATTCCGTGGAAAAAATTTTACTCAGAGCTATTAAGCAGTTAGAGTCCATTGTTGAAAAAAATGACTTAGAAAAGAAATTTGCCGCTCGTGGCTTGACTTTGCATCAAGGAATAACTCTAGCGTCAATTGTCCAGCGTGAATCGATCGGCTGTGGTTCAGGAGCTATAAAATGCGAAGATCAGCAAAAAATAGCTGGCGTGTTCTACAATCGTTTAAAAAATAATATGAATCTTGGTTCAGATGTAACATATCAGTATGTAGCAGATAAGTCTGGCATTGAACGATCGCCATTACTGGAATCGCCATACAATACCAGGATTCATGCTGGCTTGCCACCAGGTCCGATTGCTGCGCCAAGTATTAGCGCCTTAAATGCGGTGGTTGAGCCGATTGAAACGGATAATCTGTATTTTTTAAGCGGTGATGATGATGTTACCTATTTTGCTAAAACAGAGGGGGAGCATCAGCAGAATATTAAAAATCATTGTGCTAAAAAGTGCTTGATAAATTAGGGCTATTGACTTTTTAAAGCTTATTTAATAAAATAAACAGTAGCTTGTTTGCTGGTTAGTTGGTGGAGCTAACTCTGTAAACAGCCTACCAGAAGAGTCGTTACGGATATAGTAAACCAATTATTATAAATAAAATTAACTATAAGGTCGACGAAAAATCCTGTTCTCAGATGAGAAGAAAGACGATTTGGTAGTGGTGTCTCGGAGTAATCTGAGCGCAAGGAGACGGTTATTCGTAATCATTTCAAAGCTCTTCGGGGCAAAAATAGTAAACTTTTCTCAGGGATTGTTTACTGCTTAATTTCTGTTTTAGTCTTTTCATTTTTCGCTTTTAGCAGTCAATCGGATAATTTGAACACTAGTAAGGTAAAAACTAGTGATTCTTTGGCTAATGTTGATGTGGCTGATTCCAATAAGCAGACGTTGGCCGCTGAAAAGGTGTCAATCGACGAGTTGTCTGCAGCCAGTGCAGCAACCGATCTGGCGGAAATTGTTCAGTTGCCATCAGCTGGTGATTTAAGAGAATCGACTGCCTCGCTTAATATCAAGAAGGAATTATCACAAAACGATACGGAAATTGTCGTTAAGCCGGAAATTTTGAAACCAGAAGAGTCGTCTAATCGTGGCATTGTATCATATGTGACGCAACCTGGTGATAGCATAGACTCAGTTGCGAAACGTTATAAAATCTCTGCCCAAACTTTGCGTTGGGCAAATAACACCACTTCTGATGCGGTTGAAGCTGGCAAGACTTTGGTGGTACCACTGACAGACGGGGTGGTTTATACAGTGAAGGCTGGCGATACTCCTCAATCTTTGGCAGAAAAATATAAGTCCAACGCTGAAAGAATTGCACTTTACAATGATATCGAAGACGGAAAAGGGCTAGCTGTTGGCTCAAGGATCGTATTACCTAACGGCGAGTTACCAGAGGATGAGCGTCCAGGCTATGTCAAGCCTCGACAGAGAACTTATGTAGCCAATAATAATTATTCATCTTGGTCATATGGCAATTCTAGGGGTGAAATTATAAGTAGAAGTTATGGATTTAGAGGCCCTACGGTCGGCAATAAATACGCTCCAGGCAACTGTACTTGGTATGCTTACGAGAGGCGGGTGCAGTTGGGACGGTCAATCAACACTGGTTACACCTGGGGTAATGCCTACAGTTGGGCGGCTAGCGCCCGTGGTGCTGGGTTTGTCGTTAATAATACACCAGCTCCAGGTGCTATATTCCAGACCTCTGGCGGCGGTGGTGGTTATGGTCACGTTGGTATTGTTGAACGAATAGAAAACGGTAAAGTGTATGTTAGTGACATGAATTACGCTGGTTATAACGTCGTCACCCATCGTATTCTAGACAACCCTGGTGCATATAACTATATTCATTAGTATCCTGCTCCAGTTGACCTTATTTATAGGAGACTTTACCTTGTTGTAATCAATAAAAACCTGCAAGAACTGGTCGCCGATAACGACAATGTTACACTGACCTGCACCTTTTCTAGCCATGAAATTGATAAACGTTACGCCAAGTTAGTTGCCGAAAAGATAAACCAGCACGCCAATTTAGCCAACAACAGATCATATGATTGATTTCATCTTAAAAGAGTAGTATAAGTAAAATATGCAATCCCTTGGTAAACGTCTAGGTAAGTTTTATCCAGACTACATAATTCGTGGCATATCAGACATCACCCCCCCTTGGATCTAGATGATGAGATATCTGCTATTTTCTTTGATTATGACAATTCAGTTGCTGGCTTCGGAGAGGAAATAAAAGAACCTGAAAGAAAAGCGTTAGAACGCCTGGGCGAAACTAGTATTAAGCTGTTTGTGGTTACCAATGCTCACGCCAACCGAATTAATACAATTAAAGACAACCTGGCAGGTCTCATCGATCCAGAGAATATTATCAATCCAGAATGCTGTGCTGACAACTGCGTCTCTTCTATTATGACAGAGAAGCCGTCATCAAAGATGATTAAATACACCCTAGCAAAACATTCACTTAAAGCTAGTCAAGTTTTACTCGTCGGTGACAGAATATTTAATGACATTATCGCTGGAAATAGGGCAGGGGTTCGTACGGTTCTCGTGTCGCCACTGGGGTGTGAGCATACTGCTGTTAAATATTTGCAGCGACCAGTTGAGAGATTGCTAAGTGCGGTCTGGGGTCTGCCAGTAAAGACTGAAGATTTTCCGCAAACACTGACTCCCACGCCACCCCAAAACGAAGTATGGTATAATTCCGCAGAACCGGTTCGATAAGATAATATAGCACGCAGCGAATAAGTGTTATAATAGAATTATGACTAAACCAGTTATTCTCACCGGTATTCGCAGTAATGAAGAGCCGACACTCGGTAATTATCTTGGTGCATTTGTGCCGATGGTTGACATGCAGCGCCGTTTTTCTGGCGATTACCAGATCAATATGTTCGTACCAGATCTACATAGTTTCACTACACCGATCGATCACACAACACTTTATCAAAACACTTTGAAAAATCTCAAGTATTTTATCGCCGCTGGACTGGACATTCATGATGAAAACACCTTTATTTATCGACAAAGTTTCATTCCAGCGCATGCTGAGCTGGCTTGGATTCTTGACTGCTTTACTTACGTTGGCGAAATGCAGCGAATGACGCAGTTCAAGGAAAAATCATCCGAGCATGCTGCTAGCGTAACTATGGGGTTGATGAATTATCCAGTCTTGATGGCGGCAGATATTTTACTGTATAACGCTGCTTACGTACCGGTTGGTGAAGATCAATTCCAGCACTTGGAGATTACGCGCGATATCGCTACCCGCATGAACAACAAGTTCGGCGAATTGTTTGTCGTGCCTGAACCGACCGCTAAGCAAACTTCGTTCATTCAACGTAGCAGCGGTTTGCGTATCCGCAGTTTAACCAATCCTGAAAAGAAAATGAGCAAAAGCTCTGATGATGAAAAATCGAAAATAAATCTCAACGATACGCCAGAGCAGGCGAGGAAGAAAATTATGTCAGCCACGACCGACAGCGTGGGTGTGATTAATTTTGATTGGCAAACACAGCCTGGCGTAACGAATCTGTTGCAATTACTATCAATTTTGACTGGTCAGACGCAAGATGAAGTCAATAACGAATGGATCGGACAAGCTCAATACGGGCCGCTCAAAAAAGCAGTAGCTGAGGCGGTGGTGGACTTTTTGACTAATTTCCAAAACCGCTTAGCGCAGATTTCTGATGAAGAATTGTTAGCGACCCTAGAGAATTCTGAAGCCCGCATGCAAGAAATCGCCGACGCTACTTTATTACGGGTGCAAAAGGCTGTTGGTCTGAGAAAGTAGTTGTTAGATGAAACTTTCGGCACGTAATATTCTGAAGATTACTAGATTGTATAAGCTGGCTGATGACAATACTTCGGTTAAGCAGCTACGCCAGCTTGAGATGGTTGATGAAGAGTCTTTTGTGCGAGCATCATTTATTTTTAATAAATCTGCTTATGGAATTTTATTTGGGTCAATGATTGATGACGAGTGTATTGATGATTTTTGGCCACGTTTACCTCGAGATTATGAAATATTACCTAATCCACTAGATGGAAGTGTAAATTTGACGCCGTTTCAAGGAAAATCGGTGATAATGCTGAAATTTCCGCAACGTAAGCAACGATTAGATGTTTTTTTGTCGACCGTTTTTGATCCCACGATTTCACGTAGTCTGTGGCAAAAATACATTAAAGCGGGTTGTGTGTCTGTCAATGAAACCATCATTACCACCGCTAAATATGAAGTTGATAAAACAGATAATATTTCTGTAGAATTTCCAACTCATACTGCAAAAAATCCTGACTTAGTAATTTTGTATGAAGATACTGACGTGATCGTGGTTAATAAGCCAGCGGGTCTGTTGACGCATGCTAAAGGTGGTATGGCAAACGAGGCAACTTTAGCGGATATTTTGCGAAAAAAGACTAATTTTCCGTCTAACGATAATCGTCCAGGGATTGTACATCGGCTTGATCGTGATACTTCAGGAGTGATTTTGGTAGCAAAAAATCCATCGGCTTTAGCTCATTTTCAACGCCAGTTTGCTTCTCGTCAGGTGCAGAAAACTTATATAGCCGTGGCGACGGGTCAGTTGAAATATGACAAAGCAAAGGTTGACTTGCCAATCGGTCGTGATTCGTCAAAACCTAGTACTTTTCGAATTGATCCAAAAGGCAAGGTAGCTGAAACTTTATATGAGTTAATATCTAAATCCGGTGACTATCTTTTATTAAAACTGCAACCAAGAACTGGCAGAACTCATCAGCTACGAGTTCATTTGAGCTATCTTGGTGTGCCGATAGTTGGTGATAGGGTTTATGGCGGGATGCAGGCTGATCGGATGATGTTGCATGCTTATTTACTAGAGATTACGCTTCCGTCGGGTGAAAAGAAAACATTTACAGCTGATTTGCCATCAGAATTCATTAAATTATTTCCAAAAGAAAGCGGTCAACTCTAAATGCGACGTTTTTTAGCTACAAAGGATGAGCTGGCGGTAGATGAAATTGTCCAAAATTTGCCACAATCACTGATTATTGTGGCTGAAGACGGACTTGATGGTGAAGCGGTGGTGGATAAAATTATCAATGATGCAGAATGTAGCATAGATAGATTAAAGTTGATTGATAGTAAGAAGAATATTTCAGTTGAACAGGTGCGTGAGTGTATTGCCCGGTTGCGGACTGTGGCTAATGGTCGTCGGTTAGTTATTATTGAGCCAGCGGAAGTGTTATCAGAAGAAGCTCAGGGCGCACTGCTTAAAACCTTAGAAGAGCCAAATAAAGATACGCATTTTATTTTACTTACTCATAATGAATTGGGTCTATTGTCAACGATTCGATCTCGCTGTCAGTCAATTGTTTTACATAAAACTTCGTTGGCTCAGGACAGGGAGTTTCTAAAATCCAAGAATCTATCGCCAATAGAATTCCAGCAGATTTTATTTCTCGCTGCCGGTAAACCTGTTTTGTTAAATCAATTAGCTAGTGATCCGGCGCAGTTTGAGACTTACAAAACTTTTGCCACAGACGCCAAGCTGATTTTAGCTAATCAAGATAGATATCAAACATTAAAATGTCTCAGTCAGTATTTTTCCGACCGCCAAAAAGCAATTTTACTAACTGATGTGATGATAAATATAATAAAGTTTCAGATAAAATCAGGTAAAAATGATCTTAATACACAACTTGACAACGTTATAAAAGTTGCGCAACATTTACGACAAAATGGTAACGTTAAGCTGGCTTTACTACGGCTTGTGGTATAATAAAGCACAGTATGTTTGGGTTACTGCTGATTATTGGATTAATGATTTTTACAATTTGGTATCATCCGTCAATTGATGAGACTGATGATTTGCCAATTAAGCTGTCGGAGAAACTTGATCAACTATGGACAATTGCTCAGGATGCTATCCGTGAGAATAAATATTTGAGAGCTGAAAAGGCGTTATTAACGATTTTGCGAGTAGATGAAAAAAATGCTACGGCGTATAATCGGTTGGGTATTTTGTATGCCAAACAGCGAGCTTATAAAGATGCTATAGAATGTTTTGAAATCGCTCAGAGTCTTGAGCCGAGTGCTTCTAGCCTGCATAATGTTGGTTTAATTTACTATGAAACCGAGAATTATGAAAAGGCGGCTTTGGCGTTTGAGCAGGCTTTGGAGCTGGAGGGTGACCTAGCAGCACGACATATTGCTTATGCCAAGGTGCAGGAAAAGTTAGGTGCCACTAAGAAAATGATTACTGCTTTAGAGCGAGCAGTCGAGCTTGAGCCAATACCACAAACTTTAGCTATTTTAGCTGAGGCGTATGATAATGCCGGTCAAGTGGAGTTAGCGGAAAATCTGCGTAAAAAATCAGCTAAAATGCTTGTCCCGACTACTCCTGTGGCGAAAAAATCAGCAAAACCCGCACCCAGACAGCAGCGAACGGTTCGTCAGCCACGCAAAATTATTATGTAACTATACTTGCACTATAGGTTAAAAATTGCTAGAATAAAGCAAGTGCCGCTTTAGCTCAGCTGGTCAGAGCAACGGTTTTGTAAACCGTAGGTCTTCGGTTCGAATCCGAAAAGCGGCTCCAGATACACGCTGGAATCGTGTAGTGGCAATCACAGGAGACTGTAAATCTCCCGCCGTAAGGCTTCGTAGGTTCGAGTCCTACTTCCAGCACCAATCAAATTCCGTCTCTACCAAGAGGCGGTTTTTGATATTTGATAGTACTATTGACATAAACGTTATTTTGTGATAATATAGAAGTATGTATCAATTATTACAACAATTCCTCCGTGAATGGAATAGTAACAAAAATCAACGTACAAAATTACAACAAGCTTATTTAGTGACTATAGTTGCTTTATCTGCGGTATCTGGCTTTATTTCTCTGTTGAATAATGCAACAGGTAGATTGTTAATGATGGTGGCAGCAGTATTAGCATTTATTTATGTTGTTAATGGAATAATTTGGGCATTACTAGACGCATTTGTGGTGCCAGTCTTACCGAAAGATAGTGTTAGTAACTATCGGACAAAGAAAAAGTAATCTTAGAGTAATCAGTATGTAGTCTGTTTCTGGTATAATTAAGACATGTTTGTTGATATTGCAAAAGTTTTTATTAAAGCCGGCAAGGGTGGTGATGGCGTTGTTAGTTTTCGTCATGAGAAATATGTTGATAAAGGTGGCCCTGATGGCGGTGATGGTGGCCGTGGTGGTGATGTGATTTTTAAGGCTACCAAAGATTTAAATACGTTATTAAACTTCCGCTATAAGCCAGAGCTGGTGGCAGAAAATGGTCAAGCTGGATCTAAGCGGGATAAGCGTGGTAGGAGCGGAGAATCATTAATCGTTAAGGTTCCAGTGGGGACTTTAGTTAAAAAAGAGGGCGTAATAATTGCTGACTTGACCAGTGATGGTGAGCGGGTGGTTGTAGCGAAGGGTGGTGACGGCGGTTTTGGTAATGCTCATTTTAAAAGCTCAACTCGTCAGACGCCACGGATGGCGGAGCTTGGTGAAGCGGGTGAGGAATTTGAGGCAGAGCTAGAATTGAAATTGCTGGCGGATGTCGGTTTAGTGGGCTTCCCCAATGCTGGTAAATCAACCTTTCTTAGTGTGGTGTCGAATGCACGGCCCGAAATTGCCAATTACGAATTCACTACTTTGACGCCCAATTTGGGCGTGGCTGATGTTGACGATGGTTCAATTTTAATCGCTGATATTCCTGGGCTAATTGAGGGCGCCAGTGAAGGAAAAGGTCTGGGTGATCAATTTTTGCGCCACGTCGAGCGAACCGCAGTCTTACTCCATATGATTGATGTGTATGTTGATGATCCAGCAGAAAAATATCTTACAATTCGTCGTGAACTGGAAAAATATAGTCAAGATTTGGCGGAGCGGCCAGAGATTGTGGTGCTGACTAAATGTGAGGGGCTGGATGATGAGATTATCGCCATGCAATCGACAGCCTTGCAAAACGTTGTCAATGGCGCACCGGTCTTGGCAATTTCGTCGCAGACGCATGCTGGACTGAAAGAATTGCTGCGATTACTACGACGTGAAGTTGAAAGTTATCGTCAGTGTGAAGCGGAAATGATAGAGGAGTCTGGTGATGATCTGCCAGTTATTTCTCTTGATGATGAAGTGCTGAGTGATGTCTGGTCGGTTGAGCGATTGGCTGACGCTGAGAATGAAGAGGGTGAGATGGTTAAGGTTTTTGTGGTGACGGGGGCAAAGATAGAAAAATTTGCTCGCCGGACAAATTTTGATCAGTTTGATGCGGTTAATCGGTTGCGAGATATTATGAAACGTTGGGGAATTATTCATGAATTGATCCGTCGTGGGGCTGAGGGGACGAGCTATATTATCATCGGGGAGTCGCAACCATTCACGATGATTGAACAACGATAGACTATGATTCTAGTGATGGTGTCGTATTAAGGCAACTGGTATAATAAACATATGGCGCAGACTTTTTTCTTTTATGATCTTGAGACGAGTGGACTTAATCCTAGGCAGGATCGGATTATGCAGTTCGCTGGTCAGCGGACGGATATGGATCTTAAGCCAATTGGTGAAGCATATAATTTATTAGTAACTTTAAATGATGATACATTGCCAAGCCCTGATGCGTTGATGGTGACGGGTATTACGCCGCAGAAAACAGTTGAGGAAGGTTACACGGAGGCACAGTTTGCGCATATTTTGAGTGAGGAAATTTTTACGCCAGATACAATTGCGGTTGGTTTTAACAACGTGCGTTTTGATGATGAGTTTATTCGGCATTTGTTGTGGCGTAATTTTTATGATCCATATGAATGGAGCTGGAAGGATGGGCGATCCCGCTGGGATTTGCTAGATGTGGTGCGGATGACACGAGCGCTTAGACCGGAAGGAATCAATTGGCCGATTGATGATAAGGGTGAGCCGACTAATCGACTAGAACTTATTACTAAAGAGAATGATATTATTCACGAGAATGCTCATGATGCATTGGCGGACGTGACAGCTTTGATTGATGTGACTAGATTGATTCGTAATCGTCAACCACAACTTTACGATTATCTTTTAAAAATGCGTGATAAAAAACAGGTCCAGAAATTAGTCAATCTGGACGATAAAAAACCTTTTGTTTACACATCTGGTCGTTATGATAAAGAGTTTAGTAAGACTACTGTAGTATTTCCATTGACTGTTGGCAAAAACGGTGCTGTGGCAGTGTATGATTTACGCTATGATCCAACGCCGTTTATTGAATTAGATACTGGTCAGCTTGCTGGGAGGTTTTTTGCTTCATGGGAAGAGCGTCAAGCGGATGATTTTGTGAAGTTGCCAGTCAAGGAGTTACAGTATAATCGTTGTCCAGCAGTGGCACCGCTTGGTGTATTGGAGCAGGGCGACGGTTGGCAGAAAGTTTCTTTAGAGGCGGAAATAGTGCAAAAGCATCAGAAAATTTTACTAGATCATCCGGAATTCGCAGAAAAATTACGTACTGTTTTTGAAGATAAGCCTGAATTTAAGAAATCGTCAGACCCAGAAGCACAGCTTTATGACGGGTTTTTGTATGATGAAGATCGGGTTCGGATTGAAGCAGTGCGTAACGCTAGTGAGAGGCAATTAGCAGATTTCCACCCAGAGTTTAATGATGAGCGTTTGTCAGGACTGCTGTTACACTATAAAGCGCGTAATTTCCCTAAAACTTTGAGTCAAGATGAGATGACGCAATGGGAATCTTGGCGGACTCAGCACCTGCAGGCGCAACTGCCACCATTTATGGAGAGTTTACAGCGCATCGCTAACACTGGCGTCAGTGATGAATTTATTATTCAGGAACTGCAACTGTGGCTGGAGTCGGTGTTACCTACTGTTGACTCTTAGACTATGCTTATGCTATGATGGTAACGTTATTTGAATGAACATAAATATAAAGGAGGGTGGCTAATGCTATCAAGAAGTAGACGCAAATTGTACGGAGGTATATCGATTCTTATTGTTATATCTGCGGCTTCTCTGGCGACAATTTTTACACCTTTCGTAAAAGCAGAAGAGGCTGTATATAATTGGAAAGATGTAACAGTACCGAGTGGTGATATTAAGGAGTCACGAATTAGTTATGATGGCTCGAAGATGTTTGTCTTGCAGAGAGGGGCTGCTGTTGATGATAGAAAACTTCTAGTTTCTGCTGATGATGGTGAAAATTGGAACAGTACTACAGCTCCAGGGGGTGCAAATAATCTATTGGTGAATACAGATGGATCCAAGTTGGTCGTAAAGGGAAAATATGCGGAAAATGCCATCTATGTCTCAACTGACGGTGGCAACAACTGGACAAAACCGGCCGCTCCAGTAGCGAGCGATAATAGATTACTTATGAGTCCTGATGGTTCTATCTTGACTAAATGTAAAGACGGTCATCCCCTATATGTATCTACCGATGATGGTCAGACTTGGGTGCAAAAGGGTAATGAATGTCCCGATGCTGTATTCAACGGCGGTAAGATGATGCTTATGAGCTATGTGAGCTATGGTGACCTAAAGCAGTCAACTGATTACGGCATGACATGGACGGTGATTCGTAATGGAGTAGGTAAATCAGCTTTTAGTGCTAATGGTGCTAGTATATTTGATGGCACTAAGCTTTCAGTAGATGGGGGGCGCAACTGGAATTCTGTTTCTCCGATTCCAGGGCAGGCTCATGATAATAGACCTGAGTATCTGGGTGTTAGCGATGATGGTAAGAGGTTATTTGCTACTTTTGAGCCAAGGGGATCATCTCCTACGTGGAAGCCGGTTGCCTCATCGGTAGACGGTGGTAAGACTTGGCGACAGTGGGGTAGTGAAAAATTTGAAGGTGGTTCTATCTCAATGTCTGCTGACGGTTCTAAAATTCTTGCAATGGCAAACAACGGTATTTATCGCTTAGCAACATTGCAACTTCCTCAAACTAAAACTTTTGACGTAAGTACAAAGCCTGCTCCAGCCAACACGGATGATTCAGTGGCTCAGTCTACGATTGCGGCTAAATCGCTTCGTTGTTATGATATCGCTGATTCATCAGTTGAGCCTTTGTCGGCTGATGGAATTACGCCAGCAGAAGCTCGGGTGAAAATTTTAGGAGGCTTGTCATTTAAGATTAATTGTACCCAAGTATCAGCTTCGTCAAATATTACGATATCACTTGCAAAACAATATGATATTGCAAAAATGCGAGTTTATAAGAAGGATTCGGCCACGTCTAATCTGCAGGATATAACTAGCCAAGCTGTAATTAAAAATGAAATTGTTGCCGGTAAATCAGTTACAACGGTATCGTATGTTGCAGTTGACGGTGCTGATAATGATGACGATCATCTTGCAAACAGTGTGATTACTGACCCAATCTACTTTGGTGTTTTTGAAGATCCTACTCCAACAGGCAATCCAGCAAATGTTGACCCTAAGGCGGGTAAGAGATCTGGAGGGCTTGCTGATACAGGGGTTTCTGTTTGGATATTCAGTGGCTTAGCTATTGCACTTGTTGGTGGTGGAATAGCCTTGAAGCGATATATGTAAGTCTAGCGAGCTATAGATTTAGTTGATATTGGTGTTTGGGCTGGAAAAATTGATCTAAAACCTGTATAATATAGCGGTTATGTCAGAGGTGATTCGTATTAAAGGTGCTCGCGAGCATAATTTAAAAAATGTAGATATTGAAATCCCACGTGATCAGTTTGTTGTGGTTACGGGTCTATCAGGTAGTGGCAAGTCTAGTCTGGTATTTGACACGATTTATGCCGAAGGTCAGCGTCGTTATGTCGAGAGCCTTAGTAGTTATGCACGACAGTTTCTGGGAATTATGGATAAGCCGGATGTTGATTATATTGAAGGCTTAAGCCCGGCGATTTCTATTGATCAAAAATCTACCAGTCGAAATCCGCGCTCAACCGTGGCGACGGTGACGGAAATTTATGATTATTTGCGCCTGCTATTTGCTCGTGTTGGTGTGCCACATTGTCCAGCATTGCTATCAGACGGCACGTACTGTAATAAGACGGTTCAGCGACGCACGGTGCAGTCTATTATTGACGAAGTGATGAAATTTCCTGAAGGTGCGAAGTTGATAATTTTGGCGCCAATTGTTAATCAAAAAAAAGGTGAGTTTGCTCACATTCCTGAACAGTATATGCGCAGTGGTTTTGCGCGTGCAAGAGTTGACGGTGTTATTTATGCCCTGGACGAGTTTCCTGAACTGCAAAAAAGTTATAAACATGATATTGAATTGGTGGTTGATCGTTTGGTGTTACGACCTGATATGGTTTCTAGGGTGTCGCAATCGGTTGAGCAAGCGTTGGAATTAGCGGGCGGTGTGGTGCAGATTTTAGAGGCGGATAGCGGTGAAATTACCACACTCAGTCAACGTTACGCCTGTGTTGACCATCCGAGTGAGGAGATTCCTGAGCTTGAGCCACGATTATTTAGCTTTAATGCTCCGCAGGGCGCTTGTCCAGTCTGTACTGGGCTTGGAACACGGATGGAGATTGATCCAGATTTGGTTTTCAACAAAAATTTGACAATTGCTGAGGGAGCGATTCGTCCTTACAATCGATTAAATGTCGATAACTTCTATATGAAGAAAATTGCGGTGGTAGCTGAAGCGCACGGTTTTAATGTGCGAACGCCAGTCAAGAAGCTGTCAAAAGAAGCCCTGCAAATTATTATGTACGGCACTGGGAGTCAAAAATATCGTATAGAGTTGGCTGGTGAGAGATATTATGATACGACGTATGAAGGTGTAATTGCTAATCTGGAACGGCGTTATCGTGAAACTGATAGTGAATTTATGCGTAAAGATATTGAGCGATTTATGCGTGAGCGTAAGTGTACGACATGTCACGGCGCACGACTCAAGCCAGCAGTTTTGGCAGTGACAGTTAATAATTTGTCGATTATGGATATTTGTAACTTGGATGTTGAGAATGCGCTAGATGTTGTTACTCAGTTGAAATTTAATGATGAAGAGTTAAAGATTGTAAAATTGATAATAAAAGAGATTACTGCACGACTCGGGTTTATGAGTAATGTTGGTTTGAACTATTTGGAATTAGGTAGAGCAGCTAATACTTTAAGTGGTGGTGAGGCACAGCGGATTCGTCTGGCAACACAAATCGGTTCTGGTTTGCAGGGTGTATTGTATGTATTGGACGAGCCATCGATAGGTTTACATCAGCGAGATAATGATCGACTGATCGGCACTCTTAAACATTTGCGAGATCTTGGTAATACGGTTTTGGTAGTTGAACATGATGAAGATACGATTGCCTCAGCAGATTATTTGGTTGATGTTGGTCCAGGGGCAGGCGTTCATGGTGGAGAAATTGTAGCGGCAGGGACACCAACAGAGGTAGCGCAAAATCCAGCTAGTCTCACTGGACGCTATTTATCGGGTGTGGAGAAGATTGCTGTACCCAAAAAACGTCGCCCAGTTGAAAAAGATCGCAAGTTAATAGTTTATGGTGCTAGTGAAAATAATCTTAAGAATATTGATGTTGAATTTCCTCTTGGCGTGATGACTTTGGTTACAGGGGTGAGTGGTAGTGGTAAATCAACATTAGTTAATAATATAGTTGCCAATGAGCTAACGGCACGTCTGCATCGAGCGCAGAATGTGTCTGGTTCACACGATAGAATGGAGGGTATTAACCAACTTGATAAAGCGATTGTCATTGATCAGTCGGCGATTGGTCGCACACCACGTTCTAATCCAGCAACTTACACTGGAGTTTTTACGCAAATCCGTGAATTATTTGCTAATACGCCTGAAGCCAATATTCGTGGCTATAAAGCTGGACGTTTCAGTTTTAATGTCAAAGGTGGTCGTTGTGAAAATTGTCAGGGTGATGGTGTTATCAAAATTGAAATGCATTTCCTACCAGATGTCTATGTTAAATGCCCAGAATGTCACGGCAAACGATATAATCGTGAAGCGCTAGAAATTAAATATAAAGGTAAAACTATCAGTGATGTCCTAGCGATGACGGTTGAGCAGGCTTGTGAGTTCTTCGCTAATATTCCGGCTATTTCACGCAAGCTTGAAACCATTAAGGAAGTTGGTTTAGGATATGTCAAGCTTGGTCAGCCAGCCACGACATTTTCTGGCGGAGAAGCACAACGGATTAAGCTTGCGACGGAATTATCACGCCGGTCTACTGGTAAAACTCTATATATTCTTGATGAGCCGACAACTGGCTTACACACCGACGATGTCCGTAAATTGCTTGATATTCTACAAAAGCTAGTTAGTGGCGGTAATAGCATGATTATTATCGAGCATAATTTGGAAGTTATTAAGTGCGCTGATTGGATTATTGATATGGGGCCTGAAGGTGGTCAAGCAGGTGGACAAGTGGTAGCTACTGGCACGCCAGAAGAGGTAGCAAAAAATCCAGCTAGTCAAACAGGCAAGTATCTTCGTAAATTAATTTAAAGATCATTTTTTACGTCGATTTTTGGAGAATAGAATTTTAAATTGTTTATTTAATGCGGTTCGACTGTTAGAATTCTTTAATGCGTGGATAATCATTGGCGAAACTGACAGGAAAATAATAATCAAGGCGGCGACTTCAATATTAACCCCAGCTTTGGTTAGTAATTCGCCAGCGTAAAATCCTAAATAGACAAACAATGACGACCATAAAAATCCACCGAGTATGTTGAAAGTTAAGAATGTTTTATAATGCATTTTGCTAGCACCAGCGACAATTGGGGCAAAAGTACGTACAATCGGTACAAAACGAGCCAGTACTATGGTGATTGAGCCGTGCTTATCATAAAATTTCTCTGTTTGTTCAAGATATTTCTTTTTGAAAAAACGAGAATTTTCTTTTTCAAATAATCTACGACCAACTTTATGACCAAAACTATAGCCAACACTATCTCCGAACACTGCTGCTAGAAAAATTAACATGGCAAATAAGTGGATATTAATTGGTAAAATATTTTGTTGCACCATGTAGGCTGAGGTGAATAGTAGGCTGTCACCAGGAAAAATAAAACCGATCAATAGTCCAGATTCAGCAAAAACTACCAATAAAATTATCGGCACGCCTAGACTAACTATGAAATTAATAAAAGCTTCCATACCGAAAGATTATAGCACAGATTGCGATAAAAAGGATGTGCTATAATAAAAATGCAATATCAAACCTCCGCAAAGGTATCTAACGAAAGGAAGAGAGAAATGGGAGAGAAGATTACTTTAAAGATTGAGAAAAGAGAAATTCTCGGCAAGAAAGTTCGTGCGTTGCGACGTCAGGGTTTGACGCCTGGTGTGGTTTACGGCGCTGGCATGGAATCAGCAGCAGTTCAGGCTGAAGCTAGTGAAGTTTCTCGTGTTTATAAAGCGGCTGGTAAACATTCGCCAGTTCAATTAACAGGTCTAAAGCGTCGGATTGCGATGATCAAGGATGTGGAAATGCATCCAACTCGCACTGGAGAAATTCTTCATATTTCCTTGCATGCGGTGCGGGCGGATGAGCCAGTGATAGCCGAGGTGCCAATTGAGCTAGTTGGTAAGGGTGAATCGGTGGCTGAACGAGCTGGGTTGATAGTATTGCAAGCCATTGAGAAAATTGAAATTAAAGCCTTGCCGATGGATTTGCCAGATGTTTTGAAAGTTTCTTTGGAAAAATTGGAAAAAGAAGGCGATCGAGTAACGGTTGGTGATATAATTCTACCAGCAGGTGTCGAGCTGGTTGAGCATGATGATGGTCGTGAGGGTACAGCTGATGATGATGTAACGGTTAAAGATTTGGTCGTTGCGAGCGTTTACGAGCCAGCCTCACTGGAGGCTGCTAATGATGCGGCAGCTGGTGATTCTGATACTGCTGACGCCGATCAAGTTGAAGTCGATAATAAAGAATTGGAGAAAGAAGGGACTGAGAACTAGCCCATCATACCGCCTCTTAAACAGGGCGGTTTTTTTATTTATGACGGAGTTGGAGAATAGTAATGGTCCTTGGCAGTCTTTATTGGCTGAGTATATGCCGCCGGATGTTTTGATGGAAATTTATGCTGGTCGAAGGCGTAAGATTTATAGTGATACGAAGAGGTCGACGGATTTTAATCTTGAAATGGCGTTGTTGACCAGAGATCCCCGTTATTTTGAGCTTACTCAAGACCTGCTGGGTATTATGACTAGAAAGCCTCTATCCTATGGTGATAAATCACTTAGAACTTTTTATCCAGTGGCTAAGATATTCGAGGCTCAATTGCCAGTTTTTGAAGAGCGAACGTATGATTTTGATGTACCCGTTTCTGCGATAAGAGTTGCTCATAAAGGTATGGTGAATATCTTGAATAGTCGAGTGCACAGGCGTAAGCCTAATCGCTTAAGATTACCTATTTATGATAGTTTGCGTGCTGAATTGGAAATGGCTTCGCTACTCTCTAGAGTTGGTAAGTCAGCCTTATTCCCCTATTTCGCCACGTCAAGAGAGGAGTGTTGTCATAGTGATGCTCAATTTAATCACGATTTTTATGTAATTGATAAGGGAGGGCGGAAAATACCAATTCAAGTGAAGTCTTCTTTTACGGAGCACTCTAAAGATTACGATCCTAGCGTACTGGTGATTTGTCGCAGAGAGTTGGAAGGGGTTGTTTCTGACGTGGATGTTCAGAATGGTGACATATCTTTACTTCTCGGTAAGGAGCATCTTGATAGTATAAGTTATAAAGAGCGACGCAGATTGAAAAAGATGAGTGAATATGTCTTAGGTAGAATAGAAGATCATCAGATTTATCAAGGCTGAATTAACTATTCTTCAATAAATTCACCAGATTGATGTTTCCATAGTTTTGCATAAACACCACGTTTTTTGGCGATCAGTTCATCGTGAGTGCCGTCTTCAACAATTTTGCCATTATTCATAACAACAATACGATCAAGCTTGGCAATGGTTGAAAGTCGGTGGGCGATAACGATTGATGTACGATTCTTCATTAAAGTCTCGAGTGATTTCTGAATTAGCGCTTCTGATTCAGAGTCAAGAGCTGAAGTCGCTTCGTCAAGAATTAAGATAGGAGCGTCTTTTAAGATCGCTCGAGCTATGGCAATTCGTTGTCTTTGTCCGCCGGACAGTTTTACACCACGCTCACCTACTTCGGTGTCAAAACCATCTTTTAGTTTAATAATAAAGTTATAAGCGCCAGCCTGCTTGGCGGCTCGTTTAATCTCGGTATCAGTTGCATCTGGTCTCCCATAGGCAATATTTTCGCGTATTGAACGATGAAATAGTAATGGTTCTTGTGGCACGTAAGCAATTTGCGAACGTAGACTGGCTTGTGTTAATTTGGCGATATTTTGTCCATCAACGAGAATTTCACCGCTATCAATGTCGGCAAATCTCATTAACAATTTGGTCAGAGTAGTTTTACCCGATCCGCTAGATCCAACTAAGCCGATTTTTTCACCTGGCTGAATATTGAGAGAGAAATCATGAAACAGCGTGTCACCCTCCCCTTCGTCGTGGGTAAAGGTGACTTGTTGCATGGCTATTTCTCCATGCTTAATTTGTAAGGCTTTAGCGTCGTCAGCGTCAGTCAGTGTAGTCGTTGTGTTGAGAATTTTCGCCATTTCTTGAGCATCACCTAGCGTGCGATTATAGGTGCGCATAATGCCATTCATATTCCATAATTCACGTACGACGCTGGTCGTGTAAGAAATAATCAAGTACACCGTAGCAACTGACACAAAGTTGTGCTGTGCAGCATAAACCGAGAAAGCGATAGCGCCAATTAAAATACTAGTATTGACAGTTGAATAAACTGCGCTAACCTGTATAAATTTACGCATGGTTTTTAGAGAAGAATCACGCCAATTCTTGACAGTATCTGCGAAGGTCGAAGCTTCGGAATGCTCGGCGCTTGAAGCCTTGACAGCTAAAACATTTGACATAACATCTGCCAAATGTCCGCTGATTTTGTTACTGGATTTGGCTTCCATTTCGCTTAATTGCGCCATTGGTCTTGAGCCAAAATAAACGACAATCATAAATAAGATTGAGATAATAGACAAAAATACGGCATATTGCCAGAACAGAAATGATAAGACGACCACCGAACCTACTAACGAAGTGATCAGAGGTACGATGGACCAAATAATCATATCCCAAAAACGCTCAGTGGCACCAACTAGTCTGCTGGTTTGACTAACTAATGATCCGCCGAATCGATTAGAGTGAAAAAACATGCTCTGATTGGTTAATTTTTGAAAAACTTTAACGTATAAATCACGTTGCATGGCAGTTTCAAAAGTCCAAACTAGATATAAGACTAGTCGCCAGCCGATAATTTCTGACCATAATTTACTAATAGCAAACCAAAAAACTAACGTCCATAAAAATCCAGAATCTTGAGTGTTAACTTGTTGGATCGACTCAAGAATTTGCGAAACAATTAACGGGCTAACGAAAATTCCAACACTGAGAGTGAGTAGGGTTGAGATAAGCGTTAAGTTGCGTCGCCATTTGTATGGTTGCGATGCTTGCCAGAATAGTTTGATGATTTGTTTAGTGTCAGTTGATGATTTTTTAGCCATAATAAACCCCTTCTTATGTTGCGTATATTGATATTTTTAGAAATAGACAAAACTCGCCTAAGTGATTTTATTATCATAGCGCATAATCAAAAATTAGTCAAGAGCTTGTATTATTATTGTAAATGATTTACCATAAGATTATGGTGCAAATGGTTAATCGTCGTATAACGAAGTATACAAATGACATCTTAGGGATTTTGCGAGACAGTAGACATGCTACTAATATGGAAATTGCTGCAAAATTGCGTCATTTATACCCTGAAGTTAGTGATACGACAGTGCATCGGGTGACGCAGCGCTTATTTGACGATGGTGTGATTGGTCTAGCGCCAAAGACACAGCAGGGTTGTTTGCGATACGATATTTCACCGCAGCTACACGATCATTTTATCTGCTCAAATTGTGATAATTTGCGAGATATCATAATTTCAGCAGATGTGCGACAGCGGATAGAATGTCAGGTTGGTGATTGTTTATTTGATGGACCGCTAACCATCACTGGAACGTGTAAAAAGTGCCAAAAATAAGGAGGAAATATGGCTTTATATAATACAACAACTAAGCAGGAATTTGACGAAAAGGTTTTGAAGAATGACCGTCCAGTTTTGGTGGATTTTTGGGCACCATGGTGTCCACCGTGTCGGGCTATGGCTCCCATTTTGCAGATGATCGCTGATGAAACTGATTTTGACGTGGTGAAAATCGACACTGAAGCTAGTCAGGATAACGCTAGATTGGCTATGGAGTATCGTGTGCAAGGAATTCCAAATATGAAAGTCTTTAAAGATGGCATCATGGTTGAAGAGATAGTTGGTATGAGACCAAAACAAACGTTAATTGACGCGTTAGAGAAGGCAGTTAAATAAAATTCTAAGGGGGATTTATGAAAGGTTTTTACGGTAATATTGAGCAGCTAACTGAGGAAAATAATAATTTTCGGCAGGTTTTATATACAGCCAAACATTGTCAGTTGGTATTGATGACTCTACCTGTTGGTGGCGAAATCGGTGCGGAGGTTCATGATGAGAATGATCAATTTTTCCGTTTTGAGGCAGGGGTTGGTAAAGTTGTGATTGATGATAACGAGTACACTGTGAAAGACGGCGATGCGATAATTGTGCCGGCTGGTGCTGAACATAATGTTATCAACATTGGTGATGAGCCACTGAGGCTTTATACGATTTATAGCCCAGCACATCACAAAGATGGTATAATTCGGGCAACACGTGAAGAAGCTGAAGCAAACGAGGAAGATTTCGACGGAACAACAACGGAGTAAGTTGCGAATTATTCGTTTTGTTTATTGTGTCTTTGGTAGGATTGTAGCCTTTTTTGTGTCGTGCGTGTTTTTGATTATTCCTCACAGAGATAGAGTGCGAGTAATTATTGCGGATGTGAATGGCAGGGTTCTTTTGGTGAAGGGTTTATTTAGCCGTCAACAATGGGCTTTGCCAGGTGGCGGCTTGAAGCGAGATGAAACTTATCAGCAGGCGGCTAAACGTGAAGTATTTGAAGAGGTTGGGCTGCGAATTGATAAACCGAAATATATAGGTCGTACCTATTCGTACGAATCATTTTGGAGATTTCCAGTTCGTGTTTATTTGGCGAGTGTAAATAACTCGGGTCAAGAGAGGTTGAATTTTGAAATATTAGAATCAGTATGGCTACACGAAGATAAGCTACCTCGGGAGTATAGGTTGCTTTATTCTAAGGTTAGTAGTGTTGAATAGCGCAAAATTATCATATAATTAATATAAATGAACGCTAATTTGAAAGAAAAACTTAAAACCCTGCCACGCAGTGCTGGTGTTTATTTCCATAAATCCAAAAATGGCGAGATTATTTATATCGGTAAGGCGGCAGTATTAAAAAACCGGGTGCGACAGTATTTTCAGAGTGGCAAGAACTTTGATATTAAAACACAGGCTTTAGTGGCGGAAATTTATGACACTGACTGGATTGAAACAGAGAGTGAGATTGATGCATTATTTTTGGAAAGTGAAATGATTAAACGCTATATGCCACGTTATAATATTTTATTACGTGATGATAAATCTCAGACTTTTGTGCGAATTGATATGAAAAGTGACTGGCCGACAGTGACTTTTACTCGTAACCCGAGCGATGACGGTGCGGAGTATATTGGGCCATTTTATAGCGGGTTTGCCTTGAAAAAAGCTCTGCGTTATTTACGACGAGTTTTCCCTTATCTAACTCGACCTCGTCAACCAAATCAAAGCAGGCTAGATGAGGATTTGGGTTTAAGTCCAAAAATGAGTGACGGATCAGGATTATATAAGGCCAACTTACGTAAATTGATTAGTTACGTGAGAGGTAATCGGGTTCAGCTGGTGCGTGATTTGGAGCGTGATATGAAAACAGCTGCTAGTATGCATGATTTTGAAATGGCAGCGCAATTACGCAATAAATTACAAGCCCTGGCGGAGTTGCAGCGACGAGTTATGTTTGGCGATAAGGAGTTTCTAGATATTTCCAGCGATCAGGCATTGAGTGATCTGGCTAAGTTGCTGGGATTAAAGTCAATTCCGGTGCGAATTGAAGGTTATGACATTTCCCATCAAAGTGGACAAAATGTAGTGGCTAGTATGGTGGTTTTTTCCAATGGTGTCAGCGACCGAGTAGCTTATCGTAAGTTCAAGGTTGACGAAAAGAATGATGATACTGGTAATATCTATAAGACTATTTTCCGTAGGCTGAGCAATCGTAATATAAAGAGCTGGGGTAAACCTGATTTATTATTAATTGACGGTGGTAAGGGGCAACTAAAGTCAGCGATTTTAGCTCGTGATGAGCAGGGGCAGAAAATACCCGTGATTGGAATTGCTAAACGTGAAGAGGAGATTATTGTTCATGCTGAAAAATCTTTTGTTAATGTTGACCGAAGCACGAATCATGATGTAAGAATTATTAGCGACGGTGAATTTATTGTCATTAATCTTCACCCGGGTCAGCGTAATGCCGGCTCGCATTCTAAAAACCTGCGGGCTGGTGAAGCTGTTTATCGCTTTTCTGGCGTAACTAAGTTACTTCAGCGGATTCGTGACGAAGCACATCGCTTCGCCATCAGCTATCACACCACACTGAAACGTCAACGATCGATCAAAAACTCTTTAGAGGAAATTTCTGGTATTGGGCCGAAAACTCGGGCTAAATTGCTGAAGGAATTTGGGAGTATCGTCAAAATAAAGTCAGCTGATCAAGACCAGCTTGCTCAGGTTGTGGGGAAAGATAAGGCTAATAAAATCAAGATAGCTCTTGGCAAGCTTTAGTAAAATAGTTATTTGTGATAAAATACATAAAGGTTTTACTGCAATGTCAAAAATTCAGAAACAACTTATTACGTTTATTTTGCGCTGGATGGCCAATTCTATTGGTATTTGGGTGGCAATTAGCCTGCTCGGAAACAGAACGATTGGCGTAACTTCAATCTGGACGTTTATTGGGGCGGGTATCATATTTTCGTTAATTAACAGCATTCTTAAGCCGATCGTGACGATTTTGGCGTTGCCTGCAATTTTAGTGACGCTCGGGTTATTTACCTTGGTGGTCAATGGCTTTTTGGTTTATGTTTCATTAAAACTAGCACCTGGGCTTTCAATTGGTTTTGCCGATTCGATTATTGCCGGAATCATTCTGAGTTTGGTAAACTATATTATAAGTAGCTTGTTATTTTTGCAACATGAAGAAAAGGAGTAAATATGTCAATTGATGCTATCTTACCTTATATCACCTTAGGATCAGCCGTGTTAATGATTGTAGCGATTTTACTGCAGCAACGTGGAGCTAGTCTTGGTGCAGGTTTTGGTTCATCAGGAGAATTATTCACCGCTCGACGTGGTTTTGATAAAAATCTTTTTGATGTCACTGTAATATTTGCTGTAATCTTTGTTTTATCCATCTTGGCAAGCATGATTTTGCCTGGTATCTCAAAATAAGGGGCTATCTTGAAATTACCGAAAACTTCTTGGAATAATTTTACTCCAGCTAAGATTTCTAAAAAAACTATCAGTAAACGTTGGCGTAAGATTGAAAAAGGCAGTTTGCGACATGCTCATAAATTTATCATTTCAAGGCTGGATCGGCTAGCTAGCGTTAGTCGACATATTACATCATGGCTGTTGTTGGTTATATTGTTAATTAGTGTTAGTATGATTCAATTATTTAACCATAATCAAGCTTATATAACTACGGTTGGTGACGTCGGTGGATCGTATTCTGAGGGAGTAATGGGGCCACTGGAAACATTAAATCCGATTTTTGCCTCATCATCGGCTGAATTATCGGCAGCCAAACTGATGTTTTCTAGTTTGTATACCTATGATTTATCGGGCAATATCAAGGGCGATTTGGCGGAAAAGATATCAATTAACGACAAAGAAACTGAGTACACTGTGAAAATTCGTCCTGACGCTAAATGGTCTGATGGACAAAAAATCACCGCAAATGATGTAGTTTTTACAGCAAAATTATTAGCAGACCCAGATACTAAATCAAAAATCTCTGGTTGGAGTTCTATAAAGAGTGAAAAAATTGATGATAATACGGCCAAATTTACTTTAACGTCGCCTTATGCACCTTTTATACACGCCTTAACTTTTCCAATTTTGCCTGAGCATGTTTTGGGTAATATCAAGCCAGAGATGTTGCACTCGCATGATTTTGGAACTAGTCCGGTCACTTCTGGTCCTTTTAATTTTAGGATGATGCAGAATATCAACTCTGATGGTAGTAAGAAAATCCTCTATTTGTTGGCAAATAAAGAATATTACAGAGGCGCACCTAAACTTGAACGTTTTCAATTGTACGCTTACTCTTCGCTAGATGATGTTGCTAAGGGTCTGCGTATTAAAGAAATTACCGCCACACCAGAACTGGATTTTGATAAGCAGTCCAAAAACATACAGCTAAATCACACCTCTAGCACGCATAAGATTAATAATGGTGTGTATGCTTTATTCAACAATAATAGTCAATATTTGAGTAAGAGGTCTATCCGACAGGCTTTATCCTTGGCGGTTGATATGCATCAATTGCGTCGAGATTTAAATTTGGAAAAATTGGCTTTGAATGGGCCAATATTAGATAAATTTATCAGCCAACCCGCATCTAAAACAAAAAATGATGTGAAAAAAGCCAGAGAATTGCTTGATAAAGAAGGCTGGACTATTGTCAATGACGTTCGACAAAAAGACCAGCAGAAGCTGACACTGAAACTTTTGGTTTTGAGGGGTGAAGTTTATGAAAAAATCGCTAATAAGCTGGCGGAGTATTGGCGTAAAGAGCTTAAAATTGAGATTGAAGTAAAAGTGGTAAATCCAGGTGATGTTTCACAAAATGTTTTACAATCAATTCTGCAGCCACGTAACTTTGATATTTTGATTTACGAATTTCAATTGGGTGGTGATCCCGATATGTACGCATATTGGCATTCATCACAAGCTAATCCAAACGGCTTAAATTTTGCCAATTACAATAATGCCGTGGCGGACGACGCTTTAGCTAGTGGAAGATTGAAAGTGTCCGATAAACAGCGGATTAGCCGTTACGATAAATTTACTACGATTTGGCAAGCTGATTATCCAGCCTTGGCGATATATCAAACTAAAATTGATTATATTCACTTGAATTCAGTCAATGCGTTGTCTCGGAGCGGTGTGTTAGTTAGCCCAGCTGATCGTTTTTATGATGTGATTTATTGGACGGTTAATAAAAATTCAGTTTACAAAACACCATAATTTTGAGTATAATAATCTTATCTGCGGGCGTGGCGGAATTGGTAGACGCGCTAGCTTGAGGGGCTAGTGAACTTAGGTTCGTGGAAGTTCAAGTCTTCTCGCTCGCACCAAAATTAGAGAAATTGTTATTGACGGTTATGGATAAATTTCTCGTATTTGTAGTGAACGAAAAATGATATGGTAAAGAAATCTAAGAAAAAATTATCGCTGTGGGAGATTTTGTGGACGTTTTTGTCGGTGGCAAAATTATTATGGCGCACTTCACCGCTGGCAATTATAATTCAAATTTTTGGAGCAATCATTACGGCAACCTTGCCGTTGGCAACGACATATTTTGCATCTTTAACCACCACCGAACTAGCTTTGGCGTATAATACGGGTGAATCGGATAGGCTACTACTATACGTTATCACGACAATTATGCTTGGTGTTGCTTTAAGTCTTTGGAGAATTGTTCAACGCTATTCAGATCAGCTATTGCGTTATAAAGTTGAGGCGGTGGTGGCAGATCAAATGACAGAGCGTTTACATAGATTGGAGTTTTGGCGTTATGATGATGTAGCGACAGTTGATATGTTTGATAGAGCCAAACGTTTTTCCTACTCATTTCCGTATATTTTCTCGCAAATCTTTCAGGCTATGAGCAGTATTATATCGCTTATTGTTGGTCTATGGCTGATTTCGACAATTAGCTGGTGGCTGGGGGTGTTGCTTATTATCGCGATTATTCCAGGTGGTGTGGTGCAACTTAAATTGTCACGTCTTAATACGAATCATTGGCGTAAAAATGTTGATGTGCGGCGCAAGAAAAGCTGGATAGAATATGTGTTAGAATCACCCCGTAATGTGACTGAATTGCGACTGTACGGTATTATTGATTTTCTATTGAAACTTCGGTCTAAACTGCGCGATAAAGATAAACTGCAAATGATTAAATATGAACGTAAGTATATGGGTTGGCGTTTTGTTGGTGATATTATCCAGTCAATGGCGGAGGTGGTTGCGTTAGTCTGGGTGACTTTGGAGATTGTGGCACATCGTCAGCCAATTGGTCAATTTGTTTTAGCTCAGCAAATGGTGGGGCGAGTCGTGGGTAGTGCTGACATGCTGATTAATATTTATGATTCAATGGACGAAGATTTGACTAATATGGTGGATTACCGGCGATTTATAGAACTACCTATGGAGACGTTAAAACCAGAACAGGGAATTTCATTACAGCAATCTATAGACGTGAGGCATGTTAAATTTCATTATCATGGTAGCGATAAGCTTGTCTTAAAAGACGTTTCATTGCAAATAAAATTAGGGCAACACGTGGCGTTGGTGGGTGAAAATGGCGCTGGTAAAACGACGCTATTGAAGTTGCTAACAGGATTGTATCAACCTGTGGCTGGTGAGATTTTGATTGATGGACGTAGTTTAAGCGAAATACACATGGTAGATTGGCATAAGCAATTGGCTGTACTTGGTCAAGAGTTTATCCGTTATGATTTTGCCACCGCTAATGAGAATGTTTGGTATGGTGACACCAGTAAGCCAGTTGATAAGTCAAAGCTAGATCAGGCATTATCAAATGCTGAGGCGACGGACTTTGTGGCGAAATTGCCGAAAGGTGGGGATACATATGTGGATAAATGGATGAATTCTGAAGGAACTGATGGCAAACAAAAAGGAGTTGATATCTCTGGTGGGCAATGGCAACGATTAGCGTTGGCACGCAATTTTTATCGTGATGCGCCGATTGTGATTTTAGATGAGCCAACTAGTGCGATTGATGCGGCGGCAGAGGCGCGAATTTTCCGGCATTTATTTCAACAGAAAAATAAAACCATTATCTCGATTAGTCATCGTCTCAGTACTATTAAAAAGGCTGATATAATTTACTTTATGCAGGATGGTTGTATTGTAGAATGTGGTGATTACCAATCACTAGTTGAAAAACGTGGTGAATTTTATAAAATGTTTAAAGAACAGTTGTAGTTTGATATAATTAATGGAGCGGCGCGTTGGCGGAGCGGTTACGCAGAGGTCTGCAAAACCTTTTAGACGAGT
>ERZ773065.43-NODE-43-length-87725-cov-22.881773_pt1 | contig 87725 bp, 76 predicted proteins | sample MGYA00580623_ERZ773065 | MGnify/ENA primary metagenome ERZ773065 (study PRJEB29015, sample SAMEA2738017) | human oral metagenome | biome: human oral; feature: human-associated habitat; material: dental | place: China | collected 2047 ... | reverse complement strand
CCGACTTCATCCGCCATGATAATACCGCGAGCCGTTGGCGAGTTTAATGCAAACAATGCCGCGTCGATTTGGTGCGGTGTCGGAATAATCTGAGCATCAAACATCAAACCTGACAACTTAGCAACGTCATCGTTAGCATAGACGCGCTCAAGCTCATGGGCAATATACTTTGCCTGATAATCAGAGGTAATCATCAAGGTTATTATACCATTTTCTAGTCGATAATCTGGAAAGATTGCTTGGTGATTAACAGGTGATAAACTAGTGTTATGCCAAGTAATTCACCAGCGTGCTTAAGGCGTTCAGTCATTGCTATGTCAACTTGACTTGGTCTTAAACTCCCGCTCGGATGATTATGCGCCACGATGATGCTGGCAGCACGGTCGGCGATGGCATCGGCGAAGACCTCGCGCGGGTGCACCAGGCTGGCCGTTAGCGTGCCTATAGTCACCACCCGCTTGGTAATCAAGCGATTAGCCCCGTCCAGTGTCAAACAAACAAAATATTCCTGCTTTTTGTCGCGAATGTCGGCCAGCAGCTCAACTGCTTTTTCTGGGCTGTCGATAATTGGTTGGTCGCTATCTAGCAAATACCGCCGCGCCAGTTCCAAACTCGCCACAATCACCGGGATTTTCGCTTCGCCTAGGCCAACCACGCCGCGTAAATCATCATACGAAATATCGCCGCCTTTTTGGTGCAAAATTTTCAGCACCTCGCGCGCAATTTTACCAACATCCGCCTGTTTATTGCCACTGCCGATAATCGCCATCAACAGTTCCAGATCACTCAGCCGAGCCGTACCATAACGCACCAATTTCTCGCGGGGACGATCCAACGAGTGACAGTCAGATATCTTCATATCACTACACCTCGCTTAATTCCTGACGATATACCAAATTATCCAATAAAACGACCATTTACCTAACTTTACTTTCTGATAGCAACAAGCGATAGTCAACGAACCTATCTTAATTTTATACGGACACTGCTTGACGATCGGGTCTTCTGGCTGAGGAGTAGGAGTCTCGTTATTAATTTGTATGGTTTTAGGTTTACCAACATAGCCGTCAGCTTTAACACCCGTCACGGTAATTGTTCTGGTTTTTGATATATCAACATCGGTAATATCAAGTTGTCGCTGCTCACCAACAGCCCAGCCAAGATTGTTATCATCCAGCCGAATCAGCCAGCGCGAGGACAATTCGTCAACTGGCTGCCAATTTAGCCGAATTGTCGCCTTATTGCCATTTCGCTCAATAATTTTTGCCGAAACCTGAGGCGCTCCAGGACCAACAGGCAGATTAGGCTTTATGCCAACTTTAACAGGTGCCGATATGTTTGATACTGTGTCGTTATTAGCACTCATTCGCACCTGCATGATGCCATCAAACTTTTCATTATAAACATGGCTGGTGACTGGAGTCGTTGTCGTTTGATCAATCTTACCATCGCCATCAAAATCCCATTCATACTTTATAATGTCGCCGTCAACGACGTATGAATCGCTAGCATCAAAAGTAATTTTCTGCCCAACTTCCGCATAATACTCGCCGATTTTGAGCTTGGCATTCGGACGATTCTTGATTTTAGTTAAAGCTTTATTCAGGGCGGCAACAGTATCATTTTCGCCATTACTCACGATTACTTGACCAGAGGTTTGTTTAGCTAGATCTTTATATGAGGCTTCCAAATAATCTTCTACAACCGGATAAATATTAACTGGATCTATCTCTAACGAACGCTTAGTCACAGCCGCCAAGGTCGAACCATCAACCTTATCTGGCTCATGATATCCCGCATCAGTCAACAAAATCATCGCTTTTGTCGCCCCTTTTTGCCATTTCATCTCGTTCATCGCTACCATACTAGCATGCAATGCCGCCTCCGGCTCATCATCACCACCATCAACCGAAACATCATCAAGCTTGGCAAGCAAGTCAGTAGTATCCGATTGCAAGTCTGACAATTTTTTAGCAGTATATTCATCACCAGCATCACGATACACTACTAGTCCAACTCGTCCGTTAATCTCTTTAATTTTTGAGCTATAATTTCTAATAAACGTTTTCATCTGATCAATATATGGATACATAGATCCGGTGGTGTCTAAAACAAACACTACATCAGTTCCTGTAGTACCCATATTGTTATTTAGTGGCTTATCGTTAATTCCCGGGTCACTTTGCGAAGCAAGTTCGACCGCCTCTTTCAACCTCTTAGATGCCTCACGGACACCGTCGTCAATTGGCCCATTAGTACTAGCGTATTTGCCATGGCCATCAATATCCCAAACAAGTTTTGAGCTACCGCAAACATAATCGTTAGCTAAACACCACAACCCAGTTTTTGAATTATCTTCACTCGGCAAGAACGGCTTTCGGGCGCCAAGCGAGCCATTATCAACGTGACAGTTAGCAATTTCGCGCCGATAGGCTGACAAATTTTCATTACGACAAGCTGGTGGAAATATCCCCTCACCCTCTGGTAAAAATAGCTTAGGATCACCAAAAAGCATATTAAAGACTATTTTGTCCTTAACGCTAGACGAGATACCGGATAGCGCCTGACCAATCACCTGTGCACCCTGCGAGTAGCCTCCCAGGATAAAGAATTCCTTAGGACATTTTCGGTGACGAGCATCTAAATAAGCCTGCAATTCTGCGACGCCTTAATTTACGCTTTTGCCATAATCATTCCCCATGCCACCGCTAAGCTTGGCGCCAATGGCGTTTCCATTCCAGATATTACTGACATCAACCGCTGGATATTGATTATCACCATAGCTTTCGCTACCAAGTTCGTAGAAGTTTAATTTATCTTTACCAACCCTATTTTGGAGTTGCTTACGAAAAGTCTGAGCTTCTTTAGCATTAAGCTCTTGCCCAGAACCACGAGCAAATATAGCTGTAGCTAACATACATTTATCATCGACTTTCTTCGCCATAACCCCATTATCAAAGACAAGTACACTAGCAATTGCAGTTACTGCAGATACCATATAGATTAATATTTTTTGCTTAATCATAAATTTGGCCCTTTCTCCTTATAAATAAATATATTTCTGTATCATTGGTTGAATTTTTATAATCAACCATCACATCAAACTGATATCCTCCTCTCTCTCCGACGTACTCGCATGAGTCTAATAACCTACCATCATCATAATCTACACATTGACTGTGACTTGTATTGACCTGCGAAAAATTTTCAATAAACTTCTTCACGTCATTTTGTGTAATTTTACTGCTTATAGTCCAAGATTTAGACACTTCTGGACAAGATCCTGAAAAGCATAAAAATTTTGACGGAACCACTCCATAACTAGTCTGCAGCCATCCGTCAAGCGGCTTAAAGCTATCCGCCACCGCCTCAATATCTTTTGTACTGCCTCGCCAAGATACCGCATAAATCAACAGTCCAGCCAATACTATCAGGGCGGCAACAAAAAATAGCACTATTTTTTTGAAATTAACTTTTTTATTACTATTCATGTAACCTCCTGGCAATCAAAAAGCACCCAAAGGGCGCTAGAAGTTAAAGTGATCGTTGTATTCACTGGCGGTGTATTATCACAAACCATACAAACTTATTATAGCTTAAGGTTTTTATAATGTCTATTACAAACTAACTACACTTTCTCGCCTATTACAGGCTACGTAAACAGCTACTGCGCCAACCAATTTTGTCAGCCACGAGACGACATTAGTAGTATTGTCGTTTGAAGTTTTATCATTTTCTGGATTTAGCGGACTATCGTCTGGCCATAAACCAGATGATGGATGGGTATTCATCAGCAAATCATCACCATTTGCGACACTTTCTTCGCCATTATAGACACAGTCATCCAGAATATCGTTTCCTATCATTAAATCATTCTGCTTATCCAGTTCAGATTCTGCCGACTCAGTCACTTCAGTAGCAAAAGTAAGTTCACACTCCTCACGAGACACGAGACATTCCTCTGAAATTTTCGTTGCCACCTCGTCCGACTCAACATCAAGTATTGGTTCGATAATCGGTAAATTGGAAATAGTTACTTGTTCCACCGGCCTATAGTCATCAGTTTCTTCATGCGCTGTAATCATTTCTACTGGCAGTGCAATCGTCACTGCTTCAGCCGAAGGCACTTTCAACTCTACTACTGGCGACTCCTGCTGATCAACGAAGAAAACCGCATCTTCTTCAGCCCAAAAATCATTATCCTTACCATGACTATGCTCTACCGCCGTACCGCCATAGTCAGGTTGCTTAGTTGACGAGCCTTGTGTATCAGTGAAAATTTGATACGCCGCCGATACGTCAATCTTCTCGTTTGGAGGATTAACCTTAGCTTTATCAACCAGCTGTTTATTATCAATACTGTCAGATAATTGAACAGGATTGTCATAGCCCGCCGTCACATCAGGCTTAACCTCGCTGGACTGCATATCAGTTGGAGTTTTTGTGTTGTAATCATCAACAGATTCTACAATAATAGCCTTATCCGCCCCTGCTGAGTTGAATTGCGCCGCCAAGTGCTGTTGCTCGGAAATTGACGTAAAAGCATTTTCATCATTTTCTGCCGCTCGGCTCGGCTCAGACTCTACAGCCTTAGCGGCAATCTTATCATCGCTAGCCGCAGGGTAAACAGTTTCATGTTCCAGCGAATTACCATTCTCATTAATGGTTTGAGCGTCCTTATCTATCACTACCGACACCGGCGCATTTTCCGTCTTTGTCGGCGCATCTAAGGACTCTGGTGTCGGCTGCCTGTTGTCATCATGCGCCATGTCAGAAATAGCATCAATAGCGTGCGACTTCATCTCCGTTGAAAGACTACTCATCTCTGCCACTTCGACGTCCAGATTATCGTCCGAGATTTTAACTATCTCATTAGTCGAAGTTTCACCTTCTCGTTCCTGCGGTATGATTTTCTCAGTTAACCCATCTGTCTTAGTTGTTAAATCTATGGGCTTCGCCTCTGCTGCCACTGGCTCAGGCGCTTTTTTAATAATAGGCTCTTGATAATCGGTAGACTCCGAATATCCCGCCATCACCAATTCCCCGCGTCCATTTTCATCCAGACTATCGAAGTCGTCTGGAGCTAACAATCTCTCCAGATAGCTTTGTTTTGGCGTCATTTCCAACAAGTTAGGAACCCCTCCTTCATCCGCAGAATTCATATCATCAGATACATTCTCCTGTCTTTCCGACTCCCGTTTCATGGCTAACGCCTGAGGTTTTACACACTGGCTAAGAAATGGGCAGCCAACACATGTTACGCATGCCGTTTGACCAATGGACGCAGACACCTCCTCAGTAGAAGGTAGTTCTTCTCCGCCACTAGCCACCGCCACCAAATCAAACTGCTCAACACTATCAGCCACCGTTTCGCCAATGCCAGACGAAAATACGTCAAAATTATCACCGTCAATTCCTGTCGGTGATAATTCTACTGTAGTCGTCGTCCCAATCATTGCTCAAAAAACGTCTCCGTTGAAATATGTGATTCATTGACGCCGGCGACGGTTAGTTTTTGCCAAACATCGCGCACAAACGGTAAGCTGCCGCAGACCAGAAAGTGCGCCTCACTCGGCACTTCACTCACAATCTTCGCTACCTCAAACCGCCCGTTATGCCAGCCATCTTTTTCCTCAACCTGCTGGCGGGTACTAAACTTGTTGACCTGAATGGATGAGACCGCCAACTCCTCAGAGAACACCACATATTCCGGTGATTTTTGACTCAAATAGAGGAAAGTTGGCTGCTGGGCGTCCGCCAAAATACTCCAAATAGGACTCAGACCGCACCCCGCCGCAATACCGACCAGCGGTCGCTCGGTTTGCGGATTGAAATCGCCGTATGCCCGACTAATGTGTAACGTATCGCCAACCTGGCGCGAACACAAATAACTCGAGAATTCGCCATCCACATTTTTCACGGTAATTGACATCAGCTCCTCACTCGGGCGCGAAGAAATACTATAGGCCTTGCCCTCACGCACCTGACTACCCTCAATGAACACTGTAATATATTGCCCCGCCATAAAGTCAAACGGCCGCGCAAAATACAGCGTTGTCACCTCAGGATTTTCCTGACGCACCCGCACAATTTCAACAGTTAGTGAATCACGCATTCGTCAACATACCTTTCCATTATTTTTTGGGCAGCTCTAAACTCTTCGTCGGTAAACGTATGGTAATTGGCAAACTTCGGGCTAATGGTGGTGCCGGTGCGAAAATGCTGCAAGGCAAAGCGTTTGGCACCCTTGACTAGCTCGCCAATCTTTTCAAAATCCGCCACCTCCAGCTGCTCGCGAACGATGGTCGTCCGAAACTCATGACCGATCCCTGAATCAATCATCAGCCGCACGTTATCCTTGATCGCCTCCAGATCAATCGGCCGCGCCGCAATCTCCACGTATTTTTCTAATGGGCCTTTAACGTCCATGGCGATGAAGTCAATCGTCCCCTCCTCAACCATACCGCGCACCATATCCGGATGCGTGCCGTTGGTGTCCAGCTTGACATCAAAACCGAGGTTCTTAATCATCCGGCACAACAATGGCAGATCTTCATGAACCGTCGGCTCGCCGCCAGAAATAACCACACCGTCTAGCTTACCAACGCGCGATTTTAAGAACGTCATCACTTCCTCGACCGGGATGCTCGGCGCCAACCGCTCGGGCAGTACTAATTCAGGATTATGACAGTAGCCGCAGCGCATATTGCAACCCGACAGAAACAGCGCTGCCGCCACGTGTCCAGGGTAATCAACCATCGATAGTTTTTGTACACCGCCGATTGACACCCTGGGCATCAACTTATTCACCTGCTTTGTCTGCCGCTTAGGCGCAGGTTGTTGCGAGCTTGGCATGATCGACCGCCCCGTCATAGTGTTCACGCATATCAAATTCAGCCTGCTTGCCCTTGTTCCAGTGTGAAGTTGGCCTCAAGAAACCGACCACGCGCGAGTAGATTTCCGTCTCGCCGCCGCAACTTGGACAAGTTTCGAGTTCCCCCGCCAAATAGCCGTGATTTTTACAAATACTAAAGCTTGGACTAAAGGTAAAGTATGGCAATTTGTAGTTATTACAAATCGTTTTAACCAATTTTTTCAAAGCCTGCGGATCGTCCATTCGCTCGCCTAAGAAGAAGTGAATAACGGTGCCACCAGTATATTTGGTCTGCAATTCGTCCTGCAAATCGAGTAGTTCAAACAGGTCGTCAGTATAGTTGACTGGCAGGTGTGTTGAATTGGTGTAAAATGGCTCAATTTCATCATCACCCATACCGTTGGCAAAGTGTGCCCGCGCACCAAAGTCGGCCCGATCTTTCTGTGCCAAGCGGTAAGTCGTACCCTCAGCTGGCGTGGCCTCAAGATTGTAATTGTTGCCAGTATCTTTCTGATATTCAATCAGCCGATCACGCATAAAATCCAACGTCCGCTCAGCAAATGCCCGACCCTCTGCTGATCCGATATCTACACCCAACAAATTCAATACTGCCTCGTTCATACCGATCAGACCGATGGTTGAAAAGTGATTTTTCCAGTATTCGTTGAAACGCTTTTTGATGTCGCGCAAGTAAAACTTGGTGTATGGGTAGAGGTTAGCGTCAGTCAATCGCTCCAAAACCTTGCGCTTAGTTTCCAGGCTATCTTTCGCCATATCCATCAATTCGCTCAAACCTTTGACAAACTCTTTTTCATCTTTTGACTTCAGTGCCAAACGTGGTAAGTTGATAGTCACCACACCGACAGAGCCAGTCATTGGATTAGAGCCGAATAATCCGCCGCCGCGATATTCCAATTGTCGATTATCGATGCGCAGACGACAGCACATTGAGCGTGCGTCCTCAGGACTCATGTCAGAATTGACAAAATTCGAGAAGTACGGAATGCCGTATTTAGCGCTAGCTTCCCAAAGATTTTCAATGACTGGATTATCCCAGTTAAAGTCTGGCGTAATGTTGTAGGTTGGAATCGGGAAGGTAAAGACTCGACCATTAGCATCACCCTCAGACAGCACTTCCAGCAACGCTTTATTAAGAACGTTCATCTCCTCCTGATAATCGCTGTAATTAGTTTCCTGCATCTCACCGCCGATAATCACTGGGTTGCCAGCCATATGTTTCGGACATTCCAAATCAAGCGTAATATTGGTAAACGGCGTCTGAAAACCAACCCGCGTCGGTACGTTGACGTTGAAAACAAATTCCTGCAGTGCTTGCTTAACCTCATCATAATTAAGTTTGTCAGCACGAATAAATGGCGCTAGCAGGGTGTCGAAATTAGAAAAGGCACCAGCTCCAGCATGCTCACCCTGTAAAGTGTAGAAGAAATTAACCACCTGCCCAAGAATTGAGCGGAAATGCTTAGCTGGCTTTGACGAAACTTTACCTTCAACACCAGTGAAGCCAACACGTAACAAATCCATCAAATCCCAGCCGACACAGTAAACACTCAGCAAATTAAGGTCGTGGATGTGTAAATCGCCATTTTTGTGCGCATTGGCAAGCTTTGGTGTGTAAATCTTATCCAGCCAATATGTTTTACTGACTTCAGCTGAAATATAATTATTCAGACCTTGCAAGCTATAACCCATATTAGAGTTTTCTTTGACCTTCCAGTCAAGCTTTGAAATATACTGATCAATCAAATCGACGTGTGAAGCAGACATAATTTCGCGCAGTTTTTTGTGCTGGTCGCGGTAAATAATGTAGGCTTTGGCAGTTTTTTTGTACTTACTAGCAATTAACACATCTTCAACGATATCCTGAATAGCTTCAACATCTGGAATACGCTTTTGATTGCGAGTTTCTAGTACCGCCAGTACCTTGTCGGTCAACTTTTTGGCAACTTTCACATCAAATTCGCCAGTCTCAATACCAGCTTTTTCAATAGCTTTTTCAATTTTTTTGGCATCAAACTTGACTGTTCGGCCGTCACGTTTTTTGACTGATTTATACATACCCCTCCTTAAATCAAGCAACACAAAAATACTCCAAACCTCCCTCTGGAATTAGCATTGCAATTTATTGTATTTATTTTATAAAACACTATATATAGTGCTTATCTACTAATTTATACCCAATATATGGTGTCTGTCAATAAATTTATGTTGTGGAATTTACCCAGCAATTACTGGATTCGTTTTGTATAGACAATTATTCGGTGGTCTCGTGTGCGGGAATTTTGCACCCAACCACCAGTACAAGTCATTAAATTTAATCCTTCATTAACACCATCCGCTGGACGTATAAATTTATTCATATCAACCTTATCTAAAGCCACCGTCTCCTTCGCTACCACTTGATACTTAAAAATCTTCCCAGCTCCATTTTCAACACTCACTTCATCACCAGCCACCAGTTTATCAAGATTATCGAATAAACCTGGCATTGACGGACCATTAGCATGGGCAATAATATTAGTCGCCCCCAACTGACCAGGCTTGACACTTCCTGTGTACCAACCAGCATCGTAAATATTGATCGGCGTTTGCATTGAACCATCCGCATTAACTCCCATTTGTAACACTCTGGCACGTGCGCCAATTTTATCAATTTTCATCACACGTGGTAAATCTGTCGCAACTTTATACGAATCAATAGAATTAGCTGAGACCTTTTTCTCATCTTGCCCCTCAGCAGATTGCCGACTATTCTGATCATCACTCTTAATCGCCGCCGTAGCGGTTTTCAGGTTGTCTTTAATTTTACTATTTAATAGCCAGGTATCCACCAAAGAATAAACCGATACCCCCACTAGCAATGTGACCACAACTGCCGGCACCATTTGTTTACGCTTAAATTTCTTGGCTGTAGAGGATACTTTTTTCAGAAAAGCCTTTTCTTTTTTCGACTCAAGACTTTTACGGCGCATCTCCAATCTTTCACAAGCCAGTAAAACCCGAGCTGATTTTGATAGTCTTTTCTGAACTTTTAAAGATGGCGTTTTACTTATTAAGTTGGGTGAGCTATTCTTGATTTTAATGTTCTGCTTTGAACTAGCGGCATTACTACCCACAACAGATTGACGTGACGGCACAGCAATCCGCCCTCTACAGCCACTACTAGCAGCGCATCTCCGCTGATAAATCCCATCAATCCTAGCCATATCTCTTATGATTATATCTAACGCTTTAATCTTTCGTCAATAATTCATAATCCTGCGAGCGAAATCCAGTTTACCCGTCAGATTAAACAATGTATAATATGGTTATGTTAGTTACCTCTGATCGCTTCTTAAACATGCCTGTCATGAGCTTACAAACTGGTTCAGAAATTGGACGAACCGCTCAAGAAATCATTGATCCACGTAATTTATCAGTTGTGGCTTATGAAATTAAAGGTAAAACTCTGGATCAACACCCAAGTTTACTACGAATTGCTGATGTTCGAGAAATTGGTCCATTAGGTATGATTGTTGATTCAAGTGACGAGTTAGTCAGTCCCAGTGATATCATCAGCTTGAAGCAAATTTATGAAATTAACTTTTCCTTAGCCAACAAGTCGGTAATTGATGAAAAAAAGCGTAAAATTGGACACGTAATTGGTTATACTCTGACTGCCGATAATTTTATTATTCAACAATTACGGGTTCGCCGACCTTTACTGCGCAGTTTCGGTGATACTGAACTGTTAATTCATCGTTCACAAATCGTGAAAGTAACCGATGATCTAATTATCGTTAAGACACCAGAGATTCGCCACAAAGAACCCGCCGTTCAACCGCTAAATGTGCCACAAAATTTCGAAAATCCTTTTCGTAAAACACAGCAAAAGGAAGCTATTGATCAACCGTCAGGGCGGACTTAATGTCATCATAAGAAAATCCCTGCCGTGCTAAATATTGCATAAATTTTTGTGGATCTTGGCGGTATTTGTGCTGTTTTTTGGCAATAATTTTAGCCAACTCTTCCTGGTCGGAGCGAATATTCTCGGCAATGAGCTGTTCAATTACTGAGCGATCGATCCCCTTCTGGGCTAATTCCAGCTTCAACCTTCGAACACTAGTGCCTTTCTGCAAAAAACGATGTTCCAGCCAAAAACGAGCAAATTTTTCATCATCAAGGTATTTTTTATCCATCAGCCGTTCGAGCACCCGCTCGGTAATTTCCAGCTTCACACCCGGACGCTCAATAATTTCACCCGTCTTTGGTGAGCGCTTTTTAGTCGGCCTGGTTTTACGCCACAGATAATCCCGCATTTCCTTAATTGAACGTGGGCGAATTAGACAATAATCCAAGGCTCGACCATATAACTTACCAAACTGACTCTCATCCTCCAGTGCTGTCAGTTCTTCGTCAGTATATTCCCGCCCAAGCTTAATTCCCAACTCACCCACCTGAAACACATCGAGACTAAAGCGATATTTGCCATCAACGCTAATATTTACTCGATTTTTATCACGTGCCTGAAGCAAAATATCGGTGATTTTCATAATCTATTAAAGATTATTGTTCAGATTCTTTTACTTTACTGCGAACCTTCTGGTCAATTTCTGCCAAGACTTTAGGATTTTCCTTCAGATACAATTTAGTTTTATCACGTCCTTGACCAATGGTTTCACCGTTATATTTGTAAAAGGCACCAGATTTTTCAACAATGCCGTGCGTAGCTGCCAGGTCAAGAATATCACCAGTTTTAGAAATACCTTCGTTATACATAATGTCAAACTCAGCGATGCGGAATGGCGGCGCAATCTTATTTTTCACCACTTTGATCTTGGTGCGGTTACCGATGATGTCATCACCAACCTTGATCTGCCCAATCCGACGAATATCCACCCGCTGCGAGGCATAAAACTTCAGTGCATTACCACCCGTCGTGGTCTCAGGATTACCAAACATCACGCCAATCTTCATGCGAATCTGGTTGATGAAAATCACCGTGGCTTTCGATTTGTTAATAATACCAGTCAGTTTACGCAGTGCCTGACTCATCAACCGCGCCTGCAACCCCATGTGCGAATCACCCATATCGCCGTCAATTTCCGCTTGCGGCGTCAATGCCGCCACCGAGTCCACCACGATCAGATCCACCGCATTTGAGCGCACCAAGGTTTCGGTAATCTCTAACGCCTGCTCGCCGTTGTCTGGCTGCGACACCAACAGATTTTCGGTATCGGCACCTAGGCGCTTGGCGTAAGCCGGGTCAAGCGCATGCTCAGCGTCGATAAAGGCCGCCGTACCGCCTTGCTTTTGAATTTCAGCAATGGCATGCAATGTCAAGGTTGTCTTACCCGAACTCTCCGGTCCGTAAATCTCAATGATGCGTCCCTTTGGATAACCGCCGCCTAGCGCCAAGTCCAGACTCAACGAACCTGACGGAATCACTTCGACGTCAACTTTGTGCGCCTCGCCTAGCTTCATGATTGAACCATCACCAAACTGCTTGGTGATTTGATCCATGGCTAGGCCTAGTGCCTTCAACTTCCCATCATCAACTTTCTTCTCTGTCGTTACTGTCTTACCTGATTTTTTATCGTCCGCTTTTGGCATAATAACCCTCCTTAGTTGTTAGTTTCATTATACCGTTTACGGAAAAATTTTGCTACAATAGGTTATATGAACAGGCAAAAGGGATTTACGGTTATTGAGTTATTGGTGGTGGCAGGATTTTTGATCGCCGTGGCCGTATTAGGCTATATACAGCTTTCCAAAATAACTAACGAGGCTGAAAACACCACTCGCCGTACCGCTATTAACGCCATTTACTACAGTTTGGAAGAGGATTTTTATAAAAGGAATCAATATTATCCAGAAAAAATTGAGGATAATACTCTACCAACTATGGACAAAGAACTATTAAAAGACTCAAAAAACATCAAACTAAATGAAACTGGCAGTCTTTATCGTTACGAACCAGCTAATTGTAAAGATGGTAAATGTAAATCATATACTTTACGCACGATTTTAATTAAGCAAGCAGATTTTATTAAAGAAAGTCGCAACAAATAAGCTTAATCATCACAAACCGGACGGCCATTTTTAAAAGCTTCTATAGCATTATTCAAAACCGCTACTTGCGCTCGGGGGTTAGCTACATAACGAAAAATATAAGTCGTCTCCTCGCCCTCCGTACTAAGCCGAATAGTGCCATAATTAAAGAGTGTTTGTACTATACCAGATTGATGAAAACTAGCGTCTTCAATACTCCCCAAACTAACAGTCTGCTCACGGCGAGAAAATAGACTTTCCTGAATCTCTTGAATCACACTTTCATTGGTCATAAAAAACTGATTTTGCAAATAAATCCATAATGAGGCGGTAGTGCCAAGCGCCACCAATGTAATCATCAGTAGCACAATACCAAAAATAGTCTCAATTGGAGGAGAAAATGTCAGTAGATTACTAGAAATTGTCGGATACATGGCTACAAAAATTAGCAAAGCAAAAAACAAAAACGTCGCTACACCAATCGGCATTAACAAACCAATTGGATGGCGTTTAATGTCCAAAATTACATATTCACCTTCACTCAGATTCAAATGCGGATAGCGGGCTACTGATTCATTATGTTTTGTTTTATTTGCATCACTTATCATAAAACTTTTTGGCTCAATTTCACGAGTCACATGAACTACTTTTGGCTCATTAGCATATTGCGAACGAATACGTGGATCAAAATTTTCACCATGAATCAATTCTGGACTGGCTGTTACATGCGAATCATTCTGCGATATCACCGTAGCTGGCTGAGCAGTTTGCGGTGGATGATGATATAACGGCCGACCATCAGCATCATAAGCTACTGGCTGAGAAAAATCATCGGGTTGATTTTCTTGATAATTCATGGCTATATTATACCACGAAACTAATAATTAACTTAATTTCTCTATCTTTTAGCTTTCAGTCAGGTGCTTTTTGGCTTTATTCGTCACTCGACGACCTCTTGGCGTTCGCTCAATAAAGCCAATTTGTAATAAATATGGCTCGTAAAAGTCTTCAATGGTTGTCGTTTCGTCGCCAGTCAAGGCGGCAATAGTTGTTAAACCCACGGGATTATCACCATAATTTTTAATCATTGATTGAAGCAAATTACGATCAGCTGGATCAAGTCCTAATTCATCAATTTCCAACATTTTTAGAGCTTTTGTTGTGTTTTCTACATCAATAATGCCATCGCCATTAACATCAGCGTAATCACGCACTCGTTTCAATAATCGGTTAGCAATTCGTGGGGTTAATCTAGCCCGGGTTGATAACAGATTGGCTGATTCTTGATTAATTTTTGACTCTAAAATGGTAGCTGCTCGAGTGATAATTTGTGCTATTTCCATTGGAGTATAAAATTCCAAGCGATAAATATGTCCAAATCGATCACGTAAAGGCGCTGCCAAACTACCCGTTCGTGTCGTCGCCCCAATTACCGTAAAACGTGGCAAGTCTAACCGAATTGACCTAGCTGCTGGTCCCTTACCGATCACAATATCCAACTTAAAATCTTCCATAGCGGAATACAAAACTTCTTCCACCGCCCGACTAAGCCGATGAATTTCATCAATAAACAAAATATCACCATCCTGTAGATTAGTCAAAATTGACGCCAGATCACCCGCTTTCTCAATCGCTGGGCCACTGGTAATCCGTAAATTAGTCCCCATTTCATTAGCGATCACGATTGCCATAGTGGTTTTACCTAAGCCCGGTGGGCCATAAAGCAAAATATGATCAAGCGGTTCGCCCCGTTTTTTGGCCGCCTCAATTGCCAAACGTAAATTCTTTTTCAACCGCTCCTGCCCAACATATTCTGAAAAACTCTGTGGTCGTAAGGTAGTTTCAATAATCTGCTCATCACTAACATCATGAACAGAAGTATCAACAATTCTTTCAATCGCCATATCTTTAATTATACCACTCTATAATTTTGGCACTTATTTAACAACTAGCTTTTCACTCAAGACGGTTCGCTTGTTATTAACAATGATTCTTGTGGTATAGTCGCCCGCCTCCAGCTTGGTACTAGCACCATTGACAATTGATATATATCGCTTACCGTTATCTGGCGCCGTTTTATCACCACGCAAATATGGTAAATCAATATTTCTAATCTTGTCTTTTCCTCTATAAATTTCCAATCGGGCGCTGGTCTCAGGTTGAGCTGACGCATACTCAAACATCATCATAATAGGTTCATTGACGGCAAACTCTTTCTTGACGGGCGCATCATTAGTACGTGAACTAAGTGAACGTTCAAACTGGACTTTAGTAATTTTGACTGGCGCTGTCAGTCTATCATAAACCAGCCAGCCAGCCACGCTCAGCACCATCACCGCTATCACTACTAATCCAACTCTTCGCCAGATTTTATTTATTCGCCAATGTTTGGTGATCTCAACTATTTTATTAAATTGCCACTTATGTTTGCTGTTCTGTAGATCCATCATCATCTCCTTTGTTTCTTTCTCATACCTAGTAAAACCATCACTGATATAACAATCAAAGTTACTACGCCCGCCACAATCGCCCATAGATTCATACCAGTATTTGCTAGATCAATACTTAACGGCGGCTTAGTTGACTGCGGTGGCTTAACTGGTGACACAGTAGGATTTTCTGGCTGTGGTGGTTCCGCTGGTGGTGTTACAGGTTTGTCTAGCATATAAAAGCCAAAGTCTACTGTATTATTACGTCCACCATGATCGCTTGGCTCAAAGCCATATTGTAGATCAATAGCTTGGGTGGTGGTGACAATATCTTCACTGGCTAATAATACACCGTCATTAACACCATCCACATCATCATTTGGATCGTTACCGACAGTTTGAGTCAACTTATACCCTTCCAAAGCGCCGCCATTAGCTAATTGATTGCCAGATATAGCTACAAAGTACTTGCCAGGAGCTAAATCTTCAAATAGATATTTACCATTAGCGTCAGTTTGCGTAGATTTCACTTGCGTATCATTATTAACATCCAACTTACCATCACCATCGTCTTTGAATAGTAAGACACTCACTCCAGCTAACCCAGGTTCACCAGCGTCTAACACGCCGTTACGGTTTTTATCATTCCAAACCGTATCACCAACCGCCACCCGTTCATTCATAAAGTTATTAGCAGATGATGAGTTATTATCTGGATTACCGTCAACTTCATTCATGGAGATAATCTGTGCTGTATTGACACTTTTACCCGCCAAGTTTAAGCCATTACGGTAGGCTTCTAGATCAGCCTGATTCACCACGACCCGAATCTTCAAAACTGGCTGAGCTGTCGGGTTAAGATTGCCAATATTCCAGGTGATAACACCACCAGCCTCGGTCGCAGTACCAATATTTGGTGTGGCTGAAATAAAGCTCGTGCCAGCCGGTAATTGATCTTGCACCACCACGCCAGTTGCCATATCCAAGCTACTATTCCCCACCGCTATCCGATATTCAAATTCTGCGCCTGGCCAGATTTTTTCTTCCTTAGAGAAAGTACCATCCAAATTACCATCAATCTCTTTATTTACCTGCAAATCAATTGCCCGGTAATAACCAAAATCAGCTGTTGAGTTACTATCTACCGTTGGACTCAAAGCAACACCATAGCCAGTTGCGTTCTGCGACTCATTATCTTGTCCATTTGCGCCTCGTGAATTTACATAATTTAGCAGAACTTTATCTTTATCCGTGACTACGACCACATATTTTGCACTACCACCGCCATCATCAACCGGTAATCCACTGAATAGGTACTCACCTTGCTCATTTGTTTTAGTCACCGCCATCACCGTATCAACACCATCCGTATAAGCGCCATTACCATCAACATCACGATATAAAGTAACTTCCACGCCAACCAATGGCTCTTCACCAGCATCAACTCGACCGTTATTATTCATATCTTTCCAGATATAATTACCGATACTACCAGGCAATTCACCAAAATCATTACCGTGAGAAAAATCACCCTCACCGAGCGTTATACCCTTAATATAATTCACACCAATTGAACCATCTTGCTTGGAGCCTTTACCGTCTTTTGGTGAAACAATCGGCAACCCAGTGTTACTGTCTATACTTAAGTATCCACCCGTTGAACCAGTTGATCCGTACATCGCTGGCTGAACTTCATAGACAGAATATTTACCAGGTTTCAAGCCGTTAAAATTATACGTGCCATCAGAAGCGGTTTTGGTTGGGTCCAATCGGACATATTTTGGTAGATTGGCCAATTCATTCACTGTCGTCCCGGCTGGCACGACGCCAGCATCAATCAACTCGGGCAATAAATTAGCCATCACTGCGGTATATTGCGGATCAGTGGTTGCTGGACCATAAATATTACCCTTGGTATCATAACCACTAGCATACACTGACACATTGCCCAGTGGTCGATCAATAGCACTTTGGTAGGCAATATCTTTATTAAAGTCCAAGAACACCCGTCCACCAAAACCCGACAAAGCCCCAGCTTGCACAATAGTCGTTACTTCGCCACAGTCATCACTAACGGTAATTTGGGTAGTGGTGGTCGTCACGCAAGCTCGGTTCTTAATTGGCGTGTTATTATCAGCTAATGTCTGGTCATCTTTAACCCTAACTACCACTTCCACGGTGCCTGTCTCACCAGTCGGTAACGCCGTTCCAGCATTTGGTTGACACTGCACCTCATTACCATTAAGAGTACAGGTTAACGCTGTCGCCCCAGCGGTTTGTCTGGCGCTGACAAAATCAACATTACCATCCAGCGGGTCACTAATCTGCCAATTAGTAGCTGGTACGTTACCGTTATTACCGTACTGCAGGGTATAAGTAATTTCCTTATTAATATTAGCTTTGGCAGGGCCGGTTTTCTTAAGATAGACATTAGCATAACTACCAACCGTTACCGTGGCGCTATCACAATTATTATCGTTCACACCATCAGCCGTCTGCGAAACCACACATGCATCATTAATAAACTGCTGCCCAGCTGTCGCTCCAGAATTAACCGTGACTTTTATCTGGAATGTTGCCGTTTCACCGACTGCCAAATTACCCGCCGAGGCAAAGGTTATCTCACGCCCCTGTTGAGCCACCATGAAACCGCCAACGCCAGCAGTCTGTTCAGCAGATACATAAGTTACACCCTCCGGTAAAGTGTCAGTTACTTTTGGCTTATTAGCATTATTTGGGCCATTATTCTTTATAACAACTGTATAAGTTAATTGCTTGCCTGCCGTGATATCGGCTGGCGACACCACTGAAGAGTCAACCGTTTTGTCAAGTTGCAGATCCGCCTGCGGGACACGTAATCGGTAATTACTATTATTGTTATTATAGTTAGTTTCTGGCGTATCAGTCGAAATTGTAGCATTGTTATCAATGGTGTTGTGGGTTAGTTTATCCTTAGCCACCACATCAAAGGAAATTGACGGATCAACTGTTGAAGTATAGCTCATGCGAGCAGTGACAATCATCTGCATAATATTGGTATATTCAACTTTCAAGCAGTAATTGGTTTTGGTACTTGACAAAGCAGAAATGTCAATTGGTGACTGAGCAGGATTAAGATTCTGAAAGCCCGGCACTGGTGTGGTACAGTTCTGTTCCATCAGATGATATTTGACTGTTGCACCATGATTTAATTCCGCTGGATCAGTCTGAATATACAACCCCTTCCACGCCAAAACATTTGATGGCGCAGTTAATGGAATATTAGTAGTACCACTGGCTGGTAAATGTTCTGTGTAACCAATGCCATGTACGTGGACTGGAATACGTTGATTAGCGACAGTGCCATCGCCTAGTTGACCATAGCCATTATTTCCCCAGGCCCACAGAGTGCCGTCTTGTTTGATGGCGAAGGAGGATGAGAAGGAGTAGTAATAACTAGCATAAAACTGCTTGACATTATCTAGTACCTGAATTGGAGTGGATTGGCTGGTGGTAGTGCCATTACCTAATTGACCAGAGGAGTTACTTCCCCAGGCCCACAGAGTGCCGTCTTGTTTGATGGCGAAGGAGGATGAGAAGGAGTAGTAATAACTAGCATAAAACTGCTTAACATTATCTAGTACCTGGAGTGGAGTGGATTGGTGAGTGGTGGTGCCATTACCTAGCCGACCATAGCTATTCTTTCCCCAAGCCCACAGGGTGCCGTCTTGTTTGATGGCGAAGGAGGAGTCGTTATTACTATAAAACTGCTTGACATTATCTAGTACCTGAATTGGAGTAGGTTGGTGAGTGGTGGTGCCATTGCCCAATTGACCATAATAATTACCTCCCCAAGCCCACAGAGTGCCGTCTTGTTTGATGGCGAAGGAGGAGGAGAAGGAGTAGGGATAACTAGCATAAAACTGCTTGACATTATCTAGTACCTGAATTGGAGTAGGTTGGTGAGTGGTGGTGCCATTGCCCAATTGACCATAATAATTACCTCCCCAAGCCCACAGAGTGCCGTCTTGTTTGATGGCGAAGGAGGAGTCGTTATTACTATAAAACTGCTTGACATTATCTAGTACCTGAATTGGGGTCAGCTGGTTGGTGGTAGTACCATTGCCTAATCGACCATAAGAGTTATCTCCCCAAGCCCACAGGGTGCCGTCTTGCTTAAGGGCGAAGGAGGGGTAAGAAAATGAATAATCATAATGAGAGATGTAAAACTCCTTAATATTATCTAACACTTGAACTGGAGTGGATTGGTGAGTGGTGGTGCCATTACCTAGCTGACCATAGCTATTCTTTCCCCAAGCCCACAGGGTGCCGTCTTGCTTAAGGGCGAAGGAGGAGGAGTCGTTATTACTATAAAACTGCTTGACATTATCTAGTACCTGGACTGGGGTATGTTGGTTGGTGGTGGTGCCATTGCCCAATTGACCATAATAATTACCTCCCCAAGCCCACAGAGTGCCATCTTGCTTGATGGCGAAAGAATATAAGTCGCTACTATAGAATTCCTTAACATCATCTAGTACCTGGATTGGAGTGCGTTGGTCAGTGTTGGTACCATTGCCTAATTGACCATCTGTATTCTTTCCCCAGGCCCACAGGGTGCCGTCTTGCTTAAGGGCGAAGGAGGAACCATTATGAACGTAAACTTGTTTGACATCTCCCATAAATTCTTGCTTTTTACCCAACTTAGTCACGCTGCCGGCCGCAATATTGGCTGGTGCTGGCAGATTACCCATTTTCACTTTAAAATTGGTAACATGACAATCTTTATCACCAGGATTACCCACTGGTATATAAGTATAAGTATTGCCATCATCATTTGAATACTCCACCTGACTACCTTGTGGTACATCAGCCATCGAGCCAACCGTAAAACAAGTGTCTGCTGGAATAATCTCTTTAATCTCGGTGTTTTTGGCATCCAAATTACCGTCATTATTGTAACTTAATTTATAACGTAGTTTTTCCGTTGCATTGACAACACTGGTGTTATCATCAGCTGTACCGAATATTCCGTCAGCACCAGCACTGACACCCTCTTTTTTCAGCCGTAAATCTGCCCGATACACCGTGGTACCAGCTTTGGCGGTGTTATTTTGCAAAGTATCTTCTGACGCTGGGCTGTCTTCACCGATGGTGATGGTGTTTTCTATATTAGATTTATCTGGTGCATCATCCGCCACAGTTCCTGTAATGCGGAAAGCACCATTGGCACCTGACGGCAAACAAACGTTTTGATAATCAGCGCCACCCAATTGCCAGCGCTTGGTGGTAGCATCATAAGTAACTTTTACTGCTGTACCAATTGGCTTGCCTTGAGGGTCAATTGGTAGAACTGGCATACCGGCTGAATTTAATAAGTGAAGTTCTGTAAAGTCATGATTAATATTTTCCAGTTTGGCTGGGTACTGCTCAGTCATATACACGCCACAAACTGGCGCTACCCCTTTATTCGCAAAATTAACAGTATATGTAATCTGCCCACCTGGTGCTACTCCTGGATAGCTACCAGCTGGGTTGGCTGTCTTTTTAATCTCCAAATCAGCATTCGGCGTTCTGGTACTGCTATCATCTTTATTATTATCGGGATTTTCATCTCTGGTGATGGAAGTGATTTCTGAATGATTGGTCACCGTCGTACCAGCTGGAATATCAACTTGGGTGTATGGATTGGTCATTTGCATTTTAACCAACACGTCGTGCGGTCCGTCCAAACCTGCCAGTGTACCATTATTAGCCGGCACGATAATTGTGTGAGTTGGATAAGTACCAGCAGGAAAATCATTCAAGCTGGTCTTAAAATTAGAGTTGGCGGTAAAATTATAAGTTGCGGAAATATTCAGCGTAGAGAGTTTTGGTGCGTTATTTTCATCATAATAATAGATTTTTTCACCGTTATGCGGTATGACTGCTAAAATCGTTACATCGGTTTTACCATCACCATCATAATCCGGCAAACCATCAATCACCACCGCACCCTGAGCTACTTCACGACTATTATTACCGTATTGAATAAAGTAATCCACCGCATCCCCCGGCAGAACCGTTGGTGATGTAGTGTTTTTACGGACATACGGATCTGGTAATGGCGTGGTGGCAGTTTTATTATCACCATTAGGATACACCGTGTCTTCTGGAGTGGTGGTCGTAACTTCAGCCCCATTAGTTAATGCTGTGCCAGGAGCGACAGAGGCGTGAACCTTGGTGTTGTATTGAATGGTAATATCCACGCTATCACCTGGAATTAAGCCGGCGGCCTGACCGTTTTGACGCAAGGAATTAGCTTCAGTATCCCACGTTAAGGTGGTTGGGTTAGTCTGACAAGGGCCACCAGTGATAGTTGGCTCACCTATCGTCCAACCGCTTGGCGTAACCACATTAATCGTTTCATAACAAATTCCAGCTGGGAGAGTGTCGGTGATTTTAGTATTTTCCGCATAATGTTTGCCTTTATTAGTGATAACCAGGGAATAAATTAATTTGTCGCCTGCTATCGGATTAGTGTTGTTAACCTGTTTGCGCAACCATAAATCAGCGTTTTCCACTGTAACAGAAGAGTCGCTAGTTAAACAGAACGGTCCCGCTACTTGATTCTGATAACAGCCCTTGACAGTATTGGTAATTTGTCGACCGCTCTGTACATTATCAGCCATTTTGACTCGTAACCGCAAAGTACCACCTTCTTGTGGCAATAAGTCACCTTCACGCAAAGCCTGAGCAATTTTGACTTTAACTGTGGTCGTACCATCAGCGTTAGTGATGATTTCCACGTGTGGGCTACCCGTTACATTACTTTCATCACCCGACATACCGTGCTGAACTGCCAAACTATTCCATTTATGATAAATACTTTTCAATTGAACGCCATTTGGCACAGTATCAGTAAGCGTAACAACGGTATCGTTATTTTGCGAATCATTACTATAATCAATTAACCAGTCAAATTCCTGATTAGCCGTCACGATCGGTGTGTCGGTGTGTTTATTAATCATCAATCCTGGATCATCCAAAACGGTGGTATGTACAGTGTTACTAATAGCCTGAAGAGTATCATTAGATATAATAGCTGAATAATTAGAAATGATTACACCTGGTCTTGAACCATTAGTATTTGGCCCGTCGCCATCATCGTCATTAGTAACTGTCAGTCCAACTGTACCACTTTTACCACTGTTAAGTTGTGGCTTAACCGCAGTGGTATCATCCACCAGATATGCCACATATATAATATCTTTAGACTGCATTGAAGCAGGTGGAGCCCACACGCCAGCGCTAGTTTCCACTCCCAAACTAAACTTTTGATACACCAGATCTGGTGTCAAAGGATTCTCAGCTGAGATATTAGCCGGCAAACCTGATGAATTGGTAGCAAAATAAACCTTACAATTTGGACAATTATACTGGTTATTATTAGCGTCCTTACCGGTGGTGTACGCCTGCTTAAAAATAGTGCGTTCTGGTATATGATCAATTATAAAAGTATCAGCAGTTGGAGTGTCACCAACTGAGCTAAATTGCATTTTATAATGAATATCTCCAGCGCTTCTTATCAAAGCTTCGTCCCGAGTTTTGAGAGTTTGCAGACGTGGTGCACCCTTAATGGTCGTGGTGGCGCTGATTGATTGGTTGATCGCCACACAATTATTAGGGTCATTAGCCCGCAGGATCGCATTCACTGTATAAGTAGAGTTATGACGTGGCCCACGTGGCACTGATAACTTCAGAGTAAACTTTCTAGACGCACCAGCTGGAATATCGCCAACATTGACGGTTAATTTAGCAATTTTACCAGTTCCCGCCTCAGTTTCCTTGGTATATTGTCCGCCAGTAAAATCAACAAAATCCAACAACGTCTGTTGACCGCCGACTTCAATGGTTGGTATAGGAATTTCAACTGTAGCGTTTTTGGCGGTAGCCGTGCCGTTATTAGTGTAATCTATATCATAACTCACCACTTCAGTCGGAGACGCCTCTGTTTTACCTGTAATGCCAGATGATTGGCGGAAACTAGCCAAATTTGGCACAACATGTGATACTTCATCGTCTTTGAACGACATAGGTGTTGTTAAATCAACAACATCTCCATCTGCTTGTTGTCCAACACTCTGCGCTGATGAATAGGTGTTAAAAATAGCTTTATTATTTATATCATACGCTTTACAAACATCAGCTGGTTGATTAACTTTAACTGTAATCTCCCCAGTTACACCGTTTGGACGATCCACGCAACTACCACCAGCCGCCACACCAATTGGCGATAAACATGGCACGTAAAACGCCACCCATTTAACTTTCGTAACGTCACTTGGCGCAGTTGACGACCAACCAGCCCCAGGATTATTCAAATTCTTATAATTAAACGCTGGAGGAGTGGCTGGATCATTATGATCATTCAAAGTGTAGTAAAATATCTTGCCCTTGGCATTTGATGGTAGTGTTGCCGATACAAAAGTCTCACCATCGGGGATTTTATCCATCATGACTGTATTATCAAGACGCACCACGCTAGTGTTTGAAGCGTGTAATAGATAGGTTGTTGTATCACCCATCACCACTTTACCCCTCGTGTCTGTCACATCGTCACTATAAGGCGCACTATCATCAAGACCAGCGTTAAGCAGACCATAACCTGCCACCCTGGTACGCTCACCTTTGGCATATGCACCACGAGGGTCAGTATTAACATCTATAATCACCTTTTTGTCAGCCTGTTTAAGCTGGGTGTTGTCAGATGTAAAATTGACCGTATTATTAATTTCAGTATCCTTGACACAACCACTATAATCCACCATAAAAGTTAGAGTTTTTTGATCACCTGGAGCCATATGTTCCGTTTTCCAAGTAATGGTTTTATTCACCGCATTAAGCACGCCATTGTCACTAATATTAGAAATACGTGAGGCTGGATCTGCCACTGAACAAACGCCAGTTAATTTAGCGAAAACATCACTCAAGTCGTCAGTAATAACTGGGTTGAAAATTGTTTCAACCTTACGTGAATTATAGCTATTTTTGATAGTAACCGAGTAAGTGGTTCTACTATTATATGGAGCGCCAGAGTAGATGTGAGTCTGATTGTTTAATACAATACCAGTGGCACTTTTATTGATAGACGGAGTTGGGGTGGATTCAATTTTGGTGATAGTTGGTTGATTGCCGTCAATATTTTTATCACTATCACTCACCACAGCGGTGGTATTTGGTGATACGATCGTGGCATTAGCTTGGTATTTTACACCGTTTTGCGTACCATTTTTGGTACCAAAAATTACTCCCAGCGAGCCAGTTACTCCTGCATTTTGCACCCCCAGTCGCCAATAAACCGAGTTGGCTGGAATATTTACTCCGTCAACTGTAATTGCTTTTGAAGTGAATTGACCACCTTGAGTGGCTGACTTAAATGACAAACTTAAATCTTGATTATAGCCAGATGTGAAACTAGTTGGATCGGGAGTTGGCACGGGTAGATATGCAATTACATCACGATCATTAACATAATTTACCGAATAATCAACTGTGTAATTTATATTAGATCCAGCCTCAACAGTTGGCGTTGATTTGGCGGAAATCAAGAAAACAGTTTTGGGTGACCAATGAGCATTAAGTTTGCGAATAATCGGCGCTGGTCGATCGGCGCTAGATTTTAATAAAATTTTAGCTTGAATACAGGGGTAATTATTTTTATCAAGACTAGAAATATCCAACACCCCACCAGATAAAGTATAGCCAGAATTGTTATCTCCCTGTCCAGTTAAAGTTAAAACGTTATTGGGTAAAAGCTGCGGCGTGGCGCCACAGGTGTATAGTTGGAGTTTCACGTCATCGTCATCACTCCAAGTGCCAATAACACTTAAATTAGTCCAGGAATAGAAAGAAGCTGGGCGAATTACTGAAGTAAACAGACTGCCAGAAGCTCCATTTTGCACCGTGGCAGTGGCGTTGGCGTGATCAATGGTTACTCCCTGATTTTGCTCTAAACCGGCATTATTTTGAAACGTCAATTGCCACTGACCACTGTTATCATCTTGACTAAAATAGGCTAAAGATGTTGGATTTTGGGTAGAAAAATAGTAAAAACTACCAACCGCTACAAATAAAATAGCTATGGTAGCCAAAAAAATACCAAACAATTTCTTTTTTATTTTCACCTCTATACCTCTTAAAACTAAAAGTTTTTACACCTTTAAGACATTATGTCTCAATAATTATAGTAACATAAGCTTAATCAAAAACCAACCACACTTAGTTATTGCTCATCGTACATAGCAAAAACGATTCCAACCATATCTGTTGAAGTCGTTTCTAAAAGTGTGCAATGGCACGAAAAATTCAATTTGGCTCCGGCAGCTGGGCTCGAACCAGCGACCTATTGGTTAACAGCCAACCGCTCTACCACTGAGCTATGCCGGAATACTCTTGTATTATACCTAATCAGCCTACGATTGTAAAGTTACCTTTTAACAATTTCTAACGCTTTTTGTAAAATTTCCACCTCTTTAGAACTATTTTCATCTGTCAAGTTGTTCCGCTGACGTATCTCCCGCTCCAGATTTGTCCACCACGGTGGATTTTCCTCGCTAAAATTTAACGAAATTGACCGCACCTCACCATCACGCTTCTCAAGTCTACCTAGTTCCACTAAATTATCGACGTGTTTTGCTACCGTCGAAACTGATTTATAGCCCAAAGCTCGCATAATCTCCCGATACGTCGGACTATAGCCATTACCTTTGATAAACCCATCGATGAAATCAAGCATTTGCTTCTGCTTTTTAGTTAAATTCATAACTAAAATTATACAATCTTTTTGCTAGTTTCATCAATATCCTAAGATAATGTTATAATCACTATATGAATAAGATTTTACTGACTGGAGGTGCTGGATATATCGGCAGCCACACAATTATTGAACTTATCAACGCTGGTTATCAAGTTGTCGTGATTGATAACCTGGTTAATTCTAGTGCAGAAAGTCTGCGTCGAGTTCAGGAAATTACAGGTCAAGAAATTATCTTTTACCGAGCTGATGTGTGTGACGAAAAAGTTTTAGACGAAATTTTCCAAGCTCACCATATTGACGCAGTTATTCATTTTGCTGGCTTAAAAGCGGTTGGTGAATCAGTTGTGAAGCCATTAGAATATTATGACAATAATCTATCTTCAACACTATCTCTCTTAAAATCAATGAAGCGACACGCTGTTAAGAAATTAGTTTTCTCCAGTTCAGCAACGGTTTATGGCACACCCAGCGAACTACCCTTAAAAGAAACCTCACATGTTGGCGACGGTATAACTAATCCATACGGTCAATCCAAATTTATGATTGAGCAAATTATTAAAGATTTCGCCCTTGCCCATACAGATTTTTCTATGACAATTTTACGTTATTTTAACCCAATTGGCGCTCACGAATCAGGTAAGATCGGTGAAGATCCAAATGGCATTCCAAACAATTTACTGCCATATGTAGCACAAGTAGCGGTCGGCAAATTAGACAAAGTTGGCGTTTTTGGTAATGATTATGACACTCCAGATGGCACTGGTGTACGTGATTATATCCATGTAGTAGATTTAGCTCGTGGACACGTAGCGGCGCTGAATAATAGTCAAACCGGCGTTAATATTTATAACCTAGGCACCGGGCGAGGCGTTTCGGTCCTGGAGGTTATAGATGCTTTCTCGTTAGCTTGTGGACATAATATACCATACGACATTAAACCTCGACGTAGTGGTGATATCGCTGCGTGTTACGCTGATTCTTCAAAAGCCGAAAAAGAACTTGGCTGGAAAGCTGAATTTGATATTAAAAAAGCTTGTGAAGATACTTGGCGCTGGCAAAGTCAGAACCCAGACGGCTATAAAAATTAACTTTTACCGATGACAACTATAATATCTGCTTGAAATTCTTTAATTTCAGCCGGAATATTATCTTTATCAGCACCTACACCATAAATTTCCGTTAGCTTGTTGACAGTCTTTTCCTTATTATTTAATACATATATCTTATTTTTATCATAATTACGATTTTTCGTATTACCAATGTTTACCACTGTAAATCCTTGCTCCTCTAGTTTATTCTTCTCGGTGCGAGCCAAGCCATCAACTTCGGTGCCATTAAGCACAACTAATTTAGCGTTTTCTTGCGTAATATCATTGGCATATATATTTTTCTTAATATAGCTTTTGATATCATCATAATCAAAAGTTCCAGCTGCAGGTATCACCACGCTCGCTCCAGAAATATTACCAGTTTTCATCAAATTAGTACCGTCTTCCAAATCAACCAACGGCAAAGATTTAACTTTATCTGATTGATAATTCTTTGCCAGGTCAACTAAGGCTTGGATTTCTGGTGTCTCAAAGTTTGTACTAATATTATTACCCAAAGATTCCATAATATTCGTAATTCGATTAATATCAGCTAGGTTAGACTGGTTAACTTTATCAACAATTGCCTTAAAAACTTTCTGCTGATTACGTTCACGATCAAAATTACCACCACTCAAACCATAGCCACCAGCACTACCACGCGCACGAGAAAAAGCCAAAGCCCGTTCGCCATTCATGTGAGCAACTTCACCATTTTTGTAACGGACTTTAGTAGCTACATCATACATCTGTGGTGACCCATCATAAGTCTCAACCTTTACATCAATACCACCAATATTATCAACCACCTCTGTCAACACTTTCCAGTTAGCGTGTACTTGATAATGAATATCCAGGCCTAAAACCGTTTTTGCGACATCAGCCATCGCCTGACGACCAGCTGCCTCAGCGGTTTTTTCATCACCACCAGTTGCATCCATTTTGCCACAACCATAACTTTCATTTAGCTTTCCAGCAGTCGTCCCTAACCAATTTCGGCAAGTGTGTTTAACATATAAATCGCGCGGTAAAGATACTGTGTAAATATCGCCTTTATCTTGATTATATGAAATGACCATAATTGAGTCAGCCAAATCAGCACCATCCCAGCCTTCTGGTGATGTACCAAATACCAAAATATTAGTTCTTCCTCCAGAATCTTCTTTCAAGCGCTGTTTTTGAAAAATTCCTAAGAAGTTACCATTAAACGTCTTGTTAACGGTATTAAGAATACGATAACCATTTACCGCCACAAAAGCCAACACTGCCACAATCAGAATACTAAATATAATATTTCTAATTTTCCTAAACTTATAAGCTGATTTGCTGAGTGGTTTTTTACCTTTTTGAAGACGTTTTTTATTAATTTTTTCGAGTTTTTTGGATACATCAGCTGATTTTTCTTGCAGTTTATCAATCTCGCTCAAACTATTTTTAATATCAGCTTTGATATTGCTGGTTTTATCCTGATTATCCACTGGCGGTTTACCGATATTACGTCGCAATGAAGTTGACATTGAAGTTTGCGATCGATTTTTATTTTCACGCAAGCCAGACGTCGACTGCCGACGAGGTGTAAATCCATCAACTGAGAGTTTTTTCTTGTTCATTAACTCTACTGATTGTAGCGAAAATAACCGTCAAAATCAAATATATATGCAGTGCGTTGGGTAGTCCAGAAAAAAAATTCCACTGAATCAAAAAAGCTAGTAAAACCACCCACGACCATTTATACACTCTAGTCCAGTAACTAAATAGGATAATAATTCCAAGTACTATAATTACACCAACTAAGCCGTTTTCTAATAAAATTTCTACCGTTTGATTTTGAGTGATTTCAGATGTGCTACTGATTTTTCCAGTATAATCATAAATAGCTGAACCGGTTGCACCGCTACCGACACCAAACCATATCGTTGACGAGTCTCGTCTCCAAGTTTCTAGAGCTAACTTTATCATATTAGTTCGTTCATTGGTTGATCGCTCAACGTAACCGTCAAACAGCGCTTGTTGTGGCTGATGAGGCTGAGTACCAAGATCTATCTGTTTAGTATCAAAGCTACTGCTTTTCTGCGCATGATTCGGTAAGCTAATTTTACCCAGACTTATGTGATTAATGCTTTTTGAAATTGATTCATAAAACCCGTCTGTGACACGTGGATTAAGTTGTGTAAAAATACCGTGAAAAATCAAACCGGCGGAAAAACTTGAAATTAACAACACTATAGTGATCATCGTATTGCGAACGATTACTTTTTTGCTCATTTTTTGACCAATAAAAATCATCACTAACATGCTGATTACTCCAGCAAAAATAGCACCACGTGATAATGTTAAATACAATACTAATAAATTAATCCACAGAATTATTTTTTCTATTTTAGTGGTACAACCAGTAAATTGTTTATGGAGTAGATATAAAATTGGCACGAGTAATAAATTACCCAAGAACTGAGGCTCAATAGTGAAAGCACTCGGTCTAGTAAAGCCAAAACCACGTGCCAAGCATCCTCGACATAACCCCCAGTCAATCCAAGTACCATAAATAACCTGTGCTATCGCCACTATAGAGATAACAAGCGACATAAAAACAAATATTTTTGTCATTCGTCTGATCAATTTAGTAATATCCGAAAGACTTAAAACTGCCAAAAAATCCAACCAAATAACCAACCAGACACCGCTAGTTAAAATTGTCCTAATCGTATTTGGCGACCAAACTACGCTTAAAATATTCCAAAAAACGAATAATCCCGTTAACCAAACAATTTTTTTATTAAAAATAACTTGACGACTTTTCCATACAGACGGCAACCCTATAATAGCTAAGGCTACGGCATAAATAAGCGTGATTGAAAATTCTAAATTAGCACCGCCAGCGGTACCAAAATGAAAATTAGGATAATACGAAAACCAAACCAAAACTGGTGCCAGCAACACCACTTTCTCTAACAAACTATACTTCAGGAAACTTTGCCACCAACTAGTAATAATTTTATCTTTCAAGCAACTTCTCCTTGATAAAATTCTCAAGTTTTTTAATGAAATCATCTCTTGAAAACTGTTGCGCCGAATCTTGAATGTACTTTTTATTAAATTTTATACCCTCTGCCTTTTCAATTGCATCAGTCAAGCTCTCTACAGTCTGTTCATTAAAAAATACACCATTCTTTCCATCAACAATATAATCTAAAGCACCACCATCATGATAAGCAATCACCGGTACACCAGTACTTAAAGCTTCAATCGGCGCAATTCCAAACGGCTCTAAACTGGGAAAAATAAATCCTTTTGCCCCAGCAACTAACCTGGCTAATTCTTGTGGATTTTGAATTACTGGCACAAATTTGATATTTTCAGCACCGCCTGCTAATTGCACTAATTTATTATGTTCAGCACCATCACCCACTAGCATTAGCTTTCGATTTAGATTTTTAAAAGCCTCAACAGCCAGATCTAGTCGTTTCCAATTAACCTGCCTGGACGTAGATATATAAAAATCACCTGAGCTTAACTTTTGTTTAACATTAGCAAATTTTTCAGTTTCTACAGGAGGAAAAATAACATCCGCCTGTCGATGATAGTACTTCTCAATTTCACGTGCGGAATAAGTTGAGTTAGCGATCAATAAATCTGGTCGCTGAGCTAGAGTGTAATCAATCTGACGTAATGGTCGTACCAATAGCTTAAAGAAAAAACGCACCACCGGATTAAGGACGCCAAAACCAGGATTTTTTACATAATCTTCATACATCCCCCAAAAATATTGTGTTGGCGGACCTTGCAAATAACTAATATGTAATTGGTTCTTATTTACTCTAATTCCCTTACTTTCTGCGATTGCTACCGATACAATAACGTCATATTCCGATAATTTTTTACCCAAATTATGAAAATACAATGCTCGAGGTAAACTGAGAATTTTACGCAACTTAACAGGAAAAATTTTCATCCAGCCAACTTTCACCTCACAATCCTGAAACCAATTAACTTCTTTGGCTGAATATTGCGAAGTAAAAATCGGTGCTTCTGGGAAAATTTCATGGATAGTTTTAACCACCTTTTCTGCACCACCATAAGTTGTCAACCAGTCTGTAACGATAGCAACTTTTTTATCACCCAGCCAGGTTGGATTTTTCGTATAGCGATTCACCACTACTTCGCCCCTCGCCTAAACAACACCGAAGTCACCGTCTTAAATAAGATTTGAATATCTAACAATAACGACCAATTCTGAACATAATACACATCAAGTCGACGTCGCTCTTCAAAACTAATATTACGTCGACCAGACACTTGTGCTAGCCCCGTCAAACCCGATTTTACCGCCAAAATAATATCTTTTCGCTTGTATTGATTAATCTCTTGCGGAATTAGCGCCCGTGGCCCAACTAATGAAATATCACCCTTTATAACATTGATTAATTGTGGCAGCTCATCAATTGAGGTTGCTCGCATAAATTTGCCAATGGCTGTAATTCTTGGGTCATTTTCCAGTTGATCACCATTATCACGATACTCTTTAATCAACTCTGGCCGACCCATTTTTATAAAAGCCTCCTCAGGTGTTAAGCCATTATAAGCAACTTTATTAGAGCGAAATTTATAAATCTGAAACTCCTTGTTGTAACGTGTGAGGCGAGTTTGTCGGAAGAATATCTTACCACTCGGTTCAGAGATTTTCATAATAATCATCATAATCAGCATAATTGGCGAGGCAATAATAATACCAATCGTTCCTAATATCACATCCATTAGTCGCTTCCAAAAACGACCAACTCCGAATAGCTTGGTAACTTTTACGTCAATAATCGGCAATCCGCCAACAATTTCCACACTATTAAGCTGTGACAATAAGCGATCTTGATTTGGCACAAACATGTACGCTAAATGATTTTCAATTGCATAAGCGTAAATCTCTTCTGAACGCATTAAATCCGTTTGAATTAGTATATCCGGCTTAGTTTCTTCAAGAGCATTTTTCAGTTTAGTAAAAGCTCGATATGGCGTCCTGAGTGGTAAAAATTCTTCACATGCCACCACACCAACCACATCATAACCATAATCAACTGCTTCCGAGAAGAAAATGGCTAACTCAATTGTCCTCTCGGAATTACCAATAATCAGCACTTTCTGACGACCAATGCCAGAGCTTAACAATAGCCTATTAAGAAAACGGACGATCTCCCGACCCAGCACCATCAATACAAAGTTAATCGCCACAAAATAGATGGCAATAATTCGAACTGGAAAAATGTCTTCGCCAGTAAAGAACTCGTAAGAAATCATCGCCATTACGCTGACGAGCGAGACGAGAAGAATGCGACCATACTCATGCGGACGATAAGTAAAGATTTCTCGTGCATATAGGCCAGACAATAGGTTAACACTAAGCCAGATCGGCAACATTGTTACCGCGAGCAATAGAAAATTAGCCGTACTTGGATGAAAATAATACGGCCTGGCATCATAATGAATCCGATAATAATATGCCAACGCAAACGAGATAATCACCGCTAAAACGTCAGCAAACACTAAAATAGTCTTGAATACAGTAGTGCTGTTCTTGCGCATATCACCTCTCTATTATATATCATTATAATCACTCTTACTATTATTACCTTTGATCATTATTTGGCCACATCAACAGCCGTATACGCAAAAACCAGCCTTATCGATAAAATTCTGGTGGATTGATTAAGTCGATAGATTCTTTTGGTAGACTTTCGTCTATGCCCTTAAATTTAAGGTATGAGTTTACTACCCAGCCGCGACCGCCCTTACTGTATGGACCATCATCATAGGTAAAATCCTCAGCATTACTCCTGAAAAGATTTGGGGCCACCATAATATGAATAGGGTATGTTCCATCACGAACCTGTGTATCAACCTGTAAATTACGAGTTTGGACAAATTTTTCACGTAGTGACAACTTTTCCATATTACGTACACTCATGAGAATTATTAACGGAGTGCATATAATAATCCAGGCAACACACACCATAGAAACAAGATGACGATATTTTCCGAGAAATTTAGTACTAATTTGCGCTAAAAATACTCCGAGTATAACACAGGCAATAATAATACCAAACACGGGTAATGTCATAACTCGGTGTGGTACGTAATTTTGACTATAGTTATTTATAACAAAGATAGGGTATGTGGTTACAGCGACGACACCAAGAGCAGCGAATAGTACATTTCTCGACCTCAGCTTAATTTGCTTTACATTAACAAACATCATGGTGATAATAATAATTATCGGCATAAGCATAACCCACCACTTCCATTCTGCAATCATATTAAAGAAACTATGCAACGAGCTGACAAATACCCACTCAGAATCAAAGCCTGGCATTGCCACAGCACGCCGATTGGTCGAGCCTGAGGAGAAGTATAATAAAGCAAAACCAGCAATTAATGAACCAAGTGATATAATTAAGGTTATTGCTCGCCGCTTATCTTTTCGAATAAGCATAGCAATAGCACCCAATAGTGTAAGTCCAATCATGAGTGCCGACATTGGCTCACTCAGTGTCTGACCAAGCGTCATAGCAGTAACCATACCAATTTTTGCAATAAACACAGGCTTCTTAAAAAGGAGGATGTATAAAAAATTAAAATCCAAAACCAGCATAACCAAACTCCCCAAATATACAGCGGCAGCATCTAGCCATAGCAACGTGTCAAAAAAACTTGGCAGCAACATGATTGATGATGCAGTAATTAATAAGCTCACTCCTGCTGTGCGTATATTTTCTTGCTCCCCCTTAAACAGCCTCGTCTGCTTAAAAAGCCAAAACAATGAGCCAAATAAGGCGATCAATAATAGAATCGGCACAATCTTTACTGCGTGCATTTTGAATAATAAAAAACCAACATATACGATTATCCATTGCAAAACTCGTCCTGTGTGATTAAGTGACTCCCAGACGTAATTAAATACTCCACCATTTCCGATTGAATCAGTGTATTTATTGTAATAGTACCAAACATCAGCAATTGGTGTTGCCATGAAACTATATAGAATTAAAATAAGTGCTAGAGAAATTACAAACGTCCACAGCACCACAGTCATATTCACACCAGAACATAATTGATATATTTTTTTAGAAAAATGCTTTATCATGATTACAGATAGTATACCACATAGCCAATTATAGTGTTATACTAATGAATAATAGTATGAGAATAAATATAACGAATATTAGACGACTTATCTTTGATAAAAAACAAATGAGATATTTAGCAGCCGGCGGGGCGGCAGCAGGTGTTGAATACTTCTCTTTTACAGTTCTGTTTTATTTTATATTTGCCGAATCTCATATAATTCTTACACAAATTGTAAGCTATATTATCGGGCTTGCGTTTGCGTTCACTCTACACTATACTTGGACTTTTAAATCTCAAAATTCCTCCAGACTATTACGGCAGCAGTTCGTTCTATATACGCTGACTGCAGTTATCAACCTATTGTTATCTACTATATTTATTGCATTACTCGTTAAACTACAGATAGTCGCCTGGGCTGCAAAAGTTATCGTCATGGCGATAGTTGTTTTGTGGAATTACATAATTCTCAATAAATTCATTTTTAATCCAGAAAAAGCCAACAGACTAAACATAAAAAATCTAAAGATAGCTATTCGGCGTAACATAGAAACCATCCTATTGATGTTTATTGTTTTAGTAATTGGCACGGTTCACATTCTTACTGTTAGCCCTGGTGTTGGACATGATGAGGAGCCTCATATTGCGAAGGCTGAGGCAACGTCTCGTCTTGATTTTCTACCCCACCAGCTGGAGGGTCATGATTATTTCGTTGGTCGTGGTTCTGAAGATCTCTATGTATATGTAATCCGACACATTCAAGTATTTTACCAAAAGAGCAATAGTGATGCCGAAAAGATGCTTGGGGATATAAAAACTCTAGGAGATAAAAAATATCGCAACACGACAGTTGGCAATGTTCCACTTACAGGAGCTGGAGGATACAACAGCATCAACTATATTCCAAACAGTCTAGGTATTTTCACTGCACGTAAGCTCAATCTTACTATAAAACAAACATATTACGCAGCAAAATTCTCAGCTCTATTCTTCTGCACTATCGTTATTGGGGCTGCGTTTAAACTGTTAGAAAAATACCGCTCTAGATTTATCATAGCTATTATCGCCCTATTTCCGCCAGTTCTATTTTCATTTTCAGGAATTACGACAGACGGCTTCTTAAACGCAACTTCGCTCCTCTTTGCATCTATTCTCTTATTGTCATTCTTCGAAAATAGCCAACTGAACCGGCCGATTCGTGTGATCGCATATTTATTAGCGATCACCTTATCCATTACCAAATTACCTTATATATTTATTAGTCTAATACTATTTACCTCGCCACTTACTCGTTATGATAAATATCGACTGATTAAGAATATATCTCTCATAGGCTTGCTGCTGGCGGTTGTGTTAGGCTGGAACTATCTAGTTCGTGATGCCACAAAATATACAAGCCACAAAGCCTACTGTTGCACTAGTGGTATTCAGGCCGACCCCAAAGGCCAAATTAGTTATATCACTAGACACCCTGATCAATTTGCGGGCTCTATTGCACATTTCCTATTTGATGCCAATCTCGCCGATAAAGGACGAATAGTTATGCCGCAAGAAGCAAAAAGTCACATGTTGAATAGTGATTTCTTGCTGGCATATTTATACTTAATGGTACTTATTAGTTTTTATGCAGCTAAGGATTTTAAAGATATACGAACTAATAAGATGAGACGTTACTGGATAGGGGCTGTCTTTTTAGCGGCACTTGGCATAGTTGGTGCACTTTATGTGGCGTCCAATTCAGTCGGACAGTTCACTATTTGGGGTGTTCAGACTCGGTATTTTTACCCACTCCTCGCATTTACTCTTTGCTATTTTGCAATGCGTTCACCATTTAATTTTACGACAAAAAGTCGGCAATTTTTACGTACTATCACTATCTTTACTATCGTAATCAATGTATTAATAGCAACCCAGCTTTATACATTACCAAAAACCTTCACTCTCAATGACAGAATTCAACTTAATCGATCAAATCAACGACCGTAAACAGGAGGGTAATATGAAAAATATGAAAAAGACCGATAAATTTGATGACACGCTTATTATCGTGCCAGCCTATAACGAGAGTCGAGTAATCAAGAAGAATCTCAGTGAATTACTTAAATACTTTTCTTATGTTGTATGTATTGACGATGGAAGCCCTGATGATACCGCTAAGGAGATATCTAAAACTGAAGCAATACTTATCTCCCATCCAGTTAACCTTGGGCAAGGTGGCGCTATACAAACTGGTATTGAATATGGTATCTCTCACAATTTCCCCTTTATGGCAACCTTTGACGCTGATGGGCAACATTCTATCGATGACTTAAAGCTTATGATACGTAAAATGAGAAAAGAGCCTAATCTTGACATTATTCTCGGTTCGCGTTTCCTTAATAAAAAACCAGAGAATATGTCACTTAGCAAAAAACTACTTCTTAAACTTGCAGTTGGCTTCTCTAACTTCACATCACGACTCAGCTTGACCGATACACATAACGGACTTCGTGTTTTTAACCTTAAAACCGCCAAGTTGCTCGATATTCAAATGTGCGACTACTCACACGCCTCGGAAATTTTAGATAAAATCCATCAACACAACCTCAACTATAAAGAATTTGCAACAACAATATACTACAGTGATTATTCAAAAGCAAAAGGTCAATCTAGCATTAATGCAATAAATATTCTCGTTGATCAAATATTAAATATTGTTAAAGGAGCAAGATGATGCAAATAATCATTCAAATTCTACTTTCTGTCGCCATCTTATTTGCGATATATAAAATATTATCACAGCATAGCTCTGCACGAAGTCGAGCGATGATAAAAATTGCATTCATTCTATTTTTATTGCTTGGTATCGTCATTATCTTTATACCAGAATGGGCGAATACAATTGCTCGTGCGGTTGGTGTCCAGCGTGGTGCAGATTTAATGTTATATGTCTTAGTGGTAATGTTTATATTCGATAAAATCAACTCATTCTACAAAGAAAAGCGTCAAGAGCAACGATTTGCTAAACTAGCACGCAAAATAGCTCTTGATGCAATTAACAGACCCTAACTCTAAACCGCTCGAAATATCCACTCTTGGAAAGTTCCGCTGTTTTTGTCGTATATTACAGGACGAACCCCTTGCTTATCGAGCGGATTAAGATCAATAGCTTTGCCGTCATGACAGGCAGAAACAATTTGATACATACCATTTGTTTTCCTAAAGATTAGCCAACGCTGGTTGCAACCGCCGTGGTAATCCCAAAGTACCAATGTAGCACCATTTTGCGTATTACGACCCGAAAGATCAAGTACCTTATTGTTCATGACGCTCCGAATTATATAGCTATTGCCTGAACTCTCCAATCTAAATTGCTGATTGAGCCCTTGTGTTACTGTCCAAGAGCCAATCCAGGCTCCATCATTATTATCACTTCCAACAACGTCCATCACTAAATTACGCGCGTTATTAATTGTAATATTACGCCCAACAAGTGAAGATGGGTCAGTGACTTCAGTCGCACCCGCATCTTCAAGAACAAATTCCTGCACAGCCTGTCCATGATAAGCATAGGTGAGCACTGGAGTATGATTACTACCTGGAGGATTCACGTCAATTGCTAGATCGAGATCGCAGGCCGACACTATCGCAATCTTATCGCCAGATTTCTTATAGATGCGCCATTTTTGATTACAGAGATCATTATTTCTATACTCAAACCGCACCGCAGTACCGTTAGCCACAATACCATTCTGCAAGGTCAAGTAGCGATTGTCACTCGTAATCATAAAGAAGCCATCAGCTGTCTTTTTGATTTGTAGTGCCTGACGCATAGACGCTGAGCGAGGAGCGATAAATACCGACCCAAAATTATCCCAGCTGAAAATTTTACCGCCAGACGTCCGTATGGTGTATTTTCTATCTTCAGAAATATTACCTATATCCTGTGATTTATTAATAAATTGCGACACTTCCTCAATCATAAGCTCTTGGAATATACCATCGTTGCTATCATATATAATTGGTCGAGAGCCAGGATTATCGCGCGGATTAAGATCAATAGCCTTATTACTGTTGCATGCAGACAATAATTGTCGTTTACCATTTGTTTTTCGTACAACTGACCATTTTTGATTACAGCCACCATGATAATCCCAGAGGTGCAACGTATTGCCATTATTAGTAGTTGATCCGGCTAGGTCAAGAACTTTTCCGTTTATTTTACTACGAATTACATAGAGGTTACGATTGGTTTTTTCAAATGTGAATTTCTGATTGCTATTATTTGTATAATTCCACGCAATGATTGAAGCTCCATTTTGCAAACCACTTCCTTTTACGTCAAAAACAAGGTTTTGAGAATTACGAATGACAAATTCAGTGTTGGCTGGTATATCGACATTACTAGGTGTTGCCATATCCTCCCAACTATGAGTAGTGCCAAACCAATCATTAAAAAATAACCAAAAATTTCGATTACCATAAGCTCCACAGGAATCACCAGTACCATAACCAGCATTGATAGCTGATTGGTTTGGCTGATAAGGAGTGTAGCGATAAAGAGCCGAGGTGGCACGATTTTTAATATTAACCACAGACCCACCACACTCAGCTCTAGGGTTGTAGCGAATATAATTGTCACCTACTGGATAATTACTCCACCCTCCCTTAAGAACTGTATCAAATAAATTTGCCGCAAGGCGCACTTGGTTTTTTAGGCCAAAATACTGCGCGTCACAATCTGCGGTGTCAGGACAACCAAAACCAGTTGCTGTGCGATATTGAATGTGATTTGGCCATGTATCAGTGATAAGACCTTGCTCTTTCTCCAATAATACGATAAGAACCTTTGGATTAATGTGATAGTCTTGAGATGCTCGATAAATAATATGTGCAGCAGATTCTCCGTCAAAATTCTCCTGAGCCATACAGACGAATTTACCGTCACGAATGTTGTAGTGTAGTTTAGGATATTGTTGAGCAAGATAAATTTTAGTGTTATTGCAGGGATTCTTCCAATTGAGAAAATTTTGAATTTGTTGTTCGTTCATTGAATCCTTGTCGCGCATTACTCTATCAGATATGATATTTCCTGGGTCGAAATTACGAATATCTGCCGCCTGTGCCGGTCGAAAACTATTTATTGTTATAAAACAGCCAAATAGCGAAACCAATAAGCTGACTAACCCTGCAATATTTTTTTTACGTACTACCTGCCTCATTACTTCCTCTATCTATATATTAATGGTGTCTGTTATACTCATCGTCTTGCCGCCAGAATTAACAGTGATAATGACAGACCATAAACCTGACTCTAGCTCCGCAGTTGGCACATCAAACCCTTGACAGGTAGCGGATGATGGGTTTCGGAAAATATCTACAGTACGTTGTATAGTTTTCTCATTTTTCATGAGCTTTAGATGGCAACTACCACCACTGATTGGCTGATCAATAGTTATGCGGATAACTAAATTATCCCCTACTACACCTTTGTAATTAATTAAGCCAGTAAGGTCATCCGTTATACTGCCTTCGTACGACTGCACACTTGGCTTTTCTACTTCTCGCTGCGGCTGTTCTTTGCCGCTAGGGGACTCTTTCTCAGGTTCCGAGTCTATAATATTTTGCTGACCATATTTTTTTTCGTCTATTCCTTGATCTGTTTTTATTGATGATCGATAATAGCATACAATAGCACCGATAATTAACAGTGTAACAATAATGGCCAACACTATTATTGTAATCTTTTTTTTGTTTTTTGGATTGATGAAATTCATTTTTTTCCTATAGTTATATAATCTATTTAACCACAAGTGAAATATATTAGCAAGAGGTTTATACTAATGGCAGATTTACATATTGCTCTTGTTGCCGACACCAATGTCTGAATCTCTGAGCTATAGCTAGCAACAGTAAAAATAATATTGGAAATCTACTTGTAATATACCATATCCACTCCATAATAAAGCGCTTATTTGATATAACCCCTGAAGAGTTTTCGGGCCGCAAGTCTTGATCGTCAATAGCATCACTTGCGAGACGACACTTTTCTGCAATTGTCTTGTCTGAGCCAATTAACGATAGTGCATAGGATATAAGCCAACGCCATTTAACAAAGTTCTTCAAGTCGTTCGTCTGGGCAGTGGCATTGCCCGAATTAAACTTTTCTAATGCTTGCAAGTTTTCTTGACGAAAATGATAATCAAGCTTTGAAGCACTAACAATACTAGTTGGGCTATCCTCTTCATATATATAATAAGGGTCTAGTTTTGAAAAATGTATCCTTGCGGCATGATTTAGGTATGCCAGATTAAAAAGAAGGTCTTCGCCGAAACGCAAATCCTCACGCAGCCTTAATGACCAAGATCGGATTATGTCGGCATCATATAATTTATTCCATAAGTTATACATTCGACCGTCATCACCAAGTGACTTCATGGTCTTTTCATTAATCTCTCCACTATCAATGTCCTGTTCACGCTGTCGCATGCTGCGACGATAAATTACCTGCCCCTTACTATCCTTTTGTACAACCTCCCAGGTAAAAACCACCATATCAGCCCTAACGCCATCAGCATAACGTCTTAGAATATCAGAAAGTCTACTGGTGTATACCTCGTCATCACTATCGAAAAACATAATATAGCGACCGCGTGCATTATCTAATCCCGCATTGCGAGCTGATGAGGGGCCAGCATTCTCCTGATGAATAACCCTTATACGCTTATCCTGCTTTGCTAGATCATCAAGGACAAAACGACTTTCGTCGGTGCTTCCATCGTTAATCATAATTAATTCAAAATACGGATATGATATCGCCAATATCTGCTGAGTAATACGCCGGACCGTCTTTGCACTATTATATACCGGGATAATTATGCTATATACTGGCAGCTTCATCTATTCAATATCCTTTTCAACTGCAGCTTCAAACTTTACCCATGAATGTTGTGCCCTAATAATTCTCTGTGCCTCCTTAGCATATTTTTTTGCCTGCATTGGATTATTTTTATAATATCTTAATGCCGACGCGTAGCCATTAATATCCTCAACCGGGATGAGCCTACCAGCCTTATTATTAACTACAAATTCTCCAACACCACCAACATCAGAGGCTATTATTGGCAAACCTGCTGCTGCTACCTCCATTAGAATATTCGGCAATCCGTCAGTTTGTGAGGTATAAAGATATACATCGTACTGCGAAGTGTTAATGGATGATATACCACTGAAACTGCCCTTATAGCATACCGGCGAGTCGCTAAAATAGTTCTTAGTGTACTGCTTCTTTTCAATAATGCCATAAGCATCAATCGTCACATCACTACCCATTTTTTTTGCTATCTGCTTAATAATGTCTGGTCGCTTTTGATGTGATATACGACTGGCCCATAAAACCCTCAATGGCTTATTCGTTTCAATATCTTTTGGCGGTGTCATTTCGGAGAAATCTTGTGGCTGATAATGCACAACCATACGCCGAGAATCAAAGGCGTTGTTTTCAAGTGCTTCATCAATCACGCGACGATTATCCGTAAATACCTTGTTGACGGTTGGCCATATTTCGGAAATATATGGGTCAGCAAAACTTAATATACGACCTTTCTCATGAGTAAATTCACGCATAAATAGCGACACATTAATTTTATAGTTATTATTAATAAGTAGCACTTTATGCCGCGAAATCCAACGATACCAATATTCATCATTAACTAAATGCAGACGCTTAACTTTCGACTGCACTAACAGACGCGACCAAATAATATCTTTTTCATAATTACCAATACCAAGAGTAAGTCTACCAAAATCAAGCATATCAACATCAAGATTATTAAAATAGTCAATCGTAAGATCATTGAAGGGTTGCGTTGACAGAATACCAATTTTCCATTCTGGATGAACTTTTTTAAGTGCTTTTATGTAGTTAGCAATCAACTTTTCCGTACCGCCACGACCACTCATTGCTGGGGCCAAAAATAAATAGTCTAGATGATTACTGCTCATTTGATGACATAATTGCTGGTAGATTACACCATAAGAGCACTCGTAGGGATTAAGTGTTAGTGGATGGAATTTCATTAAAGCCACGACACCTTCTGTTGGATATATTTGGTTGTCAATAGCATTAATTTGTCTCATACTATCAATTAACCATTGACCAGCTATCTGTATATTTTTTTTATACAAAATTTTCTTAACCGATGGTGCCATAACACGATTGATCGGACCTATCTTTTTAGCAGTATCAAAAGCAAATCGGTAGCCACGCTTAAAATTGCGCCTCATTTTCTGCTTTATATTCTCTAAGGGTTGACGATTGGGTTCATTTTTCTGTAACGGTATTGACTGCATATAACTGACATCAAACAGCGGCGAATAATCCAAGATAGTATCAATATGAAACATGCTCGTTGAGTTTTCGCGCCGGCGATAAAATAAAGCTGTTTCAGGTACGATGATATTGGCAATATTATAGGCAACGGTTTCTGTTGCAAATAAATAATCTTCAAAGCCAAAGCCATTTTTCGCATTCCTAAATGGCACCTTTTCAAGCGTATCCTTTCGGGCAACCATGCAATTTGTCCATAGATTCCAATATGCCATCTGCACTGCATCAATAGCCTTATCCGATGAACTGCGCATTCTCCAAACAGCATAATTAGGCTCATTATAACCAAACTGGATATGAGCCTCGGGACGTAAAATGATATCCTTAGAATGTTGCTGTTTAATCATGTCATAGGCACTTGATAGCCAGTTCTCAGAAATTAAATCATCGCCATCAAGTATAGCAATATACGTACCTTTAGCTTTGCCTATAGCATCATTACGATTATCTGCTGGGTTGCCAAAAGAAACATCATAAAGTTTAACACGCAAATCCTGTCGTTTACATAAATTTGCTACACGTTTCGTCTCTTTATCCGCATTATCAAGATTGATAACAATTTCAGTATTGACCTTGGATAATTTTTCGAGTGATTTTTGGACACTTAATAACGTCTTGTATAAATAAAGACCTTCTTTGTGTGCGGTAATAATGACTGATAAATCCATATTACAACTCCTTAATATTCATAACCTCATCTTTTAACAACGCATAGTCAGTATTATTTTTATCACGCACCGAGAATAGGCAAGAATTAGCATCACTAGTAAATCCCTCGACCTGTACAGTATTACCACGAGACCCAGAGCGTAGAGATGCAACTATTTTAAAATCAGTATCATTAAAAATATTGACGGGAATTCCGTAATGTAACGAATGATTCCCCTTTTTTACTACCATTGGCCCACTATCATATACAGCACCGCCGCGAGTGTTGTCGTGTATTGTAAATGCGAGGCATGGGTTAGATTTACCGATATAATGATAGTTAATACTAAACTTAAAAATTTCATCACTTTTTAGTACTTGGCGAGAGATCGGTGTAATATTAAAGTGTGTCACAGTGTCGCTAAGCCCTATTTCTTTTTTCTCCTTCGCTGGCTGTGATTTTGTTTTAAAATTCTCCTCAACGTAGAGATTGGCAACATCATCTTTATCGCCATCGATCATAATCCTACCGTCTTTAATGAGAATAGCCCGGTCACAGTATTTCTTGACGCTACCCATGTCATGTGTAACCAGGATCACTGTTTTACTTTTATCTTTTTTTATTTTTAAAAAGAAGTCGTTACATTTTCGCTGAAAAGCTTCGTCACCAACTGCGAGCACCTCATCGAGTACCAGAATATCACCTTGTGCCTTGATAGCGATAGAAAATGCTAATCGAACCTGCATGCCACTTGAGTAATTTTTCAATTTCTGATCCATAAAATCATGTAATTCAGCAAATTCAACTATTTCGTCATACATTAAATTAACTTCTTCATGCGAGAAACCAAGCATGGCACCATTCAGATAGATATTTTCGCGTCCAGTTAATTCAGGATTAAAGCCAACTCCAAGCTCAATAAACGGAACCAACCTACCATCTACAGTTACCGAACCTGAATCTGGCGTATAAATTTGCGATATAATCTTAAGGAGAGTTGATTTACCTGAGCCATTACGACCTACGATACCAAAGAATTCGCCCTTCTTTACCTGAAATGAAATGTCACGTAAAATCTCTAAATTCTTATAACCCTTAATACCTTTCGTCCAGTTGACAAATGTTTGCTTAATTCCACTTGATTGCTCGGTCGGCAAACGAAAACTTTTCTTCACACTTTTAACTTCTAATGCATATTCATTCATAATTCTACCTGTCGAAAATCTCCGCTATACCACACTTCCATTGTTCTATAGTAAACTCTTTTTTCAGTAATTTCTGAGCATTTGTTGCCAACTGATATCGTAACTTACTACTCTTCATCTTATCGATAGCAGCCACGTAAGCATCAATATCTTGACAGTCGTCGATCAACAAACCCGTCTTACCGTCACGAACAAAGTCGCCGATGCCGCCAACATTTGGAGCAATAATTGGCAAACCTTTAGCAGCGGCTTCAAGTAACATATTAGGCATCCCGTCAGCATTTGATGTATACAAAAATACATCATAATCCGCTGTTGGTAAATCGTCTATACCATTAAACTCTCTCTTATAATTCAGTCTATTTTCTACCAAAAATGCTTCATTATACTTTTCCTCGAGTCGGCCATAGACATCAATGGTATGCTTGGAGTCGACCCGCTTATTGATGCCCGCAAGTACTTCCGGCATCTTTTGATATGCTATTCGCCCCGCCCATAGAATTCGCAATGAATCTTTGTCCTTGCTGACTTTTGGCGGAATGATTTTTTCTTTAATAAACTGATGATGAATACAGTACTTATCTTCAAGATAACCATGATCTAAAATCATTGACTGAGGAAGTACTGAATTATCGGTCACTACTTTATATACTACATCGTAGATAAGAGGCAGATTCTCGTGAGCAAATCCGCCAATCCTACCGTATTCACTTATAACACTATTAAACGAATAGACATAGATTTTTATATCCATCTTTCGAATCAGTGCCTTGTAGCGTAGCGTAAAATAATATCCAAACATTGAGTTGGCAATAACTATACGCTTTACGTCATTCTGGATAATAAACATTGCCAAGATATCCATCTGACGCTCGTAATCAATATCTTCAAATACTTCGTCTAGATTAACAAAGTCAACTCTCTTGCTTAATTTGTTTTTCCACGGAGAATCACTTCGCTCAGTTTGCATCACAGAAATTGACCAGTCGGCATGTTGTTTTGATATTTCATTGACTGTATTTATAAATACCTTATCCGCACCGCCGGGATTAAGCCATGGCAAAAATACTATAGTGTCTGGTTGTTTTCGTAGATTATCTATCACACTAAGGTAGCCGATAGCGATACGCTTATTCGGCTTGTAGAACTCCGTCCAACGTAATATCCAGTCATCTGGGTATATACTTTTTTCTATAGAGTTAATCGATTTCCATGATTCCATTAGCGGCTCAGGGATCTCTGGGATATAAACTGTCTGTTCACGATCACTACCCTTTATGGCTCTACGAATTACTTTATAAACGGTAAACTTATTTGCAAACAATAGGGTATTATAAACGCTCTTTTTAACTAAATGCTTCACGGTTAATTTTTCTTTTGATTCCTTCGAAGTTAGCCGTTGTTTCAGTTCCGTAAGTGACCATTTTTTCAATATACTTTTAAGACGAGAAAAGCTAAAATAATCCGTCTTTGAAAGTACTGCTCGATATTTCAGTTGTCCCGCTAATAGCGAAGTCTTGGCGAGCGGATCACGCCGATAAAACAATACCGTACCTGGCACAATCTGATGCTTCACGCCCTTGGCCTTGGTGTCTAAAAACCATTGCCAATCCTCGTAACCAAATGGTCTATTATTCTCTCGCTGCGACGTTTCCTGATAAATGCTTTTGTGGAACATACACGGTGAACCATAAATGTTAGAGTCAAACGAATAGAGAAATTCGTCTTGTTCTGTCACATCTGTACAGTCGGTAACTATCGTGTGGTGACCACCAAATGTCAATACATAATTAAATCTTGCTACTACATTTTTCTTACCTTTTACACAGAGATAGAAATCGATCAACCAGTTCTCCGAGTAGAGGTCATCAGCGTCTGCTAATGCGATATATTCACCTTTAGCTTGTTGGATAGTAAAGTTACGAGACTTAGATAAATCACCAAATTCATTATAAAGAATAGACACCTTGTCTTCTTTTTTATAACGCTCAAAATACCGCTTAGTGTCAGGTGTTCCGTTGTCAATATGTACCAAAATCTCATATGAGACATTACTTTCTTCAAGCTGCGACACCGCCCGAAGCACCGACAACATTGTCTTGTGTGCTAGTATACCTTCATTGTGTGCCGTAATAACAACAGATACGTCAACTTTCTTCTCTTTTATCATCACTACACTGTCTCCGCGAATTTTCTACTGTTTCTATTAAAATACTGAATACCAATCACTAGAATAATAATTGTCAATATAATCGGTATAGTAACTACAATTGGGTTATTAACAACGCCCCATACTACTGGCGTAGTCTCCGGTGCAACCAAATTATGCCGAATATCCTGAATAGTCTGTGCTAGCGGGTTTAACATGATGATGCTTTCAAAAGGAATGCCAAATATTTTTCGTCCGTAAATATACGATAATGGGTAGATAATTGGCATAGAGTAAAAGATTATTTGGAGTAATACCTCATAAATATGACCGATGTCACGAAATTTAACGTATAAAGCCGATAGAAATAGAGACACGCCAAATGCCAACATAAATAACTGCAAAAAGTTAAGTGGTAACCATAGTAGATTTAATGTCAACTCAACTCGCATAAATAACATAAAGATAATCACTACCCCAAGATTTATAATTAACGAAATCATTGCACTCGTCATTGACGATAAAACAATAATGTACTTAGGGAAATTAATTTTTCGAATCATATCACCCCTGCCAACTACCGCCTGCATACTAACACTAGTTGACTCTGTAAAAAAATTCCATAATGAAATACCAAGAAGTAGAACAATAGGATAAGTGGCTGTGCCATCTTTTATCCTTAAAAAATAAACAAATACGATATACATTACTGTAAATAACATAAGCGGCTTAAGTACCGACCACATTACACCAAGAAATGACCCTTGATATCTTAGCTTAAAATCTGTCTTTACCAGTTCGTATAAAAGAATACGATTTCGCTTATTGAATAAACTTCCACTTTGCATCATATATATTGTACCACTTTTATCGTTATTTAAATACATCAAAGCACTCGTTCTCTTCGCAGTAAAGCAATGCTATAATAATATCATGAAAACTATCACCGTGATGATTCCAGCATATAACGAACAGGAAGTACTTTCGTCTTTATTTAAAAGACTTGATTTTTTATCAAAATCTGCAGAAAAATATGAGTTTGAATTTCTATTTATCAACGACGGCAGTCATGATAAAACACTTGAGATGATCATGCGTCAGTCAAAAAAAGACCCGCGGATTAGCTATATTAATCTGTCGCGTAATTTCGGCAAAGAAATCGCAATGATGGCAGGAATTGACCACGCACAAGGTGATGCTATGGTGATTATTGATGCTGACTTGCAAGATCCACCAGAATTAATTCCAGAGATGATTCATTATTGGGAACAGGGTTATGATGATGTCTATGCTCGCCGAAAAAGCCGAAAGGGTGAAACCTGGCTCAAGAAAAAAACCTCTTCATGGTATTATAAGTTACTTCAATCTTCAACTTCAGTGCCGATTCAGGTAGATACTGGAGATTTTCGTCTCATGAGTCGCCGCTGCATCGACGCTTTAAGACAGTTTCGAGAATCACAGCGTAATACCAAAGCTTTGTTTAGCTGGATCGGCTACAAAAAGAGAGAAATTTTATATGACCGCGACCCGCGAATTGCCGGTGAGACAAAGTGGAATTACCGTAAACTCGTGAATCTAGCGATTGACGGCATTACCAGCTTCACAACCGCACCGTTACGCATAGCCACGCTATTCGGGTTTTTCATTTCATTTTTAGCTTTTTGCTGGATTATCTATCTTTTAGTTCGCCCTTTGTTTGGCATATCGACAGGAGCAGGCTACTCATCGCTAATGGCAGTAGTTCTTTTCCTTGGTGGCGTTCAACTACTGTCACTCGGTATTATCGGCGAATATATTGGGCGAATTTTTGTTGAGACAAAGCATCGTCCACTATATCTAATCGAAAAATATCATGCAGGAACTATTCAAAAAACACGCAAATAAACTTCGATTTGGGATCGTTGGTATTATAAATACTGGCCTTGATTTCGGTATATTATTTTTTCTTACACTTTTATTCAATCTTCCACGAGAGCTAGCCAATACCATTTCCACAACTATTTCTTTTCTCTTTTCGTTCGCCGCTAATAAAAATTATACCTTCAAGTCTACCGATAAAAACACTATCCAACAATTTATTCTCTTTACTGTCATCACTCTATTTAGTTTATGGGTAATTCAAAATGGTATTATTTATATTATCACTCCTATATTTATAAATATTGGTTATAGCGAACCAGTGTCTCTATTTATTAGCAAAGTCACCGCCACTATTGTTAGTCTCACGTGGAATTATATATTTTACTCCAAGTTAGTTTTTAAAAACTAAGAACTTTTCTGTGAAATTACCAAATGCCTGGCTCGACCTTCACCTTCAGAGTGTGTTTCAATATCATCAAATTCATGAGCCAGATTATGCACTATCCAACGATCAGCAGAATTTAGCTCAACAATTTTTGAATTGCCAGTTTTTTGCACTTCCTCAATCCAACCACGAGCTTTTTCAGCAATTTTCTCCGCATGTTGTTTTTTATAATCAGCAATATCCAAATTAACTCGATGAACAGCGGCATTATTATTATATAAAGTAGTCGACAATAGATATTGCAAACTCTTCAAAGTCTCAGCACCTCGTCCGATCAAAATACTACTCCGCTCATTTGATGGAACGATCGCTATTAAAATACCATCTTCAATTCTCACTTCCACTGCCAAATTTAAATCAAAAAATGTCAAAAAATCTTCTAAGTATTTTTTGGCGAATTCAATTGTTTCAAGTTGATCCATCATTTCCTCCTTAATCTTTTGCCTTAATACGTGTTATATTCGCTTCTTTAGCATTCTTAACACGTTGTTTAGCATTTGATTTTTCCGGTTTTATTTTTTTCTCACTAGCTATTTTTATCATTTCTTCAGAATCTTTATTGAGAATAATTGTATTTTGAATATAGCCCACAGCACTACCAACCGCCATATACATCGCCAAAGCGCCCGGTAGGTAAATAATTATCATAAAGGTGATTATCGGCATAAATTTTAACATTTTTCGATTAACCGCTGCATTAATTTCTGATTGGTCAGCTTCTTTACCTTCACCAGCCGCAGCTAAAATATCGCGTAATCGTTTTTTACTGTCTGTACTACTCGGCGATAACTGCTTGGAAGTAAGATACTGTAAAAATGCCGCCACAAAAGCCAATATCAACAGACTAAACACAACACCTTGCTGAGAAATAGCATGTTTTGTTAAATCGATTAATCCTAAAAAGTTCTGATTAAACTGATCAGGGTTATTGATAAGATTATTAACCACTGGCAGGTTTTTCACGATATCATAAGCATATTTACCCAACTCACCCCTTGATAAAACAAAAATCTGTACCACCCGATACACCGCAATTAGAATCGGTAATTGAATTAACAAAATACCAATTGAGCCAAACATACTAACGTTATGTTTTTTATACAGATCCATTAGTGCTAAACTCCGCATTTGCGGATTACCTTTATATTTTTTATTAATTTTTGCTATTTCTGGCTGCATTTTCCGCATTGCTTTACTTTGATGAAGTTGTTTTTTAACCAGTGGCCACAGTAAAAGTCGCACAATAATCGTTAAAATAATTATACTAACACCAAAATCCGGAATAATTCCGTAAATTGCTAGGAGTAAATTAAAAATAGGCTGAACAATAATTACATCAAAAAAACTCATATCTAACAGCTATTATAACAAATAAATTTGATTATTTATACAGATTAGCTTGTGATAATAAGTGTTTAACTACTGTTAGTAGCTCGGAATATGGCATATTGGCAATTTCAGCCGAAGCGATAATAAAAATTATATCTTGCGAACCTTTAAGTTTATCCTTTTCTAGGCGCACAATTTCATATATCCGACGACGAATTCGATTGCGACCAACAGCCGATTTAAGGATTTTTTTACTAACCACCACCGCAAATCGACTATTTTTTCGCCGAGGATTTGACACATATTTAATCGTCATCAGCGATCCACGAACTGATTCACCGTTTCTGTAGACAAATTTCAAACTATTATGTCCATGAAATCGATTTACTTGATGTAACATGATTTTCTAATTATATCAAATTCCCGCCACTACTGACGGGAATTTTAGTTAAATGGCGATTCTTGCACGGCCTTTTAGGCGACGGCGTTTCAGAACTTGACGTCCAGCCTTGGTTGAAACACGTGCTCGAAACCCGTGCGTCCTAGCACGGTGCCGAGTGTGTGGTTGAAATGTTCGCTTTGGCATATCGTTACTTAGTTTACATTTTTTTCTGTTTTTTTGCAAGTGATTACCACTTTTTCCACCAATAGTTACTATTTTTCCACAGTTATTACAGATGAAAATTTACTATGTGGAAAACTTGACCTCTATTGCACCTAATACTAAATAAACCCTTTATACTTGTGGAAAACTCCGCCAGTTTGCTATAGTATAGATAAGCAAACGAACGAGAGGGGATTTTCAGAACATGAATAATCGTGTAGTCTGGCAGAGTGTCTTAGGAGAAATTGAATTAACCATCGCTGATCCTAAATTATTTAAGGTTTGGTTTGAAAAGACCGAGTTGGAAATTATATCTGATGAAGAAGTGATCATTCTTGTTCCAAATACTTTTATCCGAGCTCAGTTAGAAAAACGTTTTCATAAACAGATTCTAGAGTCTTTAGCTCATCATAAATTAACCCCCAAAATTGTCCGCTATAATATTAAAACTGCTAACAAAAAACCTCGAATTAATCGTGATACTAACATAATTGAAAGAAAAACTGAAGCTACCAATCTTATCACTCCATCAAAAAAATCACCCACCAGTAATCTTAATCCACGCTACACTTTTGATAACTTTATTGTTGGATCGAGTAATGACCTAGCTTATGCTGCCTGTCAAGCGGTAGCTAATAATCCAGGTGTAAAATATAATCCGCTTTATTTATATGGTGGTGCTGGATTAGGTAAAACTCACCTAATGCAAGCAGTTGGCAATGAAATTATTAGAAAACAGCCATCAGCTCGTGTTCTTTATATTACTACTGAAACTTTCGTAAATGATTTTCTTGATTCAATTCGCTTTAAGAAAAAAGGTTTTTCTGATAAATACCGCAATGTTGATGTATTAATTATTGACGATATGCAATTTATCGCTGGTAAGGAAAAAACTCAAGACGAATTCTTTCACACCTTTAATGATCTTCATCAAAATAATAAACAAATTATCATTAGCTCTGATAAACCACCCAAGAGTATCCCAACCTTAACTGATCGTTTACGTAGTCGGTTTGAATGGGGTATGGCGATTGATATTCAGATGCCAGATTATGAAACTCGCTTAGCTATTGTCAAAGCTAAAGCTGCTTTAAGTGACACTGAATTATCAGATGAAGTGACTGAATATTTAGCAGCCAACTTCAAAACTAATATTCGTGAGCTCGAAGGTGCTTTAAATAAATTACTAGCTTATGCGGAAATGCAGAATTTCACCCCAGATTTATCATCAGCTGAAGGAATTTTAGGTAATATTAAACAATCACGTCCGCATCACATTACTGCCAAGCAAATTATTGACAAAACAGCAAAATATTATAATGTAGATGTGAAAGATATTGTTTCAGCCCGTCGTGATAAATTTATTGCCTTACCTCGACAGATTGCCATGTACCTTTTGCGTAGTGAGTTGAAAATGAGTTTCCCGAAAATCGCTCAAGAATTAGGCCGGAAAGATCATACTACCGCCATGCATTCGGTGGAAAAGATTACCGGTGAAAGTTTAGTAAATGTTAGCATTCGTGAACAGATTAATGATATCAGGGAAAAATTATATGATCGATAGTGGAAAAACCTGTGGAAATACTGTGAAATTATGGTGGTTCTATCTTAGTAAAAGATCACAGAGAATTGTGGATGACTGCTTAATACTTTTTCACCAGTGGAATAACCTAAGAGTTTTTAGCAAAAATTTCACAACCAATCCACTACCTTTTCCACAAGCTAAACACCCTACTGACCTCAGTTTGAATAAACTTTTTACCCAGTTTCCACATCACCTATTATTAAAGCTATTAAATAATAATTAAAGGATTTATAATAAATAATATGAAAGTCTCTGTATCGCAAGAAAAATTCGCTAAAGCACTAAACAATATAAAGGATATTGCCTCAAGTCGCAATGAATTGGCGGTTTTGAATAATATATTAATTCGGACTGATGAAGGTAGACTTTTAATTGCTGGAACTAATCTGGAAATTGCGTCAACACAATATTTGAGTGTAAAAATTGATAAACCAGGTTCAATTACAATACCCGCTCGATTAGTATCAGAATTTGTATCTAATCTACCAAACGATATTGTTAACTTGGAGGTAGAAAAAGATCACTTAAAGATCACTTCTGGTAATTTTTCTTCAATTATTAACGGTATTGTGGCGGATGAATTTCCTGAATTACCAACTGTTGATAGTAAGGAGTCAGTTTCTGTCCAAATATCTATTGAAGATCTTAAAAAAGCTATTTCACAGACGAAAATAGCAGTTAGCTCAGATATGTCTCGCCCAGTTTTAACTGGTGTATATTGGCATACTTATGAAGGATTTTTATACTTGGCAGCAACTGACGGTTATCGCCTAGCAGAAAAACGGTTAATGAAAACTGATGTTGAATTATCAGCTATTATCCCTGCTTCAACGCTTAGTGAAGTCGTCAAATCAATTGATGATACTAGTGATGTGAAAATTATATTTGATGAATCTCAGGTTTGCTTTAAGACTGATAATATAGAAATCATTAGTCGATTAATTGATGGAAGATTCCCAGATTATCGCCAACTGATACCGGATAAATCAGAGACTGAAGTGAGAATTAACAAAGCTGATTTTGCTAGAGTTACTAAAATTGCCGCTTTATTTGCTCGTGAATCTGGTGGCGGTATTACACTTAAAGCTTCAAAAGATGATTCTTTATTATCTATTCATTCAATTGCCTCGGAATTGGGTGAAAACACCTCGGAAGCCAACGCTACTATATCGGCTGACGGTCAAATTACTTTAAATTCACGTTATTTAAATGAAGTCTTTAATATCATTGAGGGAACTGATTTAATTTTCTCATTTAATGGAAAATTAGCTCCTTGTTTAATACAAGAGGATATTAAAAAACCAGATTATAAGCATATAATTATGCCGATGAAGAGTTAAATACTTTTCATCATGACGGTTTGAGCGACATTTTTATCAAATTTAACTCGTGCTTTATATCTATATTGAGTGTGTTTAGCGCTAACGTCAAACTCTATATATTGAATTGAATAGCCTGATTCATTGATGGTAATATTGTCAATTTCTAAGACAATTCCATCTTTTGGCCATTGAGAACTAGTAATATATTGATTAAGATCTGTTTTAATATAGTTTATAATCTGGTTTTCAATTTTAAGAGGTAAAAACTCTCCTAATGTAAAAGTTTTATTAATAAATTTAACAGGTTGATTCCAACCTTTTTTACTGTCAATAGTTATCAAACCAGCCGGTTTATAATCACCACCAGTAAACCCTTCATAATGAGCGATATTTTCTTTTTTTGAGTTATTAAATAAAGCAGCGACTAATACTATTGAAATTATAATAATTAATCCGATAATAAGGATTTTTTTCTTATTTAGAGTATCTAGTTTCATGCTAATTACCTATTGCCCATGCTCCATTTAATGAATTACCGATGTCTTCCTGAGAAAATCCAGCAGTATTTTCACTATAGCTAATTTTGCCATTATTATCTACATCAGTCATTTCTGAAGCATCTTTCGGTAGTGTAGTACATTGTCCACTACCAGAACTACAGGCTTGGTTACCTTTGACTATATTATGACCGTTCGGGTCAGCTATTAAGATTCTACCGTCAGAGGTTAATCCTCTTGCAACGATTATATGTCCACCACTGGTAAAAACTCCTGATCTTTGGCTCATTACCACATATTTACCTTCACTTAAAGCTTGCTTGATCTTGCTAACATCACTCCCCAGATCTTCTGACGTTAAACCATAAGACTGTGGTATGTCTGTAAATGCGCTCCAGCTAGCACCACTTGCCGTAGTTTGCCCTCTTTTCGCCATTTCATCAGTGATAGTCACAGGAGTAATGGACGAATCTTTTTTAATAGTTGATATAATCATAGCTAGCGAGGTTGGTCCGCAACCACACCCTTCAATCTTTCCGCAGTTAGGATATGGATGATCTTTCCACTTAGGGTCTTCTTGGTAATAAATAGTAAAATCTCCGTTAGTGGTTGGATTACCGCAAATACTTGTCGTACCGCCCTTTAGAGCTGTATATGCCACAAAAGCCCCATGATCTTCGTTGGCCGGGTATGTTATTCCTCCGCCATCCGATTTAATTTGTCCCCAAGTAGAGCTTGGCTCACGCTTCTCATCCGCCTTATTCATAACATATGGTGAACCCTCACCGTTAGCCGCCTCTTCGTCAGTGAAACCAAGGTTTTTTGCTTGAGTTATATATGCACCAGCGATACCGTTATAAGCAAAGAAAACATATTTTACTGCATTATCATCACCGCTCTTCAGTTGTTCAGCTTTGTCGCCAGCTTTTTTTAGTAAAAAATTAGCTGCTAAGTTTGTTTGTCGTTGAAATTCAGCATCGTCAATCGGTCCCGGATTATATGGTCCGCCATCTTTGTTAACAAATTGATAGACTCCCTGACCGTTGCTGGGATTATTTCTTGATCCACCGCTTTCTCTAACATGAATAACAGCGATCATTTGCCAAGGAATTCCGACCTCTTTGGCGGCATTTTCATAAAATGGTTGATTATTTTTGATAAGTTCCATTATTGCGGAACTATAGATTTCTCTACCTTTGTAATCAGTTGCGGTGCTTGGCGTTTCTCCAGTTGAACCACTGCCTTCACCACTAGGTGTACACTCTTCCTTGTAATACCTAATATCATTTGACAGATATTCTTCAGATAAGGCGTTAATCACTCCGACCGGATATATAGATAAAGCTAATAAAACAGATAGTGCTATAGATACTTTTTTAGATAATTTATTGTTGATTAACATAGTTTTTTACCTTATCACTATTGATTACGTTGTCTGGTATACCGATAAATTGCAGATTCTCTTTAGAGAATGAAGTACCTGGACCAATTACCTTTTTATATAAGTTGCCCGTTTTCTTATAAATAAGTAATGCAGGTTCTAAATTACTATTTTTTGGTGACACAGTAACTACAACCCATTCATTAAAATTTTCTAGACTATTTATGGTTAGTTCATTTTGACCAGCTAAATGCTTTTTTATAGAATTTTCATCGATTTTGTCAGTTTGAGGATTGTTATCGGTAGTATCTTTTTTTATGGTATTATCTACAGTCGGTTTTTCGATTTGTTTTTTAGGATTAATTACATTACCAACAACTATAAAAACAGAACTAATCAGGACTACAACTAAGATGAATAATACAATAATTTTAGCAGCACGTTTAATATAAAAATTATTGTCTATCATTATACTTTTGCCCTGTAATACTTCGTCCAACCACCTAATACCGCTGGTCCACCAATTGGTCCGCCGTCATTAGGACCTCGCGCTCCTTGAGTATATACTTGTCCACCTTCAATACTAGTTACTATTTCAACGTGACCGCTTTTCCAGGCAATATCACCAGGTTTAAGGTCATTGATAGACACTTCATCCATAGTCTTACCGACATAACTACTATATGCTCCAGTATAACCAGCTTCTATATCAAAACCGGTAGCTGCGTAGATAGATGCTCGTACGAATCCTGAACAGTCTGTTAGCATAGTACCTTTTGCTAATGAACCATTTTTAATACTCTCAATAGTATTTTTCATAGTATCAACAGAACCATGAAAAGCTGGCCCACCATAGTAATAGGTGTAATCGAAGAACATTTCTCCAGCCTTAACGATATCTCCAGTGGAATCTGCTTGAGGTCCAGTTTTCTCCTCTGGCTCCTCATCTTCGCCATTGATTGATTGATTGATTTGATAATCTACAAGTAAAACAGACATGGCCGCAAATTTTTTATTATCAATTGGTCCAGGACTGCTACTACTGGCGCCAAGGGACTCCGCCGTGACTGTTATATCTTCTCCATTTTTATCTTTTCCGCTATAGGAATTTTGTCCAGTACTACCACTGCCAACACCGCTAGGTATGGTACATCCACCCATATTAGTCCAATAATCTCCAGTACTTGCATTAGAACATGAGTCTAAGAACTCTGCTAATGGTGAATCTTCATCAATACCGAGTTCATCAATCGTCGCACCTTCTGGTATTTCTTTGTCACCTTTTATCCAACCCTCATTTATAGCGATTTCTAGGGCTTCTTCGGTTGACATATTAGCTTGTTCTTTGGTTATACCAGTACATGGTAATCCGGCCATATTGACAGCTGGATCATCACCGTCCGTACTATGTCCAAAATCACTTGCATAATTGCAATAATTACCAGAGAAAATTCCTCCTGAACTTGCCTTGGCTTTATTAGAATATGATAGCGCAAAGGAAGGTAATCTAATTATATTGGATAAAATCGATGAAAAATTATTATTGTAAGTACCATTTGTTAGCATCATATTACCTATATTTCTAACGATACTGCCTAAAAATGTATATTGGCTAGAGGTGTCAAATGGACTAAGAGAAGCAATATCCATATTTTTTTGGAATTCTTCATTTGCCAAATATATTTGATTAAATTCAGCAAGTTGCGAGTTCTTGAGAACTGGTAAACCTTGAGCCATCCCGCCAGACGAAAAGAAAGCGGCTGCACCTATACCTATAGCGTCACCTAAGTCCATATAGCGAGCTTTTGGTAGCATATCATTTTCAGCCAGCTTTATAATCGCATTTTTAACAGCATCCCCAACTACCATTCTACCTATTTCCTGAGCTGCCATGACAGCAGTTTGCTTACCAACCAAAGACACAACTGCTCCAATACCACCAGTAAATGCCGCAAGTCCAGCTTCAATAGAAAGTGAAGCATACATTGCCACTGGACTCATTACAGCATTACAGAAAGGTTCAACTGTTTCATTAAGTTTCTTTGCTCCTTGTACAAAAGGGCTTTTGTAGATAGAATAGCCAGGTACATATGACGATATTGCTGATTTGTTCTTGTTAATACCCATAGCCGCCAAAAGATATTTAGAATCAAGAGCAGAGCCAGTTTTATTAGTTGATCCTTCCGTGATTCCCCTTTCAGTTAACATTGTGCCAACAGTGTCTGCCATTTCTGGTGTAAAACCACTACCAAACCCAGAAGCTTTTGCTCGTGAAGCTGGCGATAATACAGTATCCATGACAATTGCCACTATTGGTGCTAATTGAACAGCCGTTACACCAGTGGCGATCATTCCAGGTGCTTTTACCCCCATACAAGATAATCCAGCTAAGGCATAAGCTACCCCACCCTTACCTATTTTTTTGGCGTGTTTTTCAAATTTTCTGTTGACAGTCTGAATAGCTTTATTACTATCCAATTTTGGAGTTTTTGCTTTAATAGCTTTTATTCTATCTGATACTTTCAGTTTATTATCTATTTTTGCAACAACTCCACCACTTCTTGATAACTTAAACTTATTTAAAAGACGATTTTTAATATTTTTTCCAGTCCAGGCTCTGACATGCATCTTGAAAGCACCATATCTACCATATACCTTACTGGCCAATTTTTCATTACCTTTTTTCAATAACTCATCTGATAAATCGGCAGCTTTAATTGGTTTTCCACCGTCAATTGAATAATGTGTCGGATTTTTTGTTGGATAGCCAGATTTACCAATTTCTATAGGACTGCCGTCAATACCCACGGGGACGATACCGTTTTTAGCCAATCTACCTAAAGCTCTATTTGATATGCGACCAGTTTTACATTTTATAGTGTTTTTACCGATACAACCTATACTTTCTTTTGTGGTCATATTTTTGAAAACGTGTTTCATACGGTGTTCTTTAACAGTAGAAGCGGAGTCATTGTTGGCGTGAAAATTTTCCATGACGTTTATCAGCATGGTTGCTGGTCCAAAGAAACCAGCCATAATACCGCCACCACCCAATAAAATGGCGATAATAGAAAATATTCCACCTTTTTTCTTCATTAAGGTTTTGATATTTAAAGGAGTTTTGCCTCCAGACAAGTTATTTTTTGATGGCTCATAAAACCCACTATTACCAGCGGCTGACTCCTGATTATTTAAAGAGTCGCTAGCAGAATTTATATCATTAGTTCTGCCACTGTCGCCTAAATTATTATCTATCTGATCGGTCGCAGCATTTTCTTTGGCATAAAGATCACTGGCTGTATCGGCTGGATTATATCGCTGATCAGCTTCCTCTTTTGTATCTGGTGCTCCAAATGCCATAATATAACCTCTATTATACTACACCGCCCCGTATCCACCGATTGGCGTATCTGACGGTTTTTGTTGCGCAACAGGATTAGTATTGATTAAATTATATTCCGTATCACTAGCTTGAATCTGTATATGTACGTGATTTTGTCCAGCAAAGAATAAGCCTTGTCCAACTGGGAAGTTTGCCAGACGTTTTTGTTCTTCTTCGGTTAACTTAAAGACATTAGCTAGCACATCAACGGCACTGGCAGACTGTTTTAATAACAACTGCATTGACGAGTTAGCGACAATTGCCCGTCCCATCTTACTACCAACAAAGTCTTCCACATCCTGAGTAATTGTCGTTAAACCAAGTTGATATTTTCGGGCTCGTTTAGCTAGTGAGAATAAGAAATTGGCTGAATCATCATATTTCATTAATTGCCAAGCTTCGTCAACGATCAACATGCGTCTCTTTTGATCAGTTCTAGTGATATTCCAAATATGGTTTAAGACAATATACATTGCTACTGGTCGCAAATCATCTTCTAGATCTCGGATATTAAATACCACCATATTATTATTAATATCAACGTTGGATTGTTGGGAGAAAATACCAGCAAAAGTACCAGAGGTAAATTTACGCAGTCGTTGTGCTAAACTTGGGCCGGTGCCACCCATATGGAGTAAGGTGTCATATAAATCAGAAATTGTTGGTGGCAATGAATTATGAGTTAATGGATCTGAGGTGATACCAACCCTTGCATATGTGTCGATTAAAGCTTGATCAATATCCGCCTCTTCTGCTGGCGTCAAACCAGCGCCAATTTGACCGTTTGCTTGTACGCTACCCAGCATTTGACGCATTAAGCCATGTAAAGTCACTAAATTAGCTCTTAAAGCATCGTCTGCCTCATCAGTATCAATTACTTGCGGTAAATCAAACGGATTGATTCTGGTATCACTACTTAAACTAAGGCGGATATAGCTGCCACCGACGGCATCTGATAGTTTTTGATATTCATTCTCGGGGTCAATAATTACAATATCTGAACCAGTCATCATACTGCGTAAAGCCTCAAGTTTCACAGTAAATGATTTACCAGCACCAGACTTAGCAAACACCACCATATTGGCATTTTCCAGAGAGAATCGATCAAAAATCACTAGACCATTGTTGTGCATATTAATACCGTAAAGCACGCCCTTGCCATCAGTTAGGTCAGCCGAAGTGAACGGAAAGCTAGTGGAAATTGCACCAGTATTCATATTACGACGAATCTGTAGTTCATCAGACAATTGTGGAATTGTACTATTTAACCCCTGCTCTTGTTGACTAGAAGCCACTTTTGAAAACACCAATTGCTGACCGAAAATAGTTTCAATTTTATGTTGCACAAAACTTAATTCATCCAAACTATCAGCGTAAATAGTAATATATAGTCCATAGCGGAAGAATTTCTCTGCTCCTATCTGTAATTGATTACGCAATTCTTCAGCGTCACTTAAAGCTGCTTCCAAGCCAGGATCACGCACCCGCCCTTTTTCAGCGTTAATATTCATGCTGGCTTCCAGTTGAGTAACTTTTTTACGTAGATTATTTAGCACCACTTGCGTGTCTACTGGATAAATAAACATACTAATATCTAAAACTTCGTCGATATTGATAATAGAACTTAACCAACCAGTATAAATCTCTCGTGGATAGCCGTAAACATACATAGTTCGACCATATTTTGAGCCAAGCCTAAAGTGATCAGAATGTAATTCAATACTGCTTGGTGCGATAAAATCACGTAAGGTACGTACGCCAGTCAGAAAGGCTTGTTCAACCTCTGCCTGCTCTTTCGCTAATTGCTGAGCAGCAATATCTACAGCATCTTTTTTACCGGCCATTAGAATTGCCCTCCAGGTTTTGGATTTTCACCTTGACCTTTTTTAATATAAGTTGATGTTAGTTCGTGAGGATCAATATTAGAAATTGGTTCACGTTCTGATACGTCCGGATTATATGATCGATAGAACAATTCACCTAACTGCCGAGTGTTAAGCTGTTGGCTTTTAACTCCCATTTGGAATAAGCCACTCATTACTAAATCAACCCGGTTTTTAATCTCATCTTTTGCTTTAATATAAGTTACTTGATCAATCTTGGTTATAGTGGCATTTTTTTTGCCACTAAAAAAGCTACTAAACAACCCTTTAGCCTGTTGTTTCATGGCATTTACATCACCGCCAGGAAAATATGGCACGACAACATAAAAGCGCTTATCCATAATGTTAGCTTCCTGTGCCAAGATATCGATAAAATCCATATAATCGTCCATTAAAACATTAAGTAGCATATTATCTTGATTGCGACGAATTTCTGATAATCTATCAAGATATGGGCCAATATCAACTCGGCGTGACCGGATCAGAATTTGTACTGGAAAATATAGAGAGTTTATAAAGTTTTGATAACTAAACTCAATACCCTCCCGTTCACGTGAACTCATCAAATCAAAGTTAATTGATTGACATTCAACCACCGCACGGAAACTGCCATCGTTCATAATAATAGTGTTTTCTCGCATCTCAGAAAACAATAAAGTATTCTGAGTGCTAATTTGTTCAGGATTCTTCTTTTTTTCGCTGGTTGGTTGCGGCTGGATGGGTTGTGGTGCTGGAGTATTGGTAACCGGAGCAGTTGTCTGCCCTACTGGTTGATAATTCTGTTGATTAGATATCTCTGGTTGCATATTCCCACCTAGTGTAGTGAAATCACTACTTCCTCTTCCATTTCTTCCTTTCGCCTGATTCGATTAGCCTCACGTTGAATCGTTTCCACTGAAAGACCGTCATGGTTTCTTGCAAGATCTATTATAGCAGGTGATACATCTTCTAGACTAGTCTGAGGTGTAGTTGGTTGCGGTTGAATAGGTTGAGCTATCGGCGTATTTTGAGCTTGCTCGCTAAGTGGGGTGATAGTTGACTGTTGCATCACAGGATAAGGATTATTATTAATATTAGCTGCCATCTGTTTTTCTAAATCATCCATAGCTGGTGTCGTAGGAACTGGTTGCGGTTGAATAGGTTGAGCTATCGGCGTATTTTGAGCTTGCGACATACGTTGCATCATATTTTGTCGTCTTTGGATATCAGCTTGATTGATAAGGTTATTGATATTTTGCGCCGTAACTCCAGATTCATCCAGAAAATCATCGGCGGTTTGAGCTTCGTTATATAAATCAGCTTGCATTGAACTATTAGGATTATTAACCCCACGAATTGCCCAGCCTTGAGAATCAACTAAGTTTGACAAATATGATAATCGGCGTTGCACCTCCTCTTGAGAATAGCCATTACCATAGGTTTTTTCCTCGACTTTTGGCGCAACAACTTCCACCAAGTATTCTATTCCATCTGGTTGCCATAACCGCTTTTTAGGTTTTAGGATGAATGAAATCACCGCTGCTAAATACACTTCCATCGGTTGATCTTTTCTAAGCGGTAATGCTAAAGCACCAAAAAATAGTACAAAAGGTAGTGGTAGGAGCGCCAGAGGTAAAAGTATCATACCTAAAACATACATCGCTGCCATTGAAGCTACTGTAATCATCAAGAAAATAAACTGCCGAAAACTAAACGGCCCAAGTAATTTATCCTCCGCCTCCACATCTTGAGGAACCTTGTATATCGACATACTGCTTATATTATAACAAAAACCTTAAGCCTATAAAATGGACATAAGGTCATTAAAGCCATTTCTAGCAGCTTCCGTAACGTGACGACTGAGCTCTTTTCCAGTTAACGAAACGTCAATTGCTTTTTTCAGAGCTTCTATATGTTTACTATCAACTATACCGCCGTGATTACTCAAAAGAGCCTCTTTCAGAATATTAATTCCGTAAGCGTCAGTTATGGCGATATCTTCAGGTTTGAATTTACCTTCCTGTATCCATTCAGCAACATATTTATTGAATGTGTCCTCATCATAGACGGCACCCTTAAATACATCCTCTATTAACTTACCGCCCATAAATGGCGCTTTATTTTTAACACTCGATGAAGCCAAAGCACTAGAGAGTGATTCTCTAAATTCTGTTGGCGACTTCGTAACCAATTCAGCGACTTCTTTAACCGTACCAACCCTAGCCTGCTCTGCAATCGCCGCCTCTGTAATATAAGTGTTAGTATTGTCAAGGATTGTACCATTTGCTAGCTGAACACTTCCTCCAGTAGCTAGGGCCTGTCTTTGACTAGACGTAAGTTTGTAGTGTTTCATAACTGCATCAGCTTCCTCGATAGATTGAGCAGTTTCCTTGCGTGTAGTAGAGATAGCAGTGGCTAAAGCGGCATCCATCCCTAAGTTATTGCCATTTCCATCAAGATAGACATTACCAGCCGCTTGTCGCTGATACTCGGGATTATTTAAGATAGCTTCAGCTAATTGCTTATTCTGAGCGCGCTGAGCATTTGATTTGCGCATACCTTCTATCGCCAGTTTTTCACTCAGAGAGCGTACTTTGTCGGCCTGTCGTTGCATTTCCAAATCTTTCTTACTACTATAAGAAGCGCTAAGACGTCGACCTAACTTTTCGGTGGCAGATTGGTCAATTACAGGACTTCGTCCAGCTTTCATCTCGCCATAAAGACTGTCGGCCTCTGCAGCTGCCAAGCCTGCCTCGTCAGCCACCCTTTTACTAAACATCGCCTGTTTTTTACCAATACGGGAAGCCTCATATGATGCTTGAGCTCGCTTTTGATAATCTTCAACTTGCTGTTTACGCTTTCTAGACATTTCATCCATTTTTCGGCGAGCATTAGCCAAGACATGGCGTTTTCCTCGGTTTTTATCACTAGATAGCTTCTGATTTTTACGAATACTACGCATATCGTTTGCCCAATTTTTAGTCTTATCAAACAGACCTTTATTTTTATCATTGACGATACCAGCAAACCTATTAAGTAAACCACCACCCAATTTAAGCATTAGTGGTGTCAGCCAAAGTGGCGCCACTTGAACCGCCATACCAATTAAATGCATAACAGTACCATTTGACCCGGTAGCGTTTTGGATGATTAACATTCCAGCTAACTGTGATCCACCGAAAATCAGTGCAAAGGCTGGGAAAAATATTAACATTGTCATAAAGGATTTTTTCCATTTCTCAAACCATTCTTCTGTTCCGGGCAGTAAGTAGCAAACAAAAGCCAATGGTGAAATAATCACCAAAATCATTATTAAGGCTTGTCTGGCTGCCATAATTAATAAAGCTAGCAAAATAGCCAGTCCTGCCCCGACTAAAATTGGCGCAAGCATTGGCAGGAGTTCAGTCCCCATGTTTAATGCTATGGCTGCACCGCCAATAACCGCACCGTTTGATCCGTTTGATAAGATAGTTGCAGTAACATCAGTCCAATTTGTTGGAACATCATGAACCTTACCGATTGTTGCCGTGGCTTTTCTGACTTCCACGAACATATCTTGGATAGCGTAGCCTAAGGTGTTTGAAATATCCAACAATACTGCACAAACTATGAATGATAAGTTAACTAATAGGGCTGCGATAATCAAGCGTGGCACCAGTTTTTTAATACCGTAATTGCTAACTCCTACAGAAGTAATTTGTGAATAAATTATTATCAAAAAAACAATAATAAATACCACATTAGCGAAGTTGCGCATAATATTCCAAGCGACGTAAATCCCGCTTTTATTAGTGGATTCTAGTGGTTTGGTTTCTAAGAAATTTGTTAAAATTTCGTACATTGTGTCCATGCCACTGGCTATATTGTTAGCCAATGGACAGACGATCCAGCCGATTCCCTGTAAATCACAAGATGTGTTGGCATTATTTTCACTTGGTGGGTCAATCGAGATGGTTGAAGTATTTTTCAGGGTGTAATTATTTGGTGGTGAAAATTCGTAAGTAGCATAATTGACTTGGGATAATGACGTGATATCAGTGTCACTTGTGAAATAAATGACATTCACTTCTCCACCAGAATTATTCTCGTTTTTCGGTAAATAGATAAAAGCGTTTTCGGATAAATTTAACTGCTTAGCTTTTTTGCCGTCAACTGAACGGACAAAATTTTGATTATTATAGACGATATCACGCCCTGTCCAGCCACCCCACTTGGCGTCCGCTGCCCAAACTTGGAAAGTTAAAGATAGTGTCAAAAATAAACCAGCCAGTAATCCTGTCAGTAACAACAAAAACCATCGTAAAGGACGTTTACTGTATCGTCCCTGTAAATTCAGCCACCACATTACCTAATGATTTTAGCACTTTTTACCGAAAAAGTCAATAACTATACTGATGAATTCGGTATTTGTTACAATAAATTAAGGTATGCGTATTAAGAAACAGAAAAATTGGAAAGACCGGCTACTTATTGTTATAGCATTAGGGCTGATTGCTGTTGGCGTATATTTGTTAATTGTGACTTTCAGTCCATTATTAACTAGTCAACTTATCAACCCTAACAATAACTCAACCACTCAGTTATTAACAGATACACCAGAGGAAAAAATTACCCAGAACCGTCTTTATATTCCCAAAATTGATATCAATTTGCCTTACGCTACTGGTGATGCTTCGGTTATGGAAAATGGTGCTTGGTGGCGTCAACCAGAAAATGGTAATCCAGCTGATGGTGGCAACTTCGTTTTATCAGCCCACCGCTTTATTATGGGATTAACACCGCAACAAACTTTGCGTAAATCGCCATTTTATAACATTGATAAGCTCAAAATCGACGATGAAATCGTGGTTGATTATAATCAAAAACGCTATGTTTACGTGATTAGTAAAGTTTTTGCAGTCAAGCCTGACGATGTGTATATAGAAGATCGCACCAGCCAGCCACAATTGACTTTATACTCTTGTACTCTTGGTGGATCAGCAGATGGTCGTCATGTATTCATTGCTACGCCAAAAATAATAAAACCCGCCAATTAACTTAATTTGACGGGTTTATTAGTCTAAACAGGTGCTTATTTACGCAAACCTAATTTAGCCACGACTTGCTTATAACTATCAAAATCAGTTCGCTCCAGATGTTTCAGAAGACGTCGGCGTTTACCAACCATCTGAACCAGCCCACGACGAGCCATGAAGTCGTGTTTGTTCGCCTTCAAATGCTCTGTAACTTCTTTGATACGAGCCGTTAAAACTGACACCTGCGCCTGTGGGCTACCGACGTCATTTTTATTGACCTGAGTCAAAGCAATCGCTTTTGCCTTGTTATCCTTTGATATCATAGTTACAAATTGTAGCAATAACTCGTCAATTAGTCAATATGAGAAAATTACGATTGAACACCAAAATCCAGCAAAGTTTTGGCATTTTTAACATCAAAATCAGCAATTTTAGTCCGTCTCAGTTCCTTACAATAAGCTCCAGTTTGCAGTTTTTCGCCGATATCAACCGCCAAACTACGAATATAAGTGCCACTGCTGACGTGAGTGCGGATTTTCAGTAGTGGATATTGATAATCAAGCAAGTCAAGTGAATAAATAGTTACTGTACGTTCAGGAATTTCAATCTCCTGCCCCTTACGAGCTAACTTATAAGCTCTTTGTCCATTAACCTTGATCGCACTAAAAATCGGCGGTGTTTGAGAGATTTCGCCAATAAACTGACTTAAAACATTCTTAATTTCTTCTAAAGTTGGCTGATGGCAATCATTTTCAGTAATCTCCCCTTCAGGATCGCCAGTTGTGCTGATTGCACCCAAATAAATACTAGCTTCATAAACCTTGTCGAGTTTAGTGTATTGCATAGCATTACGACATTCTTTACCAGTGACCAAGATTAACAAGCCTGTCGCAAACGGATCAAGGGTGCCACAATGACCAACCTTCACTTTTTTGCCAGCTGTTTGACTTAAAACTCGACGCAATCTGGCGACCACACCAAAACTAGTCATTTGAGCTGGCTTATCAATCAAAATAACACTATCTTGCATATTTTATTGACCAGGAATCTGGAATTGAGCTGGATCAAAGTTGGTGGTTTCAGGGGTTGGTGTGGCTTGAATGGTTTCTGGCGGTGTATTAATTGATGGCATTTCACTCAGATTAACTCCAGTTGGTGCTGGTGGTAACGGTGGTAGAGTACTAAAATCTGGCATTGGTGGTAGAGTTGGTAAACCTGTTATATCTGGTGCATGAGTTGTCCCCTGCTCTAAATCAGTCAAAGTTGGAGTTGTTGGATTTGGCTGAACTGGTGGAATTTCGGTTGATGGTGTAGTGACAGGAGTAGTGAGTGGCTGAATTGTTGGCATTGAAGCTGTTGGTGATGGTGCTGATAGGGCGGCATCAACCGCTGCTAATGCTGCACTTTCACTGTCTTCTTTTAAAGCTTCTAAGGTTGGCGTGTCAGATTGAGCTGATTGAGGATTATTGGGCGCAGTAGCAAACGGATCAATTGTAGCTGGTTCATCAGACGATGCCATAGCGGCATTAAGCGGGTTATCACCAAATGATGAAGTTTCATTAGGACCAGAATAGCTTCGCTGACCGTGAGACAAGACTGTTTTATTGCGATCTTTTTCAAGTTCACGTCGTTTATCCTGCTCTGCTTGTTCGGTGGTAGCGTTAAGTGTACCAGCAAAAGTTGGCTGATCATCAACCACAGTTTGTGAGGTAGCTGGTGTGGCTGGTGTGGCGTCCTCCACTTCCGTTTCAGGTTCTTTCTCGACGGTTAAGCTGGCTAATTTTTCTTCAGCAAATCGGGCGGAATTTTCTTGAGATTCCTTTTTGGTTTGACGAGCAACTTCATCTAGATCCCCACTCTTTCGGTGTGTGATAGATAGTGAACCCAAGGAATCATCGTCTGCTTCCTTAGACTTTTTATCATCCGCTGACTGAAATTCTTCTGGGGTGGTTTCATCTGAATCGTCATCAACCTTTATTTCCTCGGTTTCTTTATTCGCTTCATCAATTTTTGACACCACTAATTGCTGTTTAGCGCCAGCTGCCATCAATTCAGATGCTATACTCATCACACCAGAAGAGGTTAAATCGTTACTAAATCGATCAGTCGCTGCCACAATTCCCGTCAATAAAGCTGTCGCCATCTGTTCATCCATGGCTACTTTTGGTGTTTTTAGATCATTAATCAATGAGGTTACTAGTTCACTGACACCACTGGCGTTATTTTCATGCCAATCAATTGACCCTAAACCACTTTTAACCTCGCCAGCAGTAATAGTAGCAACTGTTGCATCATGTAAAATCTTGCCGTGAGCGGTCAGTGCTTTATCAATATGCTCACTATTCTCCACGTTCAATGCCAGCACCAACTCCACATTATAGTCACCCTGTGAAAAATCTAAATCTTTCTCAGAAATTGTCGTACGATACGGTGTAATAAAAATTTTCACTGCATCATCAACCAATTTATAGCGGAGATGATCAGCTTTCTCTTTGTCTAATGCAATAATAAAATCACGTAAACTGTCAGCTGTTTGCTCAAAAGTCTCATCTGGCTTCAAAAAAGTAATAGCTGGTGGAATGTCGCCAGAAAAAACTGCCGTAGCATGCTTATCTAGCTTATTAAGAAAAATCGTTAACCCAAGCGCTGCGGTTAATTCATCAACTGACGGATTAGTACTAACCGTTACTAAAATATTAGTTGCATCTTTGATACTTTGGACGATTTTTTGTTTTGGTGATCCGTTAGCCATGATTTTCCTGTGTTTATATTTGTTATTTTTAAGACTATTCACCTACATTATAACATAAGAGGTTTAGGTTAGTCAATGATTTTAGCGCTAATCCTTTACATTTTTTACAATTTTCTGTATAATTCTTCCTTGATTAGCTATACAAAAGATTAGAGTAAAAGGAGTACCATGCCAATCATTAAATCCGCCATTAAGCGTGCCAAGCAAACCTTGAAGCGTCGTGAGCGCAATATCGGTATTAAAAAAGATATTAAAGCTGCTGTCAAAGCTTTTGTTGCCAAACCATCAGCTAAAACCTTAGCTGTCGCTCAAAGTGAATATGACACCGCTGTGAAAAAAGGTTTATTAAAGAAAAATACCGCTGCCCGCCGCAAGAGCGCTTTGGTAAAAATCGCTAAAGAAGCTGGCGTCAAACTCGAGACTGCCAAAAAACCGGCTGCCAAAGACCCGGCTAAAACTACTGCCAAAAAACCAGTAGCAACCAAGAAACCAGCTACTAAGTCGACAGCTGATAAAAAAGCTCCAGCCAAAAAGCCAGCTACCAAAAAAGCTACAAAATAAGCTGACTGTTTAAGAAAATCCGCCACCGTCAGTAGTGGTGGATTTATTTTTGTGCAATTTTCATCAAGGCAGTCTCAAGCAGTAACCACGGTGATACGGCGGTAGATTTCATTTTCTCATCAGCTTCGCTTAACGCATATATGATATGGTGTAACTGTGTTTTATCTACCTTTTTTGCTAATGATGATAGATTTCTCAAGGCATAGGGATTAACGGAAAAATCTGAGGCCACCTTAGTGTTGTCGCCATCAGATAAAATCAAAGCACTTAGATTTACCGCTTGTGACACCAGTAGTCCAAGAGTTTTGTAAGCACTATCCGCCCCCTCAGTCATTTCAAAATAGCCGACAATTTGATGAATTTTTTCTCGGTCCCCCTTTAAGGTTGCCTCAAATAGTTCAAAAATATTCTCAGTTTTTGGCAGTGGCAAAATTTTATCAAGCGTCGGCTGATCGATTTTCTGAATCAAGGACAACTGCTTTAAGATATTATTTAATCGTAATTGATCATAACCTAACCTAGCGATAATCACTTCAGCATGATTCTTCTCTAGTATAAAGCCCAGTTGTGACGCTCGTTTTACACACCAGTTTATCAATTGAGGTTTTTGACGCTCAGTAAAAGTCGTAAATTCTTCAATTTTAGCTATTTTTCGTAACCATTTGTAGGTTTTTGTGCGTTTATCCAACTTATTTTCCAGTAAAATCAAAGTTAAATCGTCATCATCTTGCAGAATATCGGGTAATTTTTGCCAAAGTTCGTTTTCATTCAAACTCAAATCATCAATAATTATTGATCGCTTTAAGGTAAATAAAGTCTGTCCTTGTACTAAATCTCTTAGCTGAGATTGTTTAATAATTTCCCCGTCGTGTCGTTCACTGTCTAAACCATCAGTTAATTGGGCTATTTTTTGCCGTTTTTCAAATTCATTATCACCGTACAGCAAATAAATCATCACCCAATCACCTTAATCTGGCAGATAGGACAAGTGTGTGTGCCACGTCCACCAACTTTGGTTTTAATAATTTCTTGATCAGGGTGGTGATGACAACTCTGCCCTTCCCGCCGAAAAACATGCGCAAATTTAAGGTAATTACCCTTTCTGCCTTCAGCGTCCACATAATTTCTATCAGTTGAACCGCCTTGATCGATACTCAGCTGAAGTATTTTCTTTAATTCCGTGAATAAAGTTATCAACTGGTCATCAGAAACGTTCCTAACTCGTGTTTCTGGGTGAATTTTGGCCGCCCACAGCGATTCGTCAGCATAAATATTGCCAACACCTGCAATCGTCGATTGATCAAGTAAAGCTGGCTTAATTAGTGAATTATTGCGTCGCCGAATCCGTGATATAAATTCCTCTGCTGTGGTCTTTTTATCCAGTGGTTCAGGCCCAACTTTTTGCATAAACGGCATATTCTTGATTTCTACTGTTGGTATCAATTTCAGCCAGCCAAATTTGCGCTGATCGTTGAAAAACAGACGGGTGTCATCAGTAAAATCAATCTGTACTCGGGTTGAACGGTCGGGTAATTCACCGATTAAACTATCTGTCGGATGACCACCAGCAAATATTTTTTCACCACGGAAAATCATTTGACCAGTCATTTTAAGATGTGCTACTAACGAATACTCAGAATCGAAATCAATAATTAAAACCTTAGCTCGCCGTCTTACATTGGTAACTTTAGCGCCATAAAGAAACTCATCAACTTCTTCTGGGCTGTTGGGGAAACTTTTTGGTGAATTGAAAACTGACACTTTTTTTACAGTTTTGCTTGGCAATAACTCTGCCAAACCACGCCGTACGGTCTCAACTTCAGGTAATTCAGGCATCAGTAACCTCGTTAAAACTATAATTTGAACGGATTATCATCACTCGCTGCCGTCAAACCAATTTCCTGCACCAATTTTTTACCCGTCGGTATTTGTTTCAGGAACATATCGATAACTTCATTGACGTTTGCCTCTGCTGAACCTTTAGCACCTCCGCAATCAGATGTCCATAAAGTTTTTACCACCGCTCCGTCGTTTAGTGTTTCAAATTTATAAATATTAGCCCTGGCGCATACCCCACGCAGATCATTTTGTTCTTCTGTAAGTTGCTTGCCATCCATAAACTTGCGCTTATTAAGTGAATAAATTAATTCTTCATAGGCTTTATTATTGTTATCAAGCCGTTCCTGTTTAATTACTTCATTCAAATAACCTCTGTAAGTTGTCATGACACGTGAATCTGGTGCAATCTCGATTGTGTAAGAACGGAAGCTTTCCTGGGCTTTAATTGGCCCACGCACCGTCAATCTAACCGAACGTCCAGCCTCAGGCGATAATAAAGAGACTTTACCTTGGTCAGTTGAGGGGGCTTGCTGTTCTGAAGGTGGTTTTTTATTAAAAATAGCCTGCCCAATCATCACCACCGCCGCAATTGCCACAATAGTAATTACGATCACTAGTAAAATTGGTATAAAACGTGAAACAGTATTACGTGAATATTTCATAGGGTAATTATAACATAAATAGCTGATTATAATTAGGTCTTGGAATTACTCTTCCTAACATATTGAGCTATATCTTCAAGGTTTTGATCTCTCCGCTGTTGAGCTGCCTGCTGTTGAGCTGCCTGCTGTTGAGCTGCTTGTTGTCTTTGCTGTTGCAATGGACCAGCTATACTCCTAAGAGCAGCTTCTGTTGCTCCGCTCATAGTACCTTTGATAGTAGGGTCATTTAATGTGGATAGGGCTTTCTCTGCGGATATGGCTGACACCTCATTGCCGTTTGCATCTTTAATCACAGCGTCTTCAATAGCTGTTGTTGTTTGAGTGGCTAACTGCCCTGCTGATAAGCCATTAATTTCTGTTGCTGTGAAATCTTTTATTTGTTGAGCATTAAATGATACTGCACCTGGTGAATCTTTCCCTTGTAATGATTTTATAGCCTCAGTGCCAGCTTTTGCTACACCAACGTGCGATTTTTTGACGTCCGAAAAGGCTTTAGCCATACCAACACTTGTTATTTGACCACCGTTCTTAAGGTGTTGAGCTAATACATTAGCGCCGTAATCACCCTGTTTAGATAACGCTTCAGCTGATAGTCGCTGGACATGTTTATTGTCACTGTTAAGTCCCCGTGCGTAATCACCATTTAGATCGTATTGAAGTATATTGGCTGCTTCCTCTTCTGCCACCTTATCTACAGCAGCAGAAGCTGCATAAGACCCTTTATCCCAGCCCATAAACTTTCCGAACTTACCTTGATCTAATTTTTTACTAATTCCACCGAGTCTACCATTACCAGCACGACGATTAGCTATTTTCATAGCTCTTCTTTGCTGACGGGCTTTACTAAATTCATTAACTCTCTGTCCTAGCGCACTAGTTTTGAGTCTATTCTTACCGTAGCTTCCTGTTCTTGAGTTAATAGCTCCTGCTATTCCGCTAATTTTACCACCAATACTGCCCAGAGAATTCATGGAATTTTTTAATAATGAAGGTGTCGCAATTAATGGTACACCAGACACTATCAAAGCAATCAGCTGCATAAGTATGTCGCCAGTATTAGCTTGAAAGACTTGGGAGGCTAGAGCTCCTGCTCCAAATAACAATGAAACAGTCGGAAATACTAAAAGTAATCCCATAAACATTTTTGACCATTTTTTAAACAAATGTTCAGTGTTTGGTAATAACCAAGCAGCAAACGCTAGTGGAGATATTACCACGAACAGGATAACGGCGGCTTGTCTACCTGTTAAAATTAACAAAGTAACAACAACGGATAGCAAAAACATTAGAGCGCCTGGAATTCCTATGGCTATCAAAGCGTAAATACCAATCGCTGCCACAGCAATACCAGCCACTGCGGTGGCGGTTCCACTTAACATCACACCTATTATATTGACCCAGTTGCTTTGTTTTGCTATTTCGCTGATTGTTTGACTGCCTATGCTTTCGAGCACACCTTTTAATGAATGACCTAATATTTCTGACAGATCAACAGCCAATTGACAAACAAAGAAAGAAATATTGATAAGAATTGCTCCGACAATAAGTTTGGGGACAATTTTTTTAATTCCGTAGTTTGAGACTCCAATACTAGATATTTGTGAGAATATTACTACTAAAAATAATATGACAAATACTATGTTTGCAAGATCTCTAAATATTGTCCAAGCTTTATATGTACTACTATTTGTAGATAACATATCAGGGTTGATGGATAGAAGTGTCTCAATGAGAGAAAACACACTGTCGTTTAACTTTGCTATAAACGTCATAGCCGGACAAACTATCCAGCCAACACCTTCAATAATACATGTTGCACCTTCACCATCGTCATTGGGCGATGGTGAGTTAAGAGTTTCTAAAGTTTCTTGTTTTGCCTCATCAAGTTTCTTGTCTAAGTCTTCAAAGGATACGTTACCTTGCAACAAGTCTGCAATTTTATCAGATTCTTCGTCTGATCCGTAAAGATTGGTGCTTATACACTTACTTATATTTTCGTTTATTTTTGAAGTATCTTGACCAAATGTTTGATTTTTCATAATTGTGACTGAACTGCTGACACATGAATTTACCATCTGCTGAAAGAGCTTTCCGTGCATAGATGAATCACAATTGTAAGATCCGCCAATGCTGGTACAACCAGCTGCCTTTTTATCTTCGTTAGATAGATTTTTTAACCAAGGGCTAGCTGCAAAATAATTTAAATAACCAGTTAAATATCTAGATATGGTGTCGCCATACTTATCGTTCGCTCTCTTAGCGGTCTCATCAATGACTACTCTGTCTGCTACAATACTTTTCTCATTAGTTTCTGTTTTAGATTGCAAGTTTCTGTCAAATTTTTCTGCTAATTTTGGACAAGTGCTGCTACTAAACGAGGTTTGTGCTTTGAATACTATTGTTAGCTTTGGTTTTTTTCCTTCATAGAGGTTTGTGGCGACACCTTTAAAGTTGCCCAAGGGCTGTTCATAGCCATTTGAGGCGTTCTTTAATTCTTGAGGGATAGCTATCACAGAGTGCTGATTGACACATCCTGGATCTGTTGCTTTAAGGGTTTGACTGTTTGCTATATATGTACCCCTATCTATATAGAATGTTACTTGGGCGGTGTTTGTTAACAGATTGGAATTTGATATGTTTAAGATAAATACTCTATCATTGGGGTCTGAATTAGTTTTTTGGACAGAGTAACTATTTTGGTTGGTTATATCTTCTAGTACCGTGTTGGGTGTAACTTCTATTGCCTGAGCAAATACTGGGACGAATATGGTTGTAGCCAATATGATGCCTAGGGTGTATAAAATCTTACGCATAATTAACCCCATTGTAGCATAAGCACAATGGGGTTTAAAGATGATAATAAACTACGGTCTTCCGCCGTAGTCAAGACCGCCAGGGCTGTTAGCCAGTAGCATCTTTGTAGGAGATTCAATAGTAGTGCCAGCGGGAGTGGTGTGTTTAGAATATACTTCTACTAATCCGTAAACCCTTGCATCACCTTTGTCAACTTTATCTGCTTCGCCAAGATATTCTATAGAAGATGGAGAGTAACGATTAAGCGTATTATCAAATCTATTCTTGAGGACTTTATCATTTGCATAAATATCATCATGGTCTATATTCCAATAATTCTCTAGTTCTCGCGCGGCTTCATTATCTGTAGAGGAGCCTTTAGTAACAACTCTTGAAAGGTTATCAAAATTAAGATCAGACGGTGTATTTCCTGTGAGATTATCAAGGCGCAACCGTCGCATGAAGTTGATAATACTCATCATATCATTAGCAGCGCGCTTTGCGCTTTCCTCATCTCTCATAGTATAGGTATAAGGATTGACTGGTTCATAATAATAGCTATCTATATTGCGGTTCATGAATTCCCCAACAATATTATGTAAATCCACGTATGATACGCTATCTAACCCCGATATTAAAGCAGCAATGTCATATATAGTGCCACTCCACTCTTCACCGCCATCAAGCCTAGTGGTATATATAGTATCGTAATTTATTTCGCAAATAGGTTTGCTGACATCTGCTAATTCTTCTTGGGGCTCAGACTCTTGAACGGGTGCAGTTTCTGCTGGTGTAGATTGTGCTGTCTCTATCGGCGCAGGTTCGTTGCTTGCGTTTACCTTCTCGTCGCACGCCCCCAGGCCAATAGCAGCTGATAATGCTAACGATCCAGCCAATCCAGCTCGTAGGAACTTTTCTCTAATATTATTTTCATACGATTTATGCATAACGCTTGGGATTCCTTTCTCTGGTGAACCAGATTATAAATAATTTTTCCTCGTCCCACCAACGGTATATTTTGATTGTATCATATTTTGTAGAAAAATGCAAGTAAATGAAGTCTAATTGAAAATGTCTAAATATTTTTTATATACCCATTTTTGACGATATACAGAATCACCATTATAGAGTGGCTGTAAAATATTTAATTCCTCAACTAGGCGATTTATAATGACATAAGCTCCTTGTTTTGTAGCGCCAGCCCATCGCATAACATCTGCTACTCCAACTATTGGCATAGTATATAGATTTGTTAAAACAAGTAAGCTCGATTCTGAAGCTCTCTTACTTAAGGAGTGAATCTTTAGTAAATCCTCGTCACGTAGATGAATGATTTTTTCACAAGAATCTATTGATGATTGCGCTACTTCTATTAGTCCTTCTAAGAAAAATAATAGCCACTCCTCAATTTCGTCATTGTGGTAGCCGTGAATTTTTTGATAATACAACTTTTGGTGTTGTTTGAAATAGGCTGAAAGATAAAGTGCTGGTGTATCAATAATATTCTTAAAAAGTAGAAACATCGTTATTAACATACGGCCCGTTCGTCCATTACCATCATTGAAGGGGTGAATAGTCTCGAATTGTGCATGCAATAAACCAGCTTTAATAAGTGGTAAATAGTTATCATCTGCGTGAATAAAATTCTCCAAGTCTCCGAGAGCCCTCTTCATTTCGTGCACTGGCGGAGGAACGAATTGGGCATTATCTGGGCGAGTGCTCCCTATCCAATTTTGTGTTCTTCGGAATTCTCCTGGAAAAGGATTTTGCGTAACACTAGCATTTGTCATGAGTTTTGAGTGTAAATCACAGATGAACCGTAAGGAAAAAGGTGTAGTTTTTGATTGTTCTATACCAAAATCAAGGGCTTTGATGTAGTGCAATATATCATCAACGTCGTCTGGGATATTTTTATTTTTTTCAATATTTTCATACTCAATAGACTCCTCCATGGTGGCGTTAGTTCCCTCGATAGCACTTGAATTGGATGCATCTTTGCGAATGAACATCGTAAGAAATAGGTCACGGTCTGGCAAAAAACGAGTAATTCCATCTAACACCCCCAGCAGCCTTAGAGCTTCATTATGCTTTATTATAACCTGTCTAGACATTTCAATATCTTTTGCCGGAGGAAAAGGCTCTGGTATAAAAGCTTGAAATCCCTGTGGCTGTTGGATGTTTTTGCCAATAATACTCATAACTATTAAATTATAGCGATTTTACTTTACTTTTTCAACAAACAAGTCAACTAAATCGCATTTTACTTGACTTATTCAACCAACAAGTCAACTAAAAATAAAAAATCACTCCGCATGAAGGAGTGAACAATTTGGCGCGCTCGACCGGATTCGAACCGGCGATCTCCTCCGTGACAGGGAGGCGTGATAGGCCAACTTCACTACGAGCGCATCTATTAACTATCACATTTTACCAAATATTCAGTCGCTTTTCAAGTAAAAGTTTGCAATTTTACTAATGGTATTTTACAATTTAGACATAAAGAGAATAATATTGATGAAAAAAAGAAATATTTTATTAACCAGTCTACTAATTATCTTAACCGCCAGCTTTGTGGTTTTACCGCAAGGTGTATTAGCAGCGAATAAGTGTGGTGATGCTGACACATCTATTATCAGCTGTAGTGGACAAGGTAAGGATGCAATTTTCGACTTATTAAAGATAATTATTCAGATTATGACTGCTGGGGTCGGTGTGTCGGCGGTCGGCGCAACGATTTTTGGTGCAATTCTCTACACTTCTTCAGCTGACAGTCCAGATAAAATAAAACAAGCCAAGACGATTTGGACAAACACGGTGATTGGGTTATTGTTATTCGCCTTTATGGTGGCTATTACGAACTTCTTGATTCCAGGAGGAGTCTTCTGATGATTAAAAAAATAATTATTGCAACAGTTATAATGATTAATGGATCGATTGGACTTTCAATTGCCTTACCAAACACTGCCTTAGCAAACTGTCCAGATGGTAAAATTTTAACTCTAAAACCATGGTATGACGGCTTAATGAATACTAGTGACTGCTCTATTGATACACCTCAGGGTAGCGCTAAGTCTATGGCGGGTTTTATCTGGAAAATTGTTCTCAATATTGTGGATGATCTGTTTCAGATTGTGGCTTATATCACCACTGGATTTATTATGTATGGCGGTTTCTTGATGTTAACAGCTTCTGGCTCACCTGACAGAACCTCAAAAGCCATTAAAACAATTATCAATGCGATGATTGGGCTGGTGATAGCCTTAGCTTCAATAGCAATTGTTAACTTGGTGTCATCCAGGATAGGAATATAATATGAGAATTTTACAAATCATGGCTGGACTTTTGACAGGTTCAGATGATCCACAGAAGATAGACAAAAACATTAAGGAGCTGGGTATTCCTAATCAGCCAGTTACCCAATCCAGTCTTGATAATATCGTGGATCTTGTGGGGCTGATAGCTGGTATTACAGCGGTGATTGTCGTGGTGGTGGCTGGAATAAATTATTCCCTGTCGGCTGGTGATCCACAGAAAACCGCCAAAGCCAAAAATACCATTATTTATGCGGTCACAGCTTTGGTGATTATTTCCATAGCGTTTGCAATTACTAAATTTATTATAGGAAGGGTGTAAAATGCAACAGATTTTACGAGCAATTATTGTTCCGACATTTTTTATAATCGGACTATTGATGGTTCCTCAAACAGTGAATGCGGTTGATATCTGTGCTGGTAATGGAGCTAACTCAACTTATTGCCAGAATAAAAGCGAGGGAGAAACCAAGGTTAAATCTGTGATGAAAAGTGTGGTGGATGTTCTGTTAATGACGGTTGGTGTTATATCTATTGTTATGATTGTGGTGGGTGGTATTATGTTTGCTTTATCATCTGGTGATGCTAGTAAGGTAACAAAAGCCCGTAATATGGTGATATATGCGGTCGTTGGCTTGGTGGTTGCCTTGTTCGCCTCAGCCATTATCAACTTTGTGTTTAATAAAGTTCAATAAAATGAAAGGAAAATGTATGAAAAAGTTATTGATGATGTTTGGTTTAATGGGGATGGTGGTAGCAATACCATTATTTACCCCAGTCACCCACGCTCAAATCAGTAGTGGTATTGATGCAGCTACAACTACGGAGATGCAAGGCAAAACAATTGATGGCAGTGGTGGTGTCGTGCAGACTATTGTAAGTGTTTTATTATGGGTGGTCGGCATTTTGTCGGTTATTATGATTATCTGGAGTGGTATATCTTATATTATGTCTAGTGGTGATGCTAATAAAGTCACCAAAGCCAAAAATACCTTGATTTACTCAGTAGTTGGCTTAATACTAGCTATTTTGGCGGCAGCCATCGTCAATTTTGTCATCAAGCAGGTGTAAACAGAGATACCCGCTTGTATTTTTAGTCATAAAACAGTAAAATAATAAACGTCAATAATTCTAAAGGAGAATAGAATAATGCAAAAAATTAAACAACTTTTGATGGTAGGACTAGCTTTGCCAGTTTTGGCACTAGCGGTAGTACCAGTAACACCAGTTAGTGCTTTGGGTTTATCAGACGCTCAAACTCAAGTAGAGGGTGTTGATGGTTTAGCGAAATCAGCTGATGATCCTTCAAGTATAGTTAAGAATTTTATTAATTTCATGCTATATGTTATCGGTATTTTGTCAGTTGCTTATCTAATCTGGGGTGGTATTCGTTACACCACTTCTGCTGGTGATTCAAATAAGGTCACAGCAGCTAAAAATACTATTATGTATGCTGTGATTGGTCTGATTGTGGCAATTTTAGCTTACGCCATAGTCAACTTGGTGATAACACAGGTGAAAAACTAAACTGTAGATTATCTTACTTAATAAAAATCCTCCGATAATTCGGAGGATTTTTATTAGATGAAGCGTTTAATTACAAAACTGTAATTTTCTTAGCTTTCTCTTGCTTGATCTTTTCAAAAGTGATAGTCAAGACACCGTCTTTTAGTTCCGCCTTAACAGTTTCTTCATTGACAGCGACTGGCAATGCCAAAGTACGGCTAAATTCGCCCCAATAGCACTCTTGAATGTGCCAGTTACGAACGTCACTCTCTTCCCCGCTTGATAGCGTACCGGAGATGGTTAAGATACCATCAGAGATGCTAACATCAAGATCGTTGCGGTCAACGCCAGCTGTACGCGCCTTAATGATTAGTTCACTCTCGGTTTCAGCCACATCAACTGCCAGCTGACCCATCAAATCGTCAGCTTCCTCTTCCCAATTGTCGTCAGTTGCTGGCGCTGGTGTATTGGTTGAAGCCTGATCGTCATCCAACATAAACGCTGCTGTCAAATCATCTTCTATTAATAAATCGTCATTCTTACGAGCCATTTTTTCCTCCACTTTTATAGTCGTATTGACAATAGTCTCTATTAGTATAACTAGTATGTGCGGTATAATCAACAGTGAAAGGCAAAAAACGTAAAAATTACAATGTTTGATGCGCTATTATCAATAATTGCTCCCCACTACTGTTGTAATTGTGGGAAAATAGGTAGGCCGTTATGTGATTGTTGTAAAAAACACATAATTGACGCCCAATTTAATAATTGTGTGCTGTGTCGTCAAAAAGTAAAAAACAATAATATTTGCCCTAAACACCAAGTTTTTTATGATCATCTGTGGTGTGCAACTTATCGTAAGGGTGCAATTGCTAAACTGATTGATGGCTATAAATTTCAGCGGATGCAAGCAGTAGCCACGGAATTGGCTGAGATATTGGACGCTACTTTACCTGAGCTGCCTGATAAGGCGGTTTTAATACCAATCCCCACCACTCCCAAGAATATTCGCCAACGTGGCTATGACCATATGCTTTTGGTAGCTAAAAAGTTAGCCAAACGTCGGCAGATAGATTACGCTTGCCTGCTCCGGAGACGAACTAATACTGTTCAACATTTTGCCAAAACTCTCAAAGAGCGTCGTAAAAATGCCCAAAACTTCTTTGAACTGCACGGTAAAGTTGATCCAGAAATCACTTACATTGTGATGGATGATATTCTGACCACTGGTTCAACAATTAATGCTGCTGCTAAGCTTTTACATCAAGCTGGTGCCAAGCAAATTGACGTGGCGATTATTGCTCGTCATGATAAATATTACCGTCATTCGTGATGGTAATTACTGCCTTTGGCTATTTCCTGTGCACGATACAGCTGTTCCGCTAGAATAAGTCGCACCAATTGATGAGGAAAAACCAGATTTGATAGCGACCAGGTGAGGTCAGCGCGACTGCGTAAAGTGTTGTCCACGCCGTACGCTCCGCCAATGATGATAACAATGTGCTGATGCGTGTGATCTGTAATAATCTGCGACAACTCTGGCGAACTGAGATTTTTGCCACGTTCATCAAGTAAAATAACGAAATCATCCTGTCTCAGACGCCCAAATAGCCGCCTAGACTCCTCCTGGCGCGCTCTGTCGCCTTCAAAGCTTGAATGCGGTAAAATGACCATTTCCGCTGCAAACGGCGCTCTCAGACGCTCTAAAAAACGAAAAACACCTGGTTTTATCCAGGCCTCATGCTTTTTCCCAATGGTTAGAATAGTAATTTTCATAATATTGGTTGGCGGGACACCTTGAAAGTCTATTAAATAAGTTTACTTGATTAACGTAACATCATCAATCCCGCTGGTGAGACTAGATTAATCATAGACAGAGTATATTTCACATGATATCTTCATACTGTGAATAGTCAGCAGTCATATTGCCATCAGGATAGCTTAATAAGACGTCGAGTGATTATTAGTGTCATTGTGTTGATTTATATTTGTCTGCCTCTTGGTATTTTAATAGGCTTTATTCCTTGGAATATGAAATTTGTTACGCTAATTGCTGGCGCTATAGTTGCTTATTTAATCTCTCGTCTGCTAGGCTATACTAATTTAGATTTGGGGATTACTCTGAGAAGAGCTAGGCTGTCACTAATTGCAGTGGCACCATTCACACTTGTTTTTCTTGTTGCTTCAATATTATGGTTGATGCTTGGCGGAGTACGATTCAAACCTACAGAGGATTTAGGATTTTTTATATTTTATATTTTTATCTCCTGTCCGATACAAGAGCTACTCTTTCGAGGTGTGTTGTCTAGTCTTTTTAACTCTTTTAAAATGAGGGAGTGTATTGAGAGAATTGTTGCGTCACTGTTGTTTGGTTTTGTCCATATAATTTATCAAGATGCTATAACAGTGGTTGTCATGACTATTGTTGGTTACTTTTGGTATAGCGCTTATAAACGAGAACCTAGTCTTGTGGGGGTGACGATTAGTCATATTATTCTCGGGGTGTTTACGATAGTAACTGGTCTTGTTGATTAAATAATATAATAAAAAGACTGAAAGCTCTTATTGTTTGATATGCCTGGTCTTTGAATACTTTATAATAAGTAATAAGACTAGAGTACTCTTTATATATAACAAAACCCCAACGAAATCATCGGGGTTTGACTAAACATTAGCTGGCGGAGAGAGAGGGATTCGAACCCTCGATAGGGAAACCCTATACCGCTTTTCGAGAGCGGCCAGTTCAACCACTCCTGCATCTCTCCAAATTAAATTTGGTACACCCGGCAAGATTCGAACTTACGCCCTCTGGCTCCGCAAGCCAGCGCTCTATCCAGCTGAGCTACGGGTGCATACAGCCTTACGGCAAAACCGCTTGGCTATAACAAAAATAAAAAGAGCCTTCCCTGCCTGATTGGCAGTGAACTTCTGTATTCTATCATATCCGCTAGCTCTAAGCAAGCTACAGCTTGATTAGTTTGATCAATTTTTCTAAAGCATCTGGTTTAATTTCTTGTATTGGTAAACGTGCGCCAAGCATGTCAACGATTTTTTCACCCTCCTCTTCTGAAAAATAGATGGTCAACTCTGGCGAAAATCGTTTGACTGGTAATAAAACTGCCGAATGTTGCCCAGCTTCAGTCAGTAAGCCAAAAGCCCGAAACTCACTAAAATCATACAGCTTGTCCGCCACATAGATACCTTTAGGGCTAATAGCGTAATTAATCGTCTGAGGCGGTTTGCTGGTTAAAGTCAATAGGGCGACCGTCATAATTGGTAGTAAAATAGCAAAAGTCCAGCTTCTGAAAACCAGTATCGCTAGCGCCATTAGACTAATAATCACCACAGCAAACAGGATATACCAGCCCCGTCCACGTTGCATTTTGAGACGTTCTGGAGCATCCCAAGCGATTGGCTCTTTCAAGTCAATTTGCTCAACTTCTGGAGTTTGCTCTGGCTGGTTATCCGCTGGATTCATACTATATATTTTAGCATAAACGCTAAAAAGTGACTAAATATCGGTCGTGGAGCCACCGCCAATGGCTGTAGATACGACGAAATTGATAATTGCATAAGCAAAGAGTGAGATTAGTAGGCCGATGATGGCGTATAAAATGGTGTTTTTGGCGTTAGTAACGGATTCTTTTTTACCACCAGATACAATATAACGAAAACCACCGAAAATCAGCATAATAACGCTGAGGGCGCCTACACCATATAGCATTAAGTTAATCACCCTTCGCACGATACTTTGGTCGCCGTTGGCAAGATTTGACGGGACGTTATCGCCACGAGCAGCGTTGATGCCAGATGGTGCGCCACCCTCGCCGATAGCCATAGCGGTTGATGCCAATAATGGCGTAGTTACGCTAAAACCGATAATAAAGATACTAGTGAATATGCTTAAAAATAATTTCTTCATGCCTATGATTATAACCTTTTTCATGATATATGACAATGTTTGTTAGATTATGGAAAATCCAGTGTTAATATGCTACACTAGATAACGCTGGAGGAGTACCCAAGTGGCTGAAGGGGACGGTTTGCTAAATCGTTAGTCCGGGGAGACCTGGAGCGGGAGTTCGAATCTCCCCTCCTCCGCCAATTCTGGAGAGGTGACCGAGTGGTTTATGGTACTGGTCTTGAAAACCAGCGTGGGGCAACTCACCGCGAGTTCGAATCTCGCCCTCTCCGCCATACTATACGGTGATCAATCAAGTCGGCTAATCTGAGGATTAGTCGATTTTTGTGTAAATAAGGAAATATTATTGACAAATAATAAAAGTTATGCTAATATGTAAATAGTATTCTGCAAAAAAGTAGAAACAAAAACCAGAAAAATTATGATACAACTACAACAAATTATCACCACCTTGATTATGATCCTGAGTATTAATATCTCGGCGGGAATTTTATTACACGACACAAATATTGATAAAGCAATTCTTTCATCATGGAAGTCGTCTAATCCTCACTATAATGTTCACCAAACTGATCAAATCGCAGGTAAGCATGAGACTCCAGAATCTCATTTACACACCCACTCTGAACATATGAACTTAGACAGTGTTCTAAAAGATGGTCAAGCACACCCCCGATCCACCCCAAGGGGTAATAATCGCAAGCATCTGCAAAATAAACTTTTTTCTCGAGGTGGCGATACTGATTTTGATGGCCACAGATTAACGGTTGATCCGTTAGCTAATTGGAGCTAATTACTTCCAGTTCTGCTACTAAACGAGTGATAATCTGTTCTTGTTGGGTCAATTGCTCACGTGTCTCCTCCACCAGATAACTTGGCGCTTTTTCCACGTAAGTTGGGTTGTCTAGGCGTTTTTGTAGTCCATCACGCTTTTGTCGAGCTTCCGCTAGGCGCATTTCCAGATTTTCTTGGTGTTGATATAAGGTTTCGCTATCAATATCTAACCAGACTTCCCTGTTCGGCACGGCTAATTTGAGACCTCTTGGCTGATCAGTCTGATCGATTGAAGATAGTTTCATTAAATGCTGAATAGTGTCTTTATTATCATCCACCAGGCCGTCATTACCGTAAAGCAGACCATACTTTTTATTACCAGGTAGTTCTGTAATCACCCAGCGCCCTTCTGTTACCAGATCCTTGATACGCTCAAATTGTTCAGCTTGAATTTGATCGTATTTTTCTGGTGTTGGCCAAGTTTCACGAATCAGCACCCCAGTGGTGTAATTAAGGGTTTGCCAGATCGTTTCAGTAACAAATGGTACAAACGGATGGGCGATTTTCAGACTAGTTGCCAGTACCCAAGATAATAATGGACGATTGATAGCGGTTTTTGATGATTCAATATACCAATCAGCCACATCATCCCAGATGACGTGATAGACCAAATCAGCTGCCTCAGAGAAGCGATACTGCTCTAATTTGACAGCGATATTATTAGCAGCGTCGTTCAGCTGGCGGATAATCCAGTGATCAGCTGGAGTTTTTGGCTCCAGCGGTACAATCACATGATTGTCACCAATCTGAGACTCCACAAATCTGGCAATATTCCATAGTTTGTTACAGAAATTACGTGCTGCGATGACTGCACCTCTGTTAAACGCCTGATTCTGGGCCGGCGCTCGTCCGCTCACAATACCCATCCGAGTGGCATCTGAACCAAATTCAGCCACCAGCTCCATTGGATTAATAACATTACCCTTTGATTTGGACATTTTCTGGTTATGTTCATCATTAACCATACCGTGCAGATAGACATCCTTAAATGGTAGCTCACCAGTACGGTATAAGCTGAGAATAATCATTCGTGCCACCCAAGCCCGCATAATGTCCATACCCGTTTCCATTAGGCTGGTTGGGAAATATTTGGCCAGCTCACCATCGTTGAGATAATCGGTGACAATATATGGCCATTGACCTGATGAGAACCAAGTATCAAAAGTATCCTCTTCTCTGATGTATGTTGTGTTATTCACAACGATTTTTTGCTCGTTAACTCGAGTATCAAAAATCCAATCGCTATGATCATGTTCATTCACAAAGGCAGGAATTGGAATGCCCCACGGAATCTGACGGGAGATATTCCAGTCTTTCAATTGTTCCAGATAGGCTATCAGTTCACGGCGTTTAGCGCTTGGATAGAAAGTAATTTTTCCATCTTCCAGAGCTTTAATAGCTGGTTTAACGAGCGGTTGCATCTTAATAAACCACTGCTCTTTAACCATCGGTTCAATCACGCTACCGCATTTGTAACAGTGGCCAACGGCATGTTCAATGTTTTCCTCGCCACGCAACATTTCTAGTGAATCTAGGGTGGCAAGCACCCGTTTGCGAGCTTCAGTGACGGGAATATTCATAAATTGCTGAGGTACGTTAAACATATTACCTTGATGATCAATCACCTGCTTGATTGGCAGATTATGTCGCTCAGCGATTTCAAAGTCGTTTGGATCATGGGCTGGAGTGATTTTAACCGCACCGGTGCCATAGCTCATATCAACATATTCATCAGCGATAATAGGAATCTCTTCGTCAATTATTGGCAGGAGAATTCGTGTGCCGATTAAATGTTTGTATCGCTCGTCATCTGGGTGAACCGCCACCGCTACGTCACCTAACATGGTTTCTGGTCGGGTGGTGGCGATGATAATCTCGCCGATTTTATCTAAAGTCGGATAGGCGATTTTCCACAACTTCCCTTTTTCATTTTTATGCTCAACTTCAATATCAGCAAAACTGGTTTGGTGTTTGGTACAGTAATTGACAATTCTTTCACCTCTGTAAATTAGATCATCATCCCATAATTTTTTGAAAGTTGTATAAACTGTATCAACCACTTTTTTGTCTAGGGTGAAGACAGCGTGTTCCCAAGAGGCGCTAATTCCAAGAGCGCGCAATTGAAGTTCCATATTACCTCGTTTTTCAGCTACGAAGTCCCAAACCTGGCTATACAATTGATCACGTGAAAAGTCAAACCTGCTTTTTCCCTGTTTGGCTAGTTCTTTTTCATAAACTACCCAAGTTTCAAAACCAGCATGATCGGCGCCAGGAATAAAAACTGCATCATCCCCTTTCATGCGATGGTAGCGGATCATAATGTCTTTTAGGTTCATGTCTAGGGCATGTCCAATATGTAGATTGCCGTTGGCATTTGGCGGCGGCATGATAATTGAATAGGGTTGCCCTACTCCAGTTGGTCGGAAAGCACCGCTGGTTTCCCAGAGAGCATAAATATTGGGTTCATAATCATTGGGGGTGTATTGTTTGGCTAATTGCATAATAATTCCTGACTTTTTCACACGAAAAAACAAATCAAAAATAACCCCTACTTTTCATACGAAAAGAAGTGCTATTAAATATAACTCTTTTTTCGCGTGTTTGTTTCAACTTTAATTATAGCACAAATTAAAGGGCAGGTGTTAGGAATGATGGCGAATTGTTTGATAAATTTTTTGATAGAGATGATAAAGATGGTAGGTGATAGGACGCAGAGGTAATTCCCAGGTGCCAGGAAATTCCGTTGGCTGACCACCAAAACTCTTTTTGAATTGCGTAAAGCCATACCATGGATTAGTTCTTGGCGCATTTTCTGGTGCGATACCGTAAAAATCAAAAAACTTATGACCTGTTTGATGTGCATAACGAAGCATTTCTAAACCAAGAGCGGTGGCTGGGCTTAATTTGCGATATTCTGAATAAGATCCAGCATGACCGTAATACATCGTTTCGCCATTGCTGAAAAATAAGATACTAGCGACAGGTTTATTTTCATAGGTAGCATAAAAAATACCAGCCTGCTTGGTAGGAAATAGGGAAGACGCCATCTGGCGGAAATAAGTGTCACTGTGCGGTACCATACCTGTACGTTTAGCTACATCGTGAATCATATTGATAAAAATTTCGATATCTTGAGGGTCGTAACTAGCTTGAAAGGTAACGCCTGCTTTAAGATTTTTGCGCCACATACGACGGACAGTCTGACTAGTAAGAGATTGTATAGTTTCGTCGTCTGTTAAGGTGTTAATAATAGTATGAGACGGCTGAATATCCTTGGTTTTCCGATAGCCAGCTTTTTTGAGGATGGCGGTGTCGATGTTACCTAATGGTTCAATGCGAATAAAGTCGACTTTTTGTTGTTTGGCAGATTGTTTAATGATTTCTAGGAGTTTTATCAGGTTATCGGCTGACTGGACTTGTGGTCCGTAGGGAATGTAGAGGCGAGAATTGAAGCGACCTCGTTCGATAATGCCGAAAAAATCTCCGTAGTTAGTGTGTTTACGGACTACTTTTCGCTTGAGGTCAGTTTGAAACTTTTCCCAAGCCTCAGATTGTAAGAAATG